>JACXTT010012622.1_pt1 | contig 11206 bp, 11 predicted proteins | sample 9270951 | NCBI WGS metagenome assembly JACXTT01 (sample SAMN15532306, study PRJNA645909) | rock metagenome | isolation source: weathered quartz diorite | place: Puerto Rico | collected 2017-06-21 | reverse complement strand
AACCCCGCCGCACATGCACGGTTTTCTCCCCGGCCGGGGTATGTAGCGAGTACCTTTTTCAGGAGGGTTTCCGTTTCGGGTAGTTCCTCACGCCGCATCAGGGCGCCGTAGCCACGCATGCCGTAGGCATTCAGATAATCCGGCGCGAGCTCGATTGTTTTCTTCAAATGCTGCCTCATTAATTGGTAGCGAGAGCCGGCGGTGCCGGAAAGAGCGTTGTCTCCCACGGTCTGCAACATGTATGCATAGTAATAGTGGACCATGTAGTCTTTTGAATCGGCTTGAACCGCCCGCGTCAAAAGCTTCAGCGCTTCTTCATGCTTACCTTCACGAACTCGAAGCATCCCCAACGCGGCATAGCTGGGAGCAAAGTTCGGGTCCAGAGAAATGGCCTTTTCCAGTTGCGTTTGTGCCGTCTCGATACGACCGGTATGGAAGAGCAGATCCCCCAAATAATATTGAACCTGCGCATCGCCTAACGGGGATACTTGCATCTCGCGATTGAAATCGATCTTTTCCTGAAGCTTGAAACGAAGCACTGGAAAGGTTAGACGGCCAATGTACGCCTGCAATTCGCGCTCGAATGAAACATAGTCCGTTTGAAACGCTTCCTGAAAACTCTCGCCGATCGGTTTACCACTTCCCACTAACGCCAGAAACTTGACCAATTGAGGCCGCCGCTGACCATCGTTTCCTAGCATCAGATAATGCAGAACGGCCCATGATTCTGCGTAAAAGACTCCCTGTTTGGTCTGTTCGTTGTAATAGGGCGAGTCATGCTCAACCCCGAAGAGCGTGTCGACTGAAAGAAAACCCTGACGAAGCGTTTCAATGTGCTCGCCGATCGGACGTCCGAGAAGCATCTCCTTCCCGTTCGAGTCGATTTCGAACATTCCATAGAATTCGGCAAGTCCTTCGCTGGCCCACGGCGGCAATGGTACTGTCCCATCTTTCGTCAGTGAATGAACGAACTCGTGATAGATCACATGCGGCGTCTGAGTATCCGCAGTAAGCGCAATGAAATTGACGTCGGAGCCCGCTTGAAAATAACCGGCAACGTTGGACGGTTTTCCCTGGTAAAGCGGTTTGAAAGGCCGGAAAGAAGCATCATCCTTGAACACAATGACCGTTATCGGCGGTGGCGCTTGCTGGCCCATTGCGGGAAAAAGCGCTGTGAATCCAGCCCGGAACTCTTCCAGATTGCGGCCGACGCGGCGAATGGATGATTCGCTCGCGTTTCCCACCAACAAAAAATTCTTCGACCGGATACTGAGCCACTTGTCGGCAGCGTAGCCCGTTGCGGGACCGGCCAAACTTCCGACGATCAACATCACAATACAATGCGCCCGAAATCGCTGCATGGTCCGCGTATATTACTACTGAAATGTCCAATTGGGGACAGTCCCCATTTCTCGTACTTCAGAAATGGGGACTGTCCCCAATTGGACTAACGACTGTTGACATGATCCATCCTGGGTCGTAGCCTCTCGCTGTGAGTGGAAGCAGTCAGCTAACGTTGTGGCAGCGCTGCGTTCGGCAGCCGCAGAACATCTGGTTACGAAGGGCGCTGTTTCAGGTGCACTTGTGGAGCGGCATTGTCATCGGACTCTACATCCTCATGATCAGCGCGACCGGCAGCGTGCTTGTCTATCGGAACGAGCTTTACGAAGCAGCAACGCCAAAGCCGATGATATCGAACGGTCCGGGACAACGACTCACCGACGACCAGCTTACCGAGGCCGCCACGCGCCTGTACCCGGGCTACCAGGTGGTGAATCTCGGCCGGGCACAGAATCTCGATCAGGCAGTCGATATCTCGCTTCGCCGCGGCGATGCGATCAAGAGGCGGCTGTTCGATCCCCGAACCGGCAGCGATCTTGGCGCATCGGTTCCGATCGGCATCTCATTCGTCTCGGGCCTGCTCGATCTGCACGACAATCTGTTCGCCGGACCAACCGGGCGAGAAGTGAATGGCGTTGCTGCGTTAAGCTTGCTCGCGCTTGCCACTACGGGTCTGATCATCTGGTGGCCCGGCATCAAGACATGGCGACGCAGCATGACACTGCATCGCGGCTTGGGCTCGAGGGGCATGACCTGGCACCTGCACAGCATGATCGGCTTCTGGAGCCTTGGATTCACGTTGGTGTTTGCGGTAAGCGGCGTGTATCTCGGTATTCCCGAATTCTTTCAGGACATCGCCGATCGGCTCGAGCCTGCCACTGCCGATAATGCTGGAACACGCATCGGCGACCGGATTATTTATTGGCTCGCGTATTTGCACTTCGGCCGCATCAACGGCATAGGGATTCCTTGCAGTGGCCCCGGCCTCTGCGACCAAACGACGAAAGCGATTTGGGCAATATTCGGACTCGCCCCCGCGGTGATGTTTGTCACCGGTGCAATCATGTGGTGGAATCGCGTGCTGCGCCCACGCTGGCAACGCTGAAGAAAAGTAATGCCCGGGATTTCTTAAGAGATACCCGCAGCAACAGCCGCCCATATTTCTTCTGATCCGGAATCTGAAAACCCAGTTCCCGTAGCGGCTGCAGAAGTTGCCGTTGCGGATTTCCAAGCGGTCAGTGCGGCTGGCGAAGGTACCACTTCACGGAAAAAAGTTATCACTGCGGCTGCGGAAGTTGCCGTTGCAGCTGCAGAAAATTGCCGTTGCGGCTGCGAAAGTTGCCGTTGCAGTGATCAAAACTCCCGATGTGACTTCAAAAGTTGTCATTGCAGGCCGCAAAGTTGTCCCTGCGTCCCGGCAAAGTTCCCGCAGCGGCTGCGAAAGTTGTCGTTGCAAGTTGAAAAGTTCCCACTGCAATGCGCGACATGACCATTGAGTCATCCGATATGACCATTGCGTCATCCGAAATTGTCGTTGCAACTGCGGAAGTTACCGAACTCGGTGAAGACTCGATTACATCAGCGCGCTTGTCTGCAGGGTTGGCGGTTATAACGTCCTTCTGGACGATTAGTTCACGTATGCGAATACATCACAGCTGCAACTTTTATGGCTTCACACAGTGTGTTCTCCCTCGGAACACGCGGTGACAACTCATGCACGAGTCGTTAAGTTGATTCGTGGAGTCGCTGGCGGTTTCTTGATTCCGCGTTTGCGACGCCCGGTAAGCCGCCCTGCCGGCGTCTGCGAGTTGCTGGGTGAATTTGATCCAATCCGGATCGGTTACCGGAACGGGCTTGCCATTTTCGCAACGACGGCCGGGCGTGAGCATGAGCGTGGCGGACTCCGCAATGGATATTGCAGCGTAGTCGACCATTTCCCATCCTCTATAAACACTGCCACCCCACGTGAGCCAATCGACTGCTCCAGTCGGAGCTGCGGCGTTGGCTGCCGGCTTTTTAGCTCCGGGATCGATGCTCTGAACGCTGAAAAGCAGGTTGGCGCTGGGAAAGAGAATCCCGCGCATCACCTGGGCAAGATTGCCGGAAGCCGGCAGAGACAATGGCGGTGCGACAACCGCGCCCTTCGGTTGTGTTGCGGCCCGACGCGGAAAGGTCAGACCCTTTAATGCGGCCTCGTTCAAAACAAGTTCCGCGCGTCCGCTGGGGAACTTGCCCGCTTGAAGGATGTAAGCAAGCAAGTCTGTAGTTTCCTGTGGCGTCAGCGGGGCCGTGTCATCTTTCGGCATGGTCTTGAGGATCTTGTTGGCGAGTTCCAACAACGGCTGTGTGTCCCAATTTGAGAGGAAATCGTCACCAGTCAACGGCGGTCCGGTGCGACCCGCAAGATCTACGCCATGACATGTCGAACATCGTTTTTGATAAAGAGCCTGACCGCGCATTGCCTGTTGGTCGGTGTAGATGCCGTCGTTGAGGGTTTGTCCAGTTTGTAAAGCGAGCGCAAGAGATCCAGCAAGTAAGCAAGCGAGAACGATTCCCGCCAATCGACGCCATAGCGAAATCATCACGTCCCTCGTTTCATAGTTAGAAGTGCCAGACCGTCTCCACCGGGTGGCCTGGGTCATTTCATCGCGATTCTATCAATATCGAGGACTACAATCGCGTAGTGTCTCTACCGATCCGAGTCGACGCGTATAGCGGCTATAAAGGCAACGAGCAGCCTCGCAGCTTCACGGTCGGTGAAAAGGAGTATGAAATCGCAACGGTCCTTGATCAGTGGTACGAGCCATCCGCTATCTACTTCAAGGTCCGGAGCACAGAAGGGAAAACATACATCCTTCGCTACAATGAACAAGACGACGAGTGGACGTTACAGAGCGGATTCGATGGCGGCGAGTTGCTGGCGATGCCGTCGAGTTGAGCACAGTTGAAGCGATTTGATGCGGTGAGGGGATCGGGAGCCGAATTTACCTCCGGCCACTACGTCCGAATACCATGCCCCCGCTCGATCTGAATCCGCCGATCGGTCTGGATGCCACGAACGGCCCGACAGGTCTGCCTATCCCGATAGGCCTATTGATCACGACAGGTCTGTTTACGAAGATCGGTGAGCGAAACCCGAAGCCGAGGCCAAACCCAAATCGCGGGCCGACGATGTACGGATAGCTGTAGTACGGGTAGTAGCTGTAGTACGGATAGCCATAGTAAGAGTAGCTGTAGATCGGAACGGTCGGGGCAGGCACATACACCGCCGTTGGCTGGGTGTATATGATTGTTGGCCCCTGTTGCGTCGTTGCGGTCTGTGTCGGGCGTAGAGCGTGGAGAAGCCACGTTCCCGTCGTTTGGTCAAAGCACGCCCATCCGCTGGAGGATTGATCGACCGTCACATACTGCTGAGGAGATGGGCAAGTCTGGGTTTGGACTGTGCCGTCTTGAACGACGATGACACCCTGAGTTTGCTGGCCATTGACAATGATCTGCTGAAAGATATGTTCCTGCCGGCCTGACGGTATTTGTCCAAAAGCTGAATGCGAATAGACCAATACGCCCACGATCAGTGAAAGGCCAAGTTTCTTAAACACGTTCACCTCCCAATTGCTGGAAGCCACGTCCAGCTTTATTCTACGCCGTTTCATTGTGAAAAGGCTGGTCAAACTAAATGGGCGGCACTGAGCCATCGCCGCTGAGGGTGGCATCTCGAAATGACTAGTGGGAACATTCGTGGAAGGTCACGCCGAAGCAAAATTCCGAGGGGCTGAGGAATCGGAGTTGTTAGAGCTCGCCGGATGCCACCGTCGAGAAAGTTGAGACAAATTAACCGGATTTCGCTAAGTGGGAACTGGGACGCAGGGATTCGAACCCCGATAAGCAGATCCAGAGTCTGCGGTCCTACCGTTGGACGACGTCCCAAGGGCTGACCTTCGCAAGATAGCAGAAGAGCGCCGCGAGGCTCAAGGTGCTAACGCAAGATGGTTCCGGTTCGCAGCCATCGCGTTTTCGTAAAGAAGTGCGCGGCCACGGAAGCGGAATGTTCAATCCACTGCACGGCCGTTAATTCCTGCGAGTATGGCTCGTCGTCATAGGACCAGTAGACGAACAAGGGTGTTCCGATAATGTTTTCCAGAGGAGCGAAGCCCCAGAAGCGGCTGTCGTTGCTGTTGTCGCGATTGTCGCCCATAAGAAAGAAGTGATCGGAAGGAATGATCACAGGGCCAAAATTATCGCGGCGATCGATCTCCCGCGAATCGACATGCACGACGTATGGCTCTTCGAGCCGGCGGCCATCGATATAAACGATGCGGTGACGGACTTCGAGAGTCTCACCCGGCAGCCCGACGACTCGCTTCACGAGCCGGATATTCGGGTTCTCCGGTGACCACACGGCTACGATTTCGCCGCGGTGAATGGTGCGCGCCGGCAAGAATCTCTGAATCACTTGGGGGTAATTGGCTGGAAATGCCACTTTGTCGAGAAAGAAATGATCGCCAACAAGGATCGTCGGACTCATGGATTCCGACGGCACGACTGTCGCCTGGGCAACACCATGAGTGAAGACCCAGACAAAGACAAGCGTTGAGCCCCAGGTTTTAGTCCATTGCCAGATGCGATTTTTCATGACGTCTCCTATGAATGTTTTTTCAGCCGGCGGCCTATTACCTCGAGCGCTTCGAAGCCTTCAGCAGTTCTCTCGATGATGATATCGCTGAAGACAACCGCATCGATAAGACCTTTAATGTATGCGACCGCTTCGTCATCTAACGGCCCGCGGACCTCGTATGTGAACCTGCGCCCATCGACCGAGAGCACTTTGACGAGGTGAACTTCATTCGGTGAACCCTCATCCCCCGTCTCAATTTCGAAATCATAAAACGTATGCGAGATTTGAATAGCCATTTCTATAAACAATAATGCCCGGCACAGGGCCGGGCATTAGGATTCTTCAAAGAAGAGATTACAAACCGAGACGAGTAACCTGCTTCTTCGGTTTTCTGGCGGCGCTCTTCTGGAGGACGGCAAACACGCCGGCGACAGCAATAAGTCCGCTAACGACATACAAATATTCCATCTGCCTGATTTCCTTTCCTGTGAGATGCTAGACCCGATTTTAGAAGGGAGAAGCGCAGGCACTGTAGCACGTCCACTACGATAAGAAAACCCGATATTTTAGATACAGAGTATGAGCAAAAAGAAATTGATCCGTGACGCGGTTCACGGAGATATCGAGATGGGTCCGCTCGAAGTGGAGCTGATGGACACACCCGAATTCCAGCGTCTGCGCGGCATCAGACAGCTCGGAACTGCATACCTGGTTTTCCCATCTGCTGTACACACTCGATTCGAACACTCGCTGGGGACATCGTGGATGGCCCATCGAATCCTTCAGGCCGTCCGTCGTAACTGCAATGTCGCTGTCGAAGATGAAACTTTGATCCAAGTCGCGTCTCTATTGCACGACATCACCCACATTCCTTTCGGACACACGTTAGAGGATGAGCGGCGTGTGCTTCCACGACACGACAAAGACGAAGAGCGTGTGGACTATTTTTTGCGGCAGTCCGCGGTTGGGCGCATTCTCAAGCGCGAAGGGATTCAGGACCAGGTCATCAGCACGATTCGAGGCGATGAGACCTGCCGTTCCGACATTGTAGGCGGCGCGATCAGCGCAGACCTTCTCGATTATCTCCGCCGCGATACGTATTTTTGTGGCTTGTCACAGTATTACGACGAGCGCATTTTCGAATCCTTCATCATCGATAATGGGCAGCTCGTGATGAATCTGGAAAAGCAGGGAAGATTGCGTCAGGACGCGCTCTCGGAGCTGGTCAATCTACTCCGGATTCGCTACACGCTCTCCGAGCGTGTGTATTACCACCACACGAAGGTTTCATCGGGCGCCATGATTTCGAAGGCTGTGGAACTTGCGCTCCGCGAGGGCATGTCTTTGGCGGAGCTCCGTACGCTCCGTGATGAGACTCTCATCTGGACGCTGCGTGAGCTGTACACCAGAAATGCGACTGTGGCACATCTGCTGAACCGGTTGGAGTCTCGGCAGCTTTACCGCGCGTGTCATGTGCTAACGACTGAAATCGGAGAGACGCGGCGCCTCGAAATCGTGGACCGCTTTCACCATGATCTGGACGCTCGAGAGGCGGCGGAAACAAGCATCGCCCGCGCCTCCGGAATTCAGCCGCGCGAGGTGATCATCTATTGCCCATCATTTGGAATGTCTTTGTCCGAAGCCGAGGTGCCCGTGAGGTTCGACCGCGGCGAAGTGCGTCCTTTATCCGCCGGGAACAATGAAGAAATCCGTATACTCAAAGAAAAGCACAAAGGGCTATGGAAGTTCTACGTGCTGATCGATCGTGACGTCTGGGACAAGCGCGATCGCGTGAAGAACGCAGCCGCCGCATACATCGGAACCGCATGAGCGCAGCGAATGTAAGCCCGGCAGGGCGCAGTCATCAATAAAATGATTTCTTCCACTTTTTTCTTTTTGTTTTCTCAACTCGGTGTCGGCATGATGCTCGCACTCCTATTCATTTCGCCCCGCAGCATCGGCAACAGCTTTTTCAAATTTGCAAGCCTTACGGCGGCGATCCTGATGGCTGTTACGCTCGGATTCAATTTCATCTTTCCCTCGCCGGTTCGAACGAGCCAGGTACCTGTGGTTTTTCTCGCAGTCGCGGCACTCATCACTGCGATTTATAACCGTGTCGTCGACGCCGATAAATTCAGCGCGGCATTTTGGCTGTTGGTTGGTTCGACGGCCACAGGGCTCGTATCGATCGGGGCAGATTCACTGGCCTTTACGCGACTGATGGTCCTCAACGGTTATGAAAACTGGGTGCTCCTTTTGAATCACGTAGCCGCTTCTGCGCTGCTCGGGTCGGTGATGCTCACGATGGTTTTCGGACACTGGTATCTTGTCGTACCGAAGTTGTCCATCGATCCTTTGAAGCGATTGACCAAGGTATTGATCGGGGCAATTGCGGTGAGGGTCATCACGATTCTCGCATCGTTCGCTGTCTTACTTCTAGAGCAGCATATTCCGCTCTCAGCGATAGTTCGCGAGTTGACAATTCAACAGGGGATCTTCTTTTGGCCGCGAGTGATTTTTGGTGTGCTGATCCCGATTATTCTTGCTGGGATGATTTGGAGCACCGTCCAGATTCGGCACACACAAGCCGCGACCGGCTTGCTTTATCTGGCGGTAGTCGCTTTATTGTTTGGAGAGTTTTTCTCGAAGTTTTTGCTGTTTGCCGTAAATATTCCGTTATAGCGGCTGTCAATTCGCGTTGCCCGCGGTTTCTTCGACGAGAAGCTTTTCGATGTCTTTTTTGATGCGCTTGTCTTTATCCGGCAGGGCGCCCATGTATTTCTTGTAGATCTTCCAATCCTTGGTGACGACGAACGTGGTCGGGAAACCAATGAGGCCACCGAAGCCGTCAACGACCTTCTCATTGCCGACCAAGACCGTGTATTTCATGCCCGTTTCTTGGACTTTGGGTTTGATATCGTCATGCGCGGATTCGACGGCAATACCGACGACCTCAACGTCCTTTCCCTTGTATTCGTCGGCCATCTGGTTGAACCTCGGAATTTCCGCGATGCACGGCTCACACCACGTCGCCCAAAAGTCCACGACCAAGACCTTGCCCTTAAGGTCGGCTGCCTTTGTTTTGCCGCCGGCTATATTTTCGAGTTCGAAATCGGGGGCCGGTCCCTTTACGGCAATAGGGCCTTGCAATCGATCCGTGCTTGAATTTGCTGAGGGTCCTTTGGTGCACCCGAACAGCGCAAGTACGAGGACAAGCATGAGAGCTGTGGTCTTCATAGCACCCTACTATAACGTATAATCGGGCGGCGATGAAACAGCGCAAGGAACTGCAAAAGCTCCTCACCGAAAAGCACCTCAAGAAGACGTCACAGCGGGCGTTGATTTGGTCGGCGCTTCTGGAATCGAAGGGGCACCCTTCGGTCGAAGAAATCCGCGACAGTTTGTTGGCAAAGGGCCATCGAATTGGTCTTGCAACGATTTACCGCACGATCAAGATCCTTCTGCAATCCGGCTTCGTGCGGCAGTCGAAACTCCATGGAATGACACGGTACGAACCTGTCGTTAGCCAGCCGAACCATCTGCATTTCATCTGCAATTCATGCGGCAGTACAGTCGAGTTTCCTTCGCGTAAGATTGAAAACCTCATTAAACGAGCGACCGAGCAGAACGATTTCGAGGAGCGATACAGCCGCTACGCAATTTTCGGTTTATGTAAATCGTGTGTGCGAAAGCAGCGAAAGAGCGCCGGCCTCAATGAGCGGGCGCGGCTGGAGACTACTGTCGTGCGTGACGCTCTCGAATTGACACTGGCTATTGAGCGTCGCGGCTACACCTTTTATACCAATGCGTCGCGAAAGACGAAGAACGGCAGTGGCAGGCTGATGTTCCAGCGTCTGGCTGCTGAAGAGTCGGATCATTTGCGGCGGCTTCAAGAGGAGCGGCAATCACTCCTTGAAAAAAATGAATGGCTCAAACGCGAACCGATGCGATTGCCGTTGAGCAGGAAAATCGTCGAAGAGATCTTCCCGCAGAAAGAACTCCTGAAGATCGAAGTGAAGGATGAGACCAGCGAACTGGATGCTCTGAACATCGCTATGAATCTCGAGCGCCGCTCGCATCAATTTTTCTCCGACTTTGCGAAACAGATTTCCAACGAGAACGGACGCAAGATTTTCATGGATTTTGCAAAGGATGAAGAGTCGCATTTACAGGCGCTGGTCCAGGAATACAACTCACTTACCAGATCATAAGAACTCACGATGAAAAGAATCGCGGTAATTCCCGGGGATGGTATCGGCATCGATGTGACACGCGAATCTATGCGCGTCTTGCGTCGTGTGAACGAAGTTTTTGGAGCGGGCCTCGAGTTTGTGGAATTCGACTGGGGCGCGGAAAAATATCTGAGGGAAGGCGTCGCGCTTCCGACGGGAGCATTTGAAATGTTCCGCAAGGATTTCCACGCCATCCTGTTTGGCGCCGTGGGCGATCCTCGTGTTCCCGAACAGCGGCATGCAGCGGAGATCCTCCTTGCGCTCCGATTCGGCCTGGATTTGTACGCCAACGTTCGGCCGGTCCGCTTGTTTCACGAGCGGTTGTGTCCGTTGAAAGGTGTTGGAGTGGACGACGTGAACTTTACGGTCATTCGTGAAAACACCGAGGGCGCGTACGTCAATTCAGGTGGCGTGTTCAAGAAGGGAACACCTGACGAGGTCGCAAATCAGGTTGAGGTCCATACGCGAAAGGGTGTGGACCGAATCGTCGAATACGCGTTCAAATACGCCGTCAGCCATGCCAAAACAAAAGTGTGCATGAGTGACAAGTCGAACGTCATGGGCTATGCAGGCGATTTATGGCAGCGATGCTTCAAGGAAGCTGCTTTACGTTATCCGAGAATTCAAACCAATCACTTGTATATCGATGCGCTCTGCCTCTTAATGGTTCGCCAGCCGAAGGATTTTCAAGTGATTGTGACGAACAATATGTTTGGCGATATTGTCACGGATCTTGCGGCAGCGCTCCAGGGAGGCCTCGGGATGGCGGCGTCGGGAAACATCAATCCCGGTAATGTGTCGATGTTTGAACCGGTGCACGGATCCTCCCCGCCGCTTGCGGGAAAGAACATCGCCAATCCGATGGGCTCGATTCTTACCGCTGCAATGATGCTCGAGCATCCCGGGTTGAATGACGCGGCGGCGGCAGTGGAAAGTGCCCTGATTGCATGTTTGAAAGCAGGGCCAACCCCCCAAAAATCCCGGGGGAAACCCGGCCCCCCGGGAAGTGGGGGAGGGG
>JACXTT010012621.1_pt1 | contig 11207 bp, 8 predicted proteins | sample 9270951 | NCBI WGS metagenome assembly JACXTT01 (sample SAMN15532306, study PRJNA645909) | rock metagenome | isolation source: weathered quartz diorite | place: Puerto Rico | collected 2017-06-21 | reverse complement strand
GAGCGTGGCGGGTGGCGCTACCGGCGGGGTATCCCGCCCCTTCGGTACGGGTAGTCCCGGTGACTCGTCCGTCCGACGTCTTCCACTCGCCGCCTGGCGCCGCACCGAGGTAGACGAGGACCGGGCTTCCCGGAACCGTGGCGAGCGCGGTAACGCGGCCGGCGTACGAATACGGGCCATCCGCGATCGGCCGCGGGCCGATCGGCAGCCAGACGTCACCCTCGATCGCGTCGGGCACCGGAGCCCCCCGTGCCGATTTCAGCCGTCCGGCGCGCGTGTTGGCGGCGAGCTGGGCCAGCGCGATCCCGCGCGCGTTCCAGGGGATCTTGCCGCCCGCGCCCTTGTGGCGCTCGAACCACCACTGAGCCCGGCTGCGGAGCATGTCGAGCTCCTCCGAGCCTTCGTTCTCCGAGCCTTTACGCGGCTTCTCGGGGGCGGGCGCGGTCGACGCGGATAGGCCTGCGAGCATCAGCGTCAGGACCAGCGCGCTTCGAAGCATGGGAACCCCCGATCGCGTCAAGCTACGCCGAAGGGAACTCCGTGTCGAGGGCCGCCGCGCACGAGATCAGCGCCCGGTGGGCGGCCGTATGTTTCAACAGGGTCAACGTGTCCCCTTCGATCTTCATCTTGCCGGTGAGGATTGCCGTCGCCGCGAGCAGCTTGCGCGAGAGCACGTCCCGCCAGATCGAAAACGGTGCCCGCAGCCCGAATCCGGCCCGGGAGTCGGAAACCCCGGGGACGAACGACGCCCCGACACACGCCCCCTTCGACAATTCGACGAGAAGCGCATGCGTCGACGGCAGCGCGGCGTCGGCGTCGAAGACGAGCAGGACGTTTCCGTTGAACCCGTCCCCCCACTTCGCCGCCGCGTTCCGGTACTCGCTCGAGCCGTTGATCTGGCCGACGAGCGCGGCCGCCCAGGCTTCCGTTCCAAACGTCAGCGCCATCATCGGCTCTCGAACGGGAGAAACCCCGGGTTGAGGATCGCGGAGGGATCGTAGCGCCGCTTCAACGCGACGAGCTCATTCCACCGCGCGCCGAAATGAGCCCTCCAGTCCTCCGGTGTGAAATTGACCCAGCCCGACAAGTACCGCTTTGCACCGAACAGGAGCATCATCCGGCTGACGTTCTCGAGCCGCTCCTTCATTTCGCCCCAGAACTTCTGCGGCACGGCGGGGAGCAGCCCGAAGCCGACGAGATTCTCTCCGGCAGGTACCATGAAGTTCTTCGAGCGCGAGGTCGTCCCCTTCGCCGGCCAGATCAGCACGTGACCGCCGACCTGGATACCCGGCGGCGTGTCGTTCAGCACTTGCTCGATGCAATCCGCCGCAGTTTCCCAGGGCAGGATGCACTCGATCCACGGATGCATGAACTCCCACGTTCCCGCCTTCTTCCACAGCTCGAAGACGGGGAGCATGCGCTCGAGGAACTCCAGGGTGGGACAGTCGTCGGTGTAGAGATGGTCGTACGGCCGGAGCCCCGTGAGCAGCGCGCGGTCATCGGGCGGACTCCCGGCGTCGTACTCGACCGTCAGGTGGAACGGGAAGAACCACTTCGCGAAAACCGTTCGCTGGCCCGACACCGGCCGCGTTCCTTGCGCGCATGGCGCGCCCCATGACTCCATGTGATCCCATCGTCCGGCGTCCATCGCCACACGCGCATCTTCGAGGAACGCGCGGACGTCGTCGTAGAGCAAGTAGTAGGTTCGCGTCATCGGCTTCATGCGGCGCAGCTTCAGCCGCGCGCGCGTGATGATCCCGAACGCTCCGAGCCCCGCGATCGCCCCCCAGAACAGATCATCGTTCTTCTCCGGGGAGCACGTGACGACCTCCCCGTCGCCCGTGACGACGTCGATCTCGACGACGTTGTCCCCCTGCGACCCGTACTTGAACGACGCGACGCCGATCCCCGCCATCGAAAGCGTCCCGCCGACCGTGACCGCCAAATTGTTCGTCAACACCGGCGGCACGAGCCCGTGCTTCGCCGTGCGGTGCACGAGATCGCCCCACACCACACCCGGCTCGACGTCGATCGTCAGATTCTTCTCATCCAGCGCCCCGATGTCGTTCATGGACTGCATGTCGACGAGCACGCCGCCTTGGCTGATCGCGAGCTGCGATTGGGAGTGTGCCGCGCCCCGCGTCGTCAGGTGGGTCTTGTGCGCGAGGCAGATCGCGACGGTGGCCACGATGTCCGCCTGCGATTTCGGGTTGACGACGAGGCGCGGCGTCCAGGTGAAGATCCGGCCGTAGTTTCCCGTTTGATCGGCGGAGAGCTGGTCGGGAGCTCGCACCGTTCCTCGAAGCGTCGGCGCGAGCGCGGCGTGGAGCTTGTCCATGGCGGGCGTCAATGTACCTGGGGGCTCGCGCTCAGGCCAGCCATCAACGCTGCGCTTCCGCTCCAAGCTTTTGGGACAGCTCGGTCGCCGACCTCAGATCCAAGCGTAGTCCCGAGATGGCCGCTTGCGTCGCGTGATCGCGCGCGTCGCCGGCGGGCATCCGATTGGCGAGGTCGAGAACCCGAGTCCAGCTTCCCGCGCCGGTGTAATGGGCGACGCGGAGATAGTCGGCGGCGACGGCGTCCCCCGATGCGTACATCGAGCGCAGCTCCGATTCCACCGACTTCGTGCGCTCGATGACGTCGTCGGGGGCGATCCGGAATGGAGTTCCGGCGGAGAGGGGCGGTCCGCCGGCTGGCGGCTCGAGCCACCAGGTGTAGACATCGCCGGCGGCGAGCTTCGGGCCTCTTGCCGGATCGAAGAAGGATCCGGGCGCCGCGGGGTCGCTCTTCCAGATCACCTCGCGCTTCTTGGCGACGACGACGCGCGCCTTCGGAGGTCCTCCGATCCACAGAAATCGAACCGCGGTCGAAGTGAGAGCCTCGTAGCGCGGGGTCAGCGGCATGGGCGAGTCGTCGCCCCACGCGGCGTCCCCGCGCATCGGGCTGACGAGGAGGCTCCCCTTCGGGTCGTTCAGGACCCAGAGGCCGCTTTCGAGCTGAGCGATCGATCCGCTGGCGAGCGACTGTTTCGCCGGCGCCCCCGCTGCGTCGGCCGCTTTCGGCATCTCGAAGCGCGTCGCGTCCTTCAAACGCACGACGCCGCCGCCTCTGAGGTAAACCTCGGCCGCGGCCCCGCGTTCGACGACCACGACGTCCACCGGGTCGAGCCGCATGCCGAGCGCGGCCATCTGGACGGGACCGGTCGGACGCTCGACCGTCACCCGCCCGTTGACGCTCAAGATCACGCCCGCCGATGGCTGGGTCGAAGGGGCCGCCGAGGCCAGAAAGACGATGCCGGCGCAGACGACGCGGACTGAGATCATCGCGAGCCTCCGGGGGTCGAGGAAAGTCTAGCGCGACTCGAGGCCCCGCATCGCCTCGGCCTGCGACTCCCCCGACGCGCCGGAGGCGATCGCCTCGGCGTAGGCCGCCCGCGCACCGTTGCGGTCGCCTTGGGCATCCAGCGCGCGGCCGAGACCGACGAGAGCGCCGATGCGCGGGTCCGTGGGAAGCGCGCCGGCGATCGCGCTGCGTAGCGTCGCGACAGCCGCGGCCGCCGAGCCGTCGGCCAGCTCCGCGAGGCCGATGCTCTTCAGGAAAATCGCGCGCTCGGCCGTGTCGGCGGCTGCAGGGCGCCTCGGGCCGGCGATCGCCAGCGCCTCGTGGGCGCTTCCTCGCGCGGTCAGCACGAGCGTCAGCTCGTTCAAGACCGCCAGCTCGAGCGGCCGGTCCTTCGCGAGCGTCGCCGCACGGCGAAGCGCCTGCTCCGCTCCGCCGAGATCGCCGGCGCGACGCAGCGCCGAGGCGTGGTTGTACACGACGACGTCGACGTCGCCGAACGTCCGGGCGCAATCTCCAAGAATCGCGACGGCCCAAGACGGGTCGGCGTCGAGAAGCGCAAGAGCGCCGAGATTCGTGCACGCGACGAGGTAGCTCGGATCGGCCCCGCGCGATGCGAGGAAGAGGCGTCGCGCTTCGCCGAATTGTCCGGCTTCGAGGGCGGAGCGTCCTTCTTCGTTCAAGCGGCGCGCCTCGCGCGCGGACCGCCAGACGTTGAGCCGCCAGGCGGCGACCAAGACGACCGCCGTCACGGCCACTCCGGCGACGACGCGGATCAGTCTCTTGCGGTCGCGACCGCGCTTCGCGATCGCACGGTCCAGAACGGCGACGACGTCGACCATGCTCGCGAATCGATCGCGGGGATCCTTCGCGATGCATCGGCGCACGATGCGCGCGAGATCGGGAGGCACCGTCGCATCGATCGCCGGCTGGTCGAGCACCGCCTCGAGCCCGCGCTCGCGCGTGAAGGGACGTCTGCCCGTGAGCATCTCGTGAAGCGCGACGCCGAAGGCGAACTGATCCCCCCCGAACGACGGTGCCGCGCCGGTCAAGGCCTCGGGTGGAATGTAGAGCGGCGTTCCGCAGAGCTGATCGGCCCCTTCTTTCCCCGGCAGCGTCACCGTGTCGGTGTCGGCGCTCGACACGAAGTCTTCCGGCACCGTGTGCACCGCCAATCCGAAATCCGAAACCTTGACGCGGCCGTCTGCCGTGAGGAGGAGATTTCCCGGCTTGACGTCGCGGTGCAGGATCCCGCGCTCGTGCCCCGCCGACAGCGCCGACGCCGCCTGCCTCCCCGCGGTCAGCGCGTCGATCACCGGAAGCGGGCCCTTCTTGATCCGGTCCGCCATCGAGCCTTCCGGCAAGTACTCGGTCACGAGATAGAGCCCGTCGTCCGCGGTGCCGACCTCGTGGACCACGAGAATGTTCGGATGTTCGATCGATGCGAGAACGGCCGCCTCGCGCCGCAGGACGTTCTCGTCCATCGCGGCGACCTCCGGCTTCAGACGCTTGAGCGCGACGCGGCGGCCGGGAATGTCCACGTCTTCAGCGAGGTAGACTACGCCCGCTCCTCCACGACCGATCTCCCGCACGAGCCGAAAGTGACCGATCGTCGACATGAGAGACCGGCATGATAGTCCGGCGCCGGATCGGCGCTCCCCCGGCCCGATGTGCGCCAAGGGTAACTCCAATGCGGTCGATGCGCTTGCCAGCCCGGCGGTCGAGACTAGACGACTTCGATTCCTCCCTCGGGGCCGTCCACAGTCTCTCCGACGACCCAGACGGGCTCCCGCGCTGCGCGGAACGCGGAGACCAAATTCGCCGCGTGCGATGGATCGACTGCGGCGAGCAGCGGCCCCGAGGTCTGTGGATCGTAGAGGAGGTCCACTTGCCAGGACGACAGCGCCGTCGTTTTTGCGAACCGGCCGTAGTACGACGCGTTCCGTTTCCCGCCGCCGGGGATGGTGCCCGCCGCGGCGTACGACTCCACGCCGGGAAGGAGCGGGAGATCCTCGAAGCGGAATCGGAGCGACAGGTGCGACAAATGCGCCATCTCGTGCGCATGGCCTGCGAGCGAGAATCCCGTGACGTCGGTCAGCGCATGCACATGCGGGTGAGCTTCGCGGAGCAGCCGCGCTGCACCGGCCGACAGGCGAGCCATGCTCGAGATCGCCGCGGCCAGGTCGGCCTCCGATGCTTTTTGCCTTTTGCCTGCCGTCGTCACCAATCCGGTGCCGAGCGGTTTCGTCAGCAGCAGCACGTCTCCCGGTTTGGCTCCGCCCTTCGAGAGGATCCGTTCCGGATGCACCCATCCGGTGACGGCGAGCCCGTACTTCGGCTCTTTGTCGGAGGTCGAATGCCCGCCGGCGACGACGGCCCCGGCCTCCTTCACCTTCTCGCCTCCGCCGCGCAAGATCGCCGAGAGGATCGAAGGGTCCATATCGTCGGGGAAGCCGACGAGGTTGATCGCGAACAGCGGCTCTCCTCCCATCGCGTAGATGTCGGAGATCGCGTTCGCGGCCGCGATCGCGCCGAACCAGTACGGATCGTCCACCACGGGTGGGAAGAAATCCGCGGTGTGGACGAGCGCGCGCTCCCGGTCGATCCTCCAGACGAGCGCATCGTCGGGCGTGTCGAGGCCCCGCAATAGGTTCGGATATCCCTCCGGGTCGAACATTTCGGCGAGGGGGCGCAGGACCTGCGCCAGGGCTTCCGGCCCCATTTTGCTCGCTCAACCGGCGCAAGCCGCGTAGCTCGTCAGCCGTATCGTCTTGTTGGACCGATCGGACACGCCTTCAGCGTAGCAGTGTCGGGCCGTGTCGGGGAATCCGACACGGGCCCCGACACAGGCGCGACGCCTTCATTCCGATCGCTCGGCGAAACTGCGCCGTTCCGAGACTTGTCGCCCGTGCGGACGTTGGCCCCACGTTTGCGAAAGCCATGTCGGCTGGCAAGGAGTCGACGATGACGACGCGCACGCGGATCCTCGGGGAACGGGCTTCGATCCTTCGGCTGGGCGGAGCAGCGCTCGGACTGTTGGCCGTCCTGGCGGGGCGAGGGGCCCTGGCGGAGGTCGTTGCCGTCGGCGCCGAGAACGTGTCGTCCGACCTGGTCGCCATCGCGAACTCCGTCGCGCCCGATGCGATGGTCGACGTCATCGTCGGGAGCCAAGGTCCGCTTTCGGCACAAGAGCAGACCCGCATCCACGATCTGATCGTCTCGCTGGGCGGGACGGTGACGAGCTCGAGCTTCAGCTCGTACGCCGGGTATGCGGCATCGGTTCCTGCGGAAAGGATCGCCGATCTGGCCGCCGACCCGGCCAGCGGCCACGTCGCGCCGGACCGTCACATCATGCCGTCGATGGACGTCGCGCTGCCGACGATCGGAGGATCGAGCGCCAGCTCGACCGGCGCGGGCAATCTCAATCTGCTCGCGGAAACCTATCCCGGCGTCTACATCCCCCCGGTGTTCACCGGCAACGGCGTGACCGTCGCCGTGATCGACTCGGGTATCGGCGATCACCCGGACCTGCGCTCGAAGTTCGGTTTGGATCGCGTCGTCGTTCGCTGGTCCGCGCTTCCCGGAGCGACCAGTGACGAGTTCGGCCACGGGACGCACGTGGCTGGCATCCTCGGCGGAAATGCCAAGTCGTCCTCCGGACCGTATGCGACGCGGACTTTCCGCGGCGTCGCCCCCGATGCGCGCTTGATCTCGCTCAAGGTGCTCGGCGCCGACGGCAGCGGCGAGGTCTCGAGTGTGCTGAAGGCGATCGATTGGGTGCTCCAGAACAAAAGCCTGTACAACATCCGGGTCGTCAACCTGTCCCTGGGCCACCCCGTCGTCGAGGCGTGCTCGCAGGATCCGCTGTGCAAGGCCGTCGAGGCGCTGAACGCAGCGGGCGTGGTCGTCGTCGTCTCCGCCGGGAATTGGGGGACGCTCGGCTACGGCTCGATCACGTCGCCGGGAATCGCCCCCGACGTGATCACGGTCGGCGCCGAGAAGGACATGAATACCTGCGCGCTGGGTGACGACGACATCGCCAGCTACTCCTCGCGCGGTCCGACCTGGCCCGACCACTACCTGAAGCCGGACGTCGTCGCCCCTGGCAACAAGATCATCTCGCTGCGGATGCCGGGCAGCTATCTCGACACCCAGTTCCCCGAGCTGCGCGTCCCCGCCCGGTCGTACACCAGCGATCCGACCCAGCAGTCGAACGCGGGTGCGTACTTCGAGCTATCGGGCACGAGCATGGCGGCGCCGATCGTCTCGGGCCTGGTTGCGCAGATGCTCGAGGAGAATCCGAATCTGACCCCGGCGACCGTCAAAGCGAGGCTGATGGCCTCCGCCCACAAGGAAGGACGCTCGCCGTGGATCTTCGGAGCGGGCGCCGTCAGCCTTCCCGCCGCGCTCGCGTCGACCGCCGTCGCGAACTCCGCGCCGTCGCCCCACGTGTATCAAGACCCGAGCACGCCGGGTCTCGTCTGGATCGAGGACATCGGCCCGGTCTGGGGTGACACCGCGGTGTGGAGCGACACGGCCATTTGGGGCGATACGGCCGTTTGGGGCGACACCGCGATCTGGGGGGACACGGCGATCTGGGGGGACACGGCCGTTTGGGGTGACACGGCGATCTGGGGCGACACCGCGATCTGGGGAGACTCGGTGCTGGTTCACGGCGACCCCGACCCCTCCCGACCGCGCATCACGCCGATCCACTTCGGCAACTGGCAGCTCGCGGTTTCGACGATCTCGTCCGGGCCTCTGACCCCGGTGTCGTCCGATCCGGTCGCCAGTTCGAGCAAGTCGGGCGGGCCGTCCACGTCAAGCACGCCGGACACGGCGAGCACCTCGATCACTCCGACCGTCTCGCCCGCGCCCCCGCCCGGGCCCGGAAAGAAGCGCATCAGCACACAGCTCAAGCGCAAGCCCTGAACGGGGGCGTCGACCGCCCGATTACGAATACGAGCTTGTCGAGCCGTCGGCGCGGGCCGATCTTTCGGCTCATGTCGGAAATCACGACAGAGACCCCGGGCGCGCGCGTCCTCGCCGCCTTGCCCCCGGGGGGGTTGCTTCAGGAATGCCTCGAGCGCCTTCCCGTCGAGGGGCACTCCGTGGAGGTGGCGGGTAGCGCCGGCCAAGCGATCCGCCGCGTGGCCGATGCCGATTGGGACCTCGTCGTCGTCGACTTCGCATTGGCGCCGGATGCGAGCCTGGGCATCCTTGATGCGATCAAGCGTGCGCGGCCGGCGACCCTCGTCGCGATGGCGGGTCGCGACGTCGATGCTCGCACGGTGCGCGCGGCGTTTCGCCGCGGGGCGTACGACGTTCTGCTCGAGCCTCACTCGACGGGTGCGGTCCTCGAGCTGGCCGCCCGTGCCGTCGCGGTGCGCGCGATCGGCGCGGAGCGGAAGCGTCTGGGCGAGGACCTCGACGCGGAACGGACACGGGCTCGCGAGCTGGAGCTGCGACTCCTCAAGGAGGACCCGTTCGAGCCGGTCGTCGCCGCGACGTCCATCATGCGGCGACTCATCGCAACGCTTCGGGAGGTGGCGAGGTCCGACGCAACGGCACTTCTCACCGGCGAGAGCGGTACCGGGAAGGGGCTGCTCGCGCGCGCGATCCATGGAGCATCACCCCGGAGGCATCGCCCCTTCGTCGAGGCCAACTGCGTCGTCTACTCCGAGGGTGTCCTCAACAGCGAGCTGTTCGGCCACGAGAAAGGTGCGTTCACTGGGGCGGCGAAGCTGAAGCGCGGCCGCTTCGAGCTGGCCCGCGGGGGCACGCTGTTCCTCGATGAGATCGGCGAGATCACGCCCGCCACGCAGCTGCTCTTGCTGCGTGTTCTGCAGGACCGCTCGTTCGAGCGCGTCGGCGGCGAGGACACCCTCGAGGCCGACGTGCGCTTGATCGCCGCGACCAACCGCGATCTCGATCAGGCGATTCGCGCGGGGACGTTTCGCGAGGATCTCTTCTACCGCCTGAACGTCATTCCGATCCACGTCCCCGCGCTCCGAGAGCGGCAGGACGACATCCCGGTGCTCGCGCTGAGGTTCTTGGCGGGCGCGGCCGCGAGGCTCGGGCGCGCCGCGCCCTCGCTTTCACCCTTCGCCGCCGAGGCTTTGTCCGAATACTCGTGGCCGGGCAACGTTCGTGAGCTCGAGAATCTGATGGAGAGACTGGTCGTTCTCGCGAAGCGCGACCGAATCGAGGCCGACGACTTGCCGGCTGCCGTGCGCGCGGGAGGCGGACACATCCCACCCTCTCCGACGCGCGCGCCGGCATCCGATGCGCGTCTCGCGGATTTGGAGCGCGCGCGCATTCTCGAGGTGCTCGGCAGCTGCGACGGCAACAAGAAGCTCGCCGCCTCGCGCCTCGGAATCCACCGCAGCACGCTCTACGCAAAGCTCGCCCGGTACGGGTTGAGGGAGTAGGGGACATTCTGCTTTTTGTTTAAACAAAAAGCAGAATGTCCCCTACTCCCTCAACCGGTAGCCGACGCCGAGCTCCGTCAGCAGGAGCTTCGGGCGGGCCGGGTCGTCTTCGATCTTCTTCCTCAAGTCAGCCATGTGGACGCGGACGTGGTGGGGCTCCGCGGCGGAGCCGCCCCAGACCTCCTTCAAGATCTGGCCGTGCGTCACGATTCGGCCGACGTGCTTGGCGAGAAACGCGAGGAGCCGGAATTCGATCGGCGTGAGCCGCACCGGGGCGCCGGAGCGGGTCACTTCGCGCTGCTCGAGGTCGATCGTCAGCGGTCCGACCGTCACGATGGGCCCCGAAGCGCCGGCGCCGGCCTCGCGCGCATGACGGAGTGCGACGCGAATCCTCGCCAAGAGCTCCGCCAACCCGAAAGGCTTCGTCAAGTAGTCATCCGCCCCTGCGTCCAAGGCCTCGACCTTTTCGGCCTCGCGGCCGCGAGCCGAGATCACGATGATCGGGACGCGGCTCCACGTGCGCAACGCGCGGGTCAGCTCGATGCCGTCGCCGTCCGGCAGCCCGAGGTCGAGCAAGATCAGCTCGGGGTTGTGCGACGTCGCCGCGATATTCGCCTCCGCGACGGTCGTTGCCTCGATCAGGCGGAATGGCCTCGCGGTCAACGCGGTGCGCAAGAAGCGCCGCATCTGCGGCTCGTCCTCGACGACGAGCACGAGAGGATCGGCCGCGTTCACCTCGTCGCCTCCCCGTCCGTCGGCTCCTCCGCGGGGGCGTCGTCGGATCTTGGGAGCAGAACCGTAAAAACCGCGCCGCCGCCCTCGCGGTTCGAGGCACGGATCGTCCCGCGATGCGCCTCGACGATGCCGCGGCAGATCGCGAGCCCGAGCCCGACGCCAGGAGATCCCGGGCCCGATCCGCGCCGGAACTTCTCGAAGATGACCTCTTCGGATCCAGCGGGCAGCCCCGGGCCTCGGTCGGCGACGGACAGCTCGACGCCCTCGGGGGTCGCCGCGGCGCCGACCTCGATCGGCGTTCCCGGCGGCGTGTGCTTGATCGCGTTGTCGACCAGATTGACCAGGAGCTGCTCGAAGAGGATCGGATCCACCGACAGCAGCGGGAGACCGGCCGCCACACGCGTTTCGACTTCGCGCCCGGCGAGCGCGCCGTCGAGGCGGGTGAGCACGCCGCCCACGAGCTCGTCCACCGGAATCCACTCCCGCTTGATCTCCACGGCGCCCGACGCCAGACGCGTCATGTCGAGCAGGTTGCCGACGAGCCTCTCGAGGCGCGCGGATTCTTCGCAGATCGTCGCCGCCAGCTCGTCCCGCTTCGCGGCGTCCAGGCCTGGAGCGCCGTCGCTCAGCGCCGAGGCGGCGCCCGTGATCGCGGCGAGCGGCGTGCGGAGATCGTGCGACACGGCCGAGAGCAGCGAACTG
>JACXTT010012620.1_pt1 | contig 11208 bp, 8 predicted proteins | sample 9270951 | NCBI WGS metagenome assembly JACXTT01 (sample SAMN15532306, study PRJNA645909) | rock metagenome | isolation source: weathered quartz diorite | place: Puerto Rico | collected 2017-06-21 | reverse complement strand
GCGTACGACGAGTTCGGGCGCCTCGACATCGTGGTCAACAACGTCGGCGGCACCATGCCGCTGCCGTTCCTGGACACCGACGAGGACTTCCTCATCGACGCGTTCAAGTTCAACGTCGCCACCGCGCATGCCCTCACCCGCGCCGCAGTGCCGCTGATGCTGACCGGCGAGAATCCGGGCGGCTCCATCGTCAACATCTCCTCGGTGATCGGCCGGGTCTCGGGCCGCGGGTACGTCGCCTACGGCACCGCGAAGGCAGCGCTGACCCACTGGACGCGGCTGGTCTCCAAGGACCTGGCGCCGCTGATCCGGGTCAACGCCATCGGCACCGGGTCGATCATGACCAGTGCGCTGGACTACGTCGCGACCGACGAGGCCGTGATGACCGAGCTGGCCGAGAAGACCACCATGCAACGGGTCGGCGAGGTCGACGACATCGCCGCCGCGGTGGTCTACCTGGCCAGCCAGGCCGGCTCGTTCCTGACCGGCAAGGTGATCGAGGCCGACGGCGGGCTGGACATCCCCAATCTCGACTTCAAGCTGCCCGACCTGGGTCCGCAGTGAGCAGCCCGCTGCGGGTCGTCGCCTGGTCGACCGGCACCATCGGTCGGCACGCGCTCGCCGGGATCGATGCCCGCCCCGACCTCGAGCTCGTCGGACTCTGGGTCTCCAACCCCGACAAGGTCGGCGAGGACGCCGGCAGGCTGGCCGGTCTCGACCGTGACCTCGGCGTGCTCGCGACCAACGACAAGCAGGCGCTGTTCGACCTCAAGCCGGACGCGATCGTGCACTCGGCGATGACCGACGACCGGATCTTCGACGCCCTCGAGGACCTCGTCGAGTTCGTCGAGCAGGGCATCAACGTCGTGTCCTCGGGCCCGGTCGTGCTCACCTTCCCGGACGGCACCGGCCTGGACTCCTACGTCGACCGCATCAACGCAGCCGGCGCGGTCAACGGCGCCAGCCTGCACGTCAACGGGATCGACCCCGGCTTCGCGAACGACGTGCTGCCGCTGGTGATGAGCAGCCTCTCGCAGCGCATCGACAAGGTGACCGTCAGCGAGATCTGCGACTACTCCACCTACTACCAGCCCGTGGTGATGGGTGACCTCTACGGCTTCGGCCGTCCGATGGACTACGCCGCGATGCTCTGGCAGCCCGGCGTACTGACGGCAGCCTGGGGCCCGGTGGTCCGCCAGATCGCAGCCGGGCTGGACCTCGAGCTGGATCCCGAGCTGACCGAGTACCACGACCGGATCGCCTCCGACGTCGACCTCAAGATCGACTCCTGCGACGTACCGGCCGGATCCATGGGCGCGGTCAAGTTCGGCGTGATCGGCACGGTGAACGGCGTCCCGCGGGTCCAGCTCGACCACGTCACCCGCACCAACCCGGCGCAGGCGCCGCACTGGCCGCAGCCCTCGGAGGGCGACGGCTGCTACCGGGTCGAGATCGAGGGCGAGCCGGTGATGAAGGTCGACTTCGTCCACCACGGCGAGCACGGCGACCACAACGTGTCCGGGATGATCACCACCGCGATGCGGTTGGTCAACGCCGTCCAGGCCGTGTGCGAAGCCCCGGGAGGTCTGGTGGTCGCCAAGGACCTGCCGATGATCACCGGCCGCGGACTCGTACGACGTTGAATCCGGTACTGGCATGATGCGCGGATGAAAGACCAGGCGAACTTCGGCCAGGATCTGCCCCCGACAGCGGTGCGGATCAGCCCCGACTCGGGACGCAACTGGACCGAGCCCGGTGCCTGGCAGGTGGCTCCCGGCGTGCGTCGGATTCCGCTGCCGCTGCCGATGGACGGCCTGCGCGCGATCAACGTCTACGTGATGGAGACCGACGACGGCCTGGTCCTGGTCGACGGCGGCTGGGCGATCCCGGAGTCGCGGGAGATCTTCGAGTCTTCGATGCGCGAAGCCGGGTACGCGCTCTCCGACATCCGGCAGTTCCTGGTCACCCACATGCACCGCGACCACTACACCCAGGCCTACGTCGTCAGTCGGGAGCTCGGGGTCAACGTGAGCCTCGGCCTCGGTGACAAGGGCTCGATGGACATGATGCACGGCAACGTCGCGGTCGACCGGGACCCCAACCTGACCCGCCTCGAGGCCGCGGGCGCGGCGCCGCTCGCCGATGCCTGGCGGAAGTTCATGCCGGCCGAGCGACCGTCCCTCGACGACTACGGGATGCCCGACATCTGGCTCGACTCCGACCTCGTCCTGGACCTCGGTGGCCGCACCATCGATGCGCTGGCGACGCCCGGCCACACCCAGGGCCACTACGTCTTCGCCGACCAGCCCGGTGGCCTGCTCTTCGCGGGCGACCACGTGCTGCCGACGATCACCCCGTCGGTCGGGTTCGAGCCCGGCTGGGTCGAGCAGCCGCTGCGCGACTTCCTCGACTCGCTGGTCAAGGTGCGCGCGCTGCCGGACCTGATGCTGCTCCCGGCGCACGGTCCGGTTGCGCCGAGCTCGCACGCCCGGGTCGACGAGCTGCTCGAGCACCACCGGGTCCGGCTCGAGCAGTGCCAGGAAGCGGTCGCCGGGGGCGCGGTGACCGCGTGGGACGTCGCCGGAGAGCTCGGCTGGACCCGGCACGAGCGCAAGCGCGACGAGCTGGGTCCGTTCGACGCGGTGCTGGCGGCGTTCGAAACCCTTGCCCACCTCGATCTGCTGACGCTGCGCGGAGAGCTGACCCGTTCGCTGGACGGACCCGAGAAGCACTACTCCCTCACGACGGCGTAGATTCTCCACTCACAACACACGACAGGGGAGCTCCGCGAGGAGCTGAGAGTGCGGACAAGCCGCAGACCCTTGAACCTGCACCGGTTAGTACCGGCGAAGGAAGTCGAAGGAGAATCATGCGTTCCCGTTTTTCCATGTCACTGGTCGGAGCACTTCTCGCAACCACAACCTTGGTGGCCGGGTGCGGATCCAGCACCTCGGCTGCGGACAGCAAGACCATCGTCATCGCCACCCACGACTCGTGGGCGATGACGAAGGACGTCATGGCGGCGTTCACCAAGCAGACCGGCATCACCGTGACGATCCAGCAGCACGGCGACGCCGGTGAGCTGACCAACAAGCTCGTGCTCACCCAGGGCAACCCGATCGCCGACGGAGTCTTCGGCATCGACAACACCTTCGCCACGCGGGCCGTGGATGCCGGCATCCTGGCCAACTACACGCCGGCCTCGGAGCCCGCGTCGGTCAGCCGTTTCAACCTGGTGCACGGCAGTGCGCAGCTGACCCCGATCGACTACGGCGACGTCTGCGTCAACGTCGACAACACCTGGTTCGCGAAGAAGAAGCTCGCCCCGCCGAAGACCTTCGAGGACCTCGCGGCGCCGGCGTACAAGGGACTGACGGTGACGCCGGCGGCCACCACGTCGTCGACCGGACTCGCCTTCCTGGCCGGCACGATCGGCCGGTTCGGCAACGGCTGGAAGGCGTACTGGACGAGGCTCGCCCACAACGGGCTCAAGATCGACCCGGGCTGGACCGAGGCCTACGAGGGTGACTTCACGGCCGGGGGCGGCCAGGGTGCGTACCCGATCGTGGTCTCGTACTCCTCCTCGCCGCCGTACACGATCCCCAAGGGCAAGACCGCCCCGACGACCAGCGCGCTGCTGGACACCTGCTTCCGCCAGGTCGAGTACGCCGGAGTTCTGAAGGGCGCCGAGAATCCCGCCGGTGTCGAGAAGTTCATCGACTTCATGCAAGGACGGCTGTTCCAGGCTGCGCTGCCCGAGAACATGTACGTCTACCCGATCGACACAACGGTCGCGCTGCCGTCGGACTGGGCCAGGTGGGCACCCGTCTCGCCGCATCCGTACGCCGTCTCCGCGGCTGACATCACCGCGCACCGCAACGACTGGCTGCGTGACTGGCGCGACCTGACCAGCCGCTAGGCCATGCGCCGGAACCTGGGGGTCGCGACCCTCGCGGCGGTCCCGCTGGTGGTGATCGGGGTGTTCTTCGTCTACCCGGTCACCGGGATGGTCGCGCGCGGATTCTGGTCCGGTGGCTCCTTCGATCCGCACGCAGTCCTCGACGTCCTCGGCCGGCCGCGGGTGCACCAGGTGCTCTGGTTCACGCTCTGGACGGCCGGCACGGCCACGTTGCTCTCCGTCGGTGCCGGCCTGCCGGTCGCGTTCGTCCTGCACCGGTTGCGCTTCCCCGGGACGGCCGCGGTGCGCACCCTGGTCGTCCTCCCCTTCGTGCTGCCGACCGTGGTGGTCGGGGTGGCGTTCGGGCAGCTGCTGCGACCGACAGGCCCGCTGGGCGGTCTGGGCCTGGAGGGCACACCGGCCGCGATCATCGCGGGCCTGGTGTTCTTCAACATCGGGGTCGTGGTGCGCACGGTCGGTGCGTTCTGGGAGGGGATCGACCGGCGTACCGAGGAAGCCGCGGCCACCCTGGGCGCTACGCCGTTCCGGGTCTTCCGCACCGTGACGTTGCCGGCGCTGCTGCCGGCCGTGGTCTCCAGTGCGAGCGTCGTCTTCCTGTTCTGTGCGACCTCGTTCGGGGTGGTGCTGACGCTGGGTGGGTTGCGCTACTCCAACATCGAGACCGAGATCTACCTGCTCACCACCCAGGAGCTCGACCTCACTTCGGCGGCCGCGCTGTCGATCCTGCAGCTGGTGATGATCACCTTGTTGCTGGGGCTTTCGTACCGCACCCGGCGGACGCTTGCGATCGCCCAGGCCGTACGCCGACCTCGCCGGCCCGGGATCCGCGATGCCGGCCTGCTGGGATGGACGGGCGTGGTGGTGGCGTTCCTGCTGGTGCCGCTCGTGACGCTCGTGCTCTCGTCGGTCCGTGGCCAGGGCACCTGGAGCCTGGCGAACTACCGCGCGCTGCAGTCGACCGGCACCAACAACGCATTGCTGGTCACCGCGACCAGCGGCCTCGTCCGATCCCTGGAGATCGCGGTCCAGGCAGCGTCGTTCGCCCTCGTGCTGGGGTCCGTCGTTGCGTGGCTGGTCTCCCGCAAGCCGGCTGCCGGGTGGCGGCGGCGACTGCTCGGCGCGTTCGACGGGGTGTTCATGCTCCCGCTCGGCGTCTCCGCGGTGACCCTCGGGTTCGGGTTCCTCATCACGCTGGACCGTCCGCCGATCGACCTGCGGACCTCCTCGCTGTTGATCCCGATCGCCCAGGCGATGGTCGCGCTACCCCTGGTGGTGCGCACGGTGGCGCCGGTGCTGTCCGCGGTGGATCCCCGGCAGCGCGAAGCCGCCGCCTCGCTCGGCGCCGGCCCGTTCCGGGTGCTGCTCGCCGTCGACCTGCCGCACGCCTGGCGCGGCCTGCTTGCGGCGACGGGTTTCGCGTTCGCCGTCTCTCTCGGAGAGTTCGGCGCGACCAGCTTCCTGGCGCGCGACGACAGCCCGACCTTGCCGGTGGTGATCTTCCAGCTGCTCAGCCATCCCGGGTCGGCGAACTTCGGGATGGCGATGGCGGCTTCGGTCGTGCTGGCAGCGGCGACCGGCGCGGTGATGCTGCTCGTCGACCGGCTGCACGTCGGCTCCGTGGGAGCCTTCTGAGATGGTCGGCACCCCTGCACTCGAGGTCCGCGGCCTGTCGGTCAGCTACGGCGCCGTCGACGCGATCGCCGGCGTCGACCTCGACGTCGAGCAGGGCTCGGTCACCGCGGTCCTCGGCCCGTCGGGCTGCGGGAAGTCGACCTTGCTGCGCGCGATCGCCGGCCTGGAGCGTCCCTCGGCCGGCACCATCTCGTACGACGGCCGCGACCTGGCCCGCACGCCGACGCACCGCCGCGGGTTCGCGCTGATGTTCCAGGACGGACAGCTTTTCCCGCACGCCGACGTCGCTGCCAACGTGGCCTATCCGCTGCGGTGGCGCCGCCGCCCGGCTGCCCAGGTGAAGGAGCGGGTGGGCGAGCTGCTCGACCTCGTCGGCCTGGCCGGGTTCGGCGACCGGATGCCGCAGACCCTCTCAGGTGGCGAGCGCCAGCGGGTCGCCCTGGCCCGGTCGCTCGCTGTCGAGCCGCGGATCCTGCTGCTCGACGAACCGCTCAGCGCGCTGGACCGCGGCCTGCGCGAACGCCTCGCGGGCGACCTGCACGACATCCTGCGTCGTGCCGGCACCACGACGCTGCTGGTCACCCACGACCACGAGGAAGCGTTCACGATCGCCGACCGGATGGTGGTGATGCGCGCGGGCGAGGTGGTGCAGGCCGGCGACCTCGCTGAGGTCTGGCAGCATCCGGCCGATGCGTGGGCCGCCCGGTTCCTGGGATACGCCGACGTGCTCGAGGGCTCGGAGGCGTTGGCACTGCGGGCAGTCATCGACCCGGGTGCGACGTGGACGCAGGTGGCGCTCCGACGCTCGGCGCTGGTCGTCGATCTGGACGGGCCCCTTGCCGCGCGGATCGTCTCGGCGCGGGTGACCCCGGAGCAGGTGCGCGTCGAGCTCGACGTCGAGGGGCTGGGGCTTCGATCGGGCGTCGCGGATCCGGCGTACCCGGCACGCGCGGGGGACCGGGTGCGGGTCGCCGTACGGACCGATCGGCTGGCAGCGTTGCCGCAGCACAGCGGCGGAATGCCGGAATGACATTGTTGTAATTTGCAAGCCGACACGCCGGAGAATCTGAGATTTTTTGGGAAAAGTGTTTCCAGAGTGACTTGTGGGGCCTAACGTCGGAGACCGCAACCTCATCAGGGGACGGCAGAGAGCCGATCGCGGCCTACCGACAGGGGTACGACGGTGCGCACCAGCGCTCGGGGAGCAATCGCGGCCTTTGTCGCGCTCGCCGCGATCCTGGGCTGCGTCACGTCGGCCAGCGCGGACCATCACCCCAACCCGTACCCGACGAAGGCTCAGGTCCAGGCAGCGCAGGCCGCCGTCGCGAAGAAGGCCGGAGCCGTCGCGACGATCCAGGCCGAGCTCGTCGCGGCCAACACCCGTCTGCAGATCGCCGGTGACCGCGCGGGTGCCGCGGCCGAGGCCTACAACGGCGCGGTCTGGCAGCTCGGTCAAGCCAAGGCTGCGACGGCACAAGCCGCTGCAGCAGCACGCGCTGCCCAGGCCAGGGTCGACGCCCAGCGGTCCACCATCGCCGCGATGGTCGCGCAGACCTACCAGGACGGGTCCGAGCTCAACGGCATCACCGCGCTGATGGGCGCCAGCAGCCCGTCCGACGTGATGAACCGCTGGGGCGCGCTCGACAGCGTCAGCTCGTCGATGCAGGCGCACTTCGACGCCTACACCGCGCTGAACGGGCTGGCTGCGGCCGCGAAGCAGAAGGCCGCCAGTGCCCTCAAGGCCCAGCAGAAGCTCACCGTCATCGCGGCCGCCCGCCGCGATGCCGCCGCCTCCGCAGCGGCCGGCGCCCAGATGGAGTCGAATGCGATCGCGGTCCAGCGGACCCAGCTGATCGCCGCGCTCGCCAAGGCCCAACAGATCTCAATCACGCTGGCCTCCCAGCGACAGTCGGCGCTCGAGCAGACCGCCAAGGCCCGCGCCGAAGCCGCAGCTCGGGCGCGCGCCATCGCTGCCGCCAAGGCAGCCGCGGCTGCTGCAGCGGCCGCGGCCAAGGCAGCGAACGGCGACGACTCAGGCGGCGGTTACGTCCCGCCGTCGAACGGACCGATCTTCCCGGTCGCCCCGACCGCCGCTGCCGCGCGGGCCATCGCGTTCGCCAAGGCGCAGCTCGGCGAGCCGTACGTCTGGGCCGCAGCCGGGCCGAACAGCTGGGACTGCTCGGGCCTGACGATGATGGCCTGGCGCCAGGGCGGCGTGTACCTGCCGCACTTCGCCGCAGCCCAGTACGCCGAGATCCAGCACGTCGGACTCGGCGACCTGCGCCCGGGCGACCTGGTCTTCTGGGGTCCGACCCCGGGCACGATCCACCACGTCGCGATGTACCTGGGCGACGGGATGATCATCCAGGCCCCGCACACGGGCGCCTACGTCGACATCGAGTCGATGTACGCGTGGGAAGCGCCGAACTTCTACGGCCGTCCCTGACTTCGATCCCGGGTGCCTGCACCCCCTGCCGCACTGACCGTGCGGCTGGCAGAGTGAGGCCATGGCCGAGCTCGAAGTTCCAGTCATCGACGTTCCTGCCCTGACCGCCCTGCTGGACGGCACCTACGGAGAGGTCCGCGACCTCACCCGCAAACGCCTGGTCGAGTACGCCGCGATCCTTGAGGACGCCCGCGAGCTGGACCGTCCGAAGTTCCGCGAGCGGGTCAAGCAGGTCGTGGTCGAGCTCGCCGGGACCGGCCAGACCGGCATGGGATTCCCGGCCGAGTACGGAGGTGGGGGAGACATCGGGGCGTCGGTCGCCGCCTTCGAGACGATGGCCTTCGGCGACCTCTCGGTGCTGGTCAAGGTCGGCGTGCAGTTCGGCCTCTTCGGCGGCGCGATCCTCCAGCTCGGCACCAAGAAGCACCACGACGCCTACCTCGTCGACCTGGTCACTGCGAAGACGATGGGCTGCTTCGCGATGACCGAGACCGGGCACGGTTCGAACGTGCAGGCTCTCGGCACCGTGGCCACCTACGACGTCGCGACGCAGGAGTTCGTGATCACGACTCCCGACGACCTCTCCCGCAAGGACTACATCGGCAACGCGGCCGCGCACGCCCAGCTCGCGGTCGTCTTCGCGCAGCTCGAGATCGGTGGGACCTCCGAGGGGGTGCACGCGTTCGTCGTACCGATCCGGGACGGGCGCGGTCGGGTGCTTCCCGGCGTACGGATCGAGGACGACGGTCGCAAGATCGGCCTCAACGGCGTCGACAACGGCCGGATCTGGTTCGACGGTGTCAGGATCCCGCGCGAGAACCTCCTCAACCGCTACGCGGACGTCACCGAGAACGGCAGCTACCAGTCGGAGATCGACAACCCGGATCGCCGGTTCTTCACGATGCTCGGCACCCTGGTGCAGGGACGGGTCTGTGTGGGTGGTGCCGGGATCAACGCCAGCAAGGTGGCGCTGTCGATCGCGGTGAAGTACGCGCTCGGCCGACGCCAGTTCGGCAACCCGGGTGGCCCCGAGGAGCTGATCCTCGACTACGGCCTGCACCAGCGGCGGCTGTTCCCGCTGATCGCCAGGACCTACGCGCTGCACTTCGCGCAGGAGGTGCTCGCGGGCCAGCTGCACGCCGTCTTCTCCGCGACCGACGAGGTCGACGAGCGCACCCGTCGGGCGCTGGAGTCGCGTGCCGCCGGGACCAAGGCGATCGGCACCTGGCACGCCAGTACGACGATCCAGGAGTGCCGCGAGGCGTGCGGCGGAGCGGGCTACCTCTCAGCCAACCGCTTCGACGCGCTGCGGGCCGACACCGACGTGTTCACCACCTTCGAGGGCGACAACCACATCCTGCTGCAGCTGGTCGCCAAGGGCCTGCTGACCGACTACTCCTCGTCGTTCGGCGAGCTCGACCAGCTTGGGATGGTCCGGTTCGTCGCCGGGATCGCGGTCGACACCGTCGTCGAGCGCACCGCCGTGCACAAGCTGCTGGAGCGGGTCAAGGACATCCTGCCGGGCGGTGAGGACTGGGCCCAGGAGGCTGAGATCGTCGACTCGGAGTACCAGCTCGCGATGTTCCGCTGGCGCGAGGAGCACATGCTCAGTGGTGTCGCCCGACGGCTGAAGTCGGGGATCGACGCCAAGATGGACCCGGCCGAGGTGTTCAGCCGCTGCCAGGACCACGTCATCGGCGCGGCCCGCGCGCACGTCGAACGGCTGGTGCTCGAAGCCTTCGTCGACAAGGTCCGCGCCACCCCCGAGGGCGGCAACAAGTCCGCGCTGTACATCCTCTGCGACCTCTACGCGCTCTCGGTCATCGAGGCCGACCGCGGCTGGTGGATGGAGCACGGCAGACTGTCCTCCTCGCGGTCCAAGGCGATCAGCCGCGAGATCGGCGATCTCTGCCGCAGGCTCCGCCCGATCGCCGAGGACCTGGTCGACGCTTTCGGCGTACCCGCCGAGATGCAGGCCGCCGAGATGCTCGCCCCGACTGCACCGAAGGACGCCCGTTGATGATGGACCGCGTGAAGCTGCCTGCCAGGATTCCCGGACTGGGTGGCTGGAGCGAGGACCCGTTGTGGGCGTCGTTCTACGACTGGTCCGTCGAGCACCCGCGCGCCGGCGGGGCGGTCTGGAAGCTCGGCATCGGCAGTGAGCTGCGGCTGCTGTACAACGCGGCGGCCGAGATCGGGCGACAGCCGGCGGGCTCGGCGGTGCTCGACGTACCGTGCGGTGGCGGGGTGGCGCTGCGCGGCCTACGGCCCGGCCAGGGCATCCGGTACGTCGCCGCCGACATCGCGCAGGCGATGCTGGACCGCACCATGGACGGCGCCCGCGATCGCGGTGTCGCCGACCAGGTCGAGCCACGGCTGGCCGACGTCGGCGAGCTGCCGTTCGGTGACGGGGAGTTCGATCTCGTGGTCAGCTTCACCGGCCTGCACTGCTTCCCCGACCCGCACCGCGCGGTGCTGGAGATGGGTCGCGTGACTCACGCCGGCGGCGTCCTGACCGGCAGCGCGCTGCTCAACGACACGGGCCTGCGCACCGCCCCGATCCGCGGGCTCGGACGGCTGTCCGGCCTGATGGGACCGAGCGCCACCAAGGCCGAGGTGCGCGCCTGGATGGCCGAAGCCGGCTTCACCGACGTGACGCTCCGGATGTCCGGAGCCATGGGGTATTTCCGCGGGATCAAGGACGCGTCAGCGGACTTGATCGTCGGTGGTTGAGCAGCGAGCCCGGCTGAGGAACGAAGCCGGGACCGAGCGTGTCGAAACCCGGTGACATGCGCGCAGAGCTGAGTCAGTGACCCTCGGAAGCCTTGAAACGCTCGAAGGAAGCCCGGACCTCGGCCTCGGCCTCGTCGCGGCCGACCCAGTTGGCGCCCTCGACAGACTTGCCGGGCTCGAGGTCCTTGTAGACCTCGAAGAAGTGCTGGATCTCGAGCAGGTCGAACTTCGGGAAGTGGTTGATGTCGCGGATGTGCTCCATCCGCGGGTCGTGGGTCGGGACGCAGAGCACCTTGTCGTCGCCGCCGGCCTCGTCGGTCATCCGGAACATGCCGATCGCGCGGCACTTGATCAGGCAACCCGGGAACGTCGGCGCCTGCAGGACGACGAGGGCGTCGAGCGGGTCGCCGTCCTGGCCGAGGGTGTTCTCGATGTAGCCGTAGTCCTCGGGGTACGCCGTCGAGGTGAACAGCATCCG
>JACXTT010012619.1_pt1 | contig 11209 bp, 11 predicted proteins | sample 9270951 | NCBI WGS metagenome assembly JACXTT01 (sample SAMN15532306, study PRJNA645909) | rock metagenome | isolation source: weathered quartz diorite | place: Puerto Rico | collected 2017-06-21 | reverse complement strand
CTCGATTGCTTCGATCAGCGCCCGTTCAAGTTCGACGGCGCCATCCCAGAGGTTCGGGGCGAACTCAAGTGAGCGTTAACCGCGGCGCAGACAAGATCTACGTCACCTACGAGTACAGCGTCAGCAGAGCCTGCAGCGCGATGAGGATCGACTATCACCTGAGCTAGAGCTGGTCCATCCGCACATCGACCGGCACCAGAGACGCAGTGGATTTGTTCTACAGGTTGCCGTTCGACTCACGCAGGTTATCAGCGTCGCACGTCGGCAAGAAATGCTACGTTTACTGGTAGCGACATGCGTGTCGCTGGTTCCCGCGTAGCGTGCCTGAATCGGCTAGAGCGCCTTGATCCGAACGTTTCTGAATTGCACGCGAGAGCCGAAGTGATGATTCTGCAGCCCGATATAACCCTTGGGGGACCGGTTAGCACCGATCAGCTGGCTGACTTGTTGCCCGTTGAGCACCACCGTGATGGTGTTTCCCAGCGCCGTAATCTCATACGAGTTCCACTGTCCGAGCGGCTTTGAGCCAAGCGTTGTGGCCGGAGCAAGCTTATAAACGGACCCAGTGATATGCAGCGGATCGCCAAACGTGTTCGGAGTGACGTCCGGATTCCTGCCGATGTCGTCGATCTGGATCTCGTAACCCTGATCTACCGCGAGCCGCCAATCGTTGGCTGGATCTGCATTGCCGAGAGCGGGAAACCGGATGAACACGCCAGAGTTATCGTCAGGAAACGATGCTCGCCAATCGAGACGCAGGAAAAAGTTGGCGAACTGTTGCTTCGTATACCAGAGAAGCCCAATCCCATCGACAGTCTCTATGATGTTTGCGCCCAGCTCTATGAACCCGCCGAAGCCCGCCATCTGCCAGCCGCTTAGCCCCCCAGTACCGAGCGGTATGAATCCCGGCTCAGCGGGTAAGGTCCGCTTCACAATTGCTATTGCCGTCTTGCGCGCCAACGACAAAGCCGTAAGCGATGGGTTCGCCGAGCCCAGCGTCGGGAAAAGCGCTGGTCCGGCAACATATGCATTCGCAACTTGGTGGAAACGGCCGTCGACGTCAGTCACTGAGGCATTCGCATCGGTGCCCATCCATAAAGTACCAGCCTCATGATGGGTAGTGCCTAGGCCGTCACGCACTTTGTTCTGCGGATCCCGCGGGTTGTTATTCGGGCTTGGAGGAGGCGGCGCTTGATGCCATGAACCCGGATCATTGCCGTCGTTAAGGAAGCTGTCTTTGTAGAAATACTCGATGGCGGCGCTGTCGCCGTTTGCGAGTTTGAGCGCCAGGGCTAGCGCTGCGTCGTCCATGGCGCGCCATAGTTGGGTTTCCTGCACGCCTGCGACGAGGTTGACCCACGCGCGCTGCCGCCCGAACTCGTCGGTCTGGTCGCTCAAGTCCACCCAGCTCGGGAAGTTTCCGGTGCTCTTCACAAGCGAAGGATCCTGGCTGCCAGTCATCTCCGCGATTCCCCGGAACGTCACGACGATCCAATCAGCCGTCTGCGAGGACAGCGTCTGATCCACCAGATCAATGTCCGGAATCATCCGCCACATGTCCGTCTCCGAATTCGCACCCGTTACTGCGGCGCCGGTAACCTGCAAGTGAAACCGCCCCTGCGGTGTCGATCCACGAACCAGCAGGGCGGCCGCTTCCAACCGTGTTGGGAGCGCTGCGCTAAAAGCCGAGCGCTTGATACGGACAATCGTGTTGCTGCGTAAGTGCCCCATCAGGTTGCGACCCATCAACGGCGTAGGGAACGAGCCTATCGCCAGCCGCGTCGATTCGATCGTACCGGCCGCGAGGACAACCGCACACGTGGGCGGGATGCTAAGAAACTTCTGCTGGCTATTGACCCAAACCTCGAGACCCGTGACTGAGCCATTGGCCACGGCGAGGCTCGTAACGTGAGCGCGGGTTACCAGGAACAGGCGCCGCCGCCAGTCCGGGTTGGCTGCGTCCTGCCGTATCGCATCGATAAGGATCGGAGCGCTGGAGTACTTGTCAAAGCTGAAAAGGCCTGACGCGGGTGGCGCCGCTTGGACAGCCAGCGGTGCGTCGTCGATCACGTCCAGATTTGCAACTGACTTCGCAGCCAGACTCGCTTTCTTCTTCAGATCATCGTTGAGGGGGCCAGAGATGTAGTCAGTCTTGTCGAACACACCGATCTCGCGCTCCGATGCTTCATAAGCATCGCCAGTCCCGGTAGGGCTCTGTAAGAACGCGGCAACACTCGCGGGCCACTTAGCTAGATCCGCCGCCGTGAGGCGCGGTGACCATCCGCCCCAGTACAACGATCGGCCACCAACGCAATACGCAAGACCGGGAAACGCAACTTGGCTGCGCCACGGGATTCCCCAGACCAGGGCTTGGGTGCCAGGATCACCGGCATTGTTGGGAACGCTGGTGGCGCCAGCAGAGTTTAGGCCGATGCGAACAAGATTCTGCACGTGCTCGGAGACGAGAAACGGCCCTGCCTCGAGCACAAGCACGCGCAAGTTGGCGTGCCGATATATCTTCTCCGCGCAATACGCGCCAAACATGCCCGACCCGATTACGATTGCGTCGAATTGGACGCCTCCGTTGTTGGTCGCTTCGTCCCACGTATTGCAAATAAACCGACCGAGAACATCGAGGGAAAGTGTAGTGTCCTGAATCGCTACCGGTGACCCGGTGTCTTGAAGGCGATTGATCATGATCCCCTCCTAAGTAGTGGACGCTTCCCGCATGGTCCAATTGAGCGTGACGGCGCAGAAAGTCAACTCGGAGCATCCTCCAACTCGTGGCACCGGAACATCCCGCTTAAGGCAATCAGCCGACCAGTGCCCGAACCACGGTCTGATAGAAGAGCCCAGCCGCGCCACACCCCAGGATGGTCGCGATGACTCCGGCGCGAAAACGGAACAGCGCCACGCCTGCTGCCAGGCCGATGACCAAAAGCGGCCATTCGAAGCCTCCTCGGAATCCACCCGGCCACAGCACGTGGTAAGCGAAGAACACGGCCAGGCTGAGGATCACGCCGACTACCGCCGCTGTGATCGCCGTGAGTGGCGCCGTGATACGCGGTTGGCGGTGCGTGCTCTCGACCACCGGGCCTCCCAGAAGAATGAAGACGAAGGACGGCAGAAAGGTGAAGTACGTTACCACGCTCGCGGCTACCGCCCCCGCCAGGAACTGCCGGTCTGGCCCAAACAACTGCGCACTCCACCCACCGACGAACCCGACGAAGGCGACCACCATGATGAGCGGCCCGGGCGTCGTTTCACCCAGTGCGAGCCCGTCGATCATCTGCGGCGCCGTGAGCCAGCCGTAGTGTTCTACGGCGCCTTGAAACACGTAGGGCAGAACAGCGTAGGCGCCGCCGAATGTCAGCAACGCGGCCTTGGTGAAGAACCACGCCATCTGCGTCGATGTTGCTCGCCAGCCTCCCTGCGCCACGATGACGCCGAATACGCCGCCCCAGAGCACGAGCCCGATGATCAGCACTTGTAGGAAGCGCGACCACTCGAAGCGCGCGTGCACGGGCGTTGGCGTGTCGTCATCGATCATGGCCGCTCCGAAGCCCTTGCCCGTTTTGCCGTGTTCGCCGCCAGCCGCGAACTGGGCTGGGCTCATCCGCCCGCCGATCCATCCGACCAAGGCAGCACTCAGTACGATGAGCGGAAAGGGAAGGTCGAACGCGAAGATCGCGACAAATGCGGCAGCCGCTATCCCCCACAGTGCAGCGTTCTTCAATGCGCGCGAGCCGATACGATAGGCGGCGAACAATACGATGGCGGTGACCGCTGGCTTGATGCCGTATAGGATCCCCGCGACCAGGGGCACGTTGCCGTAGGCGACATAGACCCACGAGAGACCGATCAAGATCAGAAGCGAGGGCAAAACAAACAGCCCTCCCGCCACCACCCCGCCGAGCGTGCGATGCATGAGCCAGCCAATGTAAGTGGCGAGCTGCTGCGCCTCGGGTCCCGGCAGCAACATGCAGTAGTTGAGCGCGTGCAGGAACCGCCGCTCGGAGATCCAGCGCCGCTTCTCCACCAGCACCTGGTGCATGATCGCGATCTGGCCCGCGGGCCCGCCGAAGCTGATGAAGCCGAGCTTCAGCCAGAACCAGAAGGCCTCGGCAAAAGATACGACGGCCGGCGCTACGACGTCCGGAGACGGGGTGCCGGCCTCAGGTGCCCGTGGTGTAGTGAGCATAGAGATAGTCGAGCAATCGTGCAGCCTCCGCCAGCAGGGCGTCATCATCGCTCAGCGCAGTGCGCGCGCCGCGTAATAGCGCTTCGAACCCCGCCGCCTCCGGCACCGGCACGCCACCGACGTCGAGGTAGTGGATCAGAGACCCGATCCGCTCGAGCGCGGGATCCCTGTTCAGCCGAAAGCTCGCCAGCCACACCTCGATCCGGCTTGCATGGCGGGGCTACATCGCACCCATGCCAGCCTACTGGATGCAGCTTCAAAACGGGTTGGGGAACTCAGTTGCAAAGTCATGGTCTTTACGCTAGTGTAGCACTTGCGACTTCATCGTAATAGTTAGAACGTCGCTGTGGGAATTGTCACGTAGGCCGATCCAGGGCCCACGGGCGTGGTGCTCTCATATGGGCGGATTGGCCGCCTTCAGAGCGGGCCCACGGCTGGGCTCGCGCGGAGCAGCCGATTCTGCCGGCGTCATGCAATCGGTGCTGTTACCCCTACTCAAGCTAAAAGGAGACCTGAAGATGTTTTGCCAAAGCACATCTTTTCTGCGGCTTCTCAGTACCTCGGTCACCGTTGCGGCAGTCGCCCTAGCTATACCGCAGGTCTCGTCAGCGAAGGAATACGCTGATGAGGAAACAGCCGCCTTGCTCCAGGTTCTTGGCAACAGCAAACTCAGCTTGGCCGACGGTGTAAGGCAGGCGTCGAAGGGCGGCGAGGCGGCCATTTCGGCGAAGTTCGAGATGGATGACAACAAGAAACTCTCACTCTCTGTGTACACGGCAGAGAAGGGGCTCGGAGAGGATCCCGAGCACAACGTCCTGAAGGAGTTCAGCGGAAGCCCGGAGCAGACCCCGTGGTCGCCGGAGGCAGAGGTGTTTAAGGACCTCGAGCACGTGTCGCGCGCTTCCGAGCATCTGACTTTGATGGCGCTGGCAAAGCACTCCCTGGCTGACTTGATCACAACGGCCCAGAAGCAGCACAAGGGAACCGTCTTTTCCGCCATCCCCGAGGTGCAGAACCACCGCGCTGTTCTTCTCGTGCTCGTGGCCAACCAGGGCAAAGTCAACGAGTACCGCTATGACCTGGTCACCGGCCACGCATTACCGTGAACCAACGCCCCGGATCTGACTGAGGTGAGCGACATGAGAGCGACGCATCTGCTCGGAGGTGCCGCACTGCTCTGTGCGGCCCTTTGGTTTCTTCCCGTCTTCGCGCAAACCACCGGCCTGGACACGGCCCGCATCGAGCAATTGACCGGCCTCAAGGGTACGCTAAACGACAAGGAAGGCGTGTTCAAGGTCAGCTTTCCGCGCAAGGACATCCAGGCCATGGTGGCGTCGGCCCGGATGATTCCCGACCTGGGCCTCACGGCCTGGGCCGCCTTCACGCGCGCTGGTGACCACACCATGGTGATGGGCGACATCGTGCTGTTGGAGAACGAGGTCAACCCCGTCATGAGCGCCGCCCTCGACAGCGGGCTGCAGGTGACAGCGCTGCACAACCATTTTCTGTGGGACTCGCCCCGAGTTATGTTCATGCACATTGGGGGCATGGGCGAGGAAGAAGCCTTGGCGCGGGCAGTGGGCAGCGTGTTCGGTAAGCTCACTGAAGTAATCCGCACCAAGCCGACCATGCCCACGGCGAGTATCGACCCAGCCCAGACCTCCTTCGATCCTGCGGGCATCGCGCAGACTCTAGGCGCCGCAGGGGCCCTGAAGAATGGCGTCTACAAAGTAGTGCTTGGGCGCACGGCAAGCATGGGAGGCCACGAAGTCGGTTCAGAGATGGGGATCAATACCTGGGCCGCCTTTGCCGGCAGCGAGCAGCTGGCGATCGTGGACGGGGACTTCGCAATGCTCGAAGGCGAAGTGCAAGCTGTTCTCAAGGCTCTGCGCGCCGCGAATATCAACATCGTGGCGATCCACAATCACATGATCGGCGAATCGCCTCGGTATGTCTTCCTCCACTATTGGGGCGTCGGTCCGGTGCAAGACCTGAGCAAGGGGTTGAAGGCAGCCCTGAACACCCAGACCAATCGTTGACCAAGGACTGCTTATGAAACAGGCTTTTCTCGCGCTCGCCGCGCCGCTGATAGCGACTACCGCACTGGCAGATACAATCGGGTTCGATCAGGACCCGACAGGCACCGTGCCGACGGGTTGGGTGTGCGGGGTCACCGGCCGCGGCTCGCCAAAGTGGGCGGTCGAGGCCGATTCGACGGCGCCCAGTAAACCCAACGTGCTGAAGCAGTCGGGCCAGGGCACTTTTCCTTGGTGCGCAAAAAGCGACGTTGCGATCAGTGACGGATTCGTGGAAGTGAAGTTCAAGCCGATGCAAGGTAGGGAGGACCGTGCCGGCGGTTTGATGTGGCGCTGGAAGGATGGCGATAACTACTACATCGCGCGGGCCAATGCCCTCGAGGACAACGTCTCTCTTTATCACACCACGCGGGGTAGCCGGCACACGATAAAGTACGTGGACGCACCTGTGCGGGCCAACGAGTGGCACACGCTGCGCGTGGAGTTCGCGGGTAAGCGCATCCAGGTCTCCCTCGATGGCAAGCAATACATCGATCTGGAGGATGAGCACATCTCCGGCGCAGGCGCAGTGGGCGTGTGGACCAAAGCCGATAGCGTAACCGCCTTCGACGATTTTGCCTGGGGCGGCAAGTAGGTTCGCGGGGGAACAGCCGGATGAAATGGGTCACGCGCGAACGCCCTAAGATCGACCGCATCGCCTGTCCTTGGCTGATCGCTCGCTTCATCGACAAAGATCCGGAGTTCCTGTTCGTGCCGTCGAAGGAAGTGCTGCGGGTGGCCGAACAGACCGACGGCATCCCCTACGACATCCCTGGCGTGGAGTTGTCGCATGTGGGCGAGCAGTGCAGCTTCGACGCGTTTCTACAAAAATATTCCCTGACCGACCCGGCGCTGGCACAGCTGGCGATCATCGTGCGCGGCGCGGACACCGCCCGCCTCGACCTCGCGCCGGAGGCACCGGGGCTGCTCGCCCTCTCACTGGGGCTGTCGCACAACTTCAGCGACGATCACGAGATGCTGCGGCATGGAATGGTCATGTACGACGCGCTCTATGCTTGGTGCATATACTGCCAGAACGAGCCGCACGGCTGGCCCCCGAAGTCCTGACCACTCAGCTCGCACAGTCGGGCCTGTACGACGATCCTCTCCCAGACGTCGGCGGCCCAACCGTCGAAGAGTATGGCGCATAGGCCCGGCGCCAGGGCGGGAACGATGACCGAGGGGCGCCAGATCTACTGTCACTCGCGCGGTTTCAGGTTACGGATATAGGCAACCGGCATCCTGATCTGGTCGTCGTTTAAGGCGCCACTCAATTTGAAACCTCCTTCCAATTCGCTCCGGGGAGGGCAAGCGTTTCGAGGTACGCAGCAATCTGATAGATCTGTTCCTCGCTCAGCACTCCACGCCATGCGGGCATCGTCATGGTGCGACCCGTATTCTTGCCGTCGCCCACCGTCTGCACGAACCGTCGGAACCCCTTGTTGAATACGCGTAGGTCGGCTGCGGTGCCCCGGTCCCCCGCGCCATCGGCTTTGCCGCCGTGGCACACGCTGCACACGTTCCGGTACCAGGACCGACCCTCGCGGATTGCCCCCTCGTTGCCCGATAGAGGATTGGTCGAGGGTCCCTCGTCGGCTCGCGCGGGCTGCAGCAACGCAGTCAAGAGTCCTGCCGTACAAACTCCCCAGGCGATTCGCCAACTTATTCTGCTCATCTCCTCCTCCTCGCATGTACTCGACCATTGACCCCCTACCAACTCGCGGCGCCATGGACTGCGCCAGAGTCGAACCAGATCCAGAGGCATAGTCGTACGCCGCTAGCGGCGTAAATCGGCGCGCGATCCCGCGCTTCGGTCAGTAACCCTTCTTATGTAATATCTATTACGGTCTTGTTAATCTTGAGTGTGGAGTGTAGCATAATTTACTGTTTCGTCTCGACTGTAACAGCTACGTTCGCAGGAGGGATCTTGGCACTTCCGGATCGAAGACCAGCGGCCAACGCGTCCATCACATCAAGGGAGATGACTTGCGTAGGTACGCAGAACGCGGCTAAGACCAACAACGCTCAGAGAGCCTTCTCTCAAATCTCCGGCTTAATCACCAGTGCTCGTGTGTAATCTGCTTTGGAGCAAACTGTGAATTTCGTGGGGGGAACTTCGCTGATCGCGCTGCTGTGCCTGTCGACTTCTGTGCTAGCAGCAGGTGACGCTGCAGAGAGCTTCGTTGGAAGCTGGAAGCTTCACTGGTTCGCTTTTGTCAAAGCGGATGGCAAGACCAAATATCCGTTCGGAGAGCATCCGGACGGGAGGGTCATCTACGACCCCAGAGGACATATGTCCACCCAGATCACGCGAGCCGATGTACCACCGTTCTCGTCCGAGGATCGCGACGGAGCAAGCGATGAGGAAGTCCGGATTGCATATGAAGGGTTCGTGGGGTATTACGGCACCTATGAGGTGAACGACAGCCAACGGCTAGTAACCTTTCATATCGCAGGCAGTTCGTATCCGAACTGGGTAGGGAAGGCTTTGAAGCGCCACTATCAGTTTAAAGGAGACTATCTGACGCTTACTGCCGAGGTCCCGTCGATCGAGGGTGCACCCGCAGTTCTCATTCAAGTGTGGGAAAAGCTGGCGGACTAACTCTTCCACGTTCAGCGCGCCCCTTGGGGGGAACTATGTCCTGCACGGTAAGGCCCCTGCGCTTTGATCCCAACGGACTCCACGGGCCATTGGAGAGGCTTATCGTCAGCCACGACGAGAAACGTGCAGCGCGCGCTGAGAAGGGCGCTAGACAGCGAGCAGTGGTTATCGGCTCCAGAGCAAAGGTGCTCGCCAGCAAGGAATGGATGTTCGCTACGTGGTTTGGCAAGCGCGCCGGAGCACCAGTTGGGGCTAGCGGCCGTTGCCCGGCTCTCTGAACGAGATGTAGATCAACTCGAATATTCTTGCAGCCTCCGCAAGCAACGCGTCATCGTCCAAGAAAGTATTGCGCGCAGCGCGCAATAGCGATTCCACACCAACTGCCTCAGGCACAGGAATGCCACCTACGTCGAGGTAGTGAATCAGCGCGCCGACGCGGCGCAAGCCGGGGTCGGAATCCAGACCAAAACTCTCCAGAAGGACTTCGAAGGTCACCTTGCCGCCGATGTGAGTGAAGGCAGCGCCGTCGAAGTCGAAGCCCAGTGCCCGCTTGGGGCAGTCCTTGGGGCTCTTCAGCCAGAGAAACTTGGCGCGAGGATCGATAAACCGACGGATCAGCCAAGCGCTCGCCAAACGGTCGGCCCATGGACGATTGCGCGTGGCCCACGTTCGGCCCTGATACTCTTCTCGATCCAGGCGTTGGATGTCTCCTTCTGCGGTATGCGGCTCACCAGGCGAAAGGACCCGGTTGGCCGCCAGCGTCAACTCTTCCAGCGCCCTCCTGGTCTGGTTGGCAGCTTCGGCAGGGAAGAAATCCAGTGCAACAACCGCTTCGAAGTCGCGCCGCAGGCGCGTGAGCTGAGCAGACAGTGCCCCGGGCTCGGCTGATTGAAGCTCTTCGCGCGCTGTCCTGATTCGTTTGATGACCTCCTGGTAATCGGCGGTTCGATCGAACAACCTGAGAAATTCCGCTTCTTGGTCCCGGTCCCGGGCATCGACCTCAAAGATCTGAGCAGTGCCCGCCGAGCTCAAGACATCTTTTGCCTGCGCTTGCAGTTCGGTGAAAAGCTTCTCGCGACTGGGAAGGAGGTAGACCCCGTCCCGTAGCACAGCTGCTCCAAGCCCTTTGAGTGCGCGCCAGACGCGCATGCGTACAGCCGGCTGCTGGCCTTGAAGTGTGAGGACGAATAACAGCCAGCTCTTAACCGGGCGAGGCACGGCGGATAGATGCGGGGTAACGCTCACTTGACAGAGTTTCGACTTTTACAGTAGTGTTGTGAATGCTACTCTACTAAGGTCACGAGAGGAACCATCATGTTGCAATAGTTACAAAACGCTTTCTTCTGCCTTTCTGGAAAGCCCCGCCTGGACCATACCTCATTAGCTTATGACGTCACTCGCCGGAGCATATCTTGCCGGCGACCGCGTTCGTCCGATGTTTCATTTCGCATGAACGGAGACCTCAGCATGCTATCGCAAACGGTCGATCGGCGGCATACCCTCCGGCAAGGCGAAGAGCGTGAGCTGAAACACCCTGCAATCCATTGCCGCCGCGCAAAATGACTCGGAAGATACATTCGAAGGCTCGTCTTCTCGCTGCAGCCATGGCTTTGATCGGTGTAGCAGGCCAGGAGCAAATCTTGGCCGCAGGTAAGTCCGAGGCCCAGTTGGTCACAGCGGCTGGAGATGAACCGGCATCCGAGGCCAAACCAGCGGTCAAGGTGCCGTCCTCCAACCCTCTGTCGGGCGATCCCGAAGCCATCGATCTGGGCAAGCGGCTGTATTTCACGTGGTGCGTTCAGTGCCACGGACCGAAAGCCAACGGCGAGTCGCGCTTTGGCAAGTACGCGGGCAACCTCACCGTGTTCTGGCGCGGCTATAAAGAGTTCGTGGTCATCGTAAAGAACGGACGCACGGGCAAACAGATGCCTCCATGGAAGACGGTGCTGGACGACGACAATATCGCCAAGATTGGCGCCTATTTGGAAACCTTGGCACAGGAAGGAGCGAATTGGAAATGAGCCAGAAGACCAGCCTGACCCTGCTAGGGGTAGTGCTACTAGGTATCCTCGCAGGGCTCCCGGCGCGCGCTGGGGAGACCTACAAGACACTCAAAGAAAACATCTTTGTGTGCACTTCTCCCGAGGTTTACGACAACGCCATGGTGCGTGTACATCAAGTCAACGGGCAAGACCTGGAACTGCTGAAGAAAGAATTGGGTGAGCAAAAGCAGTGCATGTTCGTGGACGCGGAGATGGCGGACGACATCATGGCACCGTATGCCATCGTGCTCGATCGCAGCGGTTCCAAGGTGCAAGTCCAATTCATGCT
>JACXTT010012618.1_pt1 | contig 11209 bp, 11 predicted proteins | sample 9270951 | NCBI WGS metagenome assembly JACXTT01 (sample SAMN15532306, study PRJNA645909) | rock metagenome | isolation source: weathered quartz diorite | place: Puerto Rico | collected 2017-06-21 | reverse complement strand
GCCGGCCGGATGCCCGACCGTCGCTCGCCCCGCGGGCAACGCCAGCCGTCGCGTGCGCGCCAGTCCGGCAACGGCCGCCGGGTCTGGGTGCCGAGCCGGGCCGACGTCGTCGAGCAGCTCGACCGGGCGGGTCTGCTGCCGGCGATCGTCTTCATCTTCAGCCGCGTCGGTTGCGACGCCGCGGTCCAGCAGTGCCTGAACGCCAACCTGAAGCTCACCACGCCCGCCGAGCGCGACGAGATCTTCGCGTTCGTCGAGGAGCACTGCTCGAACCTGCCGGAGGAGGACCTGCAGGTCCTCGGCTACCACGAGTTCCTCGACGGCCTGACCCGTGGCGTCGCGGCGCACCACGCCGGGATGCTGCCGACGTTCAAGGAGTGCGTCGAGGAGCTGTTCCTGCGAGGCCTGTGCCGAGTGGTGTTCGCGACCGAGACGCTGGCACTGGGGATCAACATGCCGGCGCGCTCGGTGGTCATCGAGAAGCTGTCGAAGTGGAACGGCGAGACGCACGCCGACATCACCCCGGGGGAGTACACCCAGCTGACCGGGCGCGCCGGGCGGCGGGGGATCGACGTGGAGGGCCACGGCGTCGTGCTCTGGCAGCCCGGTCTCGAGCCCAAGTCCGTGGCCGGGCTCGCCTCGACCCGGACCTATCCGCTGAAGTCGTCCTTCGCGCCGTCGTACAACATGGCGGTGAACCTGGTGCACCAGTTCGGGCGCGAGCGCGCCCGCGAGCTGCTGGAGTCGTCGTTCGCGCAGTTCCAAGCGGACAAGGCCGTGGTCGGCCTGGCCCGCCAGCTGCGCAAGAGCGACGACGCGCTGGACGGGTACGCCGAGTCGGCGCGCTGCCACCTCGGCGACTTCGCCGAGTACGCCCGGCTGCGCCGGGAGCTCTCCGACACCGAGGCCGGGCTCGCCAAGTCGAGGCGTCACGACCGCCGGGCCGAAGTCGTGGCCTCGTTGGAGGCACTCAGGCCGGGCGACGTGATCGAGGTCCCAGCCGGGCGGTTCTCGGGAGTCGCCGTGGTGATCGACCCCGGGACGGCGTCTGCGGCAGACGGGCCGCGGCCGTACGTGCTCACCCACGACCGGCACGCGCGACGCCTGAGCATCGTGGACTTCCCGACGCCGGCCGTGGTGCAGACCCGGATGAAGGTGCCGAAGAACTTCAACGGCCGCAACGCCCAGTCCCGCCGCGACCTGGCATCAACCCTGAAGATCCGGACGCACGGCTTCACGCCCCCACCGCCGGGCAACGCGCGCGGCGACGTGACGTCGGGGCGGGGCGACGGGTCGGCGAAGATCGACGACCTGCGTGCCCGGCTGCGCTCGCACCCGTGCCACGACTGCCCGGACCGCGAGGACCACGCCCGCTGGATGGAGCGCTGGTACAAGCTCGACCGGGACTCCCGGACGCTGCGCCGCCGGATCGAGCAGCGCACCAACACGATCGCGCGGCAGTTCGACCGGGTCTGCGACGTCCTCACCACCCTGGAGTACCTGCAGGACGACGTCGTGACGAAGCGGGGCCGCACCCTGATGCGGATCTACAACGAGATGGACCTGGTCACCGCCGAGTCGTTGCGGGCCGGCCTGTGGAACGACCTGGACCCCAGCCAGCTGGCCTCGGTGCTCTCCGCCCTCGTCTTCGAGTCGCGCAAGGCCGACGACGCCCAGTCGCCGCGGTTGCCGGGTGGGCCGGTCAAGGACGTGCTGCGCCAGATGACGTCGCTGTGGGCCGACCTGGATGCGCTGGAGCGCGAGAACCGGCTCGACCAGCTGCGCGAGCCGGACTTCGGGTTCGCGTTCGCGGCGTACCGGTGGGCCGAGGGCGACGACCTCGACGAGGTGCTCGACGCCTCCGGGCTGGCAGCCGGCGATTTCGTCCGCTGGGTCAAGCAGCTGCTTGACCTCGCGGGTCAGGTGGGCGACGCGGCCAGCGACCCGGTGCTGCGCGACAACGCCCGGGAAGCAGTGGCGCGGCTGCGCCGTGGGGTGGTCGCGTACTCGTCCGTGGCCGACTGAGTCAGCCGATGGGGCGGTTCTCGTACGACGTCGACAGCACGATCGTGGTCCGGGTCGACACCTTCGCGCGCGTCCGGATCCGGCTGAGCGTCTCCTCGAGGTCCGCCGGGGTCGCGACCCGCACCTTGAGGATGTAGGACTCCTCGCCGGCCACCGACCAGCAGCTCTCGATCTCGTCCATGTCGGCGAGCTGGTCGGGGTAGTCGTCGGCGGCCGAGGCGTCGAACGGGGTGATCGAGACGAATGCGGTCAGCGGCCGGCCGGCCTGCGCGTAGTCGATCGAGGCGCCGTAGCCGGTGATCAGGCCGCGCTCCTCGAGCCTCTTGACCCGCTGGTGGACGGCGCTGGTCGACAGCCCGGTTGCCTTGCCCAGGTCCGTGTAGGACATCCGGCCGTCCGCGGCCAGGAGCCGCAGGATCTGTCGGTCGATCTTCTCCACGCCGGTGAGCCTAGTGCCCCGGGTCGGGAATGCGCCTTCTTTTACGTCTCGCCTTGGTCTCGATCGCACGCCCGGACGCCCTAACCTTGCGCTGTGACCTCGCTGATGCTGCTGGACACCGCGTCCCTGTACTTCCGTGCCTTCTACGGCGTCCCGGACACGATGCGGGCCCCCGACGGGACGCCCGTCAACGCCGTCCGCGGACTGCTCGACTTCATCACGCGGCTGGTCGAGGAGTACGAACCGACGCACCTGGCGTGCTGCTGGGACAACGACTGGCGCCCGCAGTGGCGGGTCGACCTGATCCCCAGCTACAAGGCCCACCGCGTCGAGGCCGAGGTCCCGGGCGGCTCGGACATCGAGGAGGTCCCGGACCCGCTGCAGGTGCAGATCCCGGTGATCATCGACGTCCTGAACGCCTTCGGGATCGCCATCGTCGGCGCCGACGGGTACGAGGCCGACGACGTCATCGGGACGCTGGCCACGGATGCCGGGATGCCGGTCGAGATCGTCACCGGTGACCGCGACCTGTTCCAGCTGGTCGACGATGCACTCGGCATCCGGGTGCTGTACACGGCACGGGGCGTCGGGCGCCACGAACGCGTCACCGAGGCCGTGGTCCGGGAGAAGTACGACGTGAACGCCAACCAGTACGCCGACTTCGCCACCCTGCGCGGCGACAACTCCGACGGCCTTCCCGGTGTGGCCGGGGTGGGGGAGAAGACCGCGGCCACCTTGCTCAACCGCTTCGGGACCATCGAGGGCATCCGGGCCGCCGCGCTCGACCCCGACGCCGACCTGGCTCCCGGACCGCGCCGTAAGATCCTCGACGCGGCGCCGTACCTGGACGTCGCCCCGGAGGTGGTGGCGGTGGCCCGGACCATCGACCTGGGGGCTCCGGAGCTGGCGCTGCCGGCCACGCCGCGCGACCCGGCTGCGCTGACGGCCCTCGCGGATCGGTGGGCCCTGGACACGCCGATCGCCCGGCTCGTGAACACGCTCACGGACGTGGCGGCGACCGCCTAGGTGCTGAACCCCGCGTGCACGTGGTCGTGGTGGGTGCGGTCGCTGAACCACAGCGGGGCTGAGCCGAGCAGGTACGGGCCGCCGACGTTGTAGGACCCCGCTGCTGCGACCGCGTGCATGTACTCGGTGATCAGGTGCTTCGACGTGCGTGGGTCGACCACGGACTTCCCGTCGATCTGCCAGGTGTCGAACGCCCGACCACGGGGGTGGTCGCTGAGCCGGTTGGTCCCGAACACGTACTTCGGGTGGCCGGAGCGGATCACGCTGACCCCGATCCGGAAATCCCGGGCCAGGGTGAGCAGTGCGGCCAGCGGAGTGTCGTGGACCAGGCCGGAGTGCACGTCGCGCCGTGCGGCCGGAGGCAGGATGATCCGGTCGTTGCTCAGCACCCGACGTGCTGTGGCGCTGATCTGTGCGGCTGCGCCCGACCGGGACGGATGAACCGCGTCCACCCGCCACCGCGACCCGTGCCGGGACAGCCGGACGTCGTACGTGCGCCCACCCGCCGTGACCACGCCGTTGGTCAGGGTCCACGAGCGGGTCACCACCAGCACGCTGGCCGAGCTCGTCAGCAGGCCGCCGTACTGGGCGTCGATGACCGCAACCCGGTGGTGCGCATCGGTGCCCGCCCTCTCGATGGTCCGGACAGCGGCCAGCTTGCAGCCCGGGTCGAAGTCGCCGCTGGACGGGTGCCAGGGCGCGATCGTCGGCAGACCGGAGCCGGTTCCGGCAGACGTTGCTGCTGTGGAGGTCGCGGGCGTGGCGCGCAGTGCGGGTGCGGCCCCGGCGCTCTCGGGCTTGCTGGCGCAGCCAGCCACCAGCACGCCCAGGCTTGTCGCCATCAGGGTTCGCCGGTCGAGCTCCATGCTTCGACGCTAGCGCGGCTGTCTGTGAGTCACCTGCGGATCAGGCGTGCTGCCGCCACCAGTCCTGACCCGAGGTGGGCAGGGTGTGGATCGGGTCGTAGTACTCGTAGAGCCGGCTCAGGGCCTCGCTGTCGCTCGCCTCGATCGAGGTGCGGTAGTTCTTGGTCCAGTAGGAGATGCCGCGCTCGGTGTCGTACTCGGCGAGCTGGTGGACCCAGCGCTTGCCGACGAAGGGCACGTCGCAGACGATCCGCGGGGTGGCGAACCCGGGGAGGTAGCCCATGATCTCGTGCTGGAGCTGCTGGGCCCGTGCCACCGACACCCGCCAGTGCTCGGCGTTCGGGATCATGTCGCACATGTACAGGTAGTACGGCATCACCTGCGCGCCGTCGAGCAGCGCGAAGCTGAGATCCAGCAGCGTGTGCGGGTCTGCGTTGACACCGTCGAGCAGGACACCCTGGTTGCGGACGTCGCGGACGCCGACCTCCAGCATGGCCTTCGCGGCCGCGGCGACCAGCGGGGTGACCGAGTTCGCGTGGTTGACGTGGGTGTGGATCGCCAGGGAGACGCCGCGCTCGCGGGCGGTGGTGGCCACCCGGCCGATGCCCGCCCGGACGTCGTCCTGGAGCCAGTGCTGCGGCATCCCCATCAGCGCCTTGGTCGCGAGCCGGATGTCGCGGATGTTGTCGATCTCGAGCAGGCGCATCAGGAAGTCCTCGAGACGCGCGATCGGCAGGTTGGCCACGTCACCGCCGGAGACGACCACATCACGGACCTGGGGCGTCGTGCGCAGGTAGGCGAGCATCGCCTCGAGCCGGTCGGTCGGCTTGACCGTGAACTTCAGCTTGTCGACCTGGGGCGTCGAGTTGCCGACCAGGTCCATCCGGGTGCAGTGCCCGCAGTACTGGGGGCAGGTCGGCAGCAGCTCGGCCAGCACCTTGGTCGGGTACCGGTGCGTCAGACCCTCGGCCGCCCACATGTCGTGCTCGTGCAGCGAGTCCCGCGAGGAGTGCGGGTGCGAGGCCCAGTCGGTACGGCGGTCGGAGAACACCGGGAGCATGTAGCGCCGTACAGGGTCGGCGAGGAACGCCGCGGTCAGCGAACCGGGACCGCGCGGAGCGACGGCTGGCGCCATCGTGTTGAGCATCTGCGGGGGGAGCAGCATCGACATCGTCGCCCGTTCGGCCTGGTCGCGCTCCAGGTCGACGTAGAACGAGTCGTCCACGAGGTCGCCGAGGACTTCGCGCAGCCGCCGCGGGGTCTTGACGCAGTGCGCCCGCTGCCACTGCGCGCTCGCCCAATCGGCCGCGGTGACGTCCTGCCACCCGGGGAACCGGGTCCAGTCGGGCTCGACGAGCTCGGTGCGGGTGTAGCGGTAGGGCTGACCCGCGACGTCACGGGTGATCTCCTCGACGCTCATTGCTCCTCCTGGCCGCGGGTTGCGCGGGTGTGTGCCGTACCAGCGCGTCGGTTGTGTGACGCCGGTCTCAAGTGTCAGAGTAGGAGAGAAGATCCGGCTTTGCCACCTCGACACGGGAGATTCTCCTGTGCAAGCACAAATATGGAGGATGAACAGCGATGAGCGAGCTCCTGCCCGAAGGAGATCCGGTGGGGAGCCACCGCGTGCTCGAACCGGCAGGTGCGTTGCCGCAGTCGGCCTGGAGGCTGGACGCCCGCAGCGAGCTGTGGCCCGACGAGGTCCGGGTCCGGATCGAGCGGCTCAACCTGGACGCTGCGTCGTACCGGCAGCTGGTCGAGAAGCACGCCGGCGACGGGGGAGCGGTCCGCGACGAGGTGCGCGCGATCGTCCGGGACCGCGGCAAGATGCAGAACCCGGTGACCGGGTCGGGCGGGATGCTCATCGGCACGGTTGACGAGGTCGGGCCGGCGTCACCGCTCGGGCTGAAGGCCGGGGACCGGATCGCCACGCTGGTGTCGCTGACCCTGACACCCCTGGTGATCTCCGACGGCCTCCAGCGTTGGGACGGGCTGTCGGAACAAGTTCCCGCCGCGGGTCACGCCATCCTGTTCGGACGGTCGATCGCGGCGGTTCTTCCCGACGACCTGGCAGACGAGGACGCTCTCGCGGTGATGGACGTCTGCGGCGCCCCGGCGCTGACCTCGCGCGTCGTGTCCAGGTGCGAGGTGGCCCCGGTCGTCGCGGTGATCGGAGCGGCGGGCAAGTCCGGATCGCTGAGCCTGGCGGCCGCGCGCCGTGCGGGAGCGCGGCACCTGATCGGCGTGGTTCCGAACGAGCGCGAGGCGGCGCTGCTGACGGCGTCAGGTCTGGCCGACGAGGTCGTCCTCGCCGACGCCCGCGATCCGCGCGGACTGCGGGACGCCGTCGCGAAGGCCGGGGGACCGGCCGACGTCACGGTGGTGTGCGTCGACGCCCCGGGGTGTGAGGGTGGCGCGATCCTGTCCACGAACGCCGGCGGCACGATCATCTTCTTCTCGATGGCCACGTCGTTCTCCGCGGCAGCGCTGGGCGCCGAGGGCCTTGCCGCTGACGTGACCATGCTCGTCGGCAACGGGTACGTGCCCGGGCACGCCGAGCTGGCCCTCGACCTGTACCGGACCACGTCGGGCGTCCGCGACCTGTTCGGGAGCCGTCGATGAAGGGAAAGCTCGACCTCGACCCGGCTTCCGTACGACGAGCCCGGACCCTGGCACGCCAGGTCGGCCGCCCGATCGTCAAGCTCGCGACCCAGCACACCACCACGTCCGTCGAGCGGGCGACGCTCCGGATGGCCGGTCTGGCCGGCGCCGACCCGGACGGCACTCCGTGGGTCAACCGGCTCGCTGACGCGGTGCAGGCGGACGTCGGGCTCGAGCACGGGATCGCCGTACCGGTCTGGGACGCGCTGGTCCGGGGCGAGGCCGAGGACCTGCTGGTGCTCGCGCAGAAGGCCGCTGCCGGGTCGGTGCGGTTCCGGCTGCCCGAGGGTCGCGACGCGACCCGGGCCCGGGCTGCGGCTCGCAAGCAGGTCGGCGTCGGCCTGCGTCGGATCGACTCCCAGCGGAAGGTGCGCGACCGGCTGATCCGGTCCATCGGGGACGCCCCGAGCCAGCCCTGGATCTACCTGATCGTCGCCACCGGCGACATCCACGAGGACATCCCGCAGGCCCAGGCGGCGGCCCGCGCGGGCGCCGACGTGATCGCCGTGATCCGGTCGACCGGGCAGTCGCTGCTCGACTACGTCCCCGAGGGAGCCACCCGGGAGGGGTTCGCCGGCACCTACGCCACCCAGGAGAACTTCCGGCTGATGCGGGCGGCGCTGGACGAGACCAGCCGCGAGCTGGGTCGCTACGTGCGGCTGACCAACTACGCCTCGGGGCTGTGCATGCCCGAGATCGCGACGCTGGCAGGGCTTGAGCGGCTCGACATGATGCTCAACGACTCGATGTACGGGATCCTCTTCCGCGACATCAACCCGGTGCGCACCTTCGTGGACCAGCGGTTCAGCCGCCAGGTGCACGCCCGCGCGGGCATCGTCATCAACACCGGTGAGGACAACTACCTGACCACCGCGGACGCCGTCGAGGCCGCACACACGGTGACGACCAGCCAGCTGCTGAACGAGTACTTCGCGCGCGAGGCCGGGCTCGAGGACTGGCAGCTCGGCCTAGGCCACGCGTTCGAGATCGACCCGGACGTCCCGTCCTCGCTCCGCCTCGAGCTCGCCCACGCCCTGCTCGCCCGCGAGCTGTTCCCGAAGGCGCCGCTGAAGTGGATGCCCCCGACCCGGCACATGACCGGTGACGTCTTCCGGGGCTACCTGCTCGACGGGTTCTTCAACCTCGTCGGTGCGCTCACCGGGCAGGGCATCCTGCTGGTCGGGATGATGACCGAGGCCGTCGTCACGCCGTGGCTCTCGGACCGCGACCTGGCGCTGCAGAACGTGCGCTACGTGCTGCAGGCGGCGGGTGACCTGCAGGCCGACTTCCGGCCGCTCCCGGGCAGCTTCATCCCAGCCCGGGCCCAGCAGGTGCTCGGGGAGTCGATCGAGCTGCTGGAGCGGATCTCGGCGCACGACGGTGGGCTGCTCGACGCGATCGCGGACGGCACCTTCGGCCTGATGCGCCGCCCGGCCGACGGCGGCCGCGGTCTGGACGGGGTGTTCCGCAAGGCGCCCGGATACGTCAACCCCGCCACCGACCTGCTGGAGGCGAGGTCATGACCCGCGAGAGCCCGCTGCTGCGCCCGTACGGCGACACCACCGGCGACGGCATGGTCCAGGTGTCCTTCACGCTCCCGATGCCGCACTCCAAGGTGGCCGAGGGTGCCGCGGCCCAGCTGGCCAACAAGATGGGCATCGAACCGGCGCTGGTGGTCCACGCCAAGCCGATGGGGCCGGACTTCACCTTCTTCGTGGTCTACGGACCCGTGCGTCACCTGGTCGATCCGGACCAGGTCGAGGTGGTCGAGCGGGACTACCCCTTGCTGACCCCGAAGGAGGTCAACGCGAGCGTGAAGGCGGCGCTGCGCCGCCGACTGGTGGTCGTCGGGGCCTGCATCGGCACCGACGCGCACACGGTCGGCATCGACGCGATCCTCAACATCAAGGGCTTCGCGGGGGAGAAGGGCCTGGAGTACTACCGGGAGCTGCGGGTGGTGAACCTCGGCGCCCAGGTGTCGGTCCCCGACCTGGTCGCGCACGCCGTCGAGGAGAAGGCGGACGCCGTGCTGGTGAGCCAGGTGGTGACCCAGCGCGACGCGCACCTGCTCAACACCCGGGAGATGTCGGCGGCGTTCCGCGAGGCGTTCCCTCCTGCCCGCCGACCCGTGCTGGTGGTGGGCGGTCCCCGGTTCGACGAGTCGATGGCCGCCGACCTGGGCGTCGACCGGATCTTTGCCCGGGGGACGACCCCGGGCGATGTCGCCAGCTACCTGGTCCACCGTCTGCGAGAGAAGGCGTCATGAGTCGAACACCCGCGTGCGTCCCCGGGCTCCGGATCGTGCACCGCCGCTACGTGCCGTACTCGCACGCCCACTACGCCGGCAACCTGGTCGACGGTGCGTACAGCCTCGGCCTCTTCGGTGACGTCGCCACCGAGCTCTGCATCACCACCGACGAGGACGAAGGCCTGTTCGCGTCGTACGACGACGTGCAGTTCCGCGCGCCGGTCCGGGCCGGCGACATCCTCGAGATCGTCGCCGAGCTGACCGCAGTGGGCACGCGTTCGCGGGTCATCGCGTTCACCGCTTCGGTCGTCGGCCGCGGCGACGAGAGCGCCGGTGGATCGGCGGCTTCGATGCTGCCGGAACCGATCGTGGCGACGACCGCGACCGGCACCTGCGTCGTGCCGGCATGAACCTTCAACACGCACTTCAGCGAGTCGAGTGGGACACGCCGGGCGATGAAATTTTCTTTCATGAATTGTTGGTCCAGGGGTCACTCGCCTGACCTGCGTATTTACCGCATCCGCGCAGGTCAATCGACGGTTGACAGGAAGGCGCGAGATCGGTTGGGTAGCGCTGTTCCTCCAGGCAGATCGTCTGTCCTGCGGACCTCGACATGATGGGTAAAGCCTCACCGGCCGCCGCGGTGCGGGTGGACCCCAACGGCTGCGTCGCGGTGCCGCGCGTCAGACGGGAGAACACGGGGGGAGTGCGGCACCAGTAGACAACGGTCGTCCGGTGACATCCAGTCATCGTGCGGGCGGTCCGAAGGTCCCGTTCCTCCCCCCGCCGCCTCATCCTCGGTTGAGCCTCCCGTTAGCGTGGAGCCATGGCCCGAGTTGATCCACCGTTGCGTGGTACCGAGTCCGAGACGCTGCTCGCGTTCCTGGACTACCACCGCGAGACCTTCCGCGCGAAGGTCGACGGCGTCGATGCCGCGGGCCTGGCCCTGCGGATCGCGCCGTCGACGATGACGCTCGGCGGGATGATGAAGCACCTCACCCTGGTCGAGGAGAGCTGGTTCTCGCGGGTCCTGCGCGGCCGCGAGTTTGCGCCCCCGTGGGACGCGATCGACTGGGACTCCGACCCGGACTGGGAGTGGCGCACCGGTGCCTCCGACGGTGCTGCCGACCTCTTCGCGGCGTACGACGCAGCGGTGGCGCAGGCCCGCACGGACATCGCCGAGGTGCTGGCCGCGGACGGGCTCGACGCTCTCTCGGAGCGCCCGTCCCGGCACGGAGGGGGACAGTTCAGCCTGCGCTGGATCCTCATGCACATGGTCGAGGAGTACGCACGCCACAACGGGCACGCGGACCTGCTCCGGGAGTCCGTCGACGGCGAGGTCGGCGAATGAGGCGCATCGTCCCGTGGTGGCTGCTGCTGATCGTCTTCATCCTGGTGCCGATCGCGGAGATCTACGTCCTCATCCAGGTCGGGCACGTGATCGGTGCTGGCTGGACGATCCTCCTGCTGATCGCCGACAGCGCCTTCGGATCGTGGCTGCTTCGGCACCAAGGTGCGCGCGCCTGGACCGCCCTGCGGGTGGCTCTGGCCGAGGGCCGGATGCCGGCCCGGGAGCTCGCAGACGGCGTCCTGATCGTCATGGGCGGGGCCTTGATGATCAGCCCCGGTTTCGTGACCGACGTGTTCGGACTGTTCCTGATCCTGCCGATCACCCGACCGTTGGGCCGTCGCTTCCTGTCCCGCGCGCTCGCCCGTCGGATGGGTCCGACCGGCGTCCAGTCCTGGAATGCACGTCGCCCCGGACCACCAGGTGACGTGGTCCAGGGCGATGTCGTGGATCAGGGCGATCCGGGGTAGCGGATCGGCTGGTCAGGTCAGGCGTTGGCCTTCTTCTTGGTCTTGGCGCGCGCGGCCGGGCGGTGCAGGTGGGCCGGGCCGATCTCGCCGCCGCGGAGCAGCTCGAGACGCTCGGTCAGGATGTCCTCG
>JACXTT010012617.1_pt1 | contig 11210 bp, 8 predicted proteins | sample 9270951 | NCBI WGS metagenome assembly JACXTT01 (sample SAMN15532306, study PRJNA645909) | rock metagenome | isolation source: weathered quartz diorite | place: Puerto Rico | collected 2017-06-21 | reverse complement strand
GGCCGGGGAGGGCGCCGGCTGGCCCTTGCCCGCGGCCATGGCCAACGAGTTCGCGCTGGGAATGGCCACCCACGAGTCGGGCGGGGGCCAGGAGGGGGCGCGGCGCTTCGCGGCGGGAGCCGGGCGGCACGGGCAGTTCTGATCGCGGCCCCCGATCCTCCCCGTGGATTAGCCGGGGAAAATGAGCGATGATCGGCCGCGGGCCACGCCCGGAGAGGAGATGCGCGTGAAGCGGACGACCGAGAGCTGGAGCCAGGAGATCACCGCCCGGAGTGACGCGCTGACCGCGCTCCGCCGGGACTTCCATCGCCACCCCGAGCTCTCCTTCGAGGAGCGCCGGACCTCGGAGATCATCGCGGACCGCCTCCACGCGGCCAAGCTCGACGTCCGCACCGGCATCGCGGGCACCGGGGTGGTGGGGATCCTGCACGGTGACCGGCCCGGTCGCACGATCGCCTGGCGGGCCGACATCGACGCCCTCCCGCTCTCCGAGACGCTCGACGCGCCCTTCGCGTCGGGGACGCCCGGTGTCATGCACGCGTGTGGGCACGACGGCCACACCGCCATCGCCATCACCCTGGCCGAGATCCTCGCGGCGCGGCGCGCCGAGATGCAAGGCACCGCAGTGCTGATCTTCCAGCCCGCCGAGGAAGTGCTGGGCGGCGCCCGTCCGATGCTGGACGCGGGGGTCCTCGATCACCCGCGCGTGGACGAGGTGTACGGGCTCCATCTCACCACCCAGATCGCCTCCGGCTCGGTGATGGTGCGCCCGGGTCCGAACATGGCCTCGGCCGATTCGATCACGGTCGAGATCACCGGGCGGGGCGGCCACGGCGCGTACCCGCACCTCTCGGTCGATCCGGTCACCGCGGCCGCCCACATCCTGCTCGGCATGCAGCACCTCGTGGCCAAGGAGGTCGCGGCGAGCGAGACCGCGGTGCTCACCATCGGGCAGATCGTGGCCGGCACCAAGAACAACATCATCCCGGCCAGCGCGGTCATGCGCGGAACCCTGCGCACGTTCGCCGACGGGGTGCGGGAGCAGATCCTGAGCCGGCTGCCTGCGTTCGCCGCCGACATGTCCCGCGCGTACCGGGCGGAGGCCCGGGTGGTCCTGGGCGACATGAGCTGTCCCACCGTGATCAACCCCGATCGGGAGACCGCCTTCGTGCGCGAGTGCGCCGCCGCCGAGCTCGGCGAGGCCGCGGTGACGGACGGCAAGCCGGTGATGGCGAGCGACGACATGACCTATTTCCTGCGCGCGCGGCCCGGCTGCTACTTCCGTGTGGGCATCGCCCCTGCCGACGGACGCTCCGCTCCGCATCACGCGCCCGAGTTCGAGATGAACGAGGACGGGCTCCCGGCCGGGCTGCGGGTCGCCCTCGGCGTCATGCTCAACGCCCTCGGCGGCTGATCTCGCCGCCCTCGGCCCGATCCAACGTTCCGATCGGGAGAGCCGTGATCGACAGACCGCCCAAGGTGTACGTGATCCAGGGGCGCGGCGCCCAGCGCGACTACGCCGACGGCCAGGCGGCGCTCGACCGCGTGCCCGCGAAGCTCGTGACCCTGCCGTTCATCGGCGACGCCGCCGAGGTCGTCGAGCACGCCGGTGACGCCGACGGGCTCATCATCGCGTCCTCCCCCGTCACCCGGCGCGTGATGGAATCGCTCGAGGGGCTCAAGGTGGTGGTGCGCACCGGGGTTGGCTACGACGTGATCGACGTCCCCGCCGCCACCGAGCTGGGCGTAGTCGTGGTGAACGTGCCCGACATCTGGGTGCGCGAGGTGGCCAACCACGCCCTCGCGCTGCTGCTCGCCTGGAACCGCAGGATCGTCTCCCAGGATCGCGAGGTACGCGCGCGCGGGTGGACCACGCCTGGGCCGGTCACCGGCTCGCTCCACGGGGAGACCGTCGGCGTCGTCGGTCTCGGCAACATCGGGAGCGCCTTCGCCCGGCGGGTCGCCGCCCTCGAGACCCGCGTCATCGCCTGCGATCCCTACGTGGACGACGCGCGCTTCGAGGCGCTGGGCGTCGAGCGCGTCGATCTGATGACGCTGGCCGAGCAGGCGGACTACGTCTCGGTCCACACCCTGCTCAACGACGAGACCCGCGGGCTCATCGGCGAGGCGTTCTTCCGCCGCGCGAAGCCCACCGCGTGCCTCGTCAACACCTCGCGGGGCCCCGTGGTCGACGAAGCGGCGCTGGTCGCCGCCCTGCGCCAAGGCCGGCTGGCCGGCGCGGCGCTCGACGTGTTCGAGCGGGAGCCGCTCGGCGCCGACAGCCCGCTCCGCCAGATGGACAACGTGATCCTCACGCCCCACTCCGCCTACTTCTCGTCGCCCGCGGTGGCCCAGGTGCCGCGCCGCTGCGGCGAGGAGGTCGCCCGCGTCCTCGCCAAGGAGCGTCCGCTCCACGTGGTGAATCCCGAGGTCTACGCCCCGGGCCACCGCCGTCGCGGACCCTGAGCGCCATGCGCCTCGGCCTCTTCAGCTACAACGTCGAGTACGGCGCGCGCCCCGACGAGCTGGCGCGCGCCGCCGAGGAGCGGGGCTTCGAGTCGTTCTGGGTCGGCGAGCACACGCACATCCCGGCGGCGCGACAGACCCCGTATCCGGGCGGCGACCCGCTGCCGAAGCCCTACTACCACATGGCCGATCCGTTCGTCTCGCTGATGGCCGCGGCCGCCGCGACGACCACGATCAAGCTCGGCACCGGGATCTGCCTGGTGGTCGAGCACGATCCACTCGTGCTCGCCAAGACCGTGGCGACGCTCGATCGCCTCTCGAACGGCCGGGTGCTCTTCGGGATCGGCGGCGGCTGGAACCGTGAGGAGATGGAGCACCACGGCACGCGCTTCGAGCGGCGCTGGCACGTGCTGCGCGAGCGGGTCCTCGCCATGAAGGCGCTGTGGACCCAGGAGGAGGCGTCCTTCCACGGCGAGTTCGTCAACTTCGATCGCGCCATCTCTTTTCCCAAGCCGGTACAGACCCCGCACCCTCCGATCCTCTTCGGCGGCGCCACCGCGCTCGGACGGGCCCGCGTGGTCGAGTACTGCGATGGGTGGATCCCGATCGACGTGCTGCTGGACGACCTGCCCGCCGCCATCGCGGACCTCAGACAGAAGGCCCGGGCCGGCGGCCGCCGGCCCGAAGAGCTGTCGGTATCCGTCTTCGCCTTCAAGCCGCCCACGCCCGATGCGATCAAGCGCATGGAGGACATGGGGGTCGAGCGGGTCACGCTCGTGGCGCCGCGCCGTCTCGACGATGCCCTGCCTTTCCTCGACCGCATGGCGGCCCTCGGTCGCTAGCCCGTCGCCTCGCGCCATGCCCTCATTCGACGCCAGGGCGATCGAAGCGTACTGGGAGCGACGGGAGCTCGCCGAGGCGATCCTCTCCGCTCTCGCGGCGCGCGGGGCTGATCTCGACGCGCTGACGATCGACGACCTGGCGCCGGTGGATCAGTTCCACGGGGGCGGAAAGCCCGCGACGCTGCGCCTCGCCCGGCTCGCCGCTCCCTCGCCCGGAACGCGGGTGCTCGACGTGGGCGGCGGCTTCGGCGGCCCCGCCCGCACTCTCGCGGTCGAGTTCGGCTGCCACGTGACCGTGGTGGATCTGACCGAATCCTACGTGCGGGCCGCGCGGGCCTTGACCACCCGCATGCGCCTCGACGACCGGGTGAGCCACCACGTCGGCAACGCGCTCGCGCTGTCCTTCCCCGACGGCGCCTTCGACATGGTGTGGACCCAGAACAGCGGCATGAACATCGCGAACAAGGAGGGGCTCTACGCCGGCTTCCACCGGGTGCTCCGGCCGGGTGGCCTGCTCGCGATCCAGGAGCCGATGGCCGGTCCGGTGGAGCCTCTCGTCTACCCGGTGATGTGGGCACGCGATTCCTCGCTCAGTCACCTGCGAGCGCCCGCCGCGATGCGGGCCGTGATCGAGGCGACCGGGTTCCGCGGGCGCGCCTGGGACGACGTCACCGCCGAGACCGCCGGGCCCTCGACGGGCGCGGCCATCCCTCCCCACAGCATCCAGCGCCTCGTCATGGGTGACGCGATCGACGCGATCATCGCGGCGGGGCATCGCAATCGAGAGGAGCGACGCCTCGTCTCGGTCCAGGCCGTCTTCGAGCGGCCGTGACCGCGCTCGACAACGCGCAGGTGGCTGTCTAGGATACCGACTCATGAACGATGCCCTGACCGGCCAGACCGTCGAGCTCCTGCAGCAGATGATCCGTAACCGGTGCGTGAACGACGGCACGGTCGGGTCTGGCCAGGAGGTGCGCACCAGCGACCTCCTGCGCTCGTACCTGGAGGGGAGCGGGCTCGACCTCGAGGTGTACGAGCCGGCGGGCGCCCCGGGCCGCGCGAACCTCGTGGCCCGCATCGAAGGCAGCGACCCGACCGCGCCCACGTTGTGTCTGATGGGCCACACCGACGTCGTGCCGGTGACTCCGGAGAACTGGACGCGCGATCCGTTCGGCGGCGAGTTGGTGAACGGCGAGGTGTGGGGCCGCGGCGCGCTGGACATGCTGAACATCACCGCCTCGCAAGCCGTCGTGCTTCGGCACCTGGCTCGACGGCCCGGCGGGTGGCGGCCCAAGGGTACCCTGGTCTACCTGGCCTGCGCCGACGAGGAGGCGGGCGGCGCGCTCGGCGCCGGCCACGTGTGCGCGCGCCACTGGGATTCGCTCCGCGCGAACTACCTGCTCACCGAGAACGGGGGCACGGTCAGCCCGGGACCGCACGGCCAGGGGCTCAACGTCACCGTGCACGTCGGCGAGAAGGGCGTGGCCTGGCGGCGGCTGCGCGTCAAGGGCACACCGGGACACGGCTCCATGCCGTACCGCTCCGACAACGCGCTGGTCAAGGCCGCCCAGGTGGTGAGCCGCCTGGCCGAGTACCGGCCGTCGCCCTACGTGGACGATCTGTGGCGCGGGTTCGTCGACTCGCTCGATCTCGATCCCGCCGTGAAGGACGCTCTCGTCGATCCATCCCGCGTCGACGAGTCCATCGGCACGCTGGCGCCGGGCATGGCCAAGTACGCGTGGTCGACCACCCACACCACCTTCTCGCCCAACGTCTGCCACGGGGGCGTGAAGACCAACGTGATCCCGGACGTGGTCGACATGGAGGTGGACATCCGCACCATACCGGGCGACAACGAGGGCGAGGTGCGCCGGCATCTCGACAAGGCGCTGGGTGACCTCGTGGAGGACGTGGAGGTGGAGCGGCTGTTCTCCAAGCCGGCGTCCATGTCTCCCACCGGCACGCCGCTCTGGGACGTGCTGGCGAAGGTGGTCGACTCGCACTATCCGGGCGCGCGCCTGATGCCGCGCATGATCGTCGGGTTCACCGACGCGCCCTACTTCCGCGCGCGCGGCGCGGTCGCCTACGGCTTCGGCCTGTTCTCCCGGGCCTTGACCGCCGAGGCGATGGCCGGCCGGTTCCACGGCAACGACGAGCGGATCGACGTGGAGTCCCTCGCGCTCACCACCCAGGCCTGGCTCGAGGTGTGCGAGCAGTTCCTCGGGTAGGCGCGTGAGCCGTCGCCTCGGGGACACGCCGCGCGGCGGCCCCGTCCAGAGCTTCTACCTCCCGCGGGGCACCGCGCGCCGCCCGGCCATCGCGCGCGCCGAGGGCATCTATCTCTGGGACGCGGCGGGACGACGCTACCTCGACGGCTCCTCGGGGCCGGTGGTGTCGAATCTCGGCCACGGCAATCGCCGCGTGCTCGACGCGATGCAGGCCCAGGCCGAGCGGGCGACCTTCGCCTATCCCGGGGTCTTCGAGAGCGAGGCCAACGTGGCCCTGGCCGACCTCGTCTGCGAGCTGGCCGGGCCGGGGCTCGACCGCGCCTTCTTCGTCTCGGGCGGCTCCGAGGCCACCGAAGCCGCGATCAAGCTCGCCCGCCAGTACGCGCTCGCCATCGGCCAGCCCGAGCGAGTCACGGTCATCGCGCGCGAGCCCAGCTACCACGGCGGCACGCTCGGCGCGCTGGCGGTGACCGGCGACGCCCGCGCGCACGAGATATTCGGGCCGTTGCTGCGCGCGATGCCGCGCGTGCCCGCTCCGCTCACGTACCGTGTTCCCGCGGGTCACACCGCCGAGAGTCACGCGAAGGCGTGCGCGGAGGCGCTGGAGGAGGAGTTCGCCCGGCAGGGGCCGCATACCGTGCTGGCCGTGATCATGGAGCCGGTGGGCGGGCTGTCCTCGGGCGCGACCGTCGCGCCCGCCGCGTACTACGAGGCGGTTCGGACGATTTGCGACCGTCACGGCGCGCTGCTCGTCTACGACGAGGTGATGAGCGGCGCCGGCCGCACCGGCCGGTTTCTCGCCGCCGATCACTGGCCGCGCGCCCGCCCCGATCTGGTGACGCTGGCCAAGGGGCTGGCCGCCGGCTACACGCCGTTCGGCGCCGTGCTCGCCCCGGATCGCGTCGTCGACGCGGTGGCCTCCGCGGGTGGCTTCAACCACGGGCATACCTACTTCACGAACCCGCTCTCCTGCGCGGTCGCGCACGCGGTGGTGCGGGAGACCGTGGACCGCGACCTCATCGGCAACGCCGCGCGCATGGGCACGCGCCTGGGCGAGCGGCTCCGGGCGATTGCGGCGCGGTCGCGGATCATCGGCGACGTGCGCGGCCTCGGCCTGCTCATGGCGGTGGAGCTGGTCGCCGACAAGAGCAGCAAGCGCCCGCTCCCGCTCGAGCTGGTGGCGCCCGCGCGACTCTGTGCGCTCGCCCTCGACCAGGGCCTGGCCCTCTACGCGCGGCGCACCAGCGGCGGCGCCTACGGCGACTGGGTGATGGTGACCCCGCCGTTGATCATCGACGCGGCCGGGGTGGACGAGCTGGTGATGGGCCTCGAGGCGGCGGTGGCCGCCTTCGAGCGCGAGCTGGCCGAGAGCGGGGTGCTCCCGTGATCCCGCTGACCGGCTACACCGACCGCCTCTCGGCCGCCCCCGGCGAGCGCATCGCCTTCAAGATCTCGAGCGCGGCAGCCGGTCCGTATCGCGCGAGCCTCGCCCGGGTGATCCACGCGGACCCGAATCCGGCCGGGCCCGGCCTCAAGATAGAGGATCTCGCCCACCGCTTCGCGATCGAGCGCCCCTCGCGCACGCAGGCCCTGTACCTCGGCTCCTACGCGCGCGTCGACGCGGCGGGTCTCCGCCTGCCCGGCCCGATCACGGTCGCGGCCCTGGTCTGGCCGACGCTTGCTCCCAAAGGTGAGCCGTGCGTAGTCTCGCGCTGGGACGAGGCCGCCGGCGCCGGGTGGGCTCTCGCCCTGGGCCCCGGTGGCGTGACCGCGCGGATCGGCGTTCCCGGGAGCGCGCCGATCGTCCTGGCGACCGGTTGCCCGCTCCCGCTCCGCCGGTGGCAGCGGATCTGGCTGGTCGCCGATCCGGCCGCGGGAACGCTGCGCGTCGGTCTCGCCGCGCTCTCGGGCGCCGGCCGCGAGGAGACGTCGGCTCCGCTGCCGCCCGGAGCGCGGCTCGACTCGCCCGCACCGCTTCTCATCGGAGCGCGCCTGGTCGGCGCCGTGCGCAAGCATTTCACCGGCAAGATCGAGGACCCGATGCTGCTCGCCGTCGCGGCTCCCGCGCCGGAGGCGCTGACGCTCGATCCGTTGCTGTCCCCCGCCGGGCTCGTCGGAGGCTGGGACTTCTCCCAGGGCATCGGCGGCCTCGACGTCGTCGACGTCGGGCCGCGCCGGCTCGGCGGGCGGCTCGTGAACCTGCCCACGCGCGCGGTCACCGGGGCCCGCTGGACCGGGCGCGAGATGTGCTGGCGCCACGCCCCGCGCGAATACGCGGCCATCCACTTCCACGACGACGATCTCCAGGACGCCGGCTGGGTCACCGATTTCGAGTTCACGGTGCCGGAGGACCTGCCGAGCGGCGCCTACCTCATGCGGCTGGCCGCCGACGGCCACGTGGACGAGCTGCCGTTCTACGTGCGCCCGCCGCGCGGGCGCCGCGGCGCGGACGTGCTCTTCATCGCGTCGACCTATACCTATCAGGCCTACGCCAACCACGCGCGCGGCAGCACCGACGCGACCTTCCGCGCCCGCGTGGCCGCGTGGGGCGCCTATCCCGACAATGCCGATGATCATCCAGACTATGGGAGATCGACCTACAATCGGCATCGCGACGGTAGCGGCATCTGCTACTCGTCGCGACTGCGCCCCGTGCTGACCTTCCGGCCGCGTTATCTCACGTTCCTCGACGAGCGCGGCTCGGGAATGCGTCACTACTCGGCGGACACCCACCTGCTCGACTGGCTCGAGCACGAGGGTATCGCGTGCGACGTCGTCACCGACGAGGACGTGGAGGCCGAGGGCGCGGCCCTGCTCGCGCCCTACGCCACGGTGCTGACCGGCTCGCATCCGGAGTACCACACCGCGCGCACGCTCGACGCGCACGCCGGCTACACCGCCGGCGGCGGGCGTCTCGTCTACCTCGGCGGTAACGGCTTCTACTGGCGCATCGCCACCAGCCCGGCGGTGCCCGGCGTCATCGAGGTACGCCGCGCGGAGGGCGGCATCCGGGCCTGGGACGCCCAGACCGGCGAGTACTACCACGCCCTCGACGGCGCCTACGGCGGCCTCTGGCGTCGCAATGGCCGGCCCCCGCAGCAGACCGTCGCGGTCGGCTTCTCGGCCCAGGGATTGTTCGAGGGCTCGTACTATCGCCGGCAGCCCGGCGGAGACGACCCGCGGGCGGCCTGGATCCTCGAGGGCGTCAAGGACGCGGTGATCGGCGACTTCGGTCTATCCGGCGGCGGCGCGGCCGGCTTCGAGCTGGATCGCGCGGACCCTGCCCTCGGCACGCCGGCCGGCGCCATCGTGGTGGCCAGCTCCGAGAGGCACGGCCCGAGCTTCGTGGTCGTGCCCGAGGAGCTGCTCTCCCATCTCGCGACGGTCAGCGGCGAGAAGCCGGCCCGGCTGCTGCGCGCGGACATGACCTATGCGGAGCTGCCGGGGGGCGGCGCGATCTTCGCGGTGGGGTCCATCACCTTCTGCGGCAGCCTGTCGCACAACCGCTACGAGAACAACGTCTCGCGCATCCTGCGCAATGTCCTCGACCGCTTCCGCGCGCGGAGGGCGTGATGCTCGACGTCGCGCGGCTGCGGGCCGAAACGCCTGGTGTGGACCGGGTGCTGCACTTCAACAACGCCGGCGCCGCCCTGCCGCCCCGTCCGGTCCTCGAGGCGGTGACCGGCCATCTGGAGCGGGAGGCCGCCATCGGAGGATACGAGGCCGCCGCCGAGGCGGCCGGGCGGGTGGCCGATGTCTACGACGCGGTCGCGGCCCTGATCGGCGCGAGCCCCGACGAGATCGCGTTCGTGGAGAACGCCACCAGGGCCTGGGACATGGCGTTCTACGCCATCCCCTTCCGCTCGGGCGACCGCGTGATCACCGCGCGCGCCGAGTACGCCTCGAACTACCTCGCGTTCCTCCAGATGAAGCGGCGCGTGGGCATCGAGATCGACGTGGTGGACGACGACGCCTCGGGACAGCTCGACATGGCCGCGCTCGAGCGGGCGATCCGGCCCCGCACGCGGCTCATCGCCATCACCCACGTCCCGACCCAGGGCGGGCTCGTGAACCCGGCCGCGGAGGTGGGCCGGATCGCGGCGCGGCGCGGCATTCTCTACCTGCTCGACGCCTGCCAGTCGGTGGGCCAGCTCGCGGTCGACGTCCGGCGCATCGGCTGCCACATGCTCTCCGCCACCGGGCGCAAGTACCTGCGCGGCCCGCGGGGCACCGGCTTCCTGTACGTGCGGCGCGACACGATCGGCGCGCTCGAGCCGCCCTTCATCGACCTGGAAGCCGCCTCGTGGATCGACGCGGACACTTACGCGCTCCGCGACGACGCCCGTCGCTTCGAGAACTGGGAGCGCTTCGTAGCGGGCCAGATCGGCCTCGCGGTCGCCGCCCGCTACGCCCTGTCCGTGGGCCTCGAAGGCATCGAGGCGCGCGTGAAGGCGCTCGCCGCGCTCCTGCGCCGCGAGCTCGCGAAGCGCCCCGGCGTGACGGTTCACGACCTGGGCGTCGAGCGGTGCGGGATCGTGACTTTTCTCCGGGCCGGGGAAGAGCCCGAGGCGACCCGGCGAAGGCTTCGGGCGCTCGGCATCAACGTCACCCACACCCAGGCCCGGTCCTCCCGCCTCGATCTGCCCGCCCGCGGCTTCGACGGGCTCGTCCGCGCCAGTGTCCACTACTACAACGACGAGGCCGAGGTCGAGCGCTTCGTGCGCGCGGTCGCAGGAGAGGGCTCGTGATCGGGAGGTCACCATGGCGACGGTAGAGACCGCGCTCGGACCGGTCGCGACGTCCGAGCTGGGCGCGACCCTGATGCACGAGCACATCGTCACCCGGTCCCCGGGCGTGCAGGAGAACTGGCCCCACCTCTGGGACCGCGCGTCGATCCTGGCGATCGCCGAGCGGAAGATGGCCGACCTCCACGGCCGCGGTATTCGCGCGATCGTGGACCTGACCACCGTCGACCTGGGCCGGGACATCGACCTGATCCTACAGGTGGCGCGGCGCTCGCGCGTGCACGTGATCGTGGCCACCGGGGTCTGGTGGATGCCGCAGCGCTACTTCAGCGCGCACGGCGTCGACGACGTGGCCGGTCTGTTCATCCGCGACATCACCCAGGGCATCGGGACGAGCGGGGTCAAGGCCGCCATCATCAAGTGCGCCACCGACACCGCCGGCATGACGCCGGTCATCGAGAACATCCTGCGCGCGTCGGCCCGGGCGCAGAAGGCGACCGGCGTGCCGATCTCCACCCACACGTGGGCCGCGGGCCGCACCGGGGAGGCGCAGCAGGCCATCTTCGCCCAGGAGGGCGTGGACCTGACGCGGGTCATCATCGGCCACAGCGGGGACAGCGACGACCTCGGCTACCTGCGCGGCCTGATGGAGCACGGGAGCACGATCGGCATGGACCGCTTCGGCCTCGAGTACTTCCTGCCCACCCCCAAGCGGGTCGAGGTCATCGCGCGCCTGTGCGCCGAGGGCTACGCGGCCAGGATGGTCCTTTCCCACGACGCCAATTGCTGGAGCGACATGCTGTCCGAGGACGACAAGCGCCGGACCCGGCCGCTCTGGCACTACAACCACATTCCCGACGACATCCTGCCCGCCCTCCGCAAGGCCGGGGTCACCGACGACCAGATCGATCAGATGCTGGTGCGCAACC
>JACXTT010012616.1_pt1 | contig 11210 bp, 10 predicted proteins | sample 9270951 | NCBI WGS metagenome assembly JACXTT01 (sample SAMN15532306, study PRJNA645909) | rock metagenome | isolation source: weathered quartz diorite | place: Puerto Rico | collected 2017-06-21 | reverse complement strand
GGCGCCTCAAGGGTATTCGCGTCGTGAGCGAAGCCACGGACGGCGGTGGCACGTGAGCGCCGCTTCACGCGCGTCCTGGCGGCTCATTGACACCGGCCTGCGGCCGGCGGCGGAGAATATCGCGATCAACCGCGCCATGCTCGAGGCCCGTCAGGAAGGCCTTATCCCGAACACGCTGCGATTCCTGCGCTTTCTTCCCAGCGCGCTGGTCGGTTATCACCAGTGCGTCGAACAGGAATTGCGCGCGGATTATTGCGCCGCGCACGGTATCGCGATTCAGCGGCGCGTCACCGGCGGCGGCGCGATCTATTTCGACGAAACCCAGATCGGCTGGGAACTGTATCTCGACCGGCGCACGCTGGGCACGGCCGACATGCAGGAGATTTCCCGACGCATTTGCGAGATGGCGGCCGCGGGGATCCGTCGGCTGGGTGTGGACGCTCGGTTTCGCCCGCGCAACGACATCGAGGTCGATGGAAAAAAAATCTCCGGCACCGGCGGGGCCTTCGAGGGCGACTCGATTCTGTACCAGGGCACCCTGTTGATCGAGTTCGACGTCGAAAAAATGTTGCGGGTGTTGCGCATACCGGCGGAGAAATTGTCCGACAAGGCCATCGCCTCGGCGCGCGAGCGCGTGGCCAATCTGAAGGATCTGCTCGGCACGTCGCCCCGGAGAGAAGCGGTGATGCAGTCGCTGGCGCAATCCTTTGCCGAGGGCTTCGGCGTCGAGTTCGAACCGGCGGCAGAAATGAATTTCGCCGAACGGGAAAAATTCCATCACGCACTCGCCGAGATCGATCATCCCGACTGGATCGATCTGGTTTCGCGGCCGCTGTCGGAGGCGCCGTTGGTCGAAGGACTGCACCGGACCGCCGGCGGTTTGCTGCGCGTGGCGATCGGCATCGACCTGCCGAAAAACCGGATCAAGCAGGCCTGGTTCACCGGTGATTTTTTCGTCAATCCACGGCGCATGATCGTCGATCTCGAAGCGGCCTTGCGCGATACGCCGCTCGACGAACTTCACTCCACGGTCGACGGGTTTTTCAGAAGTTATCCGGTCGAGATGCTGCGACTCCGTCCGGCCGATTTCGTGCAGACCATCGAGAACGCCCTGGCTTCGTTGACAAGCGCGCCCCTCCCAATGGCGGGCGGTGTTCCGTCATGAGGCGAAGCGTCGATGTATTGGTGGTGGGCGTCGGGCCGGGCGGCGCGGCCGCCGCCTGGCGTGCCGCCGCGGCGGGGCTCGTTGTACTGGCCATCGAGAAAAAACAGCGCATCGGCGAACCGGTGCAATGCGCGGAATTCATCCCCGGCCCCCTGGTGGATCACGCCCGCGACGCCGGTGTCCAATGCCAGCGCATCGACGGCATGAAAACTTATTTGCCGTCCGGGACTGTCATGCCATCGGCTTATCCGGGTCTGATGGTGGATCGCGCGGCGTTCGACCGGGCGCTCGCGGCACGCGCCGCCGGCGCCGGCGCTGAAGTCGTGACCGCTACGGCGCTGGTTTCATTGGAGGCGGCTCAGCATTGCGCGAACATCCGCCATGATGAACGGATCGGGGAGGTGACGTACCGGGTGCTGATCGCCGCCGACGGACCCCATTCCACAGCGGCGCGCTTGCTGGGCCTGCCGGCTTTGCCCGTGATTCACACCCGTCAATACACCGTGCCGCTGACGCGGCCTTACCCGGACACCGATATATGGTTGTCGGACGAATTTCCCGGCGGTTACGGCTGGCTGTTTCCCAAGGGCGAACTGGCCAATCTCGGACTCGGCACGGATCGCCGTTTTGAACCGGATTTGAAAGCGCCACTTGATCGCCTGCACGCCCGGCTGGTGCGGCAGGGCCGGGTCGGCGAGCGCATTCTGCAGCGCACCGGCGGCGCCATCCCCGTCGGCGGGTTGCGTTCGAGCCTGGTGCATGAAAACTGCCTGTTTGTCGGCGACGCCGCGGGCCTGACCCACCCCATCACCGGCGCCGGGATCGCCGCGGCCGTGCAGTCCGGCGAACGCGCGGGCCTGGCGGCGGTGGAATATCTCCACGGGGACAGATGGGCGTTGACCGCCTACGACGAAGACATGCGCGAACAATACGGACCGACGCTGGAGCGCGCCGTTGAGCGACGCGCGGAACTGGAGCGCTGCTGGCACAGGCCCGAGGCCCGTGACGACCAACGCCAACGCCGCGGCTGGATCGCCTTCAACGAATACTTTGCCTGAAGACATTATTCAAGGAGAACCCATGAGCGCTGCCACCGATACCGATGTTATTCCCGTCACGTTCTATCGCCCAAATTATCATATCAAGACGCCGGCGATGCGCTCACCCGAGTACGTGCAACTGTCCACGGCCGCGGCCATCACGTTGGGATTGATCGAGGGCCGGATGCACCGTACCGCCTGCACGCATTGTCTCAATCTCCTCGTCACCTATCCGGAAGGTTGCCGCGCCAATTGCGCCTACTGCGGTTTGGCGCGACACCGGGAAGAGACGCGCGATTACGCCGATCGCAATTTCATCCGCGTCGACTGGCCGGCAGTGCGTTACGAAGAGATCCTCGCGCGTGTCAAAAACGGCGATGACGGAAAGCAATTTGAGCGCATGTGCATTTCCATGATCAGCCATCCCGATTCCAATGACGATACGTTCGTGCTGCTGGAGCAATGGGTCAGGGAAGTGCCGCAGATTCCGGTGTCGATCCTTTCCAACCCGACGACGCTCGATTACGACGACCTGGTGCGGATGCGCGACCTGGGCGCGGACATATTCACGGTGGCGCTGGATGCCGTGACGCCGGAGATCTTCGACCGCACCCGCGGCCGCGGCGTGGACAGCCCGCACAAGTGGGACAAGTACTGGCGCACGCTGGAATGGGCCGCGGAAATCTACGGTCCGGAAAAATTCGGCGCGCATCTCATCTGCGGCATGGGCGAGACCGAACGGGAAATCCTCGAGGCGGCGCAGAAGATCCGCGACATGGGCGGACACAATCATATGTTCGCGTTCTTTCCCGAGCGCGGTTCGCTGATGGAGGACTGGGAGCCGGTGCCGCGCGATCAATGGCGGCGAGTGCAACTGGCGCGGTTTCTCATTGACTATGCCGGTGGGCACATCAGCCGGATGCGATTCGACGCCGCCGGGCGTCTGGTCGATTACGGCATGGATCGCGACGCGTTGGAAGCGCTGGTGGCTACCGGTAAGCCGTTTCAGACTTCCGGTTGCCCCGGCCATGACGATGAGATTTCCGCTTGCAATCGTCCCTATGGCGATTCCATGCCGGCGGATATCCGCTCGTTTCCGTTTGCATTGAATGACCGCGATGTGGCGCTGGTGCGCCGGCAGCTGCGCGGGGACGACGTGGAAACCTACGAAGAACCGTAAATCCGCTTCCAGCCTGCCGAATTCGCATCGGTTCCCGGCGTGTACGTTGTTATTTCAATAAGTATATGAAAATCAATTATTTAAAAAAATATCCTACTAATAACATGAAGAATTTGACATTTGGTTCGCGTGAACTTTACTTGCCGTAAGTGTTGTAACTCAGGGACGGTTGTTGCGATACAGACAACACTTTCCGCTGAGTGCATAAAACAATACGGGGCTTTAAAGAAGCAGGTTGGCGCGACTGATTGATCGGACAGAGTAACTCCAGCCTGGCAACTTCATCATTTTGAAATCTGCATGGGAGCATGACGCTCCTTAACTTTTCGGAGGACGTTGACATGTCGGGCATGAAACGAAATGTGGTTCTGGCTTTGGCGGTGGCAGCGGCCGTGGCGACACCCGCCGCATTCGCGACCAATGGTTATTTTCAGCATGGTTACGGCATCAAGTCGCAGGGCATGGGCGGTGTTGGCGTGGCTTACGCACAAGATTCACTGGCTGCGGCCACCAATCCCGCCGGCATGGCACTGATTGGTAATCGTTGGGATCTGGGAATGACCTTGTTCCGTCCGATCCGCGATACCGATGTCTCTGCGCCAAACCCGACCGCGACAAAATATAACGCCGGAACCGAGATCAACTTTTTTGTGCCGGAGTTCGGGTACAACACGATGATGAACAGTAATATGTCGTTCGGCGTTTCCGTGTACGGCAATGGCGGCATGAACACGAGTTACCCGCAACCTATTGCTCTCTTCGGCTCGACGAATGCCGGAGTCGACCTGTCCCAGCTGTTCATCGCGCCGACTTGGGCGTTCAAGATGTCTCCAGGGAATGCCGTGGGCGTGTCGCTGAACCTGGCCTATCAGCGCTTCAAGGCAACTGGCCTGCAAAATTTTGACAACGCGGCCCAGACCAGCAATACGGGTCATGTAACAGACAACGGTTACAACGGCTCGACCGGTGCGGGTCTGCGCCTCGGTTGGACCGGGCAGGTCAGCTCGGCCGTGTCGCTGGGCCTGACTTACCAGAGCAAGACCAAGATGTCGAAGTTCGATAAATATAAAGGTCTGTTCGCCGAGCAGGGGGAATTTGACATCCCCTCAAATTACGCGGCTGGCATTGCCTTGAAACCGGCGTCCGGAACCGTGGTGGCATTCGATGTCGAGAGGATTAAGTACTCCGACTCTAAGGCCGTCAGCAATCCGTTAGGCCCAGTGAATGGTTTCGGCGTCCTGGCAAATACGCTCGGTACTAATAACGGTGCCGGGTTTGGCTGGGAAGACATGACCGTGTATAAACTGGGTGTCTCGCATAATGTCAGCAGCAACCTGACTCTTCGCGCCGGCTGGAATCATGGTAAACAGCCGATCCCGAGCAGCCAGACCTTCTTTAACCTGCTGGCGCCGGGTGTGGTCGAGGACCATTACACCCTCGGTGCCACCTGGAAGGTCGACAAGGGAGGCGAAATGTCGGCCATGTACATGCACGCTCCGGAGAAGGAAGTGAAAGGTTCGGGTTCGATACCGGCCGCTTTTGGTGGCGGCAATGCCGATCTCAAGATGCACCAGAATTCGTTTGGTCTCGGTTACAACAAGACTTTCTAAATGCGATCTGTGCAGTCGTTGTTAAACGGTGGTTAAGGTGGCAAAAAATGAGGGCCGGATGCAAGTCCGGCCCTTTGTTCTTTGAACAATTAAAGAAATGCCTTAAACAGGTATTTTGAGGAAGATGCCATGTTGAATAAATCAGTAATCAAATTATTGTTTGGGTTGCTCTTGTGGCTGACTTGTGTCGCCGCGCAGGCGGAATTGCTCAAACCATTCATTCTGGGCGACACGCCTCCCGGGGATCTCAAGCAGGTGGCAGACGCGGTGAAATTGAAAGTGACCGCAGCGGGTTTTGAGATCGTTGGTAGTTATTCGCCTTTTGCCAATGCCGTGGTGATCTGTGTTACGAACAACGACCTCAAATCGGCCGCGGCCAAGGTGCAGGACGGCGGGTTCGGTGCCGCCCAGCGTATCGCGGTGACCGATGCCAAAGGCAAGATCCAGGTGTCCTATGTCAACCCGGCCTATCTCGGCACGGCCTACGGCATGGGCAAGCTCGAAACCGTTTCCGCCAAGCTCAAGAGTGCCTTGGGCGCCGTCAAGCCGTTCGGTTCGGAGAAGGGCATTGCTGAGGAGAATCTCGGCCCGGGCCAGTACCGTTACGCCATGTTTATGCCTTACTTCCACGACGTGGACGTCTTCAAGGAACACCCGGACTATAAAACCGCGGTCGAGACCGTGGAAAAGAATCTGGCCGCCGGGGCCGGCGGCACCAAGAAGGTTTATCGCATCGACCTTCCGGGCAAGCAGGTGAGCGTGTTCGGCGTGGCCATTCCCAAGGGTGACGGCATCGACAAGGGCAACAAGGACACCGACAAGGAAATCATCGACATCGTGGATTACGAAGACCTGAAGCACACCGCCTATCTTCCCTATGAACTGATGGTCGACGGTAATCGCGTGATCGCTTTGCGCGCGCGTTATCGTATCGCGCTGAACTTCCCGGACACGAAAATGGCCGGGGAACACGGGTTCACCAAGATCATGACGGCGCCGTGGGGGATTCAGCTGGCGCTGGAAGCCGTGGCCGGTTTCAAGCGCGAACAATAATCGTCCGGCGACAGGCCGGGGAATATTGCCGGCATGCGGTGGCATGAACAGACGCGCTCAACGCGTCTGTTTTTTTGCTCGCCACTTTCATCGCTGCGCGTCCTGCTTCGCTCGAAAGCCGGGACTCGTCATCCATGGCGAGTCCGCTTGGCGGGGTAAGCGCCCACCGGGTGCTTACCTTATCCCGCCTCGCCCCTGTGGCTCGCCCCCTCGGGGCCAGTGTCGCAGTGCTCCGCCGTCAAAAATCGCTCCTGGCGATTTTTTATGGGATGTCCTGATTTCGCAGGACGGCGCGGGCATCCGCCGAATCGCACGCCGCTCAAAATGATCTAAACTGAAACAGATCGTAACTGACAGGATCGCCATGGCCGAAGCCACCAACCCGAAAGACAGTGCTGCCGCCACACCCGGTGGCGACGTCGCTGCCATCAGCAGCAGCACCGATCCGCTCAAGCTCCTCGGCCAGGTGCTGGCGCACGCGGTGCGGGTCAACGCTTCGGACATTCATCTGCGCACGCGCAATCATCCGATCCTGCGCGTGGACGGCAACCTGCGCGCGTTGCGCGAGATCCCGCCGTTGCCGCCGGATTTCATGGAGCGGCTGTCGCGCACCATGATGTCGGCGCGGCTGCTGTCCCAGTTCGAGAAGTCGCATCAGGTGGACCTTTCCATCGGTTTCAAGGACATCGGACGCGTGCGCGCCAATATATTCTTTCAGCGCGGATCGATCGGCATGGTGTTGCGCGTCATCAGCACCAACATTCCCCCACCCGAGGAATTGTTCCTGCCCGATATCGTGACGGAATTCACCAAGCTCGAACGCGGCCTGGTGCTGCTGACGGGCGCCACCGGCTCCGGAAAATCGACCACGCTGGCTTCGCTTATCAACAGCATCAATATCTCGCGCAGCGAGCACATCATCACCATCGAGGACCCGGTCGAATTCCTGTTCTCCGAGAAGCGCTCGATCATCACCCAGCGCGAGGTCGGTATCGATACCAACACGTTTGCTGACGCGATGCGCGCCGCGTTGCGCGAAGACCCGGACGTGATCCTGCTCGGTGAAATGCGCGACCCGGAAACCATCGAGACCGCGATGACCGCGGCGGAAACCGGCCACCTCGTGTTCTCCACGGTGCACTCGCCGGCGGCCGCGGAAACCATTTCGCGCATCGTCACGAGCTTCCCGCCGGAGGCGCAGGTTGGCATCCGCGCCAAACTGGCGCAGAACCTGCGTGGCGTCGTCAGCCAGCGCTTGTTGCCGCGCAAGAACGGCCAGGGTCGTATCGTCGCGTGCGAGGTTTTGACGGTATCGGCGCTGTCGCGCGAATACATACTCGACCCGCTCAAGGTCAAGGAACTCGCGGACCTCATCCGCAAAGGCACCATGGCCGAGGGCATGCTGAGCTTCGATGCGTCCCTGCTGAATCTGGTGAAGCAGGGCCTGATCGACGAGGAAACCGCGCTGTTCTACGCCACCAGCCCCACGGACCTCAAGCTCAAACTGCAGGGATTCTGACGCGCTTTGCCCCGCAGGGCATATCGGGTATCCCTGCGGCGGTCTTTGTGTTGAAATGCGCCGGCCTGCATATTTAAATAAATAATTACTCGCCGGGAAACGGCCTTTGGGGTGGACGGGATAATCGATGGCGGATCGCAGACTTCAGGTTTTTCACACCGTGGCGCGCCTGCTGAGTTTCACCAAGGCGGCTGAGACGCTGCACATGACCCAGCCCGCCGTGACCTTCCAGATCCGGCAGCTTGAGGAGTATTTCAACACGCGGCTGTTCGATCGCACTCACAACCGCATCAGTCTCACCGCCGCGGGCGAGCGCGTATTCGAGTACGCCGAACGCATCATCGCGCTCTATGCCGAGATGGACAACCGCGTGCGCGAACTGACGGGCGACGTCAGCGGCATCCTGATCATCGGCGCCAGCACCACGATCGCGGAATACATGCTCCCGAGCCTGCTCGGCGAATTCAAAGAGAAACACCCGGGCATCAACATCCGTCTCAAGGTCTCGAACTCCGTCGGCATCGTGCACATGGTCGAGGACAATTCCGTGGACGTGGGCATCGTCGAATCGCCGATCGTGAACAAGAACCTGGTGGTCGAAGTATGCTGGCACGACAAGCTCGTGTTCATCTGTCCGCCGCAGCACCCACTGGCGAAGAAGCCGAAAATCACGGTCGAGGACCTCCAGGGTCTGCCGTTCGTGGCACGCGAGGAGGGCTCCGGTACGCGTGAGTTCATCAACGAATACCTCGAGAAGAACGACATGCAGCTGCACGACCTCAACGTCAACGTCGAGGTAGGCAACCCCGAGGCCGTCAAGAGTGCCGTCGAGGCCGGGCTGGGCGTGTCCATCGTCTCGCAGGCGACGATCGTGAAGGAACTGAAGCTCGGAACGCTGGCGGCGCGCCCGCTGGAACCCCAGCTCGAACGGCCGTTCTCGATCGTGTTCCAGCGCCAGAAGTTCCGTCTGCGTGCCATGGACGAGTTCATGGACTTCGCGCATGAGCACTGCGAAAAACGTTCCGCGCAGTAACGCGGCTTTCACGGCATTCCAGGGGCTCAGACATGCCGGATGATATTGAAAAACGTCTCAGTGAAATTGTTCGACGGCTTCCCGCCGCGCAGGCCGCCGCGCTCCTGGAATTCGCCGAGTTTCTACTGATCCGTCATGGAAGCACTGGCGCCGAAGCAGCGCCGGGCATCACCACCGCCGAAATTCCCGCGCCACTCGATATTCCCCGTCCCGCGGAGGAGAGCGTGGTCAAGGCGGTCAAACGCCTGCGCGCGACTTATCCGATGCTGGACGCGAGAAAACTGCTCAATGAAACCTCAGCGATCATGACGCAGCATGTGATGCAGGGGAGGGACAAGATTGAAGTGATCGAGGAGCTGGAGATTCTGTTCCGGACGCATTACGAGAAGTTGATCGGGAATAATAAAGATTGATTTTCTTCTTTCTTTATATTGCTAATGTCTTGGACGGCTTGCCGGCGAGATTGTGCGTCCAAGGGGATCACTCCAAGTTCTTTAAGGGGTCAGTACCCTTTAACCTTTATGAAATACGACAGTTCTCGACCGCATGTAGTTAAAGGGTACTGACCCCTTAAAACGGGTTCCGCTGGTTCAGTTGGCGGTGGATCGATCAAGATAAGATATCGTCGATGTTACGGGCCATGACACGGGGCAAGCGGATAATTCTTTCTGTAGGTGCTTTTCTAAGCATCGCGTCAATATCGTTATCGAGCTGCGCGTGGCCTGATGCTTATGATAACTGGAAGGCGATGATGGACGCCAAAGTTGGCGAGAGCATCGACAACGATCCATATGGGGTTGGAGCACAACCGGTTGATATAAAGACACTACCAAACGGAAATTTAGAGTTTAGATACGTGCGCAAAAATTTCCGTGGAGTCTGTAAATATATTTTTGAAGTCGACAAAACTACACGTAAGGTTATCGCGTGGCGTTATGATGGTGAGGACAAAGACAACGCGTGCTTTGTAAATCCTTGAAAGAAACAATACAGCTACGCCCTCAACAATCCGCTCACCCGCGTCGATCCACCTTCATAAAGGGGTCAGTACCCTTTTCCAATTACAAATCTTTTCTCTAGACTCCACTCCAACAAAAAACGGTCCCCCGATGCCGCATGCCCCGCAAACCCCGCTTTTACCTCCCGGGCATTCCCGCGCACGTGGTGCAACGCGGGAATTGCCGTCAGGCGACGTTCTTCAGCGATGATGATTACGCGGCTTATCTGCGCTGGCTCCACGAAGGTGCGGAACAACACGGTTGCGCGATCCATGCCTACGTGCTGATGACCAACCACGTCCATCTGCTGGTCACGCCGGCACAGTCGAAATCCATCAGCCGGCTGATCCAATACGTCGGCCGTCATTACGTCGCCTATGTAAACCATACCTATGGGAAAAGCGGCACGCTTTGGGAGGGACGGCACAAGGGCTGTCTGATTTCCAGCGATGAATACCTGTTGGCCTGTATGCGTTATATCGAACTGAATCCTGTGCGTGCAGGCATGGTGACCGCTCCCGGCGATTATCGCTGGTCCAGTTATCGCCTCAATGTCGGGCGAGGTGAGCGGGGTTTCCTCACGCCTCATGCCTTGTATCTGGCGCTAGGCCAGGATCGGGAGGAACGTGGTCACGCCTACCGGGAGCTTTTTCGCAGCGTTTTGGAGCCGGATCAGGTGCATAATATCCGGGCCACGGTGCAAACCGGGACACCGTTGGGCAACGATCGTTTCAAGGAACAGATTGAGCAGGCCCTACAGTGCAAGGTCAGACAATCACGTCGCGGACGACCGGAGAAGATCACATGAAAAGGGTACTGACCCCTTATTTCTTATTTCATTTTTGTTTTGCTACTGGTTACGGTTTTACTTTTTAGTTGCGCAACAACTGATAATTTTGAGAGACATTACGGTGCATGGATAGGTCAGGATGCGTTGAGGCTGGTCAGCGCGTGGGGAAAGCCTACACAGGAGGTACCCTTGCCAAATGGGAATACCGAATATGTTTATAACCTATTTAAGGATTCTCCTCCTGCGACAGGCTGCGTCATTTATTTTGAAGTGGACAAAGAATCTAGAAAAATTGTACGCCTACGTAGTTTCAATCTTAGAGAAGGAAGGCCCTGTAGAAGAGCTCCCTCGTTTGTGTGATTCAGCCCAGTTTAAGGGGTCAGTATTCTTTAACTATCCACAAGTATACGTCGCCGAAGGCGACACGACATAAGAACTATAAAATTTCCGACGCGTAATCCGCCAGCCGCGAGCGCTCGCCGCGCTGGAGCGTGATGTGCCCGCTGTGTTCCCACTGTTTGAAGCGATCCACGACGTAAGTTAAACCCGAAGTCGTTTCCGTCAGGTAGGGCGTGTCGATCTGGGCGATGTTGCCGAGGCAGACGATCTTGCTGCCGGGGCCGGCGCGGGTGACGAGGGTCTTGATCTGGTGCGGGCTCAGGTTCTGCGCTTCGTCGATGATGAGGAATTTCTTCAGGAACGTGCGGCCGCGCATGAAGTTGAGCGACTTGATGCGGATGCGGCTGCGCAGCAGGTCGTGGGTCGCGGCGCGGCCCCAGGCGCCGTGGTCCTGGGTCGCGGTTTCCTGCAGCACGTCGAGGT
>JACXTT010012615.1_pt1 | contig 11210 bp, 6 predicted proteins | sample 9270951 | NCBI WGS metagenome assembly JACXTT01 (sample SAMN15532306, study PRJNA645909) | rock metagenome | isolation source: weathered quartz diorite | place: Puerto Rico | collected 2017-06-21 | reverse complement strand
AATGATCCGGCAGTTGTTCCTGGCCACGATCGGAAGGCCGCCGAACGACGCCGAATTGCAGGCGCTGCAGCGCAATCGCCCGGCGGAATTGCTCGAAGACTGGCTGGCGGATGTGCAATGGGCGCTGCTCAACAAGATCGACTTTCTGTTCAATTACTAACGGCGCAGACTGCAAGAAGGACCCCGAGATATGAAGAAGCGACCCGATGTGCATGCCATTACCCGCCGCGAGTTGCTAGCGGGCGCCTCCGGCCTGGGAGTGCTGGGCCTGCTGCAGCAGAAGGGCTACGCGGCGGTGCGCCAGGCGAACGTGCGCACGAACAGTTCCGCGCGCGCGGTGATTCTCATCAACCTGCAAGGCGCGCCGAGCCAGTTGGATACCTTCGACGTGAAGGACGCACCGTGGAATCCGCCGGATCTCAACATCCGGCAAGGCCCGGGCGGAATCGCGCTCTCGCAGACTTTGTTCCCGAACCTGCTGCGGATGAGCAACGATCTGCTGCTGATGCGGAACGTGCAGAGTTGGGAGGCAGTGCATGAACGCGGGCAATTCTATCTGCAAACCGCGCATCCGGCGAATCCGGCGTTCCTCGCGGAGTCGCCGAATATCGGTTCGGTGATCGCCCTCGAGAAAGCGGGACAGGGTCCGCTGCCGCCGTTTCTCGCGTTGAATGGAAGTCCCGATCAGGGCGCCAAGTTCCTGGGCGGATTGCGCGAACCGATGGCGGCGCCAGCCAACGCGGGCGGCCTTTCGACGCTGCAGCACAATTTCTACGGAGTGCAAAGCCAGTCTCACTTCGAGAGCCGTTACAAGCTGCTGCTCGACCTCGATTCGAGCTTGCGCACCAATTCCTATGACCTGCTGATGGCGAACCACGCCAGCTACTATTCGTCCGCCAAATCACTGATGTACAACCAGCAGATCATCAGCGTCTTTCAGTTCACCGACGCCGACAACCAGAAATACGGCAACACCAACTTCGGCCGCGCCTGCATCGTGGCGCGCAACGCGATCCGCGCCAAAGCGGGAACCGTGTTCATCCAGATCAACCTCGGCAGTTGGGACATGCACCAGAACATGTGGAACCGCGCCTATACGCCCAACATGTACGACATGTGTTATCAGCTCGACAGCGGCGTCGGCGCGTTAGCGTCGGATCTCAAGAGTTCCGGCGACCTCGGCGAAACGCTGATGCTGATGCTCGGGGAATTCGGCCGGTCGCCAGGCGACCTGAACGTCACCGGGGGCCGCGACCATCACAAGAATGCGATGGCGGTCGCGATGCTTGGCGGCGGGGTCAAGGGCGGACGCGTGATGGGCGCGACCGATTCAGACGGCGCTTACGTCGTCGAGTACGGCTGGAGCCAGCAGCGCGAAGTCTTTATCGAAGACATCACTGCCACGTTGTATTCGGCGCTGGGGATCGATTGGACGAAATCCATTACCGACACGCCGAGCGGACGCAAGTACGAATACGTGCAGGGCTCCTCCGAGGGCCAGTTCACGGCCATCAACGAAGTGTTCGGGTGAGCGATGCCAGGCCGTAAGCTCATTTTTCTCGCCATGCTGGCGGCGATTGCCGCCGTAGCGCAGACCAGAGTCTACGTGACCGCGCCGCAAGTGCGAGTGACCTCCGGCGACACGCTGCAGTTGAGCGCCACGGCGCGCAACGCGGCGGGCGACATCATTAATAACGCCACGTTCCAATGGTCGTCATCGAACTCTTCGGTGGCGGCGGTCGATTCCTCCGGCAAGATCACAGCCTCGGCTCTTGGACTTGCCGACATCGCGGCGGTGTACCAGGGAGTCAGCGGCATCCTGCGTGTGCAGGTGTTGCCACAGCGGATTGACGTTACTCCCAAAAACATTTCGATCCCCTTTGGCAGCCAGCAGCAATTCACCGCGGTGGCTTACGATTCGGCGGGGCAAGCCATACCGAACGTGTCCTTCACCTGGCATCTGGGGATTTACAACGGCGGAGATTCCACCACGGTCTCGATGCGCAACGGCCTCGTAACCGCGACCACGCTCGGATATTTCATCGTGCGGGCGGCGGTGCTTTATCCCGGCACCAACGAGCAGTTTCAGATCGAATTCGACGGCGAAGCGCCGGTGACGATCGTGCCTCCGAACAAGTACAAGCTCGAAGGCCTGGCGTCCAGCAACGATGCGAAGCCGCAGTTCGGATTGCGCGGGCGGCGCGGGTCAATGGCTGCCGCGAACGATGGAACCCTTTATTTCAGCGGCATCCTCGATGGATTGGCGAATGGACTGATGCAAATCAGCAATGGCGTCATTTCGCCCGTGCAGTTGGCGGGCGGGCCGTCGTTCTTGCCCGGCGTCTTCATCTGGGATTTTGACGACCCCTCGGTGGATTCAAACGGCAACGTAGTGGCGAGAATGGCGAACTATGGTTCCGGCAGCATGGTGGTGGAACGGACCGGCGACGGCGCCTTTCTGCCGATCGCGATGGACGGCGCGCGAGCCGGCGGGCAGGAGTTGGTCAACATCTACAGCAACCGCTACAGCTTGTCCGATCGCGGCGATGTCATTTTTCGCGCCGACGCCAGAACCCCGGGCAAAAACGACAACCAGCAGGGATTCTTTCGCGCTGCCGGTTCCGGCTTTCTAGTTCCTGAAGTGAGCGTGACAGACAAGCTGGACGGATTCAACGGAACGGTCACAAGCTTCGACAATCAGTTCGGCGTCGATTCGGCAGGGGCGTATTACTTCATCGCGCGCGGCAGCACGGCGGTGGCGTACCGCAAGGATCTGAGCGGCGCAGATCCGGTCAAGCTGCTTGGCCTTGGCGACATGGTCAACGGCTTTCCCGTGAATGGCATCTATCAATCGACGATTTCGCGCCGGGGCGACGTGTTCCTCTATGGTTCGACTGCCGGCGGACTCAACTATCTCGCGGTGTTTGCGGGCGGTAAGCTTCCGGCGAAGATCTTTTCGGGCTTCTCCTACATCAGCACGATCTTTGACGCGAACGCGACGGGCAGCATGGTATTCACCGGCGACGGCGGCGTTGGCTATGGCCTCTACACCTGGAATCCGCTGCAGAACGGCGGTTCGCCGCAGCCCCTGATTTTGCGCGGACGCCCGCTGCCCGGCGGAGAACCGCTGAATGATGTTTACTGGGCGGCGATCGACGCGAACGGCCGGATTTACGCAACGGTGCGCGGCGTGGACTCTCCATGGCTCCTGATTGCGGTGCGGCCTACGCTGTCAGTGATGGCCGCTCCAGGAGACCCGATCGCCACATCCGCCAATGTGAACCTATATCCGAACATTATCCTGGGGGACAAAACCGGACCACTGCATATGCTGGCCGGAGGCAACCAGAACAGCCTTTTCGAGGTCAGCAAGCAAGGCCTCAAGCCTTTCGCGGTGGTGAACGACAAACTGCCCGGAGGCAACCTCTTCGCCGGAGTCAATCCCATCCGGAAGTCGGCCTCGGGCGCCCTCTATCTCGGCAACGATCAGGCGATCTACCGCAGCGATCTGTCCAGCTTGACGCTCATCCAGCCGTTCCCCTTGGTGAGAGACAACGTGTCCACCAGCGCTCCGTACACCATGGCGGTCAACGACCAGAACCAGTTCGTCACGGTTTCCGGATCGAATGTGACCGGGCAGCCGATGTTGCTGTTCAGCCCTGGCTCCGAACCGCGCCGCATCGCGTTCTTCAACGGCAGCGGGCAGTATGCGACTCCGAGCCCCGTGGGCGGAACCTTTGGCGGCGTCAACGATCTGGCGATCAATGAATCCGGCATCGTGATGGTGAACGCCACAGTTTCGGGCGCGCAAGGCGGTTTGTTCTACTACGACGGTTCGCAGTGGCAGACCTTGTGCCAGTTGCAGAACTGCAGATTCGACGGCGAACCTGTGACCACGATCAATCAACTCCGGGCGTCAGGCAACCGCTTCTGCGCGTTTTTCAATAACCGCCTGAATGTGCAGAGCGTACGGTGCTGGCAGGACGGGTCCTGGTCGACCGCATTGATTCGCGGAGAGATTACTTCGGACGGCACCGAGCTGAATGCGATCGGCAGCTACGACATCAACCAGAAGGGCGACATCGCAGCGTCGCTCTTCACGCAGGGTTTCGGCGGGCCATCGATCTTTCTGAAGGGTGCGGATGGTGGTTATATCACGGTCAACGCGGTCCTTTTCCCGATGTTCGATGGCAATACGCTCCGCACAGTCTTTAGCGTGGACCTGCGGGATGACGGCAGGATCTTCTTTACGGGAATGGATTACAACGATCAGGTGTTCGTCTATGAAGCGGATCCAATTCAATAGCATTCTTGTGATCGCCGCGCTTGCCGCCACACTGCGCGCCGCCGACGACAGCGGCGTCCCCATTGCTCGAATCGAACTGGACTCGCCACGGACGTATGTAGTCGCGGGCCGTGGCATGGCGATTCAGGCAACGCCGTACAACGCAGTGGATGCCGCGTTAGCGGGCCGCAGCCTGCAATGGACCGTCAGCGATCCGTCGTTGGCATTCGTGGATGACGGTGGCAATCTGCAGGGCATCCGCCCCGGGGGCGTAACCGTCACCGCCAAAGATCCGGCTCGGGGAGCGAGCGCCAGCCTGAACGTTTATGTGTATCCGGCGCGACTCACCACCACACTCAGCGAGAGCAGCATCGAAGTGGGGGATACGACGACTGCCTCGGCGCAGGCGTTCGATGCCGATGGCAAAACGATTTCCGGATTGACGGTGACCTTCTCGCTCGGCGACAACGCCTTCGCGACGGTTTCGGGCGCCACGATTACGGCAAAGGCAGAAGGCCGCACCAGCATTCTCGGAAGCCTCGACCTGGGGCTCGGGTTCGACCCTTACACGACTTCGGCCATCCTGAGCATCGCGCCTCGCAGCGACTACCGGGTGAAGCGGCTCGTCGCCACCGATACGATTTCAACGAATGTCACGCTGGGAGTTCCGGTGCGCGCGGCTGCCTTCGGCAATTACGTTGCGTCGATCAGCAGCCTGTCCAACGGCGGCCAAGGGGTCGTGCTGTCTAGACTCGGCCAGAAGGCGAGAATCCTCGATTCGGCAGGTTCCACGGTGGAGGGTACGGACAGGGTGATCGCGTCGTTCCTCAGCGTCGCCGTGAACGCCAATGGGGATGTCGCGGCGCTGGCGTTTCTGCCTGCCGAATGGTGTGAGGAGGCTCTCATTCTGTATCGCGCCTCGGCGAACTGGAAGCCGTCCCTCGTGCTCGACACCAACAATTGCAATATAGACCTGCAGCCGCGGTCGCTCGATAGCAAAAGCGGAATCCTCTATCGCGCGGGCAACGACGTGCTGCATTGGAGCCTCGACGGCGCCCTGTCCAAGGTATTGAGCTATGGCGATTCCGTGGCGGGACTGAAGGCGTTGGGCAACCTCAACAACGGTTTCGGATACACCCCATTCGGCAATGCCGTCTTCTTTTGGGTGGATGCCTCAAACGTCACGAGCGCCGTGGCCTGGGATGGCGCCTCGAAGTTCACGCGAATTACGGGCGTTGGCAGCGTGCTTGATGGCCGCACCATCACGGACATTCAGATGCCTGTCGAAATCAACGCGGGCGAGTTCCTGCTGCGGGTGGGCAGCACCAACTGGTCTGGCATCGCGCGGTTCAAGGGGAGTTCCGCGACCGTGGTCGCATCAAACGGCGTAAACAACCTGGGTTGGATTCAGAGCTACTTCGGCGGCATCGGCGAGGATATCTACTTTCACGCGGATCGGGACGGCAAGACAAGCCTGTTCCACCTCAACGGTTCGAGCCTCACGCCGGTGATCACGTATCTGCTGTGGCGCGAAATCGGGCCCGTGTGGGTGGTTTCCTCCGATACGGTGGTGACTCACTCCTCAACCGGACCCGCGCCGCTGGCGGTGCAGCAGTTCAAAGGGACCGCGGCGACGACGGTGTTCGGACCCGGAGTTGCGGCGGACGGCAGCGCGTATCTCGGGCTGAGTCAGAATGCATTGTCACGCGCGGCGGTTGCGGCGAGCCCGTTGATCCGCACGTCCGGCGACTTCATCATGAAGTGGATGGGCGCCGGCTTGACCACGGTCCTCAAGCCCGGCGATACGCTGCCCGGCAACCGGACGCTGGCCTACATCCACACGTTCACGGCGAATCGCAAAGGTGATTTCGTAATTGCGGCGCAAACGCAGCAGAACCGGGCCGGCATCTGGGCGTACCGGAATGGCGCGCTGCAATTGTTGATCGAGACCGATCAGGTAATCGGCGCGACCACCAGCCTGACCTACCAATACGCGTTTGGCAACGATCGCGCCGCCAGCTATCTGTCAATGAATAGCAAAGGGCAGGTTGCGGCCGCTTTAGGCACGTCGAACGGCTCGTACTTGTACTTGTTCGACACGGGAGCTTCGGCTGCCTCGGCCAGGATCGTAGCGCAGTTGAACGCCAGCGCCCCAGGCGGGGGCAACTATAACTGCTGCCCGACCGTCAATCTGCTCGAAACGGGCCAGGTGGCGTTTTCCAACAACGTCATCGGCAAAGGAAGCACCCTGTTTTACTGGGATGGGGCTTCGCCGGTGCGTCGCGTGATCGGAGTTGGCGATAACGATCCGGCCGGACGGCAGATCAACTACATCTGGTATCCGGCAGGAAGTTCGATCGACAAGATGTACTTCAACGCCAGCACAAACGGCTTTGGCAACAGCATCTACACGTTCGATTCGGCGGGTAAGGTGGACACGCTGGTGCAGCCCAATTCGTCCACATCGTCGGGATTGCTGTTCAACGGCCTGTTTGGATCTGAATTCACAGTAAACGCCGCCGGCGACCTGCTCTTCCCCGGATACACGCCCAACGGCTTCACGATCCTGGTGCGGCGTCCGTCGGATTTCACGGACAAGGTCGCGGCCATCGCCTCCCGCAAGACCGCGGAAGGCGATTGGCTGCTCACGCCGTTTCCAGGCGCCGGGACCGATACGGGCGATACGTTCTTTCCTGCGTATTCGTGGAGCGATGGAAAGGTGCGCTTCGGTTTGTACCAGGCGACGCCGCGATAGGGGTAAGTCGATTACTGCTTGTCGCAGACCTCGACCACTTTGTCGGTCACGTCGACAAGCCGGTCGATGATTTTGACGTCTTCGTCCCAATCGTCTTCTTCCTTGAGACCGCCGAGTTCCTCGAGCGCCGCGAGGATTTGCTTGCCGAGCGCGCGGACACGCTGCTGATTCGCGCCCTTGTATTCATTTGCGAGAAAGACGCCCAGCGTCCTGGTCGGACCGGCGAGGGCGCGAGCGTCACGTGCAACTTTCGCGACTTCATTCTTGCGCAGGTGACCGTTGTCGGAATGTCCGTCGATGTAGTTCGCGAGGCCGTGCCATTTGTTGGCGAGCGCATGGATGTCGTCGCAGACGTCTGCCCGCGATGGAATGGCGAGCAGGGCCGCCAGCAGCAGAGGCATCCCTGCTGCGATGGATCTACGTAGTAAGTTCATGGTTCTTGTCAGTTCAGCCGCGCGCTTTGATACCACTTCTCGTACTGCGCCCGGTGCTGATTCATATCGGACTTCGTGGTCTTCAGAAATAGCAGAAAGCTCGCCTTTGACCCGACAGCGACACAAGCAAACAGCACGTGATCGCCGTCTTCCGCGCGATACACCTTGAAACCGCTGCCCTGATCGACCATGGTCCAGTGCCGCTCGCCGATGCCCGTGTGCTCGATGCCAAACTGGATGATATCCTTTTCCGCTTCCCTGCCCGACTTCGCAATACCGGCGAATTCCACGCCGTCGTGCGCTCCATACGCGCCTGCCCAACCGGCGCCCCATTCCTTTTCCTCCATTTCAGTTCCTTGCGGGATCAGCATGCTAAAGCCGTATTTCGTGCTTGTGTAGTTGGTCCAGCCATTCTGCGCGACGAGCGCGATTGCGGTGAGCCCCGCGGCGAGTAAGAGTCTGCGATGCATTTGTCGATTTTTCTCCGTGTTGTTCCTTCGAGCGTCGAACGCTTCTACATGGGATTTCGCCAAATGAGGCGCTTCGCCCTCACGAATTGGGAAAAAACTTCGAGTTTTGTTTAGCGCGCCGGCTGCGCGAGTTCGTGCGCGAGCCAGGCTTTCGCCATCCGCAGATGGCGATGCACGGTCGCTTCGGAAATGGCCATCTCCGCCGCGATTTCCACATAACTGAGCCCCGCGAAGTAGTGGAGTTCGACGATGCGGCCCTGGCTCGCGTCGAGAGCGAACAACCGCGTGAGCGCCGCGTCGAGATCGAGAAACGCCGCCGGATCGCAGGTCTGCGCAGCGGGGGCCAGCGCGGAACCGAGCGTGATGAGTATGAGTCCTTCGCCGCCTCGTTTACCGCGGCTGGCTGCGCGTAGCGTATCCACGAGCACCAGGCGCATGGTGCGGCAGGCCAGCGCGAGAAAGTGGGTGCGGTCTTCGACGCGCAAAGAAGCTGCGGCGGCCAGGCGGACATAGGCTTCGTTGAGGAGTTCGGTTGGCTGAAGCGAACCCTTGCGCAGGCGGGCATCGAGGTTGTATTTCGCGATGCGGCGGAGGTCCTGGTACAGCAGGGTGAAGAGGGCATCGATGCCGCTTTTGTCGCCTTTCGACCAGGCCGCGAGCAAAGCGGCGATGGCAGTTTCGGTTTCACCCATGTTGCTAGTATGGCAAGTTCCCCAAAATGCCGATTGCTAAACTGGCGGAAATATCTTGTGACGTCAGAGCGCTGGAATCAACTTAGGGAACTCTTCGATAGGGCCGTGGCGCTGTCCACCGGCGAACGGGCCGCGCTGCTCGAACTTGAACCTGACGCCTCGCTGCGCCTGCAGGTGGAATCGCTTCTCTACGCCGACGCCGGCGCGGACCAAATTCTTAATCGCGCGTTCGAAGGCGCCGCCAAGGTCAAGGCCGTTCAGCCGGGCGATCAGTTCGGTCAGTTCGAAATCGTCGAGGCCATCGGGCGCGGCGGAATGGGCGAGGTTTTTCTCGCGCGGCGGCAGGACGACCTGAATCAAAACGTGGCCATCAAGATTGCGGGCGCGGGCCTTGCGAGCGAGGATGCATCGCGGCGATTCCTGGCCGAACGGCGAATCCTCGCGCGGCTCAATCATCCCAACATCGCGCGCTTTCTCGACGCTGGCGCGACCGTCGCGGGGCTGCCGTGGGTGGCGATGGAATTCATCGCCGGCAAGGCGATCACCGAACACTGCGCCTCGCTCCAACTGGCTATCGGGGAAAGATTGACTTTGTTTTCGAAAGTCTGCCTCGCCGTGCAGTATGCGCACAACAACCTAATCGTGCATCGCGATATCAAGCCCGCCAATATTCTCGTGGACGCATCGGGCGAGCCGAAATTGCTCGACTTCGGCATCGCCAAGCTGCTCGGCGGAACCGCCGCGGAAGATTTGACGCGGACTCACTTTCGGCCGATGACTCCGCAGTATGCCAGTCCCGAACAGGTGAGCGGAGAACCTCTCACCACCGCCACGGACGTTTATTCGTTGGGCGTGGTGCTGTACGAGGCGCTCACGGCGCGGCTGCCGTATCAGGCCGATTCGACTCAGCCGGGAATGCTCGAACGCTCGATTCGCGAAAGCAATCCGCCTTGCTTGAGCGAGGCGGCGCACGCCTCGGGCAAGCCTCGTTCGTACTCCAAAGCTTTAGCTGGAGATCTCGAGGTGATTGTCCGGACCGCGATGCATAAGGATCCGGCGCGGCGGTATGCCTCGCCCGCCGCTTTGGCGGATGACCTGCTTCGCTGCCGCGACGGGTTCACCATTACCGCACGGCCCGATTCGTGGGGCTATCGCGCGCGCAAGGTGGTGGCGCGAAACCGCGCGGCCTCCGCGCTTGCGTTGGCAGCCGTGCTGCTCCTCATCGCCTTTGGCGTCACAGCGACGGTACAGGCGCGACGGGTAGCCGCGGAACGCGATGCGGCGAACCAGGTTTCCGCCTTTCTCGTTGGCATCTTCGAATCGGCGGACCGCGGCAAAACAAACGGTGAAGCCGTGAATGCCCGGCAGCTACTCGACCGAGGGGCTTTACGCGTGGAGAAAGAACTCGCCGGCCAACCGCGCACACAAGCGAAGTTGTACGCCGCCATCGGGCGTGTGTATCAGAATCTGGGTTTGCTGGAACCTGCGCGCGGGGCGTTCGAAAAAGAAGTCGCCCTGCGGCGAGGAAATGGCGCCGACGGGGATTTCGAGCTCGCCAGCAGCTTGAAGGACCTTGCCGAGGTGTTACGGCAGCAAGCGAAGTACAAGGAGTCCCTGCCGCTCGCGCGCGAGGCGTTGACCCTCAACCGCCGCAGTTCGCCGGCGGTCTCGCAACCGGTCGCGGACTCGCTCAATACGCTGGGCCTGAATCTCAACGCAAGCGGCAAGGCCGGTGAAGCGGAGGCGCCGCTGCAGGAATCGCTCGCCATCAAGCGCAAAATCTATCCAGTTGCCGGATACGAGATCGCGGTAACGCTGCAGAATCTCGCGGATGTGTACAAAGACACCGGCCGTTACCAGTTGGCGACTCCGCTGTTGCGCGAATCGCTCGAAATCCGGCAGCGGCTGTACGGTGAAAATGACGCTCGCACAGCTCGCGCCATGAGTGCGCTGGCGATGAATTTGAATGAACTTGGGGCATTGACGCAGAGCGAGGCCTTATTCCGAAAGGCGGTCGCGATTCATACGGCATTGTACGGCGAGGATCATGTCACGACCGCCACCATGGTGAACAGCCTGGCCTCCGTGGTGCATGATGAAAAACGTTATGACGAAGCCGAGACCCTGTACCGGCGGGCTTTGACGGTCCTCGAGAAGCTACAGGGTGATTCCGGGCCGAACGTCGCCACGACGCTGAACAACATCGCGTTATTGCATCAGGATCGGGGCGACCTCGCGGGGGCGGAGCCTCTCCTGCGCCGCTCGCTGGCTATCCGCATCAAGCTGTACGGCCGCGACAGCACGCAGGCCGCACGCGCCACGGGAAATTTGGGTGGGCTGTTGATGGCTTTGAAACGGTACGCCGACGCGCGGGCGATGTACACGGAGGCGGTGGCCGTTTGGGAGCGAATCGCCGGTGGCGGAGGCGGCGGTAGCTTGGCGGCAGCGAGGTTCAACCTGGCGCTGGCGGTGGACAAGGTGGAAGGGCGTGCGGTAGGCGGGCCTTTGGTGGAAAGGGCGATCACGGAGGTCCGGAAGACGTCGCCTCCACAGAGCCCGGCGGTGAAGAAGATA
>JACXTT010012614.1_pt1 | contig 11211 bp, 8 predicted proteins | sample 9270951 | NCBI WGS metagenome assembly JACXTT01 (sample SAMN15532306, study PRJNA645909) | rock metagenome | isolation source: weathered quartz diorite | place: Puerto Rico | collected 2017-06-21 | reverse complement strand
AGGACACGACGAGAGGGAGACAAAGATGCCTCGACCACGCACAACGGCGTGTAAGTGCAGAATAGCCGATTCAGACGCAGCTGTGCGGACCAGGCAAGAGCGATTCGCCGTTTCAGTTAATCCGAATTAACTCTACGTTACTGAGAAGCGCTGATTGGCTGGATCGGCGCAAATCGCAGCTATGCGAGCTTCAGCTTGCTCAATGGCAATTCGCGCACGCGCTTGCCGGTAGCGGCGAAAATCGCATTGCAAAGCGCCGGTGTAAACGGGGGTACGCCCGGTTCGCCTATGCCCGCGGGCGGCGCATCGCTTTCAACCAGATGGACGTAGGTTTCCCGCGGCGCATGGTTGATGCGGGCCATCGGATAGCCGTCGAAATTGGTTTGCTGGATAACGCCGTCCTTGGCGGTGATTTCGCCGAAATACGCGAGGCTAGCGGAGAAAACGGCTGCGCCTTCGAACTGCTGGCGTGCCATCTCCGGATTGACGATCGTGCCGGCGTCCACGGCGTAGTCTACACGGCCGATTTTCACTTTGCCGTTCTTGTCCATTTCGACTTGCACTACCGCGGCGACATAGGTGAGGAAGCTGCGGTGAATCGCTAAGCCCATGCCGAAGCTGTTGCCGTTTTTCTTCTTGCCCCAGCCGGCTTTTTCGGTGGCGATCTCGAGGACGCGGCGAAAACGCGCCACGTCGATGGGATAGGCTTCGTAGTCGGCGTCGTAGTTGGTGTAATCCTTCGCTAATTCGGACTTAGGAATGACGCGATCCGGACCGAGCAGCGAGAGAACGTATTCCCGGGGATCCTTTCCCGCGGCGTGCGCGAGTTCGTCGGCGAAACTGTGTTCGGCGTAAGCGTGAAATACGTTGCACACACTGCGCAGCCAGCCGATGCGCACGTGCGTCTTGGCTTCGCCATTCTCGGCGCGATGATTCGGAATGGCGTAGGGGAGGTCACTCCAGCCCAGGCCGATTTCGCCGGCGTCGGCAGTCAGCGCGTTGGCGTCAAAGGTCGAAGCGATTGGCGGAAACGTGCTGCGCTGCAGCCACGCCGTGGGCTTGCCGTCGGCGCCTACCGACGCTTTCAGGTACATCGCAGCGACGCTGTGGTAGGTATCGAACTGCAGGTCATCTTCGCGACTCCAGACCACTTTCACCGGCTTACCCGATTTTTGCGAGAGAACCGCGGCCTCGACAGCGTAGTCGGGGAAGGACTTATGGCCGAAGCCGCCCCCGAGAAGCGTTACGTTGACGGTGACGTCTTCCTTCTTCAGGCCGACGGCCGCAGCGACCGCATCGCGCGCCCCCTGGGGATTTTGCGTGGCGGCCCAGACTTCCACCTTGCCATCTTTGAAATTCGCCAGCGCGGCGGGTGGTTCCATGGAAGCGTGCGCCAGCATCGGCGCGTAGTATTCCGCTTCGAGCGCTTTGCCGCCTTTGGCGAATTCCGCATCCACATTGCCGACCTCGCGAACCACTTTGCAGGGCTTGCGGCAGGCTGCCTGCAACTCGGCTTTGTATGGATCAGAGTTATAAGACTTATGCTCACTTTCGTTCCACTCGATTTTCAGCTTCTTCTTGCCCTGAATTGCCGCCCAGGAGCTAGTGGCGAGGACTCCGACGCCTCCGTGCGCCTGCATGGTGATGGGCGGCTTAAACGGATCAATCGCCGCGGTTTTTACCACGCCGGGAACGGCGAGGGTCGCTTTGTCGTCCACCGATTTGACGCTCGAGCCATACACTGGCGGATGCGCGACATTGCCGTAGAGCAGACCCTCCATGTGGGTGTCTATGCCGTAAGTGGCTTTGCCGGTGACGATCTCCTTCATGTCGTAGCTCGAGACGCCCTTGCCGATGTACCGCCATTCGCTGCGCGGCTTGAGCTTCAGCTCTTCCTTCTTCGGGACTGGCAGCTTCGCGGCGGCCGCAACCAGCGAACCGTAGCTGGCGGTCTTTCCAGACTTCTGGTGAACCACTTCATGCACGCCCGTAGAACATTCTGATTCCGGAACGCTCCATTGCTGCGCCGCTGCGCGAATCAGCATCAGCCGCGCCGAAGCGCCGGTTTCCCGCAGGGTATCAAACGAGCCGCGCACGGAGTGCGAACCGTCGGTATCCTGGTCGCCGTACTTCTCGTCACCGGTGGCCTGCACGATTTTCACTCGCGCCCAGTCCGCATCCAGTTCGTCGGCAATGATGCGCGGCAATGCGGTGCGGCTGCCGCTGCCCATTTCGGAGCGATGCGCGATGGCATAGACGGTTCCGTCGGTATCGATCGCAAGATAGACGCTGGGAGAAAGAGGCCCTTTCAGTGCGACGTCGGCAACGCCCGAGGGAGTGCCGTTGGCGGCAGTTGCGGCGAACGCTCCCCCGCGCAGATAGCGAGCAGTCAGTACGAAGGCTCCCGCGCTCACAACGCCGCGCAGGAAATCGCGCCGGCTGCTGCCATTCTTGTTTTCACGCGCAGAAATATTCTCGATGGCGATCACGAAACCCTCCGTTTTTCGGCGATTTCCAGACCTTCATCCTACCGCCATTTCCGACAGTTGCAAGCGAGTCGGGCTCAGGATTCAGGCCAGATTCCCAGGGCCCGCCTGAGGTCCACCAGTTGGCCAAGATGATAGGCATTATGATCGGCCACCAGCAGCGCTTCGCGCAGCAGCGTTTGCCCATCGCCCCATGAAAAAGGCACGTGAAGATCGAGCTTTCGGCTGGAGACCAGCTGGATCATCGCTTGTAAGTCGGCGCGCAACAACCGGACGCTTCTCCTCCAGGCCGCGTCGCTTTCCGGCGACGGGGATTTCGGCCAATAACCGACAGGGAAGTCCGGAGAAACATGCTTTGGATCGCGGCTAAACTCCAGGATGTCCCACTGCGCGATGCGCAAATGTTCCAGCAGTTGCCACGCCGTGTGCGGCAGGCCTTTGGCGAAAACGCCGCGTTTGCTCTGTGGGAAGCCCTCCAGCGTGTCGAACATGCGCACGTGGGCATTTCCGCCGCTCAACAGATCGATCAAATGCTTTCGTAGCGAGCTGTCCGGATCACTCTTCGCGGCGCGCTTTTTGCCGCCAGTCTGGCTCATCGCCTATTTCTCCCCGACGACCACCTGCTGCGGCAAGTCCGGCACTGGATGCAGCGTGCAGTTCTTGAAACCTGCCGCGCGGTGCATCTTCTCGTATTCCGCGAACGTGTACGCGTCGCCCGCATCGGTGTGCGCGAGCATTACTAGGCTGAACGCAGCGGCCATCGCTGGAGTGACGCGGTCCGAATTCGGAACAAACTCCACCGTGAACGATTTTCCGCCGGGTTTCAGCGCGGCATGAAACCGGCGCAGCAGCATTTCATTTGTCGGCGGATCGAAGTGGTGCAGGAAGTTGGCGATGAAGACGTAGTCGTAACCTTCGCCTAAGTCTGCGTCAAACGCGCTTCCGGGCCGCGTCGAATAACGATCCGCGACGCCGAACTTCGCGGCATTTCCTTTGGCCACTTCCAGCACCGACGGCCAGTCCATTCCTGTGACCAGGGCGTTCGGAACATTCTTGGCGACGATCACGCCGTACATTCCGTGGCCCGCCGCGATGTCCAAAATCTTGATCGGTCCGCTGCTCGGCGTGATCATCTGCGCGAGCACGCCGGCCATCGGCACCGCCATGGCTCCCATCGACTGCGCAAAGCTCACCCAGCGATCATCCACGGGCTTGCTGTTGTCGCCAATGCTGCTGGCCGTTCCGCCCTTGCGCACCGACTCCGTCAGAAGCTGGATATTGGCGATATTCGCCGTGCTCACCATGAAATTCGCCATTGCGCCCATGTATGCTGGCGACCGCTGGTCAAGAAACAGAGCGGAATCCGGCGTTAGCCCATACCTGCCGTTTTCCTTGGTCAGGAACCCCTGAATTGTCAGATAGTCCGCCAGAATTCGCACACCGCGCTCCGCTGCCTGGGTGCGTTTAGCCAACGAAGCGGGTTCGTTAGCCCCTTCGGCAATGGCCGTGAACAGCTCGATTTCAATGCCAGCTTTCAGGGCAAAAGTTTGCTGATGACGCGTAAGCGCATCAAAGATTTTTTCCGGGCTTGGTCTGATTGCGGCTGCAGTGGACATGAATGTTCTCCCTCCGGTCGCTGCCGGTGAAATGATGATGGATTCGTGCTCCGCGGGGGCGCGAGCCAGCTTTTTCCGCCGCTCTGTTATACGCCTTTTTCAGCCAGATTGTCGAAGATGGAAACCGTGATCTCAACCGGGCGCTTGTTGCTTCGGCCTGAAGCCGCTGGCATACTCTCGCTTTCCCTTTTCCGCCATTTTTGGCCGGCTGACCTAAGAGGCTAGAATCATGAAACGCGAAGTCCACCGCTGGTATTCGGGCCGCTTGGGCATGGAACTGAGCGTCGTGGTCTATGGCCACTGGGGTTCGCCGCTCATCGGCTTTCCCACCAGCGCCGGCGACGAATGGGAGCTCGAAGGCCAGTCGATGATCGGCGCGCTCTGCGACTTCATCGACGGTGGCAAGCTCAAGTTTTACAGCGTGAACTCCATCAACGGCCTCAGCTTCTACAACAAGGATGCGCACCCGTTTCACCGCAGTTATGTTCAGGCGATGTTCGATTCCTATTTACGGGAAGAGGTCGTTCCGTTCATCTGGGACAATTGCCAGTCACCAGGAATCGCCATTTCTACCATGGGTGCGTCGTTCGGCGCCTACCATGCCGCCAACTCGCTGTTCAAACACCCCGACGTCATCAAGCGTTGCTTCGCCATGTCCGGCGTCTATGACATGAAGAACTTCATGGACGGCTTGTACGACGACAATTTTTACTTCAACAATCCCGCTGATTACATGTCCAACCTGTCGGACCCGTGGGCCTACGAGCATCTTGGCAGCTGCGACATTCACCTGACCACCGGCACCGGCCCCTGGGAAAACTCCGGGCCCACTTATCACTTCTCTGGCATTCTGGCCCACAAAGGCATTCGCCACTCCCTCGATAACTGGGGCCCCATGGGCGGCCACGACTGGCCCTACTGGAAGCACCAGATGCGCGAATACGTTGGCCGTTTGTTTTAGCTTGCCGGGACTAGAGTGGTTGCCGCCTGTTGAACAGGATCGGGTCGCAGCACGACCGCCGATCCATAAAACAAAACTGCCAGCAGCAACAAAGCCTTCGTGCCGAACAGGCGTTGCTGTCTGACACAACGAGAATCGACGTTTTCCGTCGCCATTTGAACCCAACATCGCCCGCTGAGATCGTCTCGAATGCTGTTGTCTGTTCCGCCGACTGCCGTAACTAGGCGTCGGCTGCGCGTGTCCGGGCTGCCCTCCCGCTTATCCCGCGCCAGAACAAGGAACACTTTGAACCGAGTCGGGATGTGGCGGCAACGTAATCGGGGGATTGCGCTAACGGGTGATTTTTCTCTTGCGTGAGAAGCGAATTGCGGAAGGCGGCTCAGGCTAGGCCCAGATGGTCGAGCTGATAATGGCCTTTGGCGATAATTTGGTCGGTGTCGATCCACACATCGCAGTTGCGCGTCAGCACGTCCACGTGGGTCTTGGATTTCCAATCGGCGTGTGTCTGACTGCCGTAGGGATCGCCAAAAGCAATGTGCACGCCGGGGAATTTTTCATCCTGCAGCAAAACTCCGATCATCTCTGACAGACCGAGGTTGGTGCCAAACGCCAGTTCTCCCACGCGATTGCTGTTCTCATCGGTGTGGCAGTAGTCCCAGAATTCTTCTTCCAGGTCCTTGCGTTCGCAATCCACGCCGGTCAGCCGTCCTCCTTCGATCTGCAGCGTCATCGGCGTCGCTTGCAGATCGCCATATTTCCCATTGAAGTGGTCGCCCGCCGTCGCATCGCATACGAACGTTCCGTCCACGGTCTCTGGCGTCGTAAAAACCTCTCCCGCCGGCAAATTCGACCAGTAGCGCGGGCTGATCAGTCCACTCGTTTTCACCCAGTCTAGCTTCCGGTCAAAATGCGCTGCGAACGACGTCCCCGCTTCGGTCTTCACCGTTAGCGTCTCCGCGCGCAACATTCTTTCCCGCAACTGGTCGCTCAAGCGGTCCACCATCTTGTAGTCGGCGCGCATCCCCTGCTGCATGATCTCGGGCGTTACGCCCACCATGTGCGCGTAGCGGATTTGCCGCCGCTCCACCACCTGCACAATCGCCATCCTCGCCGTCAACTCGCCCGGCTGCGGGGTCATCGCCATGATGCCCACATCAGCCTTTTCCAGCGCTTCCAGCACCGGAGCGGGCGCGCCACGCATCGGCCGCGCGCCAAAGCTCTCCAGCAGCTGCTCCGTGGTTGCCGCATGCACATTGCGCAATGCGGCCGACAAGCTCGCCGCCACCGCCCGGCTGGCTTCATCTGCGATCAGCGCAACGGTTTCGCCCGGACGCACCGCGAGGCACGTCTCCACGGCGTTCTTAGCGCCCGGCATCAATTCTGGTTGGGAATTACCGAAAAGCACTACTAACATTTTACAAGCTCCGAGTGTAGCTGTGTAGTTGAATGCGACGATTTTTCCCGGTTCTACACCTCCACGGAGCTGCGACGCCTCTTCATCGTCGACATAATCCGGCCGAATTGCCCACAGCTCACTATTGGATACGAATCCGGTGAAGCTTCGCCAGCCGCTCGCGGACGACCTTGCGAAACGTGTCCGGGAGCGCGGAAGGATGAAGGCGAGCGTTCAAACTGGCGGTCGGGGAGCCGCTGCTGCCGGAAACGGGATTCGCCAAAAAACCACGGACTTCTCCAGATCCAGGATCAAACGCCACGCCGATAACTTGTCCGGCGGAATTGAGATCGTCGGCCTCCAACAGGAAACGAGAGGTGTCACCATAACCTAGTGGATGAGCGAACTTCTAGAGAAAGGATCAGCGTGATCCCAGGGGTTTCCCAGCAGGCAGCAAGCAAAATAAGAACACAAATGCGCTGAAGGCGGCGGTCAGTAGCAGCAATACCGGCGGCTCGGACACGCCATGCAGCACTTCAATGCTCAGCGGGCTCTCGCCGAGCGTGTTTCCGATCGCATCCACCGCCGGGAAAACGATGTTCACCGAGCCTGGGTATGGCAGCGACGGGTCGAAGGGATTGATGGTCACCGTTGCCAGCGCAAAAACTCCCGTCGATGCTCCCGGCCCCAGCGTCATCCCCGGAAATGGCACTCCGCTGACGAAGCCCGCAGTGTAGGGCGAAGGCGGCTGCGGTCCACCCAGCATTTCAAACGTCACCGATGAATTCGAATTGTTGGTGATGCTGCCGAGAAAAGTCACAGTGGCAAAGCCACTGGCGCCAACGGTCGCAGTCCGATTCGGGTCGAGATAGGTAATTGTCAGCGTATCGGCGCCGACATTCGATGTGATGGCCGTGATCAGAATTAGGCACCGTAAATATCGCATTGCAACCTCCCGGGGCCCGCGGTCGCCGAATTACGAAACTCGAAACGCGGGAATCTGCCCGCCGCCGCTGGTCACATTCGCCAGACCCGTGGCGCTCAGCCGCGTCAAGAATCCGCTCAGCTTTCCGCGGAAAAGGTACGGTGCAAAATCAACCAGCATGTCGCGGAACTCCACCTTGCCGTCCGGCTGAATCCACGGAAACACTTCGCGCCGGATGGGAATGCGCTCCTGCACAATCCAGCACCCGCCGCTGGGCGTTTGTTGCGCGGCGATCGCTTTCTCAATCGTCGCATCCCACGCCTGCTCGTCGGTTTCCCAGCCGAGTGTGACGCCGCTTCCCCCGTACTCGTCACTGGGCTTCATCACCAGGTTCTGCCGCTCGCGGCGAACAAACTCCAGCAACTCCACCGTCGTTCCATAGTGCGAGGTCCGCACGTCGGCAACCACGCGGGTCCACGGCACGTGCTTGCGAATCAGGTCGCGCTCGCCGAACGAAAACAACCCATCATTCCGCTCGTCCGTCAACACCGAAAAAAACGCTTTCACATGTGGAATCTTGCAACGGAACGCATTCGCCATGCACACGGCGTCTGCCGCCACCGCGTCCACCAGTGCCTTGCATTCCGCCGGACGGGCCACAATGTCGTTGGTCAGCACACGCCGGTAAACCAGCGCAATCTTTTTTCCATTCGCGGTCAGCTGCTTGCCGTCGAATTGCAAATCCCGAGGATCGGCCAGTTCCACCGGTACGCCCATCTTCTCGAAGCGCTCTTTCAAAATTTCAAACTCGCTCCACGTCGGAACTTCCTTCCAGTCCGTGATCAGCATTTGAGGCTGCTTCGAAGTCCCGCCCCAGTCGATATAACTCATCACAAGCGCGTCCAGGATTTTCGCGCTCAGCGGATAGCTGTGAATCTGGTAGCCCTTCGCGAAATTCTTCATTACCGGCAATTCGCGAAAAATCTCCGCCAGCACCTCGGTGTAGCCCGCGCCGGCGGGCGATTCGCCGTTATACTCCGCGAACTTCAGCGAATCCGGCAGCAGAAAAGCATCCAGCCGCGAAGCCGTGCTCGCCGGCCCCGCGCTTTTACCCAGCCGGATCAGGCGCAACTCTTCGGGGCGCAAATGCAGCTGTCCCAGCAACTCGGCATTGTTCACAGCCGCGCCGACCACGCGTTCGCCCAGCTCCGCCATCGTTTCGGCGACGTTGCGCACCCGCGCCTCATCCTGAGGCGATAGAAAAAACGGCCGCAGAAATGGGCAGTGCACCCGGTTGCCGAACGTCAGCTTGGCTGCGCGCAGCTGCTCGTAGAATTTTTCCGTGAATCGCGGCGATTCGCGCAGCTCAGCCTTCAGCAGCCCATCCCATTGCTCCGCTGCCGCGCTGCTAATCGTATTGACTGGCGCTCCTGCCCCTTCGCGCGCCGCTCCTGTGCTCATAGCGTTTTCGTGTTGCTGGCCGTTGCCGATTGCGCCGCCGCGCGCGGCGCCCCCGTGAATCCCGCGGCCGCTCCCACGCCTAGCAGCTCTTCCCAACGCGGCCACGGATTCGATGGCGCTCCGTTCAGTGCCCGGTCAATCACCAGCCGCGCCATCTTTTCCACCACCATGTCGAAATAGAATTCCGTGATACGGTCGCGCTCAAAATCCGGCGCCGGATTCAGAAAATCGATCGCATAAGGCACATCGCCCTGGATCGCAAACTCAATCGTATTCATCTCGTAGCCCAGCAGTTGGTTGATCGTCTGCGCGTCTTTCACCACCCGCGCGCCCAACTCCGGTGACAAATATTCGTGCTCCACCAGATACTTCCGCTGCTTCGGGTCGTAATGCACCGGCGTGATGTCCGTTTTCCCGAACGTGAAGCACCGCACGTATTTGTCGAAGTCCACGAACTCCTGCAGCGTCATGCAATACGGGGAAGTCTGGTCGTACGCTTCCAGCAGCTCCCGCGTGTCGTTCACCTTATAGACGTGTTTCCAACCGCCGCCCGAGAACGGTTTCAAGATCGCCGGCCGCCCCACGTAATCCAGCAGACCGTCCCAATCGACGGGATAGTCCAGGTTGTGCAGCGATTCGCTGGTTATGTCCACATCCGCCGGATAACCCTTCTGCGGCAGCAGCACTGTTTTAGGAATCGCGATCCCCAGCTTCGCCGCAACCGCGTAATTAAAAAATTTGTCATCCGCCGTCCACCAGAACGGATTGTTGATGACGTAGGCCCCTTCCATCGCCGCGTGTTTCAAATAACCGCGGTAATACTCCACCTCGTGCGAAATCCGGTCTACGATCACGCTGTAGCGCGGCTTCTCGCCCATCTTCGTGCCGCCCAGCTTCACAAAATCCGCGGCCACGCCGTCCTTCGCGCCGAGCTGGTTCACCTTGGCGATAAACGCCGGAGGGAACGCATACTCCCGCCCGCACAGCAATCCCACAACTTTCATGATCGTGCTCCTCTTCCGTAGCACTGCCGCTCCCGAATGTGCGGCAAGGCCAGAACCGCTCGATCAAGCCAGCAGGCAACCGTTGCTTACTTGACCTCTCGAATCTGCTTTCTCTTCTCTCGCCACTAATCACTAGCTGCTTATCTTCGTCGCGGAACTAGATTCCCGAGCGGAGCAAGCCGATGTCTTTTCTTTCATCGTGAGCGATTGGCGGCCTTCTTCGTCGAGGAATCTGTTTTTCTCCTCTGGCCGCTTGCCACTTTCCCTCAATCCGCCGCCCCCGACCGCGCTCCCATCGTCCCAGCGCGCGTCTCCGCCACCACATGCTGCACCACCGCGCGCAAATCATTCGTCCGCTCATACACCCTCAGCTGCCGCTCCGCGCTGGTGCCCTTGCTCATGATCGTATTCACGTAGTTCACCGCATCGCGGCTGCCCAGATCATCCACCACATCGTCCACCAGCTCGAGCAATTCCGGAATCAGCTGGCGCATCGGCACTTCCTCTTGTTTGCCGAAGTCAATCATCTTTCCTTCAATCCCATACCGCGCCGCGCGCCATTTGTTTTCTTCAATCAGTGCCCGCTCGTAGATCCGCCAGCTCTGGTTGTGCGTGTACAAGCGGTACAGCTTCACCACAATCGCCTGCGTCAGCGCCGCAATCGCGCAGGCCTCCTCCACTCGCGTGGTGCAGTCGAAAATCCGGAACTCCAGGGTCCCGAACACCGGATGCGGCCGCACGTCCCACCAGATTTTTTTCGGATTATCAATGCAGTGCAGCTTCACTAGCAGGTTAGTGAAATTTTCGTATTCGCTCCACGACTGGAACATTTCAGGCACGCCAGTCCGCGGAAACCGCCGGAACACCGTCGTGCGGTACGACTTCAGCCCCGTATTCCGTCCCATCCAGAAAGGCGAACTTGTCGAAAGAGCCAGCAGGTGCGGCAAAAAATAGCGCACCATGTTCATCATGTCGATGCACGTCTGCTTGTCCGGCATCGCTACGTGGATGTGCATCCCGAAAATCAGCAGCGACCGCGCCAGCTGTTGCAGCTCTTCTACGATGTGTTCGTAGCGCTCGCCCGGCGAAATCACCTGGTCGATCCAGCTGGAGAACGGATGGGTCCCCGCCGCTGCCACCTGCAGCCCCGCGCGTTCCGCCGCCGCTATCAGCTCGCCTCGCGTGCGGTGCATCTCCCGCCGCAACTCGCCCACGTTCTCGCAGATCTTGGTCCCCGTCTCCACAATCGACTGGTGCATCTCATGTTTCACCTGGTCTTGGATCGATGGCGACACCTCGTTTACCAGGTGCATCACGTGCGAACGCAATTCGCACGTCGCGGGATCAATGATCTGGAACTCTTCT
>JACXTT010012613.1_pt1 | contig 11211 bp, 12 predicted proteins | sample 9270951 | NCBI WGS metagenome assembly JACXTT01 (sample SAMN15532306, study PRJNA645909) | rock metagenome | isolation source: weathered quartz diorite | place: Puerto Rico | collected 2017-06-21 | reverse complement strand
GACGCATCTCTACGAGCAGCTCGTCGCCTCGTGGGGCGGCGTGCCCGAGCATCTCAGGGCGAACTTCTCGCGCTACCTGAAGACCGAGGGCGCCGAGGGCGCGCCCGCGGTGGATCTCTCGGGCGGGTCGGGCCAGATCGCGTCGGCCCTGTGGAATCAGATCGACGCCGATACTCTCGTCGATCGCGGGGTGCTCGTCGCGGGGGATCCCGAGAGCTGCCTGCACGGGATCGCGATCCACGAGGAGGCCGGCGTCGACGAGCTGCAGTTCCTGATGGCGACGGAGACCGTCCCGCACGACAAGGTGATGACGTCGATCGAGATGTTCGGCAAGCACGTCATCCCCGAGCTGAAGAAGAGGGCGTGATCCCGGCCAAGCCGGAGGTCGAAGCCCTCACGCCGTACTCGGCGCCGCTCGAAGGCCGCCGGCCGTTCCTGCGCCTCGACTTCAACGAGAGCACGGTCGGACCGAGCCCTCGGGTGGTCGAGGCGATTCGAAGCCTGCCGCCCGACGCCTACGCCGCCTATCCGGAGTACGCCGGACTCAACGCCGCCTGCGCGGAGAGCCTCGGCGTGCCCGAGCGCCACGTCGAGGCGTTCAACGGCGTCGACGCGGCGATCCGCGCGATCTTCGACGCGTACGGCGAGAAGGGCAGCACGTTCCTGACGACGGCGCCGACCTTCGGCTACTACGAGCCCTGCGCGCAGCAGCAGGGCATGGTCATCGACGAGGTGCCCTACGCGGACGATCTGACGTATCCGCTGGCGGCCATCGCGCGGAAGCTCGAGTCGCGGCCCCGGCTGTTCTTCGTCTGCAACCCGAACAATCCGACGGGGACCTTGCTGCCGCCGGAGGCCATCGTCGCGCTCGCGCGATCCGCGCCGCAGACCCTGGTGGTCGTCGACGAGCTCTACGCGGCCTTCACGGGACAGTCGGTGGTTCCGCAGGCGCTCGAGCTCGCCAACGTCGTCGCCCTGCACTCGCTGTCGAAGGTGGGCGGGATCGCCGCGCTGCGCCTGGGCTTCGCCGCGGGCCACCCCACCATCGTGGAGCGTCTACGCCGCGTGACCGGGCCCTACGACATCAACATGCTCGCGGTGGTCGCCGGCCGCGCGGCCCTCGCCGATCCCGATCACATGCGGCGCTACGTGGACGAGGTGCTCGCGGCGAAGGCGTGGACGATGGACGAGCTCCGGCGCCTCGGCGTGCGCCACGCCGGGGAGGGCGGCAACTACCTCCTGGTCTGGCCGCCCGGCGACTGCGAGGCCGCGGTGCGCGCGCTCCGCGGCCAGGGAATCCTCGTGCGCAGCATGGCGGGCAAGCCCGTGATCGACGGGAGCTTCCGCCTCACGATCGGCGCGCTCGCGGACATGCGGCGCTTCGTGGCCGCATTCGCGGGCGTGGGGCTCGCTCACTCGCGATCGGCGCGGTAGTGGGTCGCGTAGGCGTGGCGGCAGCGCTCGCGTAGCGCGGCCTCGTCGAGCTCCCGGCCGGCGAAGCGCGCCGTCGAGATCTCCGAGAGATCGAGCTCGGAGCGCCCATCGACGATCCACTCGGCGAGCGCTTCGCCCAGGGCCGGCGAGGCGCTGAGGCCACCCACGCAGCAGCCGCTCATCACCCAGGCGCCCGCGATCCCCGGCAGCGGCCCCACGAGATAGCGGTCGTCGGTCGTGAGCGTCGGCAGGCCCCCGCGATGCTCGGCGATCCGGAGCGCTCCATCCTGGAAGATCGGGAACTGGTCGGCCACGCTCGCGGCGAGGCGCCGGAGCACCTCGATGTCCAGCGGGAGCTCGGCCATCTCGAACGAGGGGGAGAGCGTACGCGCGTCGACCTGCAGCGGATCGGATTCGTAGCCGCCCAGCATGAGGCCGCCGCGCTCGTGGCGCACGTAGACGTGCGCGTCGATCACGCGGGCGATCGGAAACTCGGGGACCACGCCGGGAATCGGCTCGGTGATGAAGAGCTGGTGGCGGGTCGGCACGACCGGCAGCGCCGCGCCGAGGCTCTCGGCGACCAGGCGCGACCACGCCCCGGCGGCGTCGACGACCACGCGCGTGGCGATGGTGCCGTGGGGCGTGCGCACGCCCTCCACGCCGCGGGCGCCGATCTCGAAGCCGACGGCCGGCGTGTGGGGCAGGAGCGTGGCTCCGATCTTCTCGGCCGCGCGGCAGTACCCGATCGGCAGCTCGGAGGGCTCGACGTTACAGTCGGTGGGGCTCCACGTGACGGCGGCGATGCCGCGCTCGCGCAGGATGGGCAGCCGCTTCTGCGCCTCGGCGGTCGACACGAAATCGATCGGGATCCCCGCCTCGCGGCCCCGCTCGACCTCGCGCCCGAGCTGCGCGGCGTCGCGCTCGGTGCGCGCGATCTTGAGCGCCCCGCTCTGGGTGAACCGAAGGGGCTGGCCGGTCTCGTTCGTGAACGACGCGAGCTTCACGACCGCGCGGCGGGCGATGGCGGTGAGGGCAGGGGTCGCGCGGACCTGGCTGGTGAGGCCGGCGGCGCGGGGCGAGGTCTGCGAGGCCAGGCGCGAGCGATCGAGCAGCGCGACCCGGAGCCCGTGCCGCGCCAGGTGATAGGCGACGCTCGAGCCGAACGCGCCCGAGCCGACGACGACCGCGTCCGCCGCGTCGATCATCGGCCCGGGCGCCTCATCGGTCCGCCGACCTCAATCGCGGAGCGTGTCGAGCCGCTTGACGATCTCGCGCTTGGGCGCGGCCCCCACCAGCCGGTCCTTCTCGACGCCGTCCTTGAAGAACACGAGCTGCGGGATCGCCTGCACGCCGAAGCGCGCCGCGAGCGCCGGCTCCTCGTCGACGTTGACCTTGGCGATCGTCGCCTGGTCGCCGACCTCGTGCGCGATCTCGTCGAGCACGGGCCCGATGACCCGGCACGGACCGCACCACGGCGCCCAGAAGTCGATCACGACAGGGCGCTCGCTCGTGACCACGCCGTCGAACGTGGCGTTCGTGACGTGCACGACCGGATTGCTCATCGAGTCCACCCCCTTCGGCCTTGAGACGCTACAATGCCGCGCATGGATTCAGCCGGGCCGGGCTTCCAGGAACCGCGCGAGCTCGTTCATGTGCTCGTCGAAGAACGCGAACACGGGGATCGACCGGTAGCGCCCCTTCTTCAGATATTGGTCCATCAGGTCGAGATTCGCGTCGCGCGGAAAGAGCCTGAGCTCGATGTCCGGGCGCCCGTCCACCAGCTTGGCCACGAACGGCACGTGGGCCAGGCAGGTGCCGCACCAGTCCTCGCTGATGACGAGCACCCGGCGCGGACCGCCGAGGCGCTCGAGAATCTGGGCGTCGCCAGGCTCGATCGTGATCTCGTCGAGCGCGTCGACGAAGCGCTCGCGATTGACGGACATGTGATCGACGTACTCCTGCAGGGTCAGCCCCTGCTCGAACCGTTCTCTGGTGACCATCGCCGGCTACCCTATCACGGAATCCGCGAGGCTCACGTCCAGGAGGCCCTTCGCCCATGAAGATCACCCGGGTCCAGACGCTCGTGCTCAACATGCCGATGCTGATCGACGGGCCTACGCCGATGCTCGGCGGCCGGCCGCGCACCAGCATCGACATGCTGCTCGTCCGCGTCGAGACCGACGCCGGGGTCGTCGGCTGGGGCGAAGCGTTCGGCCATCGCGTGTTCCCGGCCACGCGCGCCATCATCGACACCTTGCTCGGACCCATGTGCGTCGGCCGCGATCCCGGTCAGATCTCGGCGCTCCACGACGACGTGCAGCGCCTGCTGCACGGGATCGGGCGCAACGGGCCGACCCTCTACGCGCTGTCGGGCATCGACATCGCGCTCTGGGACATCGCCGGCAAGGTGGCGGGCGTGCCGGTCTATCGTCTGCTCGGCGGAAGCCCGCGCACCGACCTGCCGGCCTACGCGAGCCTCCTGCGCTACGGCACGGCCGACGCCGTCGCCCGCTACACCCAGCAGGCGCTCGGGCGCGGCTATCGGCTGATCAAGCTGCACGAGATCACGGTGCCCGAGGTGAAGGCGGCGCGCGACGTCGCCGGCCCGGGCATCCCGATCATGGTGGACACGAACTGCCCGTGGACCGTGCCGCAGGCGATCGAGATGGCGCGCCGGCTGGCGCCGCTCGATCTGCACTGGTTCGAGGAGCCGGTGTGGCCGCCCGAGAACCTCGTGGGGCTCGCCGAGGTGCGCGCGCGCGGCGGCATCCCGACCGCGGCGGGCGAGAACTACGGCACGGCGTGGGAGTTCCGCCGCGCGATGGAGGCGGGCGCGATCACCTACGCCCAGCCGAGCGTCACCAAGCTCGGCGGCGTCACCGAGGTGCGCAAGGTGATGACCCTGGGCGAGATGTTCGGCGTGCAGGTCGTGCCGCACTCGGCCTACTTCGGCCCCGGCCTGCTCGCGTCGATCCATTGCATCGCGGCCATGGCGAGCGACTCGCCGGTGGAGCGCTTCTACTGCGACCTCGCCGACAATCCGCTGAACGACGCGATCCATCCCAAGGACGGCCGCATCGCGGTGCCCCAGGGCCCGGGGCTCGGCGTGGATCCCGATCCGCGCCTGCTCGAGAAGCTGCGGACGGGGTAGCCAAGCCATGGCCGAGGAAGCGACGCCGGTGAAACGCGTGCCCGGCTATCTGCCGGGCACGGACATGCCGCGGTTCATCCGCGACATGATGGAGTTCGTCGGCATGTCGGAGGCGGACGTGGCGGCGATCCGCCGCTCGGCGCCGAACGTCTTGAATCACGAGCGCGAGCTGACGACCGCGCTCTACGACCACTTCATCAAGTTTCCGCGCTCGGCGCAGTTCTTTCTCAAGCCGGACGGCGAGGTGGACCAGGTGCGGCTGGAGCGGCGCAAGCACAGCCTGGGGCGCTGGCTGCGCGAGACCGCGGAGGCGGCGATCACGCAGGAGTTCTCGTACTACCTTCTGAGCGCCGCGCTGGCGCACGGCCACCGGCCGACGGCGCCCGGCGCGATCCCCCAGCACCTCATGGTCGGGGCGATGAGCCTGACGCAGTCCGCGCTCGCGGGGATCTTCGCTCAGGAGCTCCCCGCGCAAGAGGCGGCGGCCGCGAGCGTGGCGTGGAACAAGCTGCTACTCGTGCAGCTCAGCGTGTTCATGCTCGCCTACGTGCCGCCGCGCCCGATCTTGTGAGCACGCGGGTGCCGCTCGCGGGCGGCCAGGCGACGACGCTCAGGCGTTCCACTCGCGCGGGCCGTCGTCGCTGTAGCCGCACTGCTCGCACGGGCTGAAGTAGTGCGTGGCGGGCGGCATGGCCACCGCCAGGCGCAGCGAGTTCTCGGTGCCGACGGTCTTGATGTGGTGCACGGTGCCGCGCGGCACCCAGACGATGTCGTCCTTGCGCGCCTCGACGACGATGCCGCCGGTGAGCTCCCAGGTGAGCTCGCCGGCCATCACCACCCACCATTCGTCGAAGTCGGCGTGCCAGTGCGGGCGGTTGCCGCCGCCGGGGCGATTGGCGATCAAGGTGACGAGATTGCGCTCGTCCTGGATGATCCGCCGCGACCACGGCGGCGGCCCCATCTTGGCGACGACATCGGCGACGCGGGTGCGCAACGTGTTGGGCCCGTCGGCGCTCGCGGCGCGCGGCGGCGTCGGGCCGGTCGCGAAGTGCGGAATGGTGATCGTGGTGATCGGCACGGCTCCTCCTATAGCACCCGGCGAATGGCCGCCTCGATCGCGGCGCGGTCGGGCAGCGCGGCCTGCTCCAGGGTCGGGCTGTACGGCACCGGCACGGGCGCCGCGCACACGCGCTGCACGGGCGACTTGAGGGCGCGAAACGTCGCGGGGTCCTCGGTGACGAGTGCCATGATCTCGGACGCGGCGGAGCACGTCGCGGGCGCCTCGTCGACCACGACCAGCCGTCCGGTCCGGCGCACCGAGGCGCGGATGGCCGCGGCGTCCATCGGCACGAGCGTACGCGGGTCGAGCACCTCGACCGAGACCCCTTCCTTCGCGAGCGAGTCGGCGACGGCGAGCGCCTCGCGCACGTAGTAGGCGAGCCCGACGACGGTGACGTCACGGCCGGCCCGCTTCACTTCGGCCACGCCGATCGGCACGGTGTGATCGCCGTCCGGCACTGGCCCAGTGACACCCGCCAGCCGGCTGCACTCGAAGAACACCACGGGGTTGTTGTCGCGGATCGCGCTCTTGAGCAAGCCCTTGGCGTCGGCCGGCGTCGAGGGCAGGACGATCTTCAGGCCGGCCAGGTGCATGAACATCGAGTACGGGCTCTGCGAGTGCTGGGCTGCGAGCTGGATGCCGCCGCCGGTGGTGCAGCGGAACGTCACCGGGAAGTCGGCCTGGCCGCCGAACATGTAGCGGATCTTGCTCGCCTGGTTGACGATCTGATCCATCGCGACGAACGAGAACGTGACCATGCCCCAGTTGACGACCGGGCGAAAGCCGCTGCCCGCGGCGCCCAGGCCGATGCCGGTGAAGGCCGCCTCGGAGATTGGCGTGAACCGCACGCGGCGGTCGCCGAACTTGTTCTCGAGGGTCGTGGCGCGGGTGGTGGCGAAGGTGATCACCCGCTCGTCGCGCTCCATCTCTTCGATCATCGCTTCTTCGAGCGCTTGCGTGACCGTGATCTCTCGCACTGGCTCGCTCCTCATTCGGCGAACATGTCGACCAGGAGATCCTTCGGGTCGGGATACGGGCTCTTCTCCGCGAACTCGACCGCGGCGGCCAGGTCGCGCTTCGCGCGGTCGCGGATCGCCTGCACGTCGGCGATCGTCACGAGCCCGCGGGCGATCAGAACGTCCTCGAAGCGCGCGATCGGGTCGCGGTCGCGCCCCCGCCACTGGGCCAGGAGGTCGGCCGACCGCAGATCGGGCTGGGGCGCGTCGCGCATGGCGTGAAAGAGCCAGCGGAACGTCTTGCAGTGGAGCAGGGTCGGGCCGTCGCCGCGACTCGCCCGCTCGACGGCCTGGCGGGCGGCATCGCGCACGGCGAGCACGTCGTTGCCGTCGACCGAGACGCCGGGCATCCCGTAGGCCGGTGCGTGCAGCGCGATATCGACCTCGGGCCGCACCGACTCGACCGCGTTGCCGGCGCCGTAGCGGTTGTTCTCGCATACGAAGAGCAGGGGCAGCTTCCAGAGCGAGGCGATGTTGAGCGTCTCGTGGAACTCGCCCTCGCCGGTGGCGCCGTCGCCGAAGAAGCACGCGGCGACCGCCCCCTTGTCCTCGAGCTGTGCGGCCAGGGCCGCGCCGCAGGCGATCGGCATGCCGCCGGCGACGATGCCGTTGGCGCCGAGCATCCCGATGGCGAAGTCGGCGATGTGCATCGAGCCGCCCTTGCCCTTGCAGTAGCCGTCGGCGCGGCCGAAGAGCTCGGCCATCATCCGGTTGATGTCGGCGCCCTTGGCGATGCAGTGCCCGTGGCCGCGATGCGTGCTCGTGATGCGATCGGTCGGACGCAGCGCGGCACAGACACCGACGGCGACCGCCTCCTCGCCGACGTAGGGGTGGAGCGCGCCGTAGATCCGCTTCGCCGTGCGCAGCTCGACCGCGAGCAGATCGAACTCGCGGATCATGATCATCTGCCGGAGAATCTCGACCATCCCCGCTCTGTCCTGTGGCACGCCGTGCCCTCCCCGGGTCCGAAACCCGCGCTCAGTGTAGGCCAGAACGACGGTCTGGGCCAGACAGCCCCGGCTCCTCGCGACCGGATGCACAGGTCGGAAGCCGCGTGGTATAACTTCGCTCGCCATGCATTTCGGGCTTTTCGTCGAGGAGATGCGCCGGGGCGCCACCGCCGTCTCGGCGTTCGACGACGCCTTCGAGCTGGCCGACGTCGCCGAGGCCTGGGGCATGGACTGCGTCTGGCTCGGCGAGATCCACTTCACGCCCACGCGATCGGTGATCTCCGCCTCGCTCCTGGTGGCGAGCTCGATCGCCACGCGCACCAGGCGGCTGCGCGTCGGCACGGCGGTCCAGGTGCTGCCGCTGAACCATCCGCTGCGCATCGCCGAAGAGATCGCGACGATCGATCAGATCAGCAAGGGCCGGTTCGAGTTCGGCATCGGCCGCAGCGGGGTGGTGCGCAGCTACGACGTGTACGGCGTGCCCTACGGCGAGAGCCAGGCTCGGTTCCACGAGGAGCTCGCCATCATCCGGCGGGCCTGGAAGGGCGAGCCGTTCAGCCATCGAGGGGAGTTCTATCGCTTCGAGAACGCCACCGTCTCGCCGCGGCCCTACCAGGTGCCGCATCCGCCGATCCGCATGGCGACCACGTCCCACGAGACGTTCGGTGTGGCCGGCCGGCTCGGGCTGCCGATCTTCGTCGGCCTGCGCGCGACGGACATGGACGATCTCAAGGTGTCGCTCAGGTCGTACCGGCAGGCGTGGAGTGAGGCCGGCCACGCCGGGACGCCGAGCGCCTACGTGCGCATTCCCGTCTACGTGGCCGCGACCGAGCGCGCCGCGCTCGAGGAGCCTCGCGAGAGCATCGCGGCCTTCTTCGAGCGGCAATCCGCGCTCGCGCGTTCGTCGGTCGGCCGAGCGGGCGCCGGGCCAGCCGAGCAGCGGAGCTTCCAGGCCGATCGCATGGCGAATCTCTCGTACCAGGACGTGCTCGCGAAGAAGGTCGCGTTCGGCACGCCGGCGCAGCTGATCGAGCGCTTGAAGCATCTCCAGGCCGAGCTCGGCATCGACGGCATCCTGCTCGAGCCGAACTCGGGCGGCCTCATCCCGCCCGCGCTGGAGCGCGAAAGCTTGAGATTGTTCACGCACGAGGTGATCCCCGCGTTCAGGTGATCCCCCCGCTCAGGAGGAAGACATGGCGACGGTCGGCTCGGGCAAGTACACGTATCGACTGATCGAGAACTGGGCGCAGCTACCGACGGGCCAGGCGTTCGGCACCACCAGCGCGGTCGCCACCGATTCGAAGGACCGCGTCTACGTCTTCCAGCGGAAGGATCCGCCCGTCATGGTCTTCGAGCGCGACGGCCGGCATCTCGGCGGCTGGGGCATCGGCGCGTTCGCCAGCCCGCACGGCATCTACATCGCGAACGACATCGTGTACCTGACCGATCGCGACGACTCGGTCTGCCTCCTGTACACTCTGGACGGCAAGCCGCTGCAAGTGCTCGGCACGCGCGGCGCGCATTCGGACACCGGATGCGAGAAGGCTGGTGAGCTCGTCCCGAGGTCGGCCGGCCCGTTCAACTATCCGACCGAGATGGTGCAGTCGCCATCGGGCAACCTCTACGTGACCGACGGCTATCGCAACGCCCGCGTGCACCGCTTCGACGCGGACGGGCGGCTGCTCGGCTCGTGGGGCCACCCGGGCAAGACCGAGCCCGACCACTTCCATCTGCCGCACAGCCTGGTGGTCGACAAGACGGGGCTGGTCTACGTGTGCGACCGCGAGAACAACCGCATCCAGGTGTTCGACGCGAACGGCAAGTTCCTCACGATCTGGCCCGACCTGCGCCGGCCGCTCGACATCTCGATCGATCGCGACGGGATGTTCTGTATCAGCGAGGGCGGCGTGAGCGGGCTCTCGCCGCGCGTCAGCATCATGGATCCCCGGGGCGGGGTCGTCGCGCGCTGGGATTCGCTGTCGGCCCACGGCAGCTGGATCGACGCGCACGGGGACATCTACATGGCGCTGGGCGCCAAGATGCGCATCGACAAGTACGAGCGGGCGGGCTGAAGAGAAGGGCCCATCTGCTTCGTTGGCGCCCTCGGCTGCGCGCTCAACGTACAGGAAGTACGCCTCGCGCGCAGCCTTCGGGCGCCGCCTCGCATCTGGACCCTTCTCTTCGGCCTGCCTGCGACTTACCTCTTCTGGACCGGCACGGGGATGCCGGGGATCTTCACGTTCACCGACCCCAGGTGGTTGCGGCTCGTGAAGTAGAGCGTCTTCCAGTCGTCGCCGCCGAAGGCGATGTTCGTCGTGGCCGGCGCCCCGTGCACGATGCGCCCGAGCTTCTTGCCGCGCGGATCCATGACCCAGATGCCGCCGGCGCCGCCGCAGTAGACGTTGCCCTCCACGTCGACCTTCATGCCATCGGGCACGCCGGGCTCGTCGCCGCCGAGATCGGCGAAGACGCGGTCGGTCTGCTTGGCCAGCGTGCCGTTCGGGAGTAGATCGAACGCCCGGATGTGCTTGCGGCGCGTGTCGTTGATGTAGAGCACGCTCTCGTCCGGGGAGAACGCGAGCCCGTTCGGCAGCACGAAGTCGTCGACGAGCAGGGTGTAGGTGCCGAGATCGGGCGTGAGGCGATAGACGCCGGAGAAAGTGAGATCCCACTGCTCGGGGGCGAGGGGGCTCGTCCACGGATCGGTGAAGTAGATGCAACCGTCGGACTTGACCACCACGTCGTTGGGGCGATTGAGCCGCTGGCCCTTGAAGCTGTTCGCGAGCACGGTGAGGCTGCCGTCGAGCTCGAGGCGCGTGACCCGCCGGCTATCGTGCTCGCAGGCGATCAGCCGGCCCTGCAGATCGCGCGTCAGCCCGTTCGCGCGATTCGTCGGCTCGAGGAACAGCGACACGCCCTGGCCAGGGTCGTACTTCATCCGCCGGTTGTTGTGGATGTCGCTGAAGAGGAGATAGCGCCCTTCCTTCCACCATAGTGGCCCCTCCGCTGGCCCCTGTGGACCGCCGAAGCCGTCCGCCAGCGCACGGATGGGCTCGGACGTCGAGACGATCTTCTCCAGCTCGGGGGCGAATTGCTCGATCTTGGTGGTCATCGCGGCTCCTCCCACGCACGGCACTCGCGACGCGCCGTGTCTTGATCGCCGTATCAGTTCGTCGACTCTTGCCGGGCTTCTCGACCGGCGCCTATTCTCCTATCAACTATGGCGGCCGAGATCAACGGGCACGTTCGTCCGCCCAGGCTCCTGGATCGCGTGCGAGAGGCGAATCGGCTGCGCCACGGCAGCCGGAGCACCGAGAAGTCCTACATCGGCTGGATCCGCCGCTTCATCGTGTTTCACGGCAGGCGCCATCCCGCCGAAATGGGGGCGCCCGAGGTCACGCAGTTTCTCAGCTCGCTGGCTGTAGAAGGGCACGTAGCCGCGTCGACGCAGAATCAGGCGTTGAGCGCGCTGCTGTTTCTCTACCGTCACGTCCTGCATCACGACTTGCCGTGGCTCGAGGACGTTGTTCGAGCGAGGCGGCCCAAACACCTACCGGTCGTGCTGACCCGTGAGGAGGTTCGCGCCGTCATCGTCAGGCT
>JACXTT010012612.1_pt1 | contig 11212 bp, 11 predicted proteins | sample 9270951 | NCBI WGS metagenome assembly JACXTT01 (sample SAMN15532306, study PRJNA645909) | rock metagenome | isolation source: weathered quartz diorite | place: Puerto Rico | collected 2017-06-21 | reverse complement strand
GAGATTCTTTATTCTTGAAATAAAACCAGCGACTTCTGCGCGGGCTATATAACAAGTCTCAATAGGGATAAGCGGCCCATTCTCTTGAGGAGAAAACCCAATCAGCACTTTCCCTGATTTTGTTCTGACGAGCTTTAGATCAATGCGGTGGCGGTAGAAATATTCCTGAGGCGAAGAAATAATGTCCTGATAGTTTGTTTCGGTGATTTTATCCTTAAGGATTTCCTTAAGATGGGAATTTTTTATTTGCAATTCTTGTTCGTATGAGATGTTTTGATAGTTACAGCCGCCGCACTGACCAAAAACAGGACATAAGGGTTTTATATTCTCGGCCGTTTGAGCAAATTTCATTAGGGAATATGTAGCGAGCGAAGCATGGCGTCCACTTTATCGATATATTTATCGTATTGAGAAGCCACGGCGCCGTAGGTGAATTGATAAGATGCTTTTCTTTTAATGGTCCAGGCGCATTTTATTTTTAGGTCCATTTCCGGGCCATGGCCGATAAAGACGATTTCATGCCCCGGGACGCCGGAGATGGTTATGGGTTTTGATTCAAGAAGTTTAAAATTCTGTTTAAAGACAACCTGCATTTGGTTAATGGCAATCGTCGTGTATTTATTTAGGTCCGGAATCATTTTTTGGGCGGACATATCTTGAACGACAATGTTGACGTTTTCCTTAAAGACATCCAGTGCATTTTCCAAAGGTGAATAAAAAATGACGTTCGTGCCTTCCTTATAAGGGGCGACTGTCCAATCCGACGGATATTTAATGGTAAAGCCTGCACCGCCTTCGTCTCGATAAAGGGAAAATTTATTTTGCTGGATGAAATACCAGATAACTAAAACGGTCACACCAAGTCCCAGGATGGTCAAGAGTGTAAAAATAATGTTTAAATATTTACGTTGTTGCAGCGCCATAGGATTTAGTTATAGAATTTTTTGTTTTGTGATTTAAGATTCAAGATATATTTACAGGGTTTAAAACGTTCCGCCTTTAAAGTGTCAGCGAGTATGTTAAGTTTTTGGATGATTTTGTCAATGCCCATTTGGTCTGCGTAACGCAAGAGCCCTCCGCGAAACGGTGGGAACCCGGTCCCAAAAATCATGCCGATGTCGATGGCGGAAGCATCATCAACGATCCTGTCTTCTAAGCAGCGGGCCGCTTCGTTAAGCATGATGAGGACCAATCGGTCCTGGCATTCCTCATCGCTAACAGAGCGTCTATTTTTAACCGTCATCAGAGCGGCTATTTCCGGATTAAGCGCGCGTTTTTCATCATGGATATAAAATCCTTTGCCGCTTTTTTTGCCCAGAAGCCCTTTGGTTAAAACTTTATCAAAGACATCAACAGCTTTAAAGCGATCACCGAAGGCCGCTTCCAATATATGCATAACTTTGATGCCAACATCTAACCCGACTTCATCGGAAAGCGTAAACGGCCCCATAGGCATGCCGAAGTCCGTCATGACCTTGTCGATTTTTTCAACGCCTAAGCCTTCTTCTAAAATACGTCCAGCCTCATCAATATAACCAAGCAAAATGCGGTTGACGATAAACCCGCAGGAATCTTTAACAAGGATAGGCGTTTTTCCTAATTTCTTGACGAGGTTTAAACTCGTTACGATCGTTTCTTTGGATGTCATCGGTGTCGTGATGACTTCAACAAGCGGCATGCGATGGACGGGATTAAAAAAATGAAACCCGATGACCTTGCTAGGATCTTTGGTCGCCTTGGCCATTTCCGTAACCGACAAAGCCGACGTGTTCGTCGCTAAAATGGTCTGAGGCGATGTCACATCACTTAATTCCTTAAAGACTTTCTTTTTAACCTCTATATTCTCGACGACAGCTTCGATGACCATATCAATGTTCTTAAATCCGCTGTAGTCAAGCGTCCCGCTAATGTGTGCCATCTTGGCTTCTGCCTCGGCTTTAGATAAAGATTTTCGTTTTACGGCTTGAGAATAGATTTTATAAGCCGCTTGATAACCTTTAGCGATGGCGTCGTAGTTAATGTCTTTAAGGCGCGTCCAAATTCCTTTAGAGCTTAAAAGTTGCGCGATCCCTCCGCCCATGATGCCGGCGCCGAGAACACCGCAGCGGTTGATGTCTTGGGGCGAAACATCATCAGCGCCGTCGAGCTTTAATTTTTTATATTGTTCGGAAAGATAAAACAGATGGACTAAGTTTTTAGAAATATCCGTAATGGCCAGTTTTCCAAAAGCTTCTCGCTCGATTTTTAACCCTTGCTCGCGGCCGCAATAAAAATTTTGCTTGATGACGTCGATGGCCTTAAGTGGCGCTGGATAAAAACCTTTAGACTGGGCCATGACGGATTTAGTTGATTCACTAAAGACGAGCATGTGGCCTAAGCGATTGTTGTCAAGGAAAGCGGCAAATCCTTTTTTCTTGGGCGGTGCATATCTCTTTTTTTTGATAACGCCTTTCTTGACGTCATCAACAAAATTGAAAACGTGTTTCATCAAATCTTTTTGAGGAATAAGTTTGTCAACGAGCCCGGCTTTAAGCGCTTTGGCGGGATCAATGGTTTTTCCGGCGAGGATCATCTTTAAACTTTCCGATAATCCGATGACGCGCGGCAAACGATATGTGCCGCCGAAGCCTGGCACAAACCCTAAATTGACTTCCGGAAGGCCGATGCGGATGCGATCGTTAAAAGTCGCCACGCGGTATAAACAGGCAAGGGCTAATTCGCAGCCGCCGCCTAAGGCCGCGCCGTCGATTACGGCGAGCGTCGGGAATTTGAGATCTTCCAGTTTATTAAAAATATCCTGGCCGGCTTTAGCCTTCTCTTCCCCATCTTTAGGGTCAGTGATTTTTTCAATTTCTTTAATATCAGCGCCGGCGATAAAAATATCTTTTTTATTGCTTAGCAGGACCAAGCAATCAAGATTTTTACCTTTAATCTCATCGAGCACGGTATCAAGTTTTTTAATCGTCTCCGCGTTTAGAACATTAACTTTGGAATCAGGTTGGTCAAATGTCAAAAAGCCGATATTATTTTCGACTTTGAATTGGATAGACATAACTCTCCTTTGTTTAACGTTCTAAAATAACCGCCGCGCCTTGGCCACCACCGATGCAAAGTGAGGCGATGCCCGTGTTAAGGTTATTTCGTTTCATATGTTTTAGAATAGTTAAAATAATGCGTGTGCCCGTTGTCCCGACGGGATGGCCGAGCGCGATCGCGCCGCCATTGACATTTAGAATGGATTCATCGATTGTGCCGGTATAACCTTCATAGCCAAAATCTTTGGCGAATTTATCAGATGATAATGCTTTTAAACAAGCAATGACTTGTGCGGCAAAGGCTTCGTTAATTTCAAAAACCTGGATGTCTTTTAATTTCATGCCAGCTTTTTTAAGGACCTTGGGGATAGCGTGCGCTGGGCCGATGCCCATGCGGTTTGGTTCAACACCAGAAAAAGCCGAGGCGCGAATGAATCCGAGCGGCGTTAAACCTAATTCTTTCGCCCGATTTTCTTTCATGACGATAATAGCCGCCGCGCCGTCGGTGATTTGGCTGGCGTTGCCGGCCGTGACCGTTCCGCTATTTCTGTCAAAGACAGTTTTTAATTTAGCCAAGGCTTCCATGGTCTGGCCTTCTCGTGGCCCGTTGTCTATTTCAACAGCTTTTTTATATTTTGGCCCGGCAATCACGGGCACGATCTCTTCTTTTAAAAGAGCGCGACCGGCAATTGCTTTTTGATGGCTTCGCAACGCAAACTGGTCCTGGTCCTGACGGGTAATGCCAAATTCTTTGGCGAGAACCTCGGCGGTTTGTCCCATATTCAGACCACAAACCGGATCCGTCAATCCTAATTGAAGCCCGATCTTTAAACTTTTTTGGAAATTAAAATATTGTGGATAGAATTTAAATAAAATCCCAAGACGGTCAGGCATGGTCTTGGCTCTTTGTAAAAGCCCGAGCTGGTCTTGTAAGGATTTTTGAAGATAAAATGGGATATTGCTCATCGACTCCGTTCCACCGACGAGATAAATGCTTCCCTCGCCTGCGCGGATTTTGATTTCCGCTTGGACCGCTGATTCAATGCCTGACGCGCAGTTACGGTGTACGGTAAAGGATGGGATTTCTTTGGGGATGCCGGCCAAAAGCGCAATCACGCGAGCGATGTTCGCCGCTTCAGCGGGTTGTCCGACGCAACCGAAAATGACCTCATCAATTAATTTTGGGTTAAGCCCACTACGTTCAAGAAGTTCATGGGCCACAATCCGTCCTAGCTCTTGGGCCGGGACATCGTTTAAGTCAGTGCCCATTTTACAAAACGGCGTTCTGATGCCGTCGATGATTGCGATTCTATCCATTTTGACTCCTTTAGTTGCTTGGTCACCGGAGCATCTGTCACCAGTCACCTGTGGTTTTTAGATAAAACTGGTGACTACAGGTGACGTGTGACGAGTGTCTGGTGACTAATCCTTTGGTCTATTATCTAAAATCCTTTTCTCTTTATTCGCTGTTTCAATTTCTAATCGTTTAACAATGTCATCCATCGACACAAAGACAATGGAATTAGGAGCAACTTCCGTTGCTTGGATCATTTTATCTTTAATTTGTTCTTCCGCGCGTTTTTGATCACAATCTTTTTTAAGACAGGCATAAACGATCAATTCATCCACTTCATAGGGATCGTTATCTTTTTTGCGCAGCTCCACCTGCCAATCCTCGATAGTATCGACCTCTGACATACAAGCCGCGAAATTATTTAAATTGACCAGAGACCCTTTGATTTTAGATAAGTGAAGATCTTTGACGTCGGAGAGCCGGGTGATGTCGCTTGAAAGCCGCGGCACAGTCTTCCCGCAATGCGGGCATGGCGCATAGGTTATGCCGCCTTTGACGAAGTCGCCCGTTCGATAGCGTAAAACAACACTGGCGCGAGAATCAATAGATGTATAAACAAGTTCGCCGTCTTCTCCATCTTTTTTGGGTTCTCCGGTTTTGGGATCAACGATTTCAAAGATTTCTTTGTCTGGGTAAAGATGATAGCCACTTGAGATATCAATTGACGTCGGGCATTCGGCCCACGCGCAACGCGCTTCGGTAAATCCATACGTCCCGAAAATGGAAACATCGGTTGCCCCTAAATCTTTAAGAATAGCGGCGAGGGTCATTTTGAAAGCTTTGGTCACACGCGATGCGCCGAGCACAACATTTTTAATATATTCCATTTTAATGCCCTTATCGCGGGCAACGCGAAGCGTATGGTAAACAAAGCTTGGAACACCAAGAATGACGGATGGCTTCATGCGTTGCAGCGCTGCGATATTTCCTTCTGTGCCCATGACCTTGCCTCCGCCGGTGCTTAAGATAAGCGTGCAGGATGCGATGCCGCCGTAAACGACTTGCCAAAACGCCAAGTGCGGCGCGTAAGGGAACATGTTCACGACTTGCTCGGTCTGTTTGATATTAAACAAGTAAAGCATGCGCGCGCCATAGGTGTGCAGATTTTTAATGTCGTAATTGCTATAAAGAAACGGGACGGGCTTGCTCGTTGTCCCGGTTGTAAAGGTCATGAAGACGGGACGGAATTCCTGGTTAAACTGGTCCATGACATATTCGGATCCTCTCAAAACCGATGTCAGCCCTAAAGGGATCTGTTTTTGAAATGGCCAGTATTCTTTTATTTTTTCTTTAGTCGGCTGAAGGATAAAATCTTTGAACCGTTCTTTAGCCGTTTCGTTATCAATAAAATTAAGTTTCGAGCTAAACGGGATGTGTTTTAAATCGTCGACGGTCTTAATGTGTTTTGGATTGACTTTGGCTTCATCGAAGACACGTTTGTATAGCGGGCTGAAAGGGTAAACGTAGGAATTGATGAATTGATGAAGTTTTTGGTTCTGCAGGCTCTTTATTTCATCAATGCTCGAACGGGCAATTTTACCCCAAGGATCCATCTCTATTCCCTTCTATAGTAATGGTTTAGGAATCCTTTTCTGTAATAAGTATACAATATGGGGCATTCTTGCCAATGGTAAATGTGAGTATTTTATAAAATTTGTTGCTCGTTGCTGGTTGCTCGTTTTGCAAGCGAGCAACGAGTCCCGAGCAACTAGCAACAAATCTATTGGCCTGTGAATTTTTTATAGAGTATACAAGTCAGACAAACGCCGGTTAAGACAGAAAGAAGAAAAAGAACGCCTAAAGTAAAGGCGACCCAGTGTCCCCAGGGAAAGAAGCTGGACACAATAAGGATCAAGGCAAAAAGAGTTCGGCTAAACTGCTCCTCGGCTGGCATTGTTCCTGTGCGTCTAAACATAATGACCTCCTAAATGGAAATGGCGTCGTTAAAATGTTGATAAGAATCTTTGTAAGGGATTTTTTGGGCGGCGTCCTTATCCAATAGGTAGGTCGCTTGGCCATCGACAGGGTTAATGAGCGATGCAGGAAAAATTTTTTTGTCTTTGACCATGAGTTTGATGATCTCCATCTTTCTCTGGCCGCAGGCCAAGAGAAAAATGTTTCGCCCGTGATTAAGGACAGGCAGCGACAAGCTTATCCGGTCAAAGGAAATATTTTTTGCGCTTGCGGTGACAACGAGTTCTTCTAAATCGGTCGACTCCTTCTGATTGGGAAATAGTGAGGCTGTATGCCCGTCCTCCCCTACGCCCAATAAAATAAAATCGAAAACAGGAAATTCCCCGACGCCAATCTTAAAAAAAGTTTTTAAATTTTTTTCATACGCTATTTTGCATTTTTTAATATTTTCTCGATCCGTTGCAATGGGGTGGATATTTTCTTTAGGGATCATAATATCCTGTAAAAGGGTTTCTTTGATCATACGGAAATTGCTTTCGGGATGGTCATGCGGAATAAAGCGTTCATCGGCCAGGAAAATATGCGTCTTGGGCCAGATTTCATATTCTTTAAGGGTGGCCAGGCGGATATAAAACTCCATGGGCGTTTTGCCGCCGGATAAGGCGAGCGTGAAAGTCCCTTTTTTTTTGATGGAATCCTGGGCGATGGTAAGAAATTCTTTAAGAAGATGGTTGCAGAGCTTAAAAGAGTTTTCGAAAATGAGGATTTGGCGGTTAGGTCGCATCAAAAAGGAGTTACGATTTAACTACAAGGCTCTCGGCTTTTTTTTCAATGGAGGTCAACAGCGCTTCAAAGGCTTTGTTAAAGGCAACACACCCTTCTTCCAGAAGCTTCGCATTGACTTGGTCGACATCAATGCCAAATTTTTTTAACTGGGCGATTATTTCAAAAGATTCCTTGGCAGGATTATTAAAGGCCTCTTTGGCTTTCCCATGATCGATAAAAGCGTTGATAGTGCTTTCCGGTGCAGTGTTAACCGTCGGGTTTGCGATAAGTTCCGTAATATATTTGATGTCGCTATAATCTGGGTTTTTTGTTCCCGTCGAACCCCACAGCACACGTTGGACATTGGCTTTCTTCTTGGCGAGCTCTTTAAATTCATCGCTTGAGAAATATTCTTTAGAACGCTCAAAAATAATGTGGGAATTGGCAACAGCGGCCTTTCCTTTTAAATATTTCATCTGCATGCGTTTGGATTCTACTTTTTCCGCGGCCATTTTATCGTCGAGCAGTTTATCAACAGCTGTATCAATGCGGCTGACGAAGATGCTCGCTACGGAACGGACCTTGCTTAAATCATTTGTCCTGCTCGCTAAGCGTTTCAGCCCTTTAAAGTAACTTTCAACCGTCTGTTCATATTGTTTAAGAGAAAAGATCAACGTAACATTGACATTGATGCCTTGGGCGATGAGCTCTTCGATGACGGGGATGCCTTCTTTGGTCGACGGCACTTTGATCATGACGTTAGGCCTGGCGACTTTTTTAAACAATCGGATCCCTTCTTTTGTTTGCTCATCGATTTTATTAGCCAGAAGCGGATTGATCTCAAGGCTCACATAACCGTCGAGGCCATTGGTCTTTTCATAGACGGACTTAAAGACATCGGTTGCGTCTTGAATGTCTTTGACCGTCAGCTCATCATAGATCTCAAAAGTCGAATTGCCCTTTTTCTTAAGTTGGGCGATTTTTTCATCATAATCTTGGGTCGTACCGATTGCCTGGTTAAAGATCGACGGGTTAGAGGTCATGCCGCGTAAACCGGAATCAATGAAAGTTTTCAGTTTTCCGGTCTCAATCAATGGCCGGCTGATGAAATCAAGCCAAATGCTTTGGCCAAGGGCAGCGAGTTGGGTGAGGTTTGATTTTGGCATAGTTTTCATAAATAACCGAGATACAAGATACAATCACCAAACAAATTTCAATAATCAAATTTTCAATGATTCAATTGTTTGATATTTTAAATTTGATTATTGGATATTAATTGGTTATTGTTTCTTGATTATTTTTGTTTACGTTTAACAGCCTTTTTGGCTGCTTCAACGATATCAATGTCTTTCAAATGGTACGCTTTGAGAAGCTGTTCCGGGGTTCCGGTTTCCCCAAAGGTATCTTTGACAGCTACCATTTCTAACGGAGCAGGAAAATTTTGTGACAATACTTCAGAAACGGCGCTGCCTAAGCCACCGAAGATTTGATGTTCTTCAGCGGTGACTATTGCTCCCGTTTCTTTGGCGGCTTTAATGATTGCGTCTTGATCAATGGGCTTTATGGTATGCATGTTGATGACAGCGGCATCAATATTATCTTTTTTAAGGATCTCGGCGGCTTTCAAAGATTCCGAAACTAAAATCCCGCAGGCGATAAGTGTGACATCTTTTCCTTCTTTGATGATATTGGCTTTGCCGATGGTAAACGGGTCAGATTCTTTGGTGATTGTTGGAAACGGCGCGCGACTGGTGCGCATATACATTGGGCCGACTTCTTTGACGATGGCGCGGGTCGCCTTTTTAGCTTCGAGCGCATCAACCGGACAAATCACTTTAAGGTTTGGCAAAACGCGCATGATGGCGAAATCTTCTAGGCATTGGGCAGTCGCCCCATCTTCCCCGACGGTCACACCTGTATGCGAGCAAACGATTTTAACGTTACGGTTGTTATAACAGACATCTAATCGGATTTGGTCGTAGGCGCGGTTGGTCCCAAAGACGGCAAAGGATGTAGCAAAGGGAATAAAACCATGAAAGGTTAGTCCAGCGGCCGTGCCCATCACATCCTGCTCCGCGATCCCTAAATTAAAAAATCTTTGCGGGAAAGCGTCGCGGAAATATTCCGCGCGCGTGGCGTCTTCCAAATCGCCGGATAAGACGACAATCTTGTTGTTCTCTTTGCCAAGCTCAACGAGCTCTTTACCAAAACCATCTCTTGTTGGAATCATTTCAGACATTTATATACCTTTTACACATTGGTCACCTGACACCTATCACTAGTCACCTGTAGTCACCAGTATAAACTAAAAACCACAGGTGACATGTGACGAGTGACGGGTGACTTATCAATTATTCATTGTTTAATTCTGTCAGCGCTTGCTTTAATTGTTCAGCGTTTGGCGCTTTGCCATGCCATTTGGATTCGCCTTCCATAAATGAGACGCCTTTACCTTTAATGGTATGGGCGATAATGACAAACGGTTTGTCCTTAACCGTACCAAATTCATCGAGCGCTTTTAAAAGTTGCGGGAAACTATGTCCGATGACCTCAATTGTATGCCAGCCAAACGATTTCCATTTTTCCGACAACGGTTCCAGATTTTTTATATCGTTGGTCGGTCCGTTTTCCTGCACTTTATTATAATCGACAATCGCGCAGACGTTGTCGAACTTATGATTAGCCGCTGACATCGCCGCTTCCCAAACAGAGCCTTCTTGGACTTCCCCGTCGCCCATTAAACAATAAACTTTATTGGCCTTGCCTAACATTTTAGCGCCCATGGCAATGCCGTTACAAACAGATAGTCCGTGACCAAGCGAGCCGGTATTAAATTCAACACCGGGCGCCTTGTGATGAACGTGGCCTTGCAGGCGGCTGCCGAACTTACGAAATGTCTTTAATTCTTCTTTGGAAAAATAGCCGTAGTTAGCAAGCGTAACGTATACCGCCGGCGTAATATGGCCTTTGGAAACAATAAGAAAATCACGGTCACCCCACTCGGGGCTTTGGGGATTATGTTTTAATTTATAACCGTAGAGGCTGATGAGGATTTCAACGGCGGACAGCGAGCCACCGGGATGGCCGGAACCGGCTAACTGAAGCGTTTCTAGGATTTCTCGACGGAATTGGACAGCTTGTTTTTTGAGCGAATCAATATCGATGTTCTTTGAAGACGACACAATAACTCCTTAAATAACAGTGATAACTACTAAACAAAGTACAAAAATTAGAGGTGTTTGTAAACTATTTTTTCAAAAAGAGAAGATTAAAAGATTTTTTAACTTCCTGCAAATTCTTCTCTGGTCTTATTTGATTGTGTTTCCTAAACGTTCAAGCTCAAGATTTTCTTGCCACTGAATGTATTTCTGCTGATAGGCCTGTGGATCATTTAAGCATGTTTGAAAATCAGCGGTGGGCTTCCAACCACATTGACCATTCTCTAATCGACCGCAGTCCCCAAACATGACTTTACAAATATTTGAATTTGTTGGTTCCAATTGCGCACACTTTACTGCGGGCATCTCTTTGTCGCTATAATCTTCGCATGGACCAAAGCAGATTGAATTACAGCCATCGGAATGTTTATAAGCAAAGGCCAGAGAAATGCTCGTCGATAAAACGATAATTAAGGCCAGGATATGTTTCATACATGTATCTTTCATTGGTTGATCAGTTTCTAAAGTGGGCCATGCAGGACTCGCGAGCGTAAGCGAGTCCCGAGATCTTTAGTTTTTCTTGATAACGAGGGAAACCCGTTACCCTTTTATTAATTTCCCCTTATTGATTTTGCTTAATTTTTTTATTTCAATTTCTCGGTGCAATGCCTTATTTCGTTCAGCGCAAATCTCAGAATATACTAAAGTCAGAGGTCTTCTTCTTTTTGTATATAGAGAACCTTTGCCGTTATTATGTCTTTTAACTCTTTCTTCTAAATTTTCTGTTATTCCCGTATAAAAAGAATTATCTTGGCACCTTAAAATGTAAATATACCACATCTTGATCCCTCACTTCGTTCGGGATAACAGTTTTTGTTTTCTGAATTTTTTGGCACAAAAACTGATGGGCCATGCAGGACTCGAACCTGCCACCCAGTGATTAAGAGTCACTTGCTCTACCAGATGAGCTAATGGCCCAAACTTAC
>JACXTT010012611.1_pt1 | contig 11212 bp, 5 predicted proteins | sample 9270951 | NCBI WGS metagenome assembly JACXTT01 (sample SAMN15532306, study PRJNA645909) | rock metagenome | isolation source: weathered quartz diorite | place: Puerto Rico | collected 2017-06-21 | reverse complement strand
CGAGATCTCGATCAACGGCGGACCGTTCACCGACATCATCACCGCCGGCGGCAGCTTCTCGAGCGGCGGCTACAACACGGGAACGGGCTCGATCTCGAGCGGCTTCAGCAACCCGCTGGGCGGGCGCTCCGCGTGGGCGGCGGTGTCCGCGGGCTATCCGAGCTATCTGACGACCGTCGTGAACCTCCCCGCGGCCGCCGCGGGCCAGCCGGTCCAGCTCCAGTGGAGGATCGGCACGGACACGAGCGTGGGCGCGCCGGGTCAGAACATCGACTCGATCGTGCTCACCGACGTCAACACCTGCCTGCCGGGCGCGGGGACGCCGAACTGCGCCGACACCAACCCGTGCACCGACGACTACTGCGACCCGAGCCTCGGCTGCCAGCACGCCAACAACACGGCGAGCTGCGACGACGCGAACGCGTGCACGGTCCTCGACACCTGCAGCAACGGCTCGTGCGCGGGCACCGTGATCACCTGCAACGACTCCAACCCGTGCACGGACGATTCGTGCAGCCCGGGCACCGGCTGCGTGTTCGCGCCGAACACGGTTCCGTGCGACGACGGAAACGCCTGCACCGCGGGCGATACCTGCGGGGGCGGGTCATGCCAGCCCGGGACGCCCGTCGGGCCCTCGGCCGAAACCACCAATCTCCGCGTCCAGTCCGACAAGCAGACGTACATCTGGGATCCGCAGCCCAACTCGCCGCGCTACGACGTCGTGCGAGGGCTGATCGGCGCCCTGCCGGTCGGTCCGGGCGGCGGGGACGAGGTCTGCTTCGACGATCTGGCGGCAGCGGTCATCACGGACGGCACGCTGCCCGCGGTCGGCGCAGGCTTCTGGTACCTCTCGCGCGGCGAGAACAACTGCGCCGCTCCGGGAACCTTTGGAACCCAGGGAGTGCACGGCGCGCCGGGCGCTCCGCGGGTCACCACGACCTGTCCCTAGTCGAATTCAGCCAGGAGGGGGCTCGACGGGGCCGGCCGACCTTCGGGTCGGCCGGCCCTTTTTTCTTACCGGGCTGCAGGTCGGGCGAATGGAATTAGGATTCGAGGCATGATGGCCGACAACGCGACGCTCATCACGCGCACCGATCTCGACTCCACGCTCGCGATCTTTCGGATCCGCCCCGACGCCGTGCCGGCACCCGGCGAGCCCTGGTTCGTCTCGGGGCAATACGTCACGATCGGCATCGGGGACGTTCAGCGCGCCTACTCGATCGCTTCCGAGCCGGAGGAGCGGCGCTGGGTCGAGTTCTACATCCGGTTCGCGAGGGAGCCGGAGACCGACTCGCCTCTGACTCACCTTCTCTGGAAGCTCTCCGTCGGAGCGCGCCTGCATCTCGGCGAGAAAATCGCCGGGCGGTTCACACTCCCCCGCACCGCCGGGAAGGACGATACACGCCTCAAGCTTCTCGTCGGGGCCGGCACCGGGGTGGCTCCCTTCATCAGCATGGTGCGCAGTGCGATCAGGGAGGGGGACCGTGCGCTCCTTGCGCGCCTCGTCGTGTTGCACGGCGTCAGCCACCCGCACGAGCTGGCCTACCGCGAAGAGCTCACCGACGCGGCGGCCCGGTTCGGCGTCCGCTACTTCCCGACCGTCAGCCGCCCCAGAGAGCACCCCGAATGGACCGGCCTGACCGGCCGCGTCGAGAGCTTGTTCGACGGCGACCGCTTTCCGGGGATCGACCTCACCCCCGCAGGGTCGCTCGTCTACGTCTGCGGGTTCAAGGACACGATCGCCGGCGCCGTCCGAAGGCTACTCGGGCGCCGGTACGCTCCCGAGGACCGGCGCCTGCGCCGGATGCTCGGGATCCCCGACGCCGAGAAGCCCAGCTTGTTCTTCGAGCAATACGATATCGAGCCCGTCTTCGATCCCAAGGACGAGGCCCTGATCGCCGAGCTCAGAGCGGCGAGGGGATGATTCGGGACTTTGTCAGCGAGGGGACAGGCCCGTTTTCTTGCAAAGCTCCCCGGATACCGCTTTGCGGCGAAAACGGGGCCTGTCCCCTTTTTGACAAAGTCCCGGAGGTTCTTGTGCGCGCTTCGATCGTCCTCGTCCTGCTCCTCACCGCGTGTCGGGCGGCGACGCCCAACTACGACGTCTTGATCAGGAACGGCATGCTGTATGACGGCAGCGGCGGACCGCCGCGCCGAGCAGACGTCGGCGTCAAGGGGGACCGGATCGCGACGATCGGCGACCTGACGAGCGCGCGCGGCCGCGTGGAGATCGACGCCCGGGGGCTCGCGGTGGCGCCAGGGTTCATCAACATGCTGAGCTGGGCGAACGAATCGCTCCTCGTCGACGCCCGGTCTCAGAGCGACATCCGGCAGGGCGTCACGCTCGAGGTCATGGGGGAAGGGGAGTCGATGGGTCCGCTCAACGAGCGCATGAAGCGCGAGAACGTCGCGCTCCAGGGGGACATCAAGTACCCGATCACCTGGACGACTCTCGACGAGTACCTCCGCACCCTCGAGAAACGCGGCATCTCCCCCAACGTGGCGTCGTTCGTCGGCGCGACCACGATAAGGCGTCACGAGATCGGATACGCCGACCGCGCTCCCACGGCGGACGAGCTTCACCGGATGACGGCGCTCGTCCGCGACGCGATGGAGGACGGAGCGCTCGGCGTGGGATCCGCGCTGATCTACGCGCCGGGATTCTACGCGCACACCGAGGAGATCGTGGAGCTATGCCGCGCGGCGGCCCCTTACGGCGGCCTCTACATCTCGCACATGCGGAGCGAGGGGAACACGCTCCTCGAAGCCGTCGACGAGCTGATCCGGATCGCGAAAGAATCCGGCGTGCCCGCGGAGATCTACCATCTCAAGGCGGCCGGACGATCCAACTGGCCGAAGATGGACGCCGTGATCGCGAAGGTGGAAGCCGCCCGGGCCACCGGGCTCCGCGTCACCGCCGATATGTACACCTACACGGCGGGGGCGACCGGGCTCGACGCGGCGATGCCGCCTTGGGTGCAAGAGGGCGGGCTCGAGGAGTGGCGCAAGCGCCTCCAGGACCCCGCGGTGCGCCTCCGGGTGAAGCGGGAGATGACGACGCCCACCGACGCGTGGGAAAACCTCTATCTCGGCGCCGGCTCCCCGGAGAACGTGCTGTTCCTGAGCTTCAAGAACGATGCCCTCAAGAAGTACACGGGCAAGACGCTCGCCGAGGTCTCACGCATCTTGGGAAAGCCGCCGGAAGAGACGGCGATGGATCTCGTCGTCGAGGACGACAGCCGCGTCGGCACGGCCTACTTCCTGATGTCCGAAGAGAACATCCGAAAGCAAATCGTGCTCCCGTGGGTCAGCTTCGGCTCCGACGAAGAATCGTCCAGCCCCGAGGGAGTATTCGCCCGGTATCACTCGCATCCGCGGGCCTACGGCAACTTCGCCCGCGTGCTCGGCCGGTACGTCCGTGACGAGAAGCTGATGCCGCTCGAGGCGGCCGTTCGCAAGCTCTCGGCCCTGCCAGCCGAGAACCTCGGCCTGGCGCAGCGCGGCCGACTCGAGACTGGCTACTTCGCCGACATCGCCGTGTTCGACCCTGCGGCCATCGCCGACCATGCGACGTTCGACGAGCCGAGACGGTACGCCACGGGCATGGTTCACGTTTTCGTCAACGGCGTGCAGGTCCTGCGGGACGGCGAGCACACGGGCCGCACGCCCGGGTGCGTCGTCCGCGGAAGAGGTTGGCAAGCAGAGCGACGGTCGGAGTGACGTCTACTTGGCCTGATCCCACGCGTAGATCAAGGCGTGGGGCTGTTTCTCAGGGCCGATCTCGCCCACGAGCCGCGCGGCGGGATCCGGGATCCCGTGCTCGAACCAGTCGATCCCATAGGCGCCCGCGATCGAAGGCCCGCGCGACAAGACGATGTAGTCCGGGCGCTTTGCGTGAATGTAGGCGAGCGCCGCTCCGGAGTCGGCGAACGGGAGCCGCAGCGCAACGCCGCCCGCGTAGTACGGGACCTCGTTGCTGTTGCTCATGACCCTTGCCGCGGCGTGGGCATTTGCCTTGATCCACAACCCCGCGTCCCTCAAGTCGGCTTCTCCCGGGGACCGGCTGTGGAAGTCCTCGGCCCACGTCAGCCGGTGGAGCCCGATGAGGAGGATGCCGAAGAGCACCACGTAGCCGAACTGCGCCATGAGCTTTTGCGTCAGTCTCGACGCCCGACGCGTCAGCGTCCCGGAAGTCACCCGGTACCATCGCATCGCGTGCTCGACGCCGTGGGCCGCCCAGACGAGGAAGAAGGGGAGGAACGGCAGGACGTAGCGGTAGGCGATTTGATGCTGGCCGGCCAGGATGATCCCGTATCCGTTGACCACGGCCAGGACGACGATCTCCCGGAAGAAGCGGCTCTCGTCCCACGGCTGTCCGAACAGGCCCAACGCGACGAAGGCGATCCCGATCGCCCCGAAGACGAGGAACAGCACGTAGTCTTCCAGCCGCTCCCAGTTCCTGTGCGCGGCCGAGGGCCAGTATCGGATCAATTGCGCCAGCGAGGCCTTGGGGGGTGCCCGCATGACCCAAAGGTTCGGCGAGAGGAACGGCCCGTCCTCGCGCGATCCTGGCCCGAGGCCGAAGGTCGCTTCGGCATAGCTCATCCCGGCGTCGAGCCGGCGGCCGATCGCGAAATTCATCGCGCTCTTGCCTTCGAGCTGCAGCCTTCCCGTCTGGCGGGAGAGATAGACGACGTAGGGTATGGCCACCGCTCCGGCGACCGTGACGATCAACAGGCCCCTGGCCACCGCAAGGCGGAGGGACCCGCGAGTCATACGGGCCTTCAAGACCCCGGCCGCGGCGATCAGAGCCGGGAACGCGAGCGCTTCGGGGCGCGTCAGGTACGCCAAGCCGAAGCAAAGGCCGCACACCACCCCGAACCGCCGCTCCCGCGCGTTGAGGTAGACGAGGCCCGACGTGACGCCGACGATCACGAGGGGCAGGGCGATGCTCTCCGAATAGACGGCGTCGGAGAGCTCGATGAGCGCCGGGTGGAACGCGGCGGCAAACGAGGCGATCAGCCCGACGCTCGTGCCGTACATTTCGCGGGCCATCCAGAAGACCCCCGCGACCAAGCTCACGCCCGCGATCAGGGACACCAGCCCTCCTGCCGTCTCGAAGCTGCGCGTCACGATGGAGAACAGGGCGATCAAGATCGAGAACAGGGGCGGGTACATGATCTGCGGCCCTTCGAAGAGGCCGACGTAGGCGCGCGACTTCACGAGATTCTGTGCGAGGCGAAGGTATTCGCACTCGTCGCCAGAGACGACGTGAATGTCGCGATGCGCCCAGTACAGGCGAATCAGCGCGGCCGCGGCGAGGATCGCCGGCAGCGCCCAGCGTCCGGCGAGGCCGCGCTCCGCGGCCTGCGCCCGATCCGTCGATGCGACGTCGACCGCGCTGACCATGATCCCCCACGATTCGGTGAGCCGTGCTGCGCTGAGGATAGGTCGTTGCATTCCCGGGGCCAAGATCGAATCGTGGGTCGAAGGGGGACGACAGCCCGTGCTTCCTCACCGCCTGTACAAAAACGCCACGCTCAGAGGTCGATCGGCTCCTTTCCGCCCCACCGGCGCCGGAGCTCGAGCGTGCCGACCGCGAGGAAAGCCGCGTAGGCGACGAACAGCGGCAGGCGGATGATCGTCTGGCCCGTTTGTGTGGACCAGGTGCGGCTCCAAGTCATGAACGGCTCGCTCTTCGTCATGCGGGTCAAGAACATGCCGTGGCTCGGGAAGAGAGCGTACTCGACCAGGTAGGTGGCGGCGGCGATCAACGCGAAGCCGCCCAAGACCCAGCGCAATGGCCCGCCGAACGCGGCGAAAGCCACGACGAGAAGCGGAAGGAACCAGTCGATGTACTGCGGGGAGTAGCCCGGTCCCAGTGCAGGAACGGCCGCCAAGAGAAGCGCCGCCAGCAGAACGAGCTCCCGTGCGTCGATCCTGTCGCGACGCCAGACAAACCACGCGGAGGCTGCCATCGACGCGGCAAGCAGGAGATCGAAGACGAGCCCGTAAGCAGGAAGCGATGCCGACGCCCCGGCCATCAGGAGCAATCCGGAGAGGCCGAACCAGCCCGAGTACGATCGGTAGCTCAGGACGTACGCGGTCACTTCGGCGGGCGTCAAGACGTAGATGACGCTCATGCCGAGCGCCACGGGTCCCAACAGCAGCGCGACCCCTAGCCCGCGCGTCTTCCAGGGCAGCGCCCTCGACCGCGTGGCGAGAAGCGGCGTAAGGATCAAGGGAATCGTCTTGACCGCGATCCCGATTCCAAGGAACAGCCCGGCGACGAGCCAATCCACCGGGTCCCCACGCCGCACGAAGGCGATCAAGCTCCCCAGGAAGAGAACGACGAGGAGCGCGACGAGCACGTCGAAGTTTCCGTGCTGGCACACGAGAAGGATCGCCACGGGATTGAGGGCGACTCCCCAGAGAACGAGCACCCTCGCGTTGACGTCGGGCGCGACCGCCTTGATCAGCTCGAGAAGCGCCACGACGAGCACGGATTCGACGGCGACCAGGAACGCCTGCAGGACGGGAAGAAACGGGACATCGAGAGCCGAGCTGATCGCCGAGAGCACATAGACGATCTGCATCCACACGGGAGGCCAGTTGAGGTAGTTGGTGACCTGGTACGGATTCGCGCCGTTCCGGAGGGCCTCGGCGACGGTCGTCCAGTGGTCGACATCGGCCGAGTGGGCCGTGGATGGGATCGCGAGGATGAAGGCCAGCCGCGCGATCCACGCGGCTCCCAGGACGACGGCGGCATCCGCGAGAAGCGGCTTTCGGGCGCCCACTCCCTCCCCCCTGGACTCCGATTGTGACGGACTCCCGGCCGCTGAGGGAAATTTCCTCGTTGGCTGAGGAATCCTCCTCATACCGCCTGGATACCGCCGCCGGTAAATCTAGAACGAGCTCAGGTAGTACGAGAACCCGAGCGCACCGATCCAGGGCGGGATCAGGAGGCTCCAATGAAATCTGGAATCACGTCGGCACTTCTTCTCCTCGGCTCGTTCGGCGTTGCGCACGCGGCCACGCCCGGCTCCGGGACGGTGACCCCATCGGCCAACACGCTCGGCTATACCGGCGGCCCCTTCAGCCAGACGAACCAAACGGGCACGGCCGGGCCGCCGACCGAGCCGACCTGCCTGAACCCGCTCCTTCCCTGCGACGACTATGCGCTGACCGTCACCGTCCCCCAGGGGGATCCGAACATCTATTTCGTCAGGGTTACGATCACGTTCTCGCCATCGGCCGATTTCGATCTCTATCTGCTCGACTCGTCGGGGAATTCGGTCAGCGAGTCCGTGACGGGCAACATGCCGGAAGCCGTCCGGGCCCAGGCGAGTCCCGGCACTCACACGTACACCGTCCGCGTGACGCCGTACTCGGTCACGACCGGCGCCGGCGGCGACACCTACAACGCGATCGTCACGCTGAGCCCGCTCACGGCGCCGCCCGATCCTCCCGAGCTTCCGACGGTTCCCGGGCTCGCCCGGTTCAAGAACTACCGGTCGCCGGACGGTCTCGGAGACGGGTCGGGGGAGCCGTCGATCGGCGCGGACTACTCCTCGAGCAAGGTGATGTTCGAGGCAGGGCTGCAGACGCTGAAGGTCGGCTTCGACGACTGCGCGTCCCCGGCGGCGGCGACTTGGGCCAACGTCAGCTTCCCGTCAACGTCCGAAGCCAGCCTCGACTCGATCCTCTACACCGACTCGCGCACGAACCGGACGTTCGCCTCTCAGCTCACGGGCGCCTGCTCCGCTTCGGCCTTCACCGACAACGACGGAACCGATTGGACGCCGGGGGAGGGGTGCGGCACTCCGGCCGGAGTCGATCACCAGACGTTCGGCGGGGGGCCGTTCCCGGCCGGTCCGATCGGCCCGACGACCTCCTACCCCGACGCGGTGTACTACTGCTCACAAGAAGACGCGACCGCCTTCTGCGCCCTGAGCCAGGACGGCGGTCTCTCGTTCGGGCCGGGGGTCGCCGCTTGGACCGGCGCTCAGTGTGGGGGCATCCATGGGCACGTCAAGGTCGCGGCAGACGGGACGGCGTACGTCCCGAACCGCGCCTGCAACGGCGATCCCCTGAACGGCTACTCGAATCAGGGGCTCGCCGTCTCGGAGAACGCCGGCGCCACCTGGACCGTGCGGTTCGTCAGCGGGAGCACCCCGCCGAAGAACGACTACCTCGTCGACCCCGCGGTCGGGATCGGGGCCGGGGGACGGGTGTACTTCGGGTACCAGGCCAGCGACGGGCACCCGTGGGTCGCCGTCTCCGACGACAAGGGGGTGACCTGGCAGCACAACCAGGACGTGGGCGTGCCCCTCGGCATCAAGAACAGCACTTTCCCCGAGGTCGTCGCCGGCGACAACGACCGCGCCGCCTTCGCGTTCCTGGGGTCGATGACCGACGGGGATTACGGCAACCAGGCGAGCTTCAACGCGCTCTGGCACCTCTACGTAGCCCTCACCTACGACGGCGGCGTCACTTGGAGCGTCGTCGACGCGACCCCGCACGACCCCGTGCAGCGCGGATCGATCTGCAACAAGGGGACGACCGCGTGCGCCAACACCCCCGACGATCGCAATCTTCTCGACTTCAACGACATCACCATCGACGCGGCCGGGAAGATCCTCGTCGGCTACGCCGACGGCTGCATCACCGGCTCGTGCATCAATGGAACGGGGAACGACTACACCGCGAAGGCGACGATCTCCCGACAATCGGGAGGCCGCGGCCTCCTCGCGGCGTTCGACCCGTCGCCGGCCGAGCCGGCGCCGCCGAAGGCGCCCCAGTTCGCGGCGGCGCGCACCGCGGCGAGCGTGGTGAGCCTGAGCTGGTCGACTCCGGACAACGGGGGCGCCGATCTCACCGGCTACAAGATCTACCGCGGGACGGTCAGCGGGGGCGAGACCCTTCTGACGAGCCGCGGCAGCGCGAAGAACGCCTACGACGACATCACCGCCGATGCGTCGAGCCCCTACTACTACCGCATCAGGGCGGTCAACGGATCGGGGGAGGGTCCGTTCTGCGCCGAGGTCGTCGTGCCCGCGACCATTGCGGTCGGCGTCGATCCCTGCCACACCCCGGGCGTCACCGTCGCGACCGACACGTCGGATTCCGCGCCGAACGTTCCGCCGTCGCCCGCGGTCGACATCCGCTCGCTCTCCGTCGCCGAGCCCTACGGCACCGACGGATCCGGCAAGCTGGTCTTCACGCTGCAGGTGGGCGGCGCCTCGAGCGCGCCTCCGAGCAGCCAGTGGTACGTCTTGTGGAACCGGACCAACCCGGATTCGGGAGCGGACCGCGATTACGTCGCGATCAAGACCAACGCGACCGGGACCGTCGCGGCCGAATACGGAACGATCTCGCCGCCGAACGCCAATCTCCCGACCCGCGTCGGCGCCGCGGACGATTTCAGCTACGACGCCGGGACGGGAACGATCCGGATCGGAATCGCCACGAGCAAGATCGACGGCGTCGTCGCCGGCCAGACGCTGACCGTCATGCAATCCAGGACGTTCTTCAGCCGCGCCGACGGTCTGCCTGTGACGCAGACCGCCGCCAGCGACTTCTCGCCGATGGGGAGCTACACGCTCGTGGGCAACGCCTCCTGCCGCGAGAACAACGCGCCGACCGCAACGTTGTCGGCCTCTCCGCTCGAGGGGTGCGTGCCCCTGACGGTCTCGCTCGACGGGTCCGCATCGACCGACCCGGATGCCGGAGACACCGTCGCGAGCTATCAATTCGACTTCGGGGACGGCACCCCGAGCGTCGTACAGTCCAGTCCCACGGTCAGCCACACGTACGCGACGAGCGGCGACTTCGCGGCGCGGCTGCACGTCGTCGATTCCCGAGGGAAGGCGAGCAACAACGTCGATCTCCGGGCGATCGAGGTCCACGCGCTCCCGACCGCCTCCGCGAGCGGCTCAGCGTCGATCTGCGCCGGATCGTCGACGGCGCTCTCGGGATCCGGCGGCGTGAGCTGCAGCTGGACGCCGGCCGCCGGCCTGTCCGATCCCGCGAGCTGCGCGCCGATCGCAAGTCCCGCGCAGACGACCGCGTACACGTTGACGGTGACGAGCGCCGACGGCTGCGTCTCCGACAATCATCCGACCGTCACCGTGACGGTCAATGCTTGCACCGTCGCGGAGGTCGGCGACCTCGAGTGGTCGGGAGATACCAAGGACACGCTCGCCTGGCCCTCGATGACGAACGCCGCGAGCTACCGGCTCTATCGGGGGGCCGTGGCGGATCTGCCGAGCCTCCTCAACGCGGGTGTCGACTCGTGCGTGCGCTTCCAGGGGGCCGGAACCACCTCGGGCCCGACGCTCACGGAGGATCCGGCTGCCGTCGCCGGCCACATGTATTGGTACCTGGTCGACGCCGTGAACGCGGCGTCGGTCGAAGGACCGGCAGGCGACGCCACCACTGGCCCTCGCGTCGTGAATGCTTCAGGCACCTGCCCCTAGAAAAAAGGGGACACTCCCCTTTTTCGAAAAGGGGAGTGTCCCCTATTTGGCGAAGGCGGAGTCATCGGCTGCGGTCGAGCCGGAGATATGGTCGAAGCGAATGACCGTCGTTCGGTCTTGGGAGGTCTTGACGGTGGCGAGCTTGACGCCGCCGACGGACTGCCAATCGGTCCACGTCCAGCCCTCGCGGTCCTTCGGTTCTTGGCCGGTGAGAATCATCTCCCAGCGCTCCATGAGTCCCGTCTCCTTCGAGACGAACGCCCAGTAGGTGTCCTTCGGCGTGAGACCGATACCGTCGTCGAAGGTCAGGCGGACGACGTCGAAGCGCTTCCCGTCTTTGGCTTGCTCCCCCTCGGACGCGAGGTTGACGCCCGGGTCGAGCATCTTGGCCGGCATGAGAAACCAGTACGTGTCGTTGATGAACCGAGCGTAGGCCCTTTCGAGCCCCTTCTTGAGGTCTTCTCCCGAGAGCTCCTGGCCGTCGAGCCACGAGCGCCCCTCCCCTCGCTTCTGAACGTTGAAGACGGAGACGGCGACCTTTCCCTCGCGGTTCTTCCATTCGACGCGGTAACGGCCGTCCCAACGGTCCCAGACGTGATGAACGCGGGACAGCTCCTTGCCGTCGCGCTCGACGACGAAGTCGAACTTGAGAGTCCGCAACCCGGCAAAGGCCTTCTCGCCGCCCATCGCGCCGAGCGTCCGCTGCGCGACGGCAACGGCAGCAGGCTCGCGCG
>JACXTT010012610.1_pt1 | contig 11213 bp, 11 predicted proteins | sample 9270951 | NCBI WGS metagenome assembly JACXTT01 (sample SAMN15532306, study PRJNA645909) | rock metagenome | isolation source: weathered quartz diorite | place: Puerto Rico | collected 2017-06-21 | reverse complement strand
GTTCGTAAGCGGGCTGGTAACAAAAAACAACACAAACACCAACACATCGGTCACGACGAACACAGGCGGGCCCGGCCCGCAGAACTTCTCCGACGTCCCGATCCTCTACAGCGAAGCCAAGGACAAGGGCACGCTCGACACGTACACGTGGCAGCAGCACTGCGACAAGACGACCGGGCTCGTCGCGATCCCGATCCTGAACCCGCCGCCGTGCGTTCCCGCGCTTTCGGGCAGCAACGGCGGCTCGACCTCACCGGGCGTCACCGGCGACACGATCAAGATCGGGTACTACATCGCGAAGCCCGACCCGACGTTCGACGCACTGCTCAAGGCGGCCGGCGGCTACGACAGCCCGGGCTCGATCGCGCAGTCGTACGTCGACTACATGAACATCTACGACAACCTGTTCGAGACCTACGGGCGCAAGATCGAGCTGGTCAAGATCCAGGGCACCGGCACCAGCACCGACGAGGTCGCGGCCAAGGCGGACGCCGACGCCGCGGCCGCCAAGGGCGTCTTCGCGGTCCTGGGTGGCCCCGGCCAGACGCGCAGCTTCGCGGCCGAGCTGGCGCGCAACCACATCCTGTGCCTCGGCGCGTGCGTCACCGCGTCGCCGACGTCGATCCTCGAGCAGGCCGCGCCGTATATGTGGGGCACCGGGCCCACGCCCGAACAGGCGGGCCAGATGGCCACCGAGCTGGTCAAGAACCAGCTCGCCGGGAAGCCCGTGAGCTTCGCGGGCGGCGACCTCAACGGAAAGCCGCGCAGCTTCGCGTTGTTGAGCTACGACACGCCCGACGGCAAGTACAAGGCGTCGTGGGACCAGTTCTACGCCGACCTCGGCAAGGCGGGCGTGCCGCTCGCGAACAACGGGCACGTCAGCTACTTCCTCAACCTGACCTCGCTCGCCACCGATGCGCAAACGATCGCGAACAAGCTGAAGTCGATCGGCGCCACGACGATCATCTTCACCGGCGACCCGATCTTTCCGAAGTACCTCACGCAGGACATGACCCAGCAGCACTATTTCCCCGAGTGGGTGATGGCCGGCACCGTGCTCGCCGACACAAACATCTTCGGCCGCACGTTCGACCAGCAGCAGTGGCAGCACGCGACGGGCCTCCTGCTCACCCCCGCGTCCGTGAAGCTGCCGAAGAACATGCAGGACGCGTACACGTTGTACGAGTGGTGGTTCGGCAAGCCGCCCGTGCGCGAGAACGGCTTCGCGATCACCGATGGTGAAGTGCAGCTCTTGATGACTGGCATCCAGCTCGCGGGACCGCACCTCACGCCCGAGACGTTCCGCGACGGCCTGTTCCACATCCCGCCGCAGCCGACCGGGCCGGGCGCCATCGGGACCGACGTCACCTATGGCAGCCACGGCTACTGGCAGGGAACCGACTGGGGCGGGCTCGACAACGCGGGCATCATCTACTGGGACCCGAAGGCGAAGGGCAACGACGAGACCGGCACGTACGGCACCGGCATGTACCGCCTCGTCGACGGCGGTCGCCGCTACCTGCCGGGGCAGTGGCCGACGACGCCGATCAAGCTGTTCGACCGGGCAGGGACCGTCACCACCTACGACGCGAGCAACGTCCCGCCCGAGCTCGTGCCGAAGCAGTACCCCGTCCCGGCGAACGCGCCGACCGCGCAGAAGTAACCCGCTGATCCGAGCAGCCCGAACCCCGTAGCCCGTCAGCCGCGCTCGCGGGGGACGTTCACCCAACGTTCCCCGTCGAGCCGGCGGACGACGCGCGCCGGAACGCCCGCCACGACCGAGAAGTCGGGCACGTCGATGCCGGCGACGACCGCGCCCGCCGCGATCACAACGTGCCGGCCGACGCGCGAGCCCGGCAGCACGACCGCGCCGTGGCCGAGCCAGCTGCCGCTGCCGATCGACACCGGCTCGTTCTTCCACATCTGCGTGCCGATCGGCAGGCCGACGTCTTCGTAGCCGTGGTTCTGGTCGGTCACGTAGACGTAGTGGCCGGTCCAGATGTCGTCGCCGATCTCGATGCGTTCGTGGCCCACGATGCCGATGCCCTTACCGAGCGAGCAGCGGTCGCCGATCGTGATCACCGGATCGCCGTGCAGGTCGGCCTGCGACGGCATGCCCGCGCTGAGCGTTGCCAGCGGCCCGATCGTGGTGCGCTCGCCGATCTCGATGCGCTGCTCGCCGTACACGACGGTCGGCGGGAACGCGATCATCGAACCGTCGCCGAAGCGCGCGAACCGGCGGGCCCGGCGGTGCCGCGGCCCGATCGCCCCGACGTGGATCAGCCGGTCCCACGCGACGTGCACGACGTCGCCGAGCACGCGGTTGACCTCGTCGCGGAGCACGGCAGCACCGTAGTTCTGTAGCTTCCCCGCGATGGCCACTGGCGTGATCCCGATCCGCATCGGTTTGCTGTACGACTTCCCGCAGGGCGACGGGCTCTTCGCGGAGTCGATGCGGCTCGGCCTCGACGAGGTGGCCGCCTCGGGCCGGCTCGACCGCGAGATCGAGCTGGTCGACAAGCAGGCGCGCGGTCTGCCTTCCGGATCCGAGCACGACATCACTCGCGCGTTCGCCGAGTTGGTCGACGGGGGCGCGGTGGCAATCGTCGGACCGTCGATCTCCGACAACGCGCTGATCGCGGCGCCCCATTGCGACGCGGCGCGCATCCCGGCCATCAACTACTCGGGCGGGGAGCGGACACGTTCGCAGTGGATGTTCCACTACCAGGTCGGCTCGCTCGAGGAGGAGCCGCCGGTGCTCGCGGCGCGGATGGCCGAGCGCGGCTTGCGGCGCGCGGCCGTCGTCTTCGACCAGTCGCCGGTCGGCCGCCGCTACGCCGAGTGCTTCGAGGCCGCCCGCGCGCGCCTCGGGCTCGAGGTGACGGGCACCGCGAGCATCTCGTCGCTCGCCGAGTCGGCCGACGACCTGCTGACGCGCCTGCGGGGCGGCAACCCCGAGGTGCTCGTCTACTTCGGGTTGGGCGTCTCGTCGCGCGCGGTTGCGCTGACGCGGCAGTCGCTCGGCTGGGACGTGCCGGTGCTCGCCAACTCCGCGTTGATGTTCGGCTACGCGCGTCCCGACTGGCGCGACGGGTACGCCGGCTGGGAGTACGTCGACACGGTTGCCGACGACAACGCGGCACGCGCTGCGCTGCGCACGCAGTCGGCCCGGGCCGCGGGCGGACCGATCGGCTGCGCGGCGTACGACATCGGCCGGTTGTTCGGCGAGGCGATCGCGCAGGCCGAGCACCTCACGCGCGCCGGCATCGCCGACGGGCTGCGCCGCGTGAAGCAGCTGCCGGCGACGAGCGGCTACGAGGGCACGCTGATGGGCTTCGGAACCTGGGACCACGCCGCGCTGAAGGGCCACTACCTCGTGCTGCGGGAATGGAAGGACGGCCGCAGCGTGCAGGTCGCGCGTTAGCGCGTTCACCCTGGCCAGGGGCCATGCGTCGCAAACCCACACGGCGTGTGGTCCTCCGACGCACCGGTGAATGTCTCACCTCGGGTGCACTGTGGCCGCATGGGTAACACGAGCATCGAGGGCCACGTCACGTCGATCAGCACGCACTGGGAGCCGTGCGCGCACTTCACCGCCGAGGTCGCGGCCTCACCGGTGTGCGCCGACTGCGGTTGGCTCGTCTTCGAGCACGAAGCCGAGCTGCCACTCGCGTCCTAGCCCGCCCGGGGCTTGCACGCGCCGTGAGCGAAGGCGAAGCCGGAGCGAACAGGAGGGTGGAGTCCGGGTATCCCGGCCGAGGCCGAGCCCGACCAGGGATTACGCGCTCTTCTTGGCGCGCGCGGCCTTCTTGGCCGGCGCCTTGGTCGCCTTGGCTACGGGCTTGGCCGCGCGCTTGGTCGTCCCCGTCGCCTTGGTCGCGGTCTTCGACCCGCTCGGATGGCGTTCTTTCGCGGTCTTCGACTTGGCGATCGACGCCTCGAGCGCGGCGACCAGGTCGAGCACCTTGGCGGGGGCCTCGGTCTGCGGCTCGGCGACGATGTCGGCGCCCGACTCCTTGCGCGAGATCAGGTCGAGGAGTTGCTCGCGGTACTCGTCGTGGTACTTCTCGGGCTCGAAGCCTTCGGCGGCGAGCGACTCGACGAGCTGGCGCGCCATCGCGCGCTCCTTCTCGGTGAGCTTCACGTCGGTCTCGGGCACGAGGTCCTGCACCGGCACCACTTCGTCGGCGTACCGCATCGTCTCGACGCACAACGCGCCGTCGACCGGCCGGATCGCGACGAGCCGCTCCTTGCTGCGCATGATCACGCGGCCGATCGCGACCTTGTTCATCGACTGCATCGCGTCGACGAGCAGTGCGTACGGCTTCTCGCCCCGCTTGTCGGGGACGAGGTAGTACGGCTGCTCGAAGTAGAGCGGGTCGATCTCGTCGAGGTCGACGAACTCCTCGATGTCGATCTCGTGGCTGCCCTTCGGGCGGAGCGTGTCGATCTCCGACTGCTCCACGATCACATACTTGCCCTTCGACACCTCGTAGCCGCGCTCGATGTTGTCGTTGGTGACCTCGTCGCCGGACTTGTCGGAAACCTTGCGGTAGCGGATGCGCGCGCCGGTTCCCTTCTCGAGCTGATTGAAGCTGACGTCCTTGCTCTTCGTCGCGCCGACGAGCTTCACGGGCACTTGGACGAGACCGAAGCTGATCGCGCCGGTCCAAATGGCACTCGGCATAGGGTCCCATGCTACTTATGGCCGAGCGGAGCCCCAGAGCCCCGAGTGCGAGCGGGGCGCGGGTGCACGTCGAGGTCGACGGCCGCGAGCTCTCGCTGTCGAACCTCGACAAGCAGCTCTATCCGCTTGCCGGATTCCGCAAGGCCGACGTCATCGACTACTACCGGCGCGTCGCGCCGGTGCTCCTCCCCCACCTCGCGGGCCGGCCGCCCACCCTCGTGCGCGCGCCCGACGGCGCGGCCGGCGAACGGTTCTTCGAGAAGCGCTGCCCGCCGCACCATCCCAAGTGGGTCCGGGCGTCGGATCCGCTCGAGCCCAACGGGGGCCAGCGCAGCTGCATCGTCGAGGACCTGCCCACCCTCGTCTGGCTGGCCAACCTCGCGGCCCTCGAGCTGCACACGAACCAGTGGCGGCTCCCCGACGTCGACACCCCGCGGGCGGTGGTGCTCGACCTCGACCCCGGCCCCTCGGCCGACGTCGTCGACTGCTGCCGGGTCGCGGTCGACCTGCGCGCTGTCCTCGACGCGCTGGGCCTCGTGGCCGTCGTCAAGTCGGGAGGCAAGGGCCTCCACGTCTCGGTGCCGCTCAACCCGACCAAGAAGGACGCGCCGATCGCCGACGACGACACGAAGACGTTCGCACTCGCGCTCGGCCAGCTCCTCGCGGCGCGTGACCCGAAGCGGGTGACCGTCAACATGGCGAAGGCCGAACGGCGAGGCCGCGTGTTCGTCGACTGGAGTCAGAACGACCGGCACAAGACGACGATCTGCGCGTACTCGCTGCGCATCGCGGAACGACCGACGGTGTCGACGCCCGTGACGTGGGACGAGGTGCACGACACACTCGAACGCAACGACACCGACGCGTTCACGTTCGAGGCGACCGACGTGCTCGAACGCGTGGCTGACGGTGACGACCACTACGCCGCGTCGCTGACCGTGCACCAGGTGCTGCCCGAGCTCCAGCCGGGTTAGGGTGCCGCGATGGACCTCGAAGGGAAAGTTGCGATCGTCACCGGTGCGAGTCGCGGCGTGGGCGCGGCGACCGCGATCGCGCTGGCCGAGCGCGGCTGCCAGGTCGTGTGCGCGGCGCGCGCGACGGATGAGGCGCCGGTTCCGATACCGGGCACGATCGACGAGACCGTCCGCAAGATCACCGACGCGGGCGGCCGCGCGGTTGCGGTGCCCACCAACCTCGCCAAGGATCCCGAGGTCGAGCGGATGGTGGCGGCCACCGTCGAGCGCTTCGGTCCCGTCGACATCCTCGTCAACAACGCGGCGATCACGTTCCCCGGCGACCTCGACCTCGACATGAAGCGCTTCGACCTCCTCATGCAGGTCGACCTGCGCGCCCCGCTGCTCGCGATCCGCGCGGTGATGGGCTCGATGAAGGAGCGTCGTACCGGCTCGATCCTCAACATCTCGTCGATCGCGGGGCTCAACTACTTCCCCGGCCTCATGGCGTACGGCATGTCGAAGGCCGCGCTCGAGCACCTCACGGTGTCGGCCGCGTACCAGCTCCGCCCGTTCAACATCGCGGTCAACACCTTCCGCATCGACGTGCCGGTCGCGTCGGAGGGGTTCGTGTTCAACCTTCCCGACGCCGACCACTCCGACTGGGAGCCGTCGGAGGTCGCGGCGCAAGGGATCGTGTGGATGCTCGAGCAGCCGCCGGCCTACACCGGCCACAACGTCGGCATGGCGCGCCTGCGCGCCGACGAGGGGATCATGGCGTCACGGTCGGAGCGACCGCACACGCAGCAGGGCCGCGTCGTCACCGAGACGCACCTTCAGGGCCCGCCCTCCTGAACGAACCGGCGTCACTTCGCGCGGTATATTCCGCAGAAATGACGCCAGTTCGAGCGCGAGGTCGTTAGTTCAGCCGCTCGACGATCATGGCCATGCCCTGGCCACCACCGACGCACATCGTCTCGAGGCCGTAGCGCTTCCCCTCGGTCTCCAGGCCGTTGATCAGCGTGGTCATGATGCGCGCGCCGGTCATGCCGAACGGGTGGCCGAGTGCGATCGCGCCGCCGTGCACGTTCAGCTTCTCCCACGGGATGCCCAAGTGCTTGGCGCTGGGGATCGCCTGCGCGGCGAACGCCTCGTTGATCTCGGCGAGGTCGATGTCGTCGATCGTGAGGTTGGCCCGCTTCAGTGCCTGGCGGCTCGCTTCGATCGGGCCCAGCCCCATGATCTCCGGGTTGAGCGCGCTCACACCACTGGCCACGATGCGTGCGAGTGGCGTGACGCCGAGCTCCTTGGCCTTCGCGTCGCTCATCACGATCACGGCGGCCGCGCCGTCGTTGAGGGGGCACGCGTTGCCCGCGGTCACCTGACCGTCGGGCCGGAACACCGGCTGGAGCGTCGCGAGCTTCTCGACGGTGGTGCCGGGCCGCGGGCCGTCGTCCTTGACGACGACCGTTCCGTCCGGCGTCGTCACCGGCGTGATCTCACGCTCGAAGAAGCCGTTCGTCTGCGCGGCGACCGCCCGCTCCTGCGACTGCACCGCGAACTCGTCCATCTCCTGGCGCGAGACGTTCTCGACCTCGCGAACGTTCTCGGCGGTCTGGCCCATCGCGATGTAGACGTCGGGCAGGCCGATCGGCGGCGCCCACGGCGCCTGGCCCCCCTCGCTGCGCAGCTTGGTGCGCGCCCGGGCCTCGGAGAACTTCTCGTTGGGCGCGCCCGTGTCGGCCGCGCCGTACTGGAAGCGGCTGACGGTCTCGACACCGCCGGCGACGAACACGTCGCCCTCGCCCGACTTGATCGCGTGCGCGGCCATGCGGATGGTCTGCAGCGACGACGAGCAGTAGCGGTTCACCGTCACACCCGGCGCGTCGAGGCCCGCGAGGATGCCGGCGACGCGTCCGATGTTGGTGCCGGCCTCGCCCGCGGGCTGCCCGCAACCCCAGATCACGTCCTCGACGAGCGAGCGGTCGAGCTCGGGGACCTTCGCGAGCACCGCGTCGATGATGAGCCCTGAGAGGTCGTCGGGTCGGCAGTCGACCAACGATCCCTTGTTGGCCCGTCCGATCGGCGTGCGGGCCGTTGCGACGATCACAGCTTCGGTCATGAGCATTCCTTTGTACCGGGGCAGGTCCCGTGGTCCCGCAACCTAGCCGGTACCGTTTTCGTCGTGGCCGTGTCCCAACACGTGATGGAGGAGCACAAGAGCCACCGGGCCGGTTGGCTGCGCGCCGCCGTGCTCGGCGCCAACGACGGCATCGTCTCGACCGCGAGCCTCGTGATCGGCGTCGCCGCGGCAACGACGTCCCGCACCGCCGTCATCACCGCGGGCGTCGCGGGTCTCGTCGGCGGCGCCATGTCGATGGCCGCGGGCGAGTACATCTCGGTGAGCTCCCAGCGCGATGCGGAAGAAGCCGACCGCGAGATCGAGGCCGAGGCGCTCGCGCAGAACCGCACCGCCGAGCTGCACGAGCTGGCCAAGATCTACGAGCACCGCGGGGTCGAGCCCGGCCTGGCTCGCACGGTCGCGGAGCAGTTGATGGCGCACGACGAGCTCGGTGCGCACATGCGCGACGAGCTCGGCATCACCGAGATCGCGCTGGCGCGTCCGTTCCAGGCGGCCGCCACGTCGGCCGTTTCGTTCACCGCGGGCGCGCTCCTGCCGCTGCTGGCGGTCACCTTCGCGCCCGCGTCGGCGCGGGTGATCGTCACCGCCGCCGTGGCGTTGGCCGCGCTGATCGGCCTGGGAGCGCTGTCGGCCTACGCGGGCGGGGCCCGGTGGACGCGTGCGGCGGCGCGGGTGGTCGCGTGGTCGTCGGTCGCGATGACGATGACGTGGGTCATCGGCCGCATCGTGAACGCGCGCGTCGGGTAGCGCGCGGGCGCGATGGCGGAGCAGTACCACTTCGACCCCGCGACGTACCTCGCGATGATCCGCGCCGAGGTCCCCGACTACGACACGCTGCAACGCGAGATCGAGCGTGCGGTGCGGGAGTCGAACGTCACCGAAACGCCTCGCGCGCTCGACCTGGGCGGCGGCACGGGCACCACCTCCCGTGCGGTGCTCGACGCTCGTCCCGGCGCTCGGCTGGTGCTCGTCGACGAGAACCCGAACATGCTCGACGTCGCGCGCGAAATGCTCTCCGAGGAGAACGTCGAACGCTTCGTCGTCGCCGATCTCGCCGACCCGCTTCCCGACGGCCCGTTCGAGCTGGTCGTGTCGGCGCTCGCGGTGCACCACCTCGACGCTGCGCAGAAGCGCGCGCTGTTCGCGAGCGTTCGCGAACGCCTGACCGAGGGCCGCCGGTTCGCGTCCGCCGACGTGGTCGTCCCGGTCGACCCCGCCGACGCGCGCACCCCGCTCTCCCCCGGCTACGACAAGCCCGACACCGCGGCCGACCTGCTCACGTGGTTGCGCGACGCCGGCTTCGACGCCGACATCGCGTGGGCCAAGGGAGACCTCGCAGTGTTCGTCGCCGACGTTCGATCGATGCGAACCGGCGTCACTTCGCGCGGATAATCCCGCAGAAGTGACGCCGGTTCGTCAGGAAAGACGGCGGAGCTCGGCGCGGTAGCGCGCCCAGTTGCGCTGGTACTCACGGGCGGGATGCTGGATCTGGTCGGGCTTCACGGTGTCGAGCCGCAGCTGCGCGGGCACTCCCAACGCCATCGCGCCACTCGGCACCTCCATGTCGTTGGGGACGACGGCACCCGCGCCGACGAGACCGCCCGACCGGATGACCGCGCGGTGGAGCACGATCGACCCGGTGCCGACGAGCGCGCCGTCTTCCACGCTGCATCCCTCGAGGTGCGCGAGGTGGCCGATCGTGCAGTCGGCGCCGACGAGGGTCTCGAGCTCGCGCGTGCAGTGCAGCACCGCGCCGTCCTGCACCGACGTGCGCGCGCCGACCACGATGCGGCTCTGGTCGCCGCGCAGCACCGCCTGGGGCCAGATCGTGACGCCCGGCCCGAGCACGACGTTGCCGATGATCGTCGCGTCGGGATGCACGAACGCCTCGGGATCGATGTGCGGGACAGCTTCGCCCAGGGCGTAGAGCGCCATAGAGAACCGGAAAGTAGCCTGCCGGTCGTGGACGACGCCGCGGTCGCAGAGCACGTACAGCACGTCGCCGACCACGGCTACACGATCGTGGAAGACGCGATCGAGCCCGAGCTCGTCGACGCGCTGCGGCGCGACCTGATCCGCCTCGAGGAGTTCTTCCAGGTCGAGCCGGCGGGCAATTCCTTCGAGGGCATCCACACGTTGCGCGTCTACAACCTGCTCGCGTTCGGCCGGATCTTCGAGCTGGTTCCCGTGCACCGGCACGTGTTGCCGATCGTCGAGGGCGTGCTCGACCGGGGCTGCCTGATCTCGTCGCTGTCGTCGATCTCGATCATGCCCGGCGAGGTCGCGCAGCCGATCCACGCCGACGACCAGCTCATCCCTATCCCGAAGCCGCACCCGCCGACCGTGTGCAACTCGATGTGGGCGCTCACCGACTTCACGGAAGACAACGGTGCGACGCGCATCATTCCCGGCTCGCACCTCGCCGACTCGTCCCCCGACTACGGCGCCCCCTACGACTCCATGCCGGCCGCGATGCCCGCGGGCTCGGTGCTGATCTGGCACGGCAGCCTCTGGCACGGCGGCGGCGCGAACGCGACCGACGAGACGCGCATGGGCATCGCGATGAACTACTGCGCGGGGTACATCCGCCAACAGGAGAACCAGCAGCTCGGCCTGTCGCGCGAGACGGTCGAGCAGTTCTCACCCCGGCTGCGCGAGCTCGTCGGCTACGGCGTCTACAACATGCTGATCGGGCACATCAACAAGCAGTCGCCCGAACATCTGCTGCTCGACCAGCAGCCGAGCAAGAAGAAGAAGCGGCGCGACAAGACGATGGTCTGGGACGGGATTTGAGCGACCTCCTCGTCGACGATCGCGACGGCGTCCGAGTCCTCACCCTCAACCGGCCCGACGCTCTCAACGCGTTCAACACGCGGCTCTACGACGCGTGCGCCGCCGCATTCCGTGAGGCGAGTGCGCGCGACGACATCGCATGCGTGGTGCTCACCGGCAGCGGCCGAGCGTTCTCCGCGGGCCAGGACCTCGGCGAGATGGCCGGCATCGATCCGGGCCGGGCGAGCGCGGCCGACCACCCCGGTCCCGGCTTCCCGCGCTTCATCGACACCGTCGCGGCCTTCGACAAGCCGCTGCTGGCCGCGGTCAACGGGGTCGGCGTGGGCATCGGGCTCACCGTGCTGTTGCACTGCGACGTCGTGCTCATCGCCACCGGTGCGCGGCTGCGCGCGCCGTTCGTGCCGCTCGGTGTCGTCCCCGAAGCCGCGGGCAGCTTGCTGATGCCCGCGGTGATGGGAGCGCAGCGAGCCGCGGTCGCGCTGTACACCGGCGAGTGGATCACCGCCGACGACGCGGTCGCGTCCGGGCTCGCGCTGCGCGCCGTCGAGCCCGACGCGCTGGTGCCCGAGATCATGGACATCGCCGGCCGCATCGCGGCGATGCCCGTCAGCCCGCTCGTCGAGACGAAGCGCCTCGT
>JACXTT010012609.1_pt1 | contig 11213 bp, 10 predicted proteins | sample 9270951 | NCBI WGS metagenome assembly JACXTT01 (sample SAMN15532306, study PRJNA645909) | rock metagenome | isolation source: weathered quartz diorite | place: Puerto Rico | collected 2017-06-21 | reverse complement strand
CCGATACCGATCGAGCGGCGCACGTGGGGACTGTACAATTACGCATCGCTGTGGGTGGCGATGAGCGTCTGTATTCCGACCTACATGCTAGCGTCTGGTTTGATCGCAGGCGGTATGAGCTGGTGGCAGGCGATCCTCACGATCTTGCTCGGCAACCTGATCGTGCTGGTGCCGATGCTGCTCAACGCCCACGCCGGCGCGCGCTACGGCATTCCATTTCCCGTGTTCGTGCGCGCGTCGTTCGGTGTAAAGGGCGCGAACGTGCCAGCAGTGTTGCGGGCGCTGGTGGCGTGCGGATGGTTCGGAATTCAGACCTGGATCGGGGGGCAAGCGATCTATTCGATGCTGCAGATCGTGTGGCCGTCAGCGTCAGGAGTTCGGGGCGGAATCTGGATCTGCTTCTTCACGTTTTGGGCGCTCAACATCTACGTCATCTGGCGCGGCATCGATGCCATTAAGTTTCTGGAGGGCGTCGGCGCGCCGTTCATGCTGGGGATCGGGTTGCTGTTGCTGTGGTGGATCACATCGAAGGCGGGCGGCTTTGGTCCGGTGCTGAGCGCGCCTAGCAAGTTCAAGACGACTGCGGAATTCGTACACTTCTTCATTCCATCGCTGACCGGCATGGTGGGATTTTGGGCGACGGTGGCGCTCAATATTCCCGACTTCACGCGCTACGCGAAGTCGCAGCGGGATCAGGTGCTCGGCCAAGCGCTGGGTTTACCGGCGGCGATGACTTTGTACTCGTTCATCGGCGTGGCGGTGACGTCGGCGTCGGTGATGCTGTTCGGCGAAGCGATCTGGGATCCGGTGTCTTTGCTGGGTAGATTCCATCAACCAGTGGTTGCGTCGATTGCGCTGGTCGCGCTGTTGATCGCCACCTTGAATACTAATGTTGCAGCGAATGTGGTCTCGCCGTCGAACGATTTTTCGAATTTGAACCCACGCCTGATCTCGTTCCGAACCGGAGGTTTCATCACCGGCGTCCTTGGCGTGCTCATGATGCCGTGGAAACTCCTGGGCGACTACAGCGCGTACATTTTTGGATGGCTGGTCGGCTACTCGGGGCTACTGGGGCCGATCGCTGGCGTGATGATCGCCGATTATTTTATCGTCCGCCGGTGTGAGCTTGACGTCGAAGCGCTGTATCGCCGTTCTGGGATTTACGAATACGATCGTGGCGTGAATTATCGCGCGATTGTCGCGCTTGCTCTAGGAATCGTAATCGCGCTGCTGGGGCTCGTTCTGCCGTCTGTGCGCTGGCTGTACGATTACGCGTGGTTTGTGGGATTCTTGGTAGCAGGTACGTTTTACGTCATCCTGATGCAGCGCGCGCCTGCGCGCATACGTAATTTAGTAGGAGAAAAAACATGATTGCCAGTGAGTCTGCGCTGAAAACCGTCGCGTTCTATGTCAATGGGAAATGGACCAATGCCGAAGGCCGTCCGGTGATGCCGATCACCAATCCGGCGACCGGTGCTGAAATCGCGCAGGTAGCGTATGCTTCCGAAGCCGACGTGAACCGGACGGTGGAAATGGCGCACGCAGCCTATCTGAAATGGCGCGATGTGCCTGTTGTGGAACGTGTCCAGCCGTTGTATCGCTACAAGGCGCTGTTAGAAAAGCACGCGAACGATCTAGCGGCAGCGTTGACCGCGGAAAACGGAAAGACTGCCGACGATGCGCGGATGGAAGTGCGGCGGGCGATCCAGATGGTGGAAGTGGCGTGCGGAATGCCGAGCCTAATGATGGGCGACTCGCTGAACGATGTTGCGAGCGGAATCGACAGCCATACGATCCGGCAACCGATCGGCGTTTGCGCCGGAATCACGCCGTTCAATTTCCCGGCGATGGTGCCGATGTGGATGTGGCCTTTCGCCGTCGCATGCGGCAACACATTCGTGCTGAAGCCGTCGGAAAAGGTACCGATGACGCCGACCATGGCGACCGCGCTGTTGCACGAGGCGGGGATTCCGCACGGGGTCTTCAATCTGATTCATGGCGATAAGGTCGCGGTAGATGCGCTGTTGCATCATCCACTCGTTCGCGCTGTTTCATTCGTCGGTTCGACGCCGGTCGCGAAGTATATTTATCAGACCGCTGCGATGGAAGGAAAACGCGTGCAGGCGCTCGGTGGCGCGAAGAATCACTTGGTGGTGATGCCGGATGCCGATCTACCGAAGACCGTGGACGCGATCATAGGGTCGGCTTTTGGCGCGGCAGGAGAACGATGCCTGGCGGGCAGCGTATTGGTTGCAGTCGGCGAGGTTGCCGATCCGCTGCTGAAGCTGCTGTCCGAAAAAGTGGGTGCGATGAAGGTTGGCGACGGCTCGGAAAAAGGCGTGGAGATGGGGCCGCTGGTGACGAAGGATCACAAGGCGCGCGTAGCGGGATACATCGAAAAGGGAGTAGCCGAGGGCGCGAAGCCGATTATGGACGGACGATCGCTACGGAATGACAGCGAAGGGTTCTTCCTTGGGCCGACGATTTTCGACGGGGTGCGGCCAGATATGACGATCGCGCGCGAGGAGATTTTCGGGCCGGTGCTGTCGGTGATACGCGTCAAGACGCTGGACGAGGCAATTACTCTGGTGAATAGTTCGCGGTTCGGCAATGCGACTTCAATTTTCACCGGCAGCGGCAAGGCGGCACGTGAATACTCATCGCGGGTGGAAGTGGGTATGATCGGCGTGAATGTCGGTGTGGCTGCGCCGATGGCGTTCTTCCCCTTTGCGGGCTGGAAGAATTCGTTCTTTGGCGATCTGCATGCACATGGCAAAGATGCCGTGATGTTCTACACCGAACAAAAAGTGCTGATGACGCGGTGGTTCTAGTTCGCTCACGTCGCGTTGTTCTTCCCGGAGGCCTCCAGCCCGCTTCGATCGAGGTTGAGGACGGTCGAATCACGGGCGTCGGACCCTATGATCGTCCCGCTGAAATCGATGCCGGCGACAAGTTGGTCCTCCCCGGCCTGGTCGACACGCACGTGCACATCAACGAGCCGGGCCGGACTGAGTGGGAAGGATTCCGCACGGCGACGCGCGCAGCCGCGGCCGGAGGATACACTACGCTGGTGGACATGCCGCTCAACAATCTTCCGGCGACTACTACGGTGGAGAATTTGCGGCTGAAACAATCCGCGGCATACGGACAATGCGCCGTGGACTACGGTTTCTGGGGCGGCGTTGTCTCGGACAATCAGGAACACGTTGGGGCACTGGCCGCGGCGGGCGTGCTCGGCTACAAATGTTTCCTGGTCCATCCGGGGATCGATGGGTTCACGATGGTGAATCGCGTGGAACTGGAACGCGCGATGCCGCACGTTGCCGAGAGTGGCCTGCCCCTGCTTGTGCATGCCGAACTCCCTGGCCCAGTCGAGGAAGCGACGGCGCGATTGAAGGATGCGGGTTCCGATTGGAAGAGCTATGCCATTTATCTCGAATCGCGGCCCGCGGCAGCCGAGACGCAGGCGATCAGGCTGATGATCGAGCTGAGCCGCAGGTATCGATGCCGGGTTCACATTGTGCATCTGTCGTCTGTGGAAGCGCTGCCCGAATTGCAAAGAGCGCGAGCAGAAGGGCTGCCGATTACCGTGGAGACCTGTCCGCACTATCTGCATTTCGCGGCCGAGGAGATTGCGGACGGTGCAGCATTATTCAAGTGCGCGCCGCCGATCCGGTCGCGCACGAATCGCGAAAGACTGTGGCAGGCATTGTTGGACGGCGACATCGATCTGGTCGCGACTGATCACTCACCGTGTCCGCCCGAGATGAAGAGACGCGGCGACGGTAGCTTCCTAGAAGCTTGGGGCGGGATTGCTTCTTTGCAAGTAGCGCTGCCGGTAATGTGGACCGAGGCGCGACGTCGTGGGGCATCGATGTCGCAGGTCGTGCGCTGGATGAGCGAGCAGCCAGCCAAACTTGCGGGGCTCGAGCATCGCAAGGGCGCGATCCGTGAAGGCTGCGATGCTGATCTGGTGGTTTTTGACGCGGAGGGGACGTTCCAGGTGAGTACGGCGCGTCTGGAGCATCGCCATCCGATCACGCCGTATGCCGGAGAGATGCTAACAGGCGTCGTGGAAGCGACTTTCTTGCGCGGCGCGAAGGTTTACGGTGAAGGGAAGTTTGTGAATGAACCGAAAGGCGAGCAATGCTTCCGGGCTTGATCGATCTGGCATCCGAACTGGTCGGCGGTGTGGCGATGAGTGCCAGCGACGAGTTCTTCGCACCAAAGGAGAACTTGTTGCTCGCGAGCGAGCCAGTCTTCGTAGCGGACAAATACACGGATCGAGGCAAGTGGATGGACGGCTGGGAATCGCGCCGCAAGCGGACGCAGGGCCACGACTGGTGCGTGATCCGCCTCGGGCTTCCAGGAATCGTGCACACCGTGGATGTCGACACGAGTTTCTTCGTCGGCAATTTTCCAGAGCACTGTTCGCTCGATGGCGCTTCGGTTGCCGGTGATCCGACGGATAAGGATTGGATAACTGTTTCGGGGAAGGTGCGCCTGGAGAGCGGTGGCCACAACCTTTTCGATAGCCATCACGACGGACGGCTCACGCATGTGCGCCTCAATATTTTTCCGGATGGAGGCGTTGCGAGACTGCGCGTATATGGAGAAGTCGTGCCTGACTTTGTAAAACTGAAGGCTTCGAAAGAGCCCGTGGATCTGGCGTCGGTAGTGAACGGGGGCCGTGTGCTGGCGTCGAGCGACAATTTCTTCGGTCACCAGCAGAATCTGATCCTGCCGGGACGGCCGGCCAACATGGGCGGAGGCTGGGAGACGCGGCGCAGGCGCGGGCCTGGTTACGACTGGATCATCGTGCAACTCGGTGCGCGCTCGACGATCCGGAAGATTGCAGTCGAGACCGAGCACTACAAGGGCAATTTCCCGGATCGGTGCTCGCTAGACGCATGCGATGCTGCGGACGCGCTGCTCGAGGACCTGATCACGGGTAAGTCCGTATGGAACGAAATCGTGCCGCAAACCAAGCTCGAAGCTGACGTGGTGCGCGCGTTCGATCACGAATTAGTTGCTGCTGGAGCAGCTACTCACGTGCGCTTGAAGATATATCCCGACGGCGGAATCAGCCGTCTGCGTGTGTTCGGCAAGATTGTAGAGTAGAGAAGATGTTCCAGACCGTCGGCAAACCGGTTCCACGAAAAGAGGGACGGGAAAAAGTTACCGGCGAATCCAAATACGTCGACGACCTCAAATTTCCTGGCATGCTGCACGGCGCAACTGTGCGCAGCCCGGTTGCTCGCGGACGCGTTAAGAACATCGAATTTCCGCAAGGATTGCCGTGGGAGGAGTTCACGATCGTCACGGCGAAAGATATTCCGGGCGACAACTGTGTCGCGCTGATCGTCGATGACCAGCCCTATTTAGCGGCGGATCGAGTGAATCATCCGGAAGAGCCTGTAGTGCTGCTGGCGCATCCGGATAAGTATCTGGTGGAAAAAGCGCGCGCTGCGGTTCGTCTGGACATCGAGCCGCTCCCGGCCATTTTCACAATCGAAGACGCGCTTGCGAAGAAGGAAATCATCTGGGGCGAAGACAACGTTCTGAAAAGTTTTCTGGTCGAGAAAGGAGATGTCGCCGGCGTTTGGGCGGAAGCGGCGCACGTAGTCGAAAGTGAGTACCGCACCGGCGCGCAGGAGCAGCTTTACATCGAGACGAACGGCGTCATCGCCGTCGCGAGTCCGGACGAGGGGATCACGGTATGGGGCTCGATGCAATGCCCGTACTACATCCACAAGGCGCTGCTGAAAGCTTTTCCCCTGGCGCCCGAAAAAATTCGCGTGATCCAAATGGAGACGGGCGGAGGATTCGGCGGCAAGGAAGAATATCCTTCCATGATCGCGGGGCACGCCGCGTTGTTGGCCTGGAAATCCGGCAAACCGGTGAAGATGATTTACGATCGCGCCGAGGACATGGCAGCGACCACCAAGCGTCATCCATCTCGAACGCGCATCAAGACGGCGGTATCAGGCGATGGAAAACTGCTCGCGATGGACATCGAGTTCATGATCGATGGCGGGGCATACGCGACGCTGTCGTCAGTCGTGCTGTCGCGCGGAACGATTCACGCGGCCGGGCCATACAACTGCCCGAAGGTGCGCATTCGCAGCCAGGCGGTAGCGACGAACGCGCCACCGCACGGGGCATTTCGTGGATTCGGTGCCCCGCAGAGCGTCTTCGCTTTGGAGCGCCACATCAATAAAGTGGCCCGTGCCGTGGGGTTGACGCCCGACGAGTTCCGCCGCAGAAATTTCTTGCACCGCGGCCAGACTACGGCGACCGCGCAGGAGATTCGCGAGCCTGTGAATCTCGAACGCTTGCTCGATCGGGCGCTTGAGGTCTCGGATTATCACGCAAAGATGAAGGCCTTCGTCGCGGAGAATCAACACTCCACGGTGAAGCGCGGCATCGGATTTGCGGCGTTCATGCACGGCGCAGGATTTACGGGCTCGGGCGAGCGCTATTTGCAATCGATCGCGGGCGTCGAAGCGCTGGCGGATGGCCGGGTGCGCATTCTTGTATCGAGCACTGAGATCGGTCAGGGAACGAACACGATTCTGGCACAAATTGTGGCCGAGACTCTTCGCATCGATTACGGCCAAGTGGAGATTGCACGACCCGACACGAGTGAAGTTCCGAACAGCGGGCCGACAGTGGCATCCCGAACGTGCATGGTGGTCGGGAAGCTGGTGGAATCGGCTGCAATCGGGCTGAGGCAGACATTACTAAAGGCCGGAATGCTGCGCGAAAATCACAGCGCTGCCGACTTTGCCGGAGCGTGCGCGCGATATACGAGTGAGTTCGGAGCGCTGAAGTCGATTAGCCAATATCAGGCGCCGCCCGGAGTCTACTGGGACGACGACGCCTATCGCGGCGATGCCTACGGCGCCTTCGCGTGGGCTGTTTATGTAGCCGAAGTGGCGGTAGATACCGTGACGTGCGAGGTCTCCATAAACGATTTTGTGGCGCTGCAAGAGGTGGGCCGCGTGATTCATCCGGTGCTGGCAGCTGGTCAAATCGAAGGTGGCGTCGCGCAGGGAATCGGCTATGCGGTGTTTGAGAACGTGGTGTGGGACAAGGGCCGTATGGCGAATGCGCAGATGACGAACTACGTCATGCCGACTTCGGTGGATGTTCCTCGCATCCGCGTTTATTTCGAAGAGAATCCGTACGAATACGGGCCGATGGGCGCAAAGGGCATCGGCGAGTTGCCGATCGACGGGCCCGCGCCCGCGATTCTGAATGCGATCGAAAACGCGATTGGCATTGCCGTGGACGAGATTCCTCTGATGCCCGAGATGTTGATGGAAGAGGCCGGTGTTGCCTAAAATCACGATGGAATTTCGAGTGAACGGGGCGGCGCGCAGTGTGGATGCCTACCCGATGGAACGTCTGCTCGACGTTTTGCGCGAAAAGCTGAACTTGACTGGCACCAAGGAAGGATGTGGGGAGGGCGAGTGCGGCGCTTGCTCGGTTCTGATGGACGGCGAACTAGTGAATAGTTGCCTGGTGCCCGTGTTGCAGGCGGCGGGACGTGAAATCCTTACGATCGAGGGGTTGGCAGGGAACGGCAGGCTGCATCCTCTTCAGGAAGCTTTTGCGAAGGCCGGAGGCTCGCAATGCGGCATCTGCACGCCGGGCATGATTCTGGCTTCCTATCAGCTGCTGGCGCGATGCTCGCATCCGAGTGATGAGCAGATTCGCGAAGGCCTGGCGGGAAACTTGTGCCGCTGTACGGGCTACCAGAAAATCTTCGATGCTGTGCGACAGGCGAGCAACGAATGAGAGCGTACGTGCCCGAGTATGACCTGGTTGCGCCCGTGGGCTTGCATGACGTGCTTAAGCTGGTTGCGGACCAGGCGCGGCCGATCGCGGGCGGAACGGATCTGATGGTGCTGTTCGAAGCAGGCAAATTGCACTACCGGAAACTTGTGAGTCTGTGGCGGATTCCGGAATTGCGAGGTATCACAACTTCGGAAGGGTATGTCACGTTAGGCGCGCTCACCACTTATACGGAGATTCAGCGCAACGAGATGCTCCGGCACGAGTTTCCATCGTTGGTTCGTGCCGCTAGATGGACGGGAGCGGTGGCCACACAGAATCGAGGAACGCTGGCAGGCAATGTCGCGAACGGTTCGCCCGCGGCCGATTCTCCACCGGCGCTGCTGGTGTACGATGCCGAAATCGAACTGCTGTCGATCAGCGGATCGCGCTGGGTGCCGTACGCCGGGTTTCACACCGGGTACAAGACGAGCGTTATGAGGGCCGATGAGATCATCGGCCATATCCGGCTGCCGCGTACGACGGGGAGATGTACTCAGTATCTGCGCAAAGTCGGCACACGCCGCGCGCAGGCGATTGCGAAGGTCGCGCTGGCTGGGCTCGTGAAGACAAGCGGCGGCAAAGTGGAACGGATACGTATTGCGCTCGCCAGTGTCGCCCCGACGCCTCTTCGTTGTCTGCAAACAGAGGCAGTTCTCGTGGCGCGCAAGCTGGACCGGGCAGCAATCGACGAGGCGAAGATGAGAATCGCCGCGGAGATTGCGCCCATCAATGACATTCGCTCGACACTTGATTATCGCCGGCGGGTTGCGGTGAATCTGCTGGGAGAATTTCTGGAGAGCCTCCCATGACCTTGGCGGAACTGAATGCGCTGCCTCGCTACCGCGCCGAAGAAGAGCTGCTGAAGTGCTGCGGCTCGATGGGTTGGGCTCGGGCCATGTCGCGGAGGCGGCCGTTCGCTAGTTTTGAGCGCCTCTTGCAGGCAGCCGGTGAGATCTGGTGGCGGCTCGATCCATCGGATTGGATGGAGGCATTTCGCGCTCATCCGCAAATCGGGCAGCGTCAACCGGCGACGCACTCTTCCGCGCAATCGCAGGCTTGGTCGGCGCAGGAGCAGTCGGGAATGCAACGCGCCGGCGTGGGTGTGACCATGGAGCTGGAAGAGGCCAATCAGGAATACTTCGCGAAATTCGGCTACATTTTTATTATTTGCGCGAGTGGCAAGAGTGCCGAGGAGATGCTTGGGATTTTGCGATCGCGATTGCCAAATGCGCCGGGGAACGAGATCAAGGTGGCGGCTGAAGAGCAGAACAAGATCACGCAGCTACGATTGAAGAAGCTGGTGAACGCGTGATGGGCATCAGCACGCACGTTCTCGACATCGGGAAGGGTCAGCCGGCCCGAGGTGTGCGCGCGGTCCTGGAGCGCAAAGCGCTCGGCGGTATTTTTGTCCCGTGCGGCGAAGGAATCACAGACGTCAACGGACGTATTGCGCAACTACTATCGAGCGGCGAGCCCCTCGAAACGGGTGTGTATCGATTGACGTTCTTCACCAGTGATTATTTCGAAGGCCAAGAGCATTTTCATCCGGAGGTGATCTTGACCTTCATGGTGCGCGACGCTACTACGCATTACCACGTTCCTCTCTTATTGAGTCCATATGGATATACGACCTACAGAGGCAGTTGACGGTCGGCTCGCCGCCGACACCTATGGGAAGTCGCGCGTTCGCCTGTTGAAAGTTGCGCGGCGGCAGGGTCGTCACGACATCAAGGAAATCACGCTTCAGATTTTGTTTCAAGGCGATTTTGCGAGCTGCTACGAAGCCGGTGACAACAGCAAGATACTGCCTACGGACACGATCAAGAACACCGTCTACGTGTTGGCGCGGAAGCACGAGATTGCCGCGATCGAAGAATTCGGCAAAAGCCTGGTCGATCATTTCTTGAAAAACAATCCGCAGGTGTCCGAGGTACGCGTCGAGCTGACGGAGCATCTCTGGTCTCGAATCGCGGCGGCAGCATTTACACGCGATCAGCAAACCAGGACCGCGGTCGTCACGGGCACGCGCGAACGTTTGTCGACTCAGGCAGGCATCGCTGACCTGGTGATCCTGAGGAGCGCCGGATCGGGCTTTGAAGGCTACATAAAGGATGCCTATACAACGCTCAAGGAGACCGACGACCGCATTTTCGCGACAGCTTTGCGGGCAACGTGGACGTACGCTTCGGGCGCGGTCGACTTCAACGCCCATTGGGAAAACATCCGGCAGACCATTCTCGATACGTTCGCGGCGCACGAAAGCCGATCCGTGCAGCACACCCTGCACGCCATCGGCCAACAGGTGCTGGCGGCGTTTCCTGTGGTGACCGAGATTCAGCTAACGATGCCGAACAAGCATGCTTTGCTAGTGGATCTTTCACCCTTCGGTCTGGACAACCCGAACGAGGTGTTTCTGCCCACCGATGAGCCATCCGGCTACATCGAGGGCAAGGTGGTGCGCTCTTAGTATTTGATTTTCTTCTGCGACTTCTCCCATTCGCGGAAGGTTTCGAGCGCCTGATCGCGCATGATCTGTATCATCGGGATCGCACGCGCCGCAACCGGCAGCGAAAGCTGATCGTAAATAAATGAGTCGTCGAATCCGATGCGGGCGGCGTCTTCACGGGTGTTCGCATAATAGACCTTCGAGAGCCGAGCCCAGTAGATCGCGCCCATGCACATGGGACAGGGTTCGCAGGTGGTGTACAACTCGCAATCGCGGAGTTGGAAATCACGGATCCCCTGACAAGCGCCGCGAATCGCGACGATCTCGGCGTGTGCGGTGGGGTCTTGCGTACTCGTGACCTGATTAGCGCCGGTAGCGAGGATCTTGCCGTCCCGCACCACCAGCGCCGCAAACGGTCCTCCTGACGCGGCGCGCACATTATCGAGCGAGATCTGGATCGCTCTCTCCATGAAATGATTCACCGTCTCGCCTTTTTCATGACTACCATAGCAGAGAAGCCATGAAAACCACGTTCACTTCCGAGATGTCGGCGTCGATCCTGGAGCCGCTGGCGCGAGCTAACGTCGCCGATGACTCCTTGTTTCCTGGCGAGACGGCTCATCGACAGCCTGTGCACACAGTTTACGGCGGCGCGCATCTGTTCAAGGCCGAGACGGCGTCCGTGCTGGGATCACTGGCGCTGAAGTCACTTCAGGAATACGCGCCCGATCCCGTTTCGTTCGCCAATTGCGTGGGCTTGCCGGGTGGTGAGTCGCTTGCTCGCAGAGTTTATGAGCGCGTTGTTCAAAAGCTCCAACGAGAGCCCGTCGAGGATTATCGCATCGATTTTGAGGACGGCTACGGAAATAGGCCGGATACCGAGGAGGATGGGCACGCTGTGGCGGACGCCCAGGCAGTCGCGCAC
>JACXTT010012608.1_pt1 | contig 11213 bp, 7 predicted proteins | sample 9270951 | NCBI WGS metagenome assembly JACXTT01 (sample SAMN15532306, study PRJNA645909) | rock metagenome | isolation source: weathered quartz diorite | place: Puerto Rico | collected 2017-06-21 | reverse complement strand
CTGAACGCCCACCCCGAGCTGAGCTACGCGCTGGTGCAGACCGAGAAAGGCTGCCTGGTGCTGGCCGAAAGCCTGGTCGACAAATGCCTGGAGCGCTATGGCCTGACCGGTACGGTGTTGGCGACGGCCAAGGGCGAAAAACTGGGGGGCTTGCAGTTCCGCCATCCGCTGTACGACATGGACGCAGGCTACCGCCGCCTGTCGCCGGTCTACCTGGCCGACTACGTCAGCGATGGCGACGGCACCGGCATCGTGCACTCCGCGCCCGCCTATGGCCTGGACGACTTCAACTCCTGCGTCAGCAACGGCATGGCTTATGACGCCATCCTCAACCCGGTGCAGGGCAACGGCGCCTATGCGCCCGAGTTCCCGCTGTTTGGCGGCCAGCACATCTGGAAGGCCATCCCGGCCATCCTGGACGCGCTCAAGCTGGCCGGCCGCCTGATGGCCACCGTGCCCATCCAGCACAGCTACCCGCACTGCTGGCGCCACAAGACGCCGGTGATCTACCGCGCCGCGGCCCAGTGGTTTGTGCGCATGGACGAAGGCGTGGGCGTGTTCACCAAGGACAAGGCCCCCAAGACGCTGCGCCAGTTGGCGCTGGACGCCATCGACCAGACCAGCTTCTACCCCGAGAACGGCAAGACCCGGCTGCGCGACATGATCGCCAACCGGCCCGACTGGTGCATCTCGCGCCAGCGCAGCTGGGGCGTGCCGGTGCCCTTCTTCCTGCACAAGGACAGCGGCGAGCTGCACCCGCGCACCATGGAGATCCTGGACCAGGCGGCGGACATCGTCGAGAAAGGCGGCATCGAGGCCTGGAGCCGCGTGACCGTGGAAGAGATCCTGGGCGCCACCGACGCGCCGCAGTACACCAAGAGCACCGACATCCTGGAGGTGTGGTTTGACTCCGGCTCCACCTTCCAGCACGTGCTGCGCGGCAGCCACAAGGACGCCTACGCCGTGCCGCCGTTCCACAGCGAAGGCCCCGAGGCCGACCTGTACCTGGAAGGCCACGACCAGCACCGCGGCTGGTTCCACAGCTCGCTGTTGCTGGGCTGCGCGCTGTACGACCGCGCGCCCTACCGCGGCCTGCTGACGCACGGCTTTGCCACCGACGGCCAGGGCCGCAAGATGAGCAAGAGCCTGGGCAACACCGTGGACCCGCAGACCGTCACCAGCAAGATGGGCGCGGAGATCGTGCGCCTGTGGGTGGCCAGCACCGACTACTCCGGCGACTTGAACATCGACGACAAGATCCTGGCCCGCGTGGTGGACACCTACCGCCGCGTGCGCAACACGCTGAAGTTCCTGCTGGCCAATGTCAGCGACTTCGACCCGGCCAAGGACGCCGTGCCGGCAGACCAGTTGCTGGAGATCGACCGCTATGCGCTGGCCCGTGCGGCGCAGCTGCAGGCCGACATCCTGGCGCACTACCAGGTCTATGAGTTCCACCCGGTGGTGGCCAAGCTGCAGGTCTACTGCAGCGAAGACCTGGGCGCGTTCTACCTGGACGTGCTCAAGGACCGCCTGTACACCACCGGCGCCCACAGCCTGGCACGCCGCTCGGCGCAGACAGCGCTGTGGCAGATCACCCAGGCCATGCTGCGCTGGATGGCGCCGTTCCTGAGCTTCACCGCCGAGGAAGCCTGGGCCGTGCTGGGCGCCGAGGGCAAGACGCCTGCGGCCACCAAGCTGTCCATCTTCATGGACCAGTACCTGGCCCTGGCCGCGCCCGATGAAGCACTGCTGTCCAAGTGGAGCCGCGTCCGCGCCGTGCGCGAAGCCGTCAACAAGGACATCGAAACCCTGCGTGCCGCCGGCCAGGTGGGCGCGTCGCTGCAGGCCGAGGTGGTGCTGACCGTGCCGGCCGAAGAGCATGCCCTGCTCGCCAGCTTGGGCGAGGACCTGAAGTTCGTGTTCATCACATCTGCTATTACTTTGGTAGCTGGCGACGCACAGTCCATCGTGGTCACTGCGTCCAACGGCACCAAGTGCGAGCGTTGCTGGCACTACCGCAGCGACATCGGCGTGGACGCTGCGCACCCCACGCTGTGCGGGCGCTGCGTGAGCAACCTGTTTGGCGCCGGCGAAAAGCGGGTGTTTGCCTGATGGCGCGCACAGGGAACGCCGGCGGCATCGGCCTGCTGCACTGGCTGGGACTGGCCTTTGTGATCCTGCTGATCGACCAGTTCACCAAGGTGCTGGTCATAGGCTACTACCACCTGGGTGACAGCACGCCGGTCACCAGCTTCTTCAACGTGGTGCGGGTGCACAACACCGGCGCGGCGTTTTCCTTCCTGGCCGGAGCGTCCGGCTGGCAGCGCTGGTTTTTCACCGCGCTGGGTCTGGTGGCGGCGGGCGTCATCGTCTGGATGCTGCGCTCCCACCCCGGCCAGCGCCTGTTCTGCCTGGCCATGGCCTGCATCCTGGGCGGTGCCATCGGCAATGTCGTGGACCGGCTGCTGTACGGCTATGTGGTGGATTTCCTGGATTTCCACTGGCAGTGGATGGGCCCGCTGTTTGCCGGCGGGCACTTCCCGGCCTTCAATCTGGCAGACGCGGCGATCAGCCTGGGCGTCATCTGCCTGCTGCTGGACGAGCTGACCCGGGTGCGCAAGACGGCTTGAGCCGCCCCGTCAACGGGACGCTGGCGCCTGCGCGGCGATGGCGTTGAACTGCCGGTCCAGTGTCTCCAGCGCATTGGCTATGTGCGTACGGCGGGCCTGAATCCACGCCTGCTGCGCCGCCATCTGGTCGCGTGCCTGCTGGAGCATCCGCTGCATCTGCGCCGGCTGCGGGCCGCCCAACGTGGCGCGGTTGTTCATGATCGCCACCGGGTCCAGCGTCGCACGGAACTCGGCCTCGCTCAACGGCAGTTCCTTGGCGTACTTGGAATCCTTCAGCGCCTCGGCGTAGATGCGGCGCGCCTGCGGGTACGGGAAATCCAGTGGCTTGATGTCGTGTGCCTTGGCGTAGCTGACCACTTCCGAAGCGAAATGGTGGCCGTCCCGAAACGGCAGCTGGTACTTGCGCATCAGCACATCGGCCAGTTCCTGCGACGCGGTCCAGTCGCTGTTGAGTTCTTCCAGTGCGCGTTCGGGGCTGAGCACCATCGCCTTGAGCACGCGGTCCCAGCGTTGGAGCGCGGCGATGCCGCTGTCGACCATGGCCGAGTTTTGCCGGACGTCCTTGGGGTCGCTCATGCCGGGCGGGAGGTTGTGCGCCTGTAGCACCGGGCCCATTGCCAGTGTCACCGCGGTGGATGCTGCGCTGCGCGTGTCGTTGAGCAGCCCCGGGTTGCGCTTTTGCGGCATGGCGCTGGACACATAGGTGTTGCCGTCACCTTCCTGCAGCAGGATCCAGGGGCGCGCCTGCGCGTACTGCGTCATCACGTCCTGCATGAAGCTGCCGGTACGCAGTCCCAGGCTGGTCACGATGGACGCCACCTCCATGGGCTGGTCCACCGATGAAATCTGCGCCGCATCGTAGGCGTTGTCCACCAGTGCCTCGAAGCCCAGCGCCTGCGCCATCCGCGGGCGGTCCAACGGCCAACTCGTGCCGTTGAGCACCGTGGTGCCCATGGGCGATCGGTCCACGCGCACATAGGTCTCGCGGATGCGCTGTGCATCGCGCAGCAGCCCGGCGGCATGGCCCAGCAGGTAGTGGCCGTAGCTGTTGGCCTGCGCCGCCACGCCGTTGGTGTAGTTGGGAACAACGGTCTTCTGGTGCTTGTCCGCCAGCGCCACCAGCGTGGTGGTCGTCCGGTTGAGCTGTTCGGCCAGCTCCAGCAGCTTGTCGCGCAGGATGGCGCTGCGGTAGGTGGCATGCATGTCCTGGCTGGAGCGGCCCGCATGCAGCAGCGTCACGTCTTCGCCGGCTGCCTGGATCAGCAGGGGTTCGAAGGTGATGACGGAATCAGGCCGCCTGGCACCGAGCTTGTCGCCGTCCGCGATGACCTTGGCGACGCCGGCCGCCAGGCGTGGCGCCAGTGCCTTGTCGAGCAGGCCCTCGTCGCTGTTGATGACCAGCGTGGCCTTGTTGATTTCACCCAGCCAGAAAAAAGGGTCGCGCACGACACGCGTGTCCGCAGGCTGTGCATGCGCAACACAAGCGGCACACCATGCCAACAGCCAAACCTTGTTCGATGCCTGCACAAGCTGCTTCATGGTGTTTGGCCTCCTGTCCTGTGATGGCACGTGCTCGCCCAACGCATGGCACGGCACGGGCTGGTGTGGGATACCCCTAGAACAGGAAGCCGGTGGACAGCACCTGCTCCGACATCCAGATGGTCTGGTCGGCCGTGCCCTGGTAGACCGGCACGCCACGCAGCGCGCCATAGGCGATCTTCTGCGTGAGTTCCAGGAAGATGGACTTGTAGACGGTGTAGCGCACGCCCACTTCCACGCCGGTGGTCCAGCCGTTGACCTGCCACCAGTCGCCGCTGCCGCAGCAGATGTTGACGTTCTTGGGGCCGACCTGGTTGGGGTTGCCCAGGATGGTGTTGTCGGCGTGGGGCAGCAGAATGCCAGCGCCGACGCGGCTGATCAGCTGCAGGTCACCCGGCTGCTGGCTGGGGCCGCTCAGATGCTTGAGCCACACGGCGTTGATCATCAAGTGGTTCAGACCGTTGTGCAGCGCATAGCTGAAGTTCTGCGAATTCAGCGTCATGTTGCCGTTGTACGGGCTGCCGGCGACGGTGCCGGTGACGTTGGCGTTCTGGTTCAGGTCGGTGTTGTACTTGCTGTGGTCCAGCGAGAACTCGATGGCAAAGGTCTTCTCCGGGTTCATGAACTTGCCGACGCGCATGTTCTCCTGCGGGTTCGTGAAGTCCAGGTTGAACAGGGAGTTGACGGTGTCCGACACGCTGGACGGAAAGTCGCTGGCCGTGGCCTGGTGCACCGTGAAGTCATTACCCTGGCTGGGCTGGGACACATGGATGTCGCTGGGTGCGTACTGCTGGCGGCTGTAGCCCCAGGAGAAGTACCAGTTGTTCTCGGCGTTGATGGCGCGGTCAAAACTGGCCTTGGTGGCGTCAGGCGCCGCGGCGCTGCTCTGGGCCAGGGCCATGGAACAAGGCAGCAGGGCGGCCACGGCAGCCCCCAGGAGGTATTGGGTGAATCGGATGGTCATGGACTGGGCTGCATCGCACCGGTGTGCGGGTGCGATGCCTGGTAGTGGGTCGGGGGTTGCCGGGAATCGGTTGGGCTGAATTTTATCCCGCAGCCCGGAAAACCCCATGGCAAGCCTTTGGAGCCGCTGACGGCTTTACAAAGTCAGGATGGTGCAACCGGTGGTCTTGCGTGCCTCCAGGTCGCGGTGCGCCAGCTGCACATCTTCCAGCCGGTAGCGCTGGTCGATGCGGATGTGGACCTTGCCGCTGCCTACCACGGCAAACAGGTCATCGGCCATGGCCTGGGTGGCTTCCCGCGTGGCGATATGGGTGAACAGCGTCTGGCGCGTCACGAAGATCGAGCCCTTGGGCCCCAGGATGCCGGGCGCAAAAGGCGCCACCGGGCCGGACGCATTGCCAAAGCTGGCCATCAGGCCAAAGGGCTGCAGGCAGTCCAGTGATTTGTCCCAGGTGTCTTTGCCCACGGAGTCGTAGACCACCTTCACACCCTTGCCACCGGTGATCTCCTTGACCCGCGCGAGGAAGTCTTCAGCTACGTAGTTGATAGCAAACTCCGCACCATTGGCGAGGGCCAGCGCGCATTTTTCTGCGGATCCCGCGGTGCCGATGAGGCGCAGGCCCAGGGCCTTGGCCCACTGGCAGGCGATCAGCCCGACGCCGCCGGCCGCGGCGTGGAACAGCACGAAGTCGCCCGGGTTGAGCCCGCCTTGCGGCAGCGTCTTCTTCAGCAGGTACTGCGCCGTCAGGCCCTTGAGCATCATGGCCGCGCCGGTCTCGAAAGAGATGGCGTCCGGCAGCTTGCAGACGCACTTGGCGGGCAGCACGCGCAGTTCGCAGTAGGCGCCTGGCGGGTTGCTGGCGTAGGCGGCGCGGTCGCCGGCCTTGAGGTGGGTCACGCCCTCTCCCACCGCCTCCACCACGCCTGCCGCCTCCATGCCCAGCTGCAGTGGCATGGGGAAGGGGTACAGGCCGCTGCGCTGGTAGACGTCGATGAAGTTCAAGCCCACCGCGTGGTGGCGGATGCGGATCTCGCCGGGGCCGGGCTCACCCACGGTGACCTGCACCAGTTGGAGTTGTTCGGGGCCGCCTGTCTGGTCGATGCGGATGGCGCGGGAAAGATTGTTCGACATGGAAATCTCACACAGGGTTGTGGTCGGGCCGCCATGGTGCCATGAAAATGGCCCCCACGCTCCGCCGCTGCGCGGGTCGCTGCCCCCCAAGGGGGTGCGTTTCCCTTGGGGCGGCCCGGCGGGAAACTGGCCCCCACGCGGCCGCTGCGCGTTCACTGCTGCGCGGGCCGCTCCCATTCCGGCGGAGCCCACAGGTGCTTGAGGCGCAGCCACAGCGGGCCGGGGCGCAGCATGTCGCGCGCCATGTCCAGGAACTCGTGGAAGTTCAGCGTCAGGATGTTGTTGCTGTGCACCTGCTTGACGATGCCGTAGTCCACCGTCTCGTCCTCTTCGGCAAAGGTGCCGAACCAGCGGTCGAACAGGATCAGCACGCCACCGTAGTTCTTGTCGATGTACTGCGGGTTGCGGCCGTGGTGCACGCGGTGGTGCGCCGGCGTGACGAACACGTATTCGTACCAGGCCGGCATGCGCTGCACCGACTGCGTGTGCACGAAGAACTGGTAGCCCGGGTCGATGGCGTACAGCATCAACGTCAGCTCCGGCGACAGGCCCAGCAGCATCAGCGGCAAAAAGAACACCCAGTAGCCGGTGACCGGGTACAGCATGCTCTGGCGCATCGCCGTGGACAGGCTCATGTGCTGGCCGCTGTGGTGCACCACATGCGCGCACCAGAACCAGCGCACGCGGTGGCTGCTGCGGTGGAACCAGTAGTAGGTGAACTCCACCAGCAGGAACAGCGGCAGCACCGTCCAGGCGTTGAACGGTATGTCGTAGAAGCGGTGCGCATAGACCCAGTGCATCACCCCCATCAGCAAGAGTGCATGCACCACCAGCTCGAACACCTGGTAGCTGGCGCCCAGGTTCAGGTTGGTCATGATGTCCTGCAGGCGGAAGTTGGTGTCCTGCCCGGCGCGCTTGCGCATGTAAAGCCATTCGACGACAACCGCCAACAAAAAGACCGGCGACAGGCCGATCAGGATGATCTGCTTCCAGTCCACCGGCCCGCCGATCCACGGCTCCAGCCAGGCGGCAATCTCTTGCATGGTCTGCACCATGGCTGTCTCCTTGCGCTGTTGCGCGTTTTTTTGCGATTGTGGCGTAACCGGCATGGCGGCGCGCCAGGCGGCGTCTTTACAAGAACCGCAGCTTTGCGCAGTAAACTGCAAAGCAACGATTCAGGCAAGTCGACCTGAGAGAGACAGGAATTCGCAGTGAATTCCCAAAAACTATAAGTGCAAAACTATGTGCATATTGCGTTGGTGGTCCATGGCTTGCGCGGTGGCGCTAAGTGTCTTTTGCTTGCCAGGCGCTTACGCGCAGGACCGTATCGTGTCCATCGGCAAATCGCCGTTCACCGCCGAGGAAGATGCCAACGGCATGCACGGCAAGCTGGTCGACCTGGTTCGCGCCCTGGACCGTGTCACACACTCCACATCGAAGATCGTTATCCGTCCCTTCGCCCGGTCTCTGGAGCAGACCGCCGCCGGCGAAGCCGACATCCACATCCCGCTCATCCAGAACGGCGATGCACCGCCTCCCAAGGGCCTGGCCTACGTGAACGAGGTGGACTTCGGCCAGAACCCGTTCGTCATCTATTCGCGCAAGCAGGACGCGCTGGATGCCGGCGCACTGCTACGCAACAAGAAGCTGCGGATCGAAAGCGAACCGGGCCATGAAGCGCTGTTCCCGTTCCCGATAAGCCCGACCTACTGCGTCCCCTGCACCCTGCGCAAGATACTGATAGGCCGCGCAGACGCCATGGTGGTACCGGCTGAAATCGTGGACCCGCTGCTGACCGACGCGCAATTCCAGGGCATCCACCGGGCGTTGTACAAGGTGTTCCCGGTACGGGCACTGGTCTCCACCAAGCGCGATTCCACTGCTGCCCGGCGTTACCTGGCAGATGGCATGGAGCAGCTGCGTGCCAGTGGTGAACTGCCAAAGATCACACCCAGCCAGGCCTATACGGACTGGCAGCCTTGAGCCCAACGGGCTAGCGTGATTCCGCACTCTCCTTGCCGGATCGCAATGGCTTGCGACCTTGGCGCTGCACGCCATCAGGCATCCTGCACCACCGTTCCCTGGTGGTAGACCACCTGCCAGCCCGACGGTGTGCGGTGCCACAGGGATGCACGCCGGCTGACCCGGTCGGGCTGGAACAGCGAGCAGATCAGGAGATAGTTATGGGCGACGACACCTCATTGCTCCCATGCGGCAACGATCTTCGCCATGCTGCCATCCGCACGCATGGCCGCGATGGCGGCATTCAGTTTTGCCATCACTTCCGCCTGGTCGGGTCTATTTTTCGCCATCCCGATGTAGTTCATGTCTATGACCAGGGGTGGCGTTTGCACCGTCAGCAGGGAGGGGTCAATTCCAGCAAGCCGGCAATAGTATTTGACAGCAGGGTTTCCGCCAGACAGCACCGCTGCATCGATGCGCTCCACCATGAGTTTGTTCAGACGGGCATCGCCGCTATTGTCCCGGTCTTCGTGAAACGTCGGCAGCGCCGCCTCAAACTGCTCACCGTACGACGAACCCCGTTGAATTCCGACGCGCTTGCCTTTCAGGTCCGCAAACTGCGCAATCTTGAGACCGGACTTCTTCAAGGTAATGACCTGTACGCGATCCTCCAGCACCGCGTCCGTGAAGCTGAACAGCTTCGCGCGCTCCGCTGTTTTGGAGAGACCCGCCAGCACGCCCTCGCCTTCCAGGGCCATCTTGTACGCCCTCGCCCACGGCACGGCGTCAACCACCGGTTTGTAGCCTGCACGAAGCACAATGGCCACAGCCACCTGCGTGACGTAGCCGGTTGGCGTGCCGTCCTCTTCCACGAACATCTTGGGAGCCACCTGCGATGCGACGAGCACCTTCAATTCGGCACCCTGTGCATGCAGGCACTCTGCCACCATGCCGCTCATCAGCGCCACGGCCAGGCACAAGGTCATACGCCGCAGTCGCACACGTCCAACGATCCCAGCAGGCACCATGTTTTTTCCTATTCCGCAAATTTCCTGCCAAGGCCACGGTGACACCCTGAAAGTCAATCCACAGGCGCAGTGGTCGGAGCCCATTGTGCCGGTCCACTCTGGAAAGTCAACTGAAGAAAGCCCGCAATGCAGTGTGAAAACGCGCGCGCGCAAAACACCGGATCTATCTAGAATCAATCGCCCACCCAACTTGCGGACCGTCGCCCGCTATCCCGGCGATCCGGTACCGTCCTACCGCGGAGTCGTCATGCCTACCTCCATCAAATCGCGGTTGATCGCGATCTGCCTTCTCATCGTGGTCGCCGCCATCGGCATCTCCACCGCAGCCAGCTATTGGGCCGTGCGAAACAGCACGCAAAAACAGATCAATGCGGAGCTCAGTTCGCTCGGCCAGGCCCAGGCGGAAGCGATGGGGGCCTGGGTGCGCAAGCAGCAAGACGTCGTCACCGCCTTGTCCGTGGCCGCGGCCACGGAAGACTCCACCAGCGCCATGACGCAAGCCCTGCAATCGGGCCGGCTGGACCTGGCTTATGTAGGGCGCGCCGACAAGCGGATGACATCCATCCCCGACCGCAAGCGGCCTGCCGACTACGACCCCACGGCACGCCCCTGGTACAAGCTGGCCTTGACCAAGCCGGACGCCGCAGTCATCACGGCACCCTACATTGCGTCGTCGAGCAAGAAACTCGTGGTCACCTTTGCGCGCGCTATCCAGAACAACGGCCAGGTCACCGCCGTGGCCGGCTCGGACGTGGCGCTGGACGACATCATTGCCACCCTCAATACGATCAAGCCGACCGCCAGCGGGCTGGCCTTCCTGCTGGACAAGGAGGGCAAGATCATCGCCCACCCGAATGCGGCGCTGAGCCTCAAGCCGCTGCAGGAACTCTCCAAAGACCTGGACGCTGCCTTGATCGAACGCGCCGGCAAGACCGGTGATGAACTGGTGGAAGGTGCCATCGACGGCGCGCATTACTACCTGCACGCCAACAATGTGCCTGGCACCGAATGGACCTTGGTGATCGCCGCAGAACGCGGAGAGGCCATTGCGTCACTGAGCGCGGTGCTGAGCAGCGCCGGCGTCGCACTGGTGCTGGTGACGATCGCCGCTGCGTTCCTGTCCGTCTTTTCTGTCAACCTCATGCTGCGTGGTCTGGGCGAGGTGCAGCACGCCATGGACGAAATCGGTTCTGGCTCCGGAGACCTGACGCAACGGCTCAAGGTGGAAGGCCAGGACGAGATTGCCAAGATCTCGCACAGCTTCAACCAGTTCGCGCAGAAGATCGAGCATGTCATCCAGGACGTGCGGCATACGAGCCAGTCCATCGCCGTGGCCTCCCGCGAAATTGCCGTCGGCAATCAGGACCTGAGCCAGCGCACCGAAGAAAGCGCCAGCAACCTGCAACAAACCGCAGCCTCGATGGACCAGATCGCCAACACCGTGCGCCACAGCGCGGATTCTGCCGCCAGCGCCAACGACCTGGCCCACACGGCCGCTGAAGCGGCGCGCCGCGGCGGCGAGGTGGTGAACCAGGTGACGGCCACCATGGAGAGGATTCACACTTCCAGCCAGCGGATCAACGACATCATTGGCACCATTGACGGCATCGCCTTCCAGACCAACATCCTGGCACTGAACGCCGCGGTGGAAGCGGCGCGTGCCGGCGAACAAGGTCGCGGCTTTGCCGTGGTCGCCTCCGAGGTGCGCGCATTGGCGGGCCGCAGCGCCGAAGCCGCCAAGGAAATCAAGACCTTGATCCAGTCCAGCGTCGAGCAGGTGGAGCGCGGTTCCGAACAGGTAGGCCACGCCAGCCAAAGCATGGGGGACATCGTCACCAGCGTCAAACGCGTGAGCGACATCCTGGCGGAGTTGGCCAACAGCGCCCGGGAACAGAGTTCCGGGATTGGTGAAATCAACACCGCCGTCAGCCAGCTCGATCAGGTCACGCAAGGCAACGC
>JACXTT010012607.1_pt1 | contig 11214 bp, 9 predicted proteins | sample 9270951 | NCBI WGS metagenome assembly JACXTT01 (sample SAMN15532306, study PRJNA645909) | rock metagenome | isolation source: weathered quartz diorite | place: Puerto Rico | collected 2017-06-21 | reverse complement strand
CGCCTTGTGCCGCGCGCTCGTTTTCACCCGGGGCCAGCTCGGATTACTGGACCATTGCGGTGTTGGTTGCCGGATTTGGGACCATCGGTGCGTCCATCAATCTCATCGCCACCACCCTTTGCCTGCGATGCCCCGGGATGCGCTTGGGCCGCATGCCCCTGCTGGTGTGGCTCAACCTGGTGATGTCCGGAATGGTTCTTATCGTGGTCACGCCGCTGTCCGCCGCGCAGATCATGCTGCTTGTGGATCGTTATCTCGGCGGCCACTTCTTCGATACGCAAGCGGGTGGGTCGGCCACACTCTGGATGCACTTCTTTTGGATATTCGGACATCCCGAGGTGTACGTCCTGGTTATTCCGTGCTTCGCTTTTATGTCGGAGATTGTTCCGGTGTTTTCCCGGAAGCCGATTTTCGGATACCCAATTATGGTTGCAGCCACGCTCTGTATCGGCTTCCTGAGCATGAGCGTGTGGGCGCACCACATGTTCACCATCGGGATGAACTCTTACGCCAATAGCTTTTTCACCATCACTTCGATGATGGTCGGTATTCCGACGGGAATCAAGATCTTCAACTGGATCGGCACGATGTGGGGCGGGAAGATCCAATTCAAGACACCGATGCTGTTCTGCATCGCTTTTCTTTTTCAGTTTTTGATCGCCGGCCTCACCGGAATCATGCTTGCGTCAGCCCCGTTTGATTGGCAACTCAGCCTCTCGTACTTTGTTGTGGCGCACTTTCACTACGTGATCGTGGGCGGAATTCTGTTCGCGCTCTTCGCTGCCTTCTATTACTGGTATCCGAAAATCACCGGAAGACTCATGAGCGAACGGCTGGGCAAGTGGCATTTCTGGCTTTTCGTGCTGGGTTTTCACCTGACATTTGATGTGATGCACATTCCCGGACTCTTGGGAATGCCGCGCCGCATCTATACCTACGAGCCGGGCCGCGGTTGGGACACGATGAACCTGATCGTCTCGATCGGGGCATTTATTCAAGGCATATCGGTCCTGGTGTTTGTAGCGAACCTCGTCGTTTCTTATTGGAAGGGAGACATTGCAGGAAATGATCCCTGGGATGCATGGACTCTCGAATGGTCCGTAAGCTCCCCACCGCCCGCATACAACTTTGCGTCGATCCCGACAGTCGCCAGTCGCCGGCCGTTGTGGGATCGGAAGCATCCGGAAGATCCGGACAGCCGCTACGAGTGAGTGTGGGGGAACCGGCCATTGACCAATCAAGGAGGCCGCGAAGCGGTGCACCGAAATCGTCTGGCCGCGCGAAGCGCGAGCCCGATAGGGCGAAGCCGTAAAGAATGGGCGCGACACTAAGAAAAAGGAAAGCGAGTGATGAGCGCAACAGATGCAATCGCGACACCGGCCCTTGAAACGCCTGAAGGATGGAGTCTTCCGTATCGTGGAACGGTTGGTATGGCCGCCCTCATCATCGCAGAGTCGGCCATCTTCACGATTTTCGTCGTTGCCTATCTCTACTATGTCGGGAAGAGCCTCACAGGACCGACTCCGCGCGACGTGCTCGAGACACCGATCTTCTACACGATCTGTCTGCTGTCGAGCAGTCTCACAATCCACTTCGCGGGAAGATCCCTTGTACGCGACAGGCGAGGCGTATTCCTGGGCTTGTGGCTGCTTACCATCATTCTAGGCGCGCTGTTTCTTTACGGCACTGGTCACGAATGGCATCGCCTGATCTACGAACACGGGTTGACGATCTCCACGAACCTTTTTGGAACGACCTATTACTCACTGGTTGGTCTGCACGCTTTTCATGTCACCGCAGGCCTCGTCATGCTCTTCGTCGTGCTCATGTTCGGGTTGGCAGGCCGTCTCGGTCGTGAGCAGTCTGCTCGCGTGGGCGTGCTTTCGTTGTACTGGCATTTTGTCGATAGCGTCTGGGTCGTCGTCTTCACGGTGGTCTACGTCATTGGGCGCTGAGAAGACGAGAAGCAGGAGATGCAATGGCAACCGAGTTACCCGCAGAACAAACGGGCGAAAACTCCAGAGCTCCGCGTGAGATCGATGTGCCTGCATCGACGGCGTGGCCGCTCGTGTTGGCTTTTGGATTTACGTTGTTGTTCGCAGGACTCCTGATGAGCCTGTCCGTGACTGTTCTCGGCGTCGTGCTTTCGGTGGCGGCGTGCGTAGGCTGGTTTCGCGAAGTCTTCCCTCGACAACATGAAGAACGCATGCCCCTCGTCTCGGAGGATTTTGGCGTAACGACCAGCCGCCGCATCGTCGAACGGGTGCCGGTTGCGGCAGAACAGGTACGCGCCTGGCTTCCTGTCCACACGTATCCGGTATCGGCCGGCGTGAAGGGCGGACTGGCCGGAGGCGTCGCGATGGCCGTATTGGCCTGTGCCTATGGGCTACTCAAGACAGGAAGCATCTGGTATCCCATCAATCTTCTTGCGGCTGTGGTCTACGCCGCATCGCTGAGACTCGATGCCGCACAACTGTATTCGTTTCACGCGGACATGTTCGCCATTGCGTTGGGTCTCCATAGCCTCGTGTCCACACTCGTGGGGTTGCTTTATGGCGCCATGCTTCCCATGTTCGCGCGGCGTCCGATCGTACTCGGAGGACTGATCGCGCCCGTATTGTGGTCGGGCCTGCTGTACTTGATGTTAGGCCTTTTGAATCCCTTGCTGGAGAGCCGCATCGACTGGGTCTGGTTCATGGCTTCGCAGGTTGCATTCGGCATTGTGGCAGGCCTCGTGGTCGTATCGCAGTCGCGTATGCCCACGCGCGAGAACTTGTCGTTCGCCCTGCGCGCAGGAATTGAAGCTCCAGGAATCATTCCACCAAGAGAGAGAGGAGAGCCGCGCCCGTGAACGCACTTCGATTTCTATCTGCAACCCCGGCGCTGGGCATGACGCTCGCCATGATACTCGCCATGACTCTCCTGTGGGGGTGCGGCTCTCCGCCCGGTAAGCCGCGTAAAGGTTCAGAGCCGGTGGCGCCCAAAGAGGTCGCGAAATTTGGCACGTTGTACGCTCAAAACTGCTCGGGCTGCCATGGCGCCGAAGGGCGAGGAGGAGGCGCGATCCCGCTTGCGGATCCTCTCTACCTGAGCATCGTGAGTGAAGCGACGATGCGCCAGGTTATCGTCAACGGAGTGCGTGGAACCTCCATGCCGGCTTTTGCTCAGAGCGCCGGCGGAATGTTGACGGCCGAGCAGATTGATGTGATCAACAGCGGTATCCGATCGCGTTGGGGCCAGGAGGGAATCCTCGGCGATCCGCCTTCCTATTTTGCGAAATCCATGGGCAACGTACAGCGAGGCAAAGTCGCTTATGAGACGTACTGCGAGTCTTGTCACGGTCCACAAGGTGACGGTGGTCCCAAAGGGAGCGCCATCACGAACAAACCCTTTCTGGCGCTTGTCAGCGATCAGGAGCTGCGCACGATCGTCATTGTGGGCCGTCCGGAATTAGGGGCGCCCGACTGGCGCGGGAATGTGCCCGGCAAGCCAATGTCGGATCAGGAAATCACCGACGTCGTTGCGTGGCTCGCCTCGCACCGCAACCAGAATCCCGAGCAGCCTGACTTCATCTCAAAAAACGAGCCGCACTAGGAGTCCGACGATGCCGAATGAAACTCTCGTTACTCGCCGCGGGCTGTTGACGAAGTTGGCCGTTCTGTTCAACGGAGTGATTGCAGTCGCATTGGCGGTACCCATCGTGGGATTTCTTCTCTCCGCGATTACGCGCGGGCGAGGAAATGCCTATCTCTCCTGGGTACCATTGGGTGCCGTTAGCGATTTCCCCGAAGGCGAAACGCGGCTGGCCACCTTTCGGAATCCATACGTGACGCCAACTGATGGGAAGACTGCCGACACGGCTTGCTGGGTGCGGCACATCGGACGCGACAAATTTCAGGTTTTTGCCATCAACTGCATGCATCTGGGATGTCCGGTTCGCTGGTTCCCTCAATCTGGTTTGTTCATGTGTCCGTGCCACGGCGGAGTGTACTACCGCGACGGGTCGCGAGCCTCGGGCCCGCCGGAGCGCGCGCTTGTCGAATACCCGTGGAAAGTTGAGAACGGCAAGATCATTATTCAGGCCGGTGAGTTGCCCACACCGGGAGGCAGTGCCGCTCTCGACAGAAGGACACCGCCATGCGCCTGATCACAAAAATTGGGCAATGGTTCGACCACCGCCTGCAGCTGGCGGCTCCCATTCGGGAAGCCGCCGAACATCCCATCCCAATAAAATCGTCGAGCTGGTTCTACGTATTCGGCAGCGCGGCACTCACCGTCTTCTTTCTACAACTCGTTACCGGAATTCTACTCGCGCTCATTTACGTGCCCTCCGCGGCTGAAGCGTGGAACAGTCTTCAGGCTCTCAACCACGACGTGACTCTCGGCTGGTTTATCCGCGCACTGCATGGATGGGGTTCGAATTTCATGGTGGCCATCGTTCTGATTCACATGGCACAGGTCTTCCTGTTCGGCGCTTACAAGTTTCCGCGGGAGCTCACGTGGGTCCTCGGTGTCTTCCTTTTGCTGATGACACTCGGCATGGCATTCACCGGACAAGTATTGCGCTTCGATCAAGACGCTTATTGGGGACTCGGAATCGGAGCGTCAATCGCCAGCCGAATCCCTTTTGCGGGTCCGGCGGTGGTGAAGTTCATGCTGGGTGGGCCGATCATTGGCGGTGCGACTCTATCCCGATTCTTCACGCTGCATGTGTTCCTGATTCCTGGATCCTTGATCGCTTTCGTGTCCCTTCATGTCTTGATGGTGCTGACGCTGGGAATCAACGAATGGCCAATGCCGGGACGGCTCGTGAAACGAGCGACGTATGAACGCGAGTACCATGAATTGACGAAGCGCGAAGGCGAAGCTTTCGTTCCCTATGGCGTGTGGAAAGATCTGTTCTTCTCGGGGGTCATCCTCCTCGCTATCGCCGCTTGCGCCCTCTACTTCGGTCCATTTGGTCCGACAGGCAGGCCGGATCCGACGCTTATCCAAACCGTGCCGAAGCCGGATTACTTTTTCTTGTGGCTCTATGCCGTACTTTCGCTGCTGCCACCGTCGCTCGAAACTCCTGCGGTTCTGATTGGTCCGGTCGTGGTGATCCTCGGTTTGCTCCTTCTTCCGTTTCTCTCCGGTGAAGGAGAAAAGAGCTGGCGTCGGAGGCCTGTTGGAGTTTTGACCGTATTGTTGATCGCCATCGCGTTCGGAACGTTTACGCGCATGGCGGAGTTCGCGCCCTGGAGCCCGCACATGGAGGCCTGGAGCGGTGATCCAGTGCCGGAGCGAATGATCCTTCACACGACTGCGCTTGAGCGGCAAGGCGCGCTCGTTTTTCAGGTCAAACAATGTCGCAACTGTCATGCCCTTGGAGGGAGCGGTGGGGACAGAGGACCCGCTTTGGACACCGTCGCCGTGCGGCTCACACACGACCAGCTCATCCGGCAAGTCATTCAAGGAGGCGGCAACATGCCGACTTATGGAAAAAACTTGAGTCCGCCGGAGACGACCGCACTCGTCGCATTTCTCCAAACGTTGCATCCGCCGGGACAAGCTCCCGCGCGCGATGCCTCGCGCGATGTGGTGCTCGAAGAAGGACCGGAAAGACTGACGCGTGAAGCCCCTGGCTCGCAACGATAGGAGACCGCTCCATGCCACACCCTCATCATGGCCTATCGGGATCGTCTCCAGTTTCGCTGGTCCTCCCGATTTTTGCGGCGTTGGTGTACTTGCGCGGATGGCTTCATGTTCGTTCCACTTCGCTAAACGTCATTGAAGCCTGGCGAGCCGGCAGCTTTGTCCTCGGACTCCTCTCGATATGGGTCGCATTGGCCTCACCCATTGCTGTATGGGACCAGGCATTGCTCACAGGCCACATGATTCAACATCTCTTACTCACGACGTTTGCAGCTCCCTTGATCCTGCTGAGTGAACCCGTGATGCTTTTGGTGCACGGTTTACCGCGACGATTCGTCCGATCAATCATTGGTCCGCTGTTTCGTTGGCGACCGGTGCAGCAACTCGGAAGGCTGCTCGCGCAACCTGCGTTATGCTGGCTTGCCGCCGTCGGCGCGTTGGTGATATGGCATGTTCCCGGTGCGTTTACGCTCGGAATGAAATCGGAAGCGTGGCATGCGGTCGAGCACGCATCCTTCCTCGGAACCGGGTTTCTGTTCTGGTGGCCGGTTGTTCAACCCTGGCCGAGTGTATCGGGACGGGCCGACTGGTCGATCATCTTGTACCTGTTTCTTGCGACGTTACCGTGCGATGCCCTGTCCGCATTTCTTGTGTTCTCCGAGCGTGTCGCGTATCCCGTGTACCTTTCGACATCAGGCCAATCCAGCCTTTCCGTTCTCGCAGATCAGCAGTGCGCTGGGGCGTTAATGTGGACCTGCGTCACGATTGTTTATCTCGTGGCTGGAGCGATTCTCAGCACACACCTGCTCTCGCTGCAGATTTCCGCGACGCCAGAAATAGATCCTCAGAGCATGGAGGTTCCTCTTTAAGCATGGCCGCTGACCGCATTCTTGCGACGCTGGATGAGCCCTTCGTCGAGCGTCGTCGTTTGGTGGATTCCGCCGTGTTGTTGGACTATTGGGCGTTAACCAAACCAGAAGTCAATTTTCTGATCGTAATCACAACTTTCGCCGGCTTCTACTTGGGCCGTGCAGCCCCTTACCGGGACTTTCCGCTTTTGCTCTCGGTCAACGCAATGTTGGCCACCTTGCTGGTGGCCAGCGGCGCGGGCACCTTGAATCAATACATCGAGCGACGCTTCGATGCCCAGATGCGTCGGACTGCCAGACGGCCGCTTGCTGCCGGCCGACTCAAGCCCTCGGCGGTCTTCTGGTTCGGTGCATCTCTATCGACGGCCGGCAGCATTTATCTCGCGGTAGCCGTCAATGGACTTGCGAGCCTGCTCGCAATGTTTACGTTGTTGTCTTACTTGTTTTTCTACACGCCACTCAAAAGGAAAACCCCGCTATGTACGCTGGTTGGGGCCGTTCCAGGCGCCATGCCTCCCCTGATCGGCTGGGCCGCAGCGTGCGGTAAGCTCAGCTTTGAAGCATGGACGCTCTTCCTAGTGATTTTCCTCTGGCAGTTCCCACACTTCATGGCAATAGCCTGGATATACCGTGCCGACTACTATCGCGCGGGCTACCTGGTGCTGCCTCGCGGCCACGCGGGCGCCCGTTTAGCGGCTTTGCAGACCCTCTTGCCACTCTGTGTTTTGATACCCTTGGGTCTGTTTCCGGACTTTACAGGCCAGCCGAACATGTTCTACCGCATCGGAGCCTTGATCCTGAGTCTTGGGTTTTTCTACTACGGAGCCCAGTTCGCGCTTCATCGATCCAGCTCGGCGGCACGCCGGCTGCTTGCCGCATCCATCATTTATCTTCCGTTGCTCTTCATACTGATGGTCCTTCTCAAGGGCTAGCGTGCCAAGCGGACGATCGTCGACAGTTAACAAGCTTGTCAGGACAAGCTGCGAGCGCTTCGGTAAGTTCTCCTTGTTCTTCTCGTAATTCTCCGAGTTGTTCCGCTATTAGCAGCGGGCTAGTCTGAAAAGGAAAAACCGCAAACACGGTTTCGGCAAAGATCTTCTAGTGGAGAAATGAACTTGCGTAAATTCGTGGTCTGTAATTGTCTGATCTCCTGCTATCTGCTTTCGTACACCATATCGTCCGCACAAAACGTCAGCCAACCAGCTCCGGTGTTAGCAGCGCAGACTGTTGAGTTGCAGCCCGACGCTTTAATCGATTCAGCCACTCCGAGTGGCTCCGAGACCAACACGGTGTCCGAAGAACCCCCACTTCCTTCGCCGCAGTCCCCAGGGAACGGAAACGTGAACCAGAATGTAAACGGCCGTGCCCTAGCTGCGACTACCTACGTTTTTCCAACAGGCCGGGAAATGGGCGCCTATTGGCTTCGTAATGTGGTTGGTCCGAAGGCTTTCATAGGTGCCACGATTACCTCCAGCTGGAATACCTGGGTCAATATATCGCCCGACGAATGGGGCCACCGCCGGGGGTGGGGCAGACGCTTTGGTGTCTCACTCCTGGACAACTCGATGAACGAGTCGTCACGTGTACTCCTATCACTCGCCATGAATCAGGATCCGATGTACTACCGCTGTGACTGCTCGGGTGCATGGGCGCGGGCGAAACACGCCATCAAGTTGTCGTTCACGTCGCGGACTAGCAGCGGTGCTTACGTATTTGCACCACCCAAGATCGTTGCACCTTTCGTGGGGCCGTTGGTTACACGAAACACAATCTATCCGTCCAGCTTCGACTCCTCGAACGCAGCATCCGCGGGTGCCTACTACCTGGCCGGCAGTATTGGATGGAACCTGGTGCGGGAATTTATATATGCCTGGAAATAGGAAGTGAGGCACGAACGTGGCGGCGCTCGTCGCCTCTGTTTCCTATTCGCATCTGCTAGGACTGATGCCGCTTTGCGCTGTGTATGACGGTGAGTAGCTCATTACCGGTTACGCGACATCAGCGAGACAGAAAATTCTTATCCGAAAATATTGCACAGATCTGACAGGCTCGCCGAACTGCGACTTTCGTCAGCTGGAATTACGCTTGCATTTAGCGACGAATCCTTGAAGGAGCATTACAAATGACATTTAAGCTAATCGTGCGGTCTTCACTCATCCTAGCTGTTCTGACAGTGATGACCGCAACCCTATTCGCGCAGCGTGTGGAGATTTATCCGAATGCCGGATTTATCTGGCCGCGTCACATAGCGGACGGACAAAATTTTAGAGATCAGGCCATTTGGGGAGCGAAGGGGAGTGTGTTCCTAGACTCGAACACGCAACTCGAGGGCAGCTTTGAATATCTCAACCATTTTCAGTTAAGGGAACCATTGAACCCTTTCGATTCGGTTTTTGGGGTGGTTCAACCCGCAGTGCGCGGTTTTCTCTATGACGCAAACTTCGTGTACAACTTCGGCGAACGGCCCTTTTTCAACAAACGTATTACCCCATTCCTGTCTGTCGGAGCCGGGGGTCTCTCCACGTACATCCCAGATGCCTCCTCAGTATTCATCCAGGGGGGTGGCAGAGTGATCAACGCGGCGGGCGCTGTGGTGCCGAATCCCGCGCCGTCCAAAACGATGGATAGCGGCGACGCCTTCGTCACCGTGAACTACGGCGGCGGTGTTAAGTTCCCGAAATATGTGGGCCCAATAGGCTTCCGTGTTGATGTTCGTGGACGCACGATTCCGAACTTCTTCTCTCACACAGCGACATGGCTCGAGCCTACCGCCGGTATAACTTTCAATTGGGGCGAACGGTAGGTGGCTAAACACGTGTAGCGCGCTGACCAATACACCCTGCCCGCCTAAAGTCGAGTGTGAAGTTGGACCATCTTCATCACGTTGTCTCTTTCATCACGCCGCTCGGCGGGCGATTTGCTGTTTTGCTGCGGCTACGATCTCGTCAGGCTCAAACCCAAATTTCTTTTGTAATTCTTTGAGAGGCGCCGACGCGCCGAAGGTATGCATTCCGATCACTCGGCCGCTTAAGCCGACGTAGCGCTCCCACCCAAATGTCGAGGCCTGTTCGATCGCAACCCGCGCCGTCACCTCGGGAGGCAGGACGCTGTCTCTGTACTCTTGTGTCTGATGCTCGAAGATATCCCAGGACGGCATTGAAACCACTCTCGACCGGATTCCATCAGCAAGGAGCTGCTCGTGCGCCTCTACGGCGAGACTAACCTCACTTCCCGACGCAATGAGAATGACATCGGGCTTCCCGCCCGGCGTATCGGCGAGCACGTAAGCACCCTTCGAAACACCGGACGCGGATGCATATTTGCTTCGATCGAAGGTCGGCAGCGGCTGGCGCGACAACGCCAGCACAGCCGGCTGATGCCGGAGTTGCACGATGTAGCGATAAGCCTCGACCACTTCGTTTGCGTCGGCCGGACGTAGCGTCACCAGACCTGGAATTGCACGCAATGAAGCCAAATGTTCGACCGGTTGGTGTGTCGGTCCATCTTCGCCGTCGCCCATCGCGTCGTGTGTGAACGCGTAGAACACTGGCAGCTCCATTAATGCCGCAAGCCGGAGGGCAGGACGCGCGTAGTCGCTAAAGATGAAGAACGTTGCACCGAACGAGCGCAGCTTAGACAGCGACATCCCGTTCACAATTGCGCCCATCGCATGTTCGCGTATGCCAAAGTGTAAGTTTTTCCCACCGGGCGTGGGCGCTTGGAAGTTTCCGGCGCCCTCGTAGGTGAGCGTGGTCTTATTAGAAGGACCGAGGTCCGCCGAGCCGCCAAGGAACCACGGAATATTTTGCGCAAGCACGTTGAGTACTTTGCCCGAGGCATCTCGACCTGCGACGCCCTTTGGGTCGGCGGAAAAGACCGGAAGGTTGCGGTCCCAGCCGGCAGGCAACTCGCGCTTTTGCATCTGCTCGATTTCGATCGCCAGCTCCGGATACTTTTCACGGTACGCGGCGAAAAGTTCCGTCCACTTCTGCTGAGCGTCATGGCCGCGCCTGCCGATTCCGGCTGCGAAATGCTCGTACACACCATCAGGAACGAGGAACTTCGCGTCCTCAGGCCATCCGTAGGCGCGCTTGACGAGGCGGACTTCATCGTCGGCGAGTGGTTCGCCATGCGCTGCCGACGTGTCCTGTTTGTGCGGCGAACCATATCCGATGTGGCTGTCGAGCACGATGAATGTGGGTTTGCCCTTAGTGTTTCGGAAAACGTCAAGGGCATCCTCGATGCGGTCGATATCGTTTGCGTCGGCAACTCGCAACACGTTCCAACCGTAAGCGAGAAAGCGTGCAGCGACATCCTCTGTAAACGTGATGCTCGTGTTGCCTTCGATCGTGATGTGATTGTTGTCCCAAACCCAACACAGATTGTCGAGTCCGAGATGGGCTGCGAGCGACGCCGCTTCCGAACCGACGCCCTCCATCATGCAGCCGTCGCCGCAGACCGTGTAGATCTTGTAATCGAAGATGTCAAAGCCCGGGCGATTGTAGTTGTTGGCGAGCCACTTCTGCGCTATTGCCATGCCGACGCTGGTGGCAACGCCCTGGCCGAGCGGACCGGTAGTGGTTTCGACGCCGGAGACCCAGTGATATTCCGGATGTCCCGGAGCCTTGCTGTCCAATTGGCGGAAACGGCGGATATCGTCGAGCGTCACCGAAGGTTTTCCGAGTCGTTCGTACTCGGCGTTGACGGCCTG
>JACXTT010012606.1_pt1 | contig 11214 bp, 9 predicted proteins | sample 9270951 | NCBI WGS metagenome assembly JACXTT01 (sample SAMN15532306, study PRJNA645909) | rock metagenome | isolation source: weathered quartz diorite | place: Puerto Rico | collected 2017-06-21 | reverse complement strand
ACCGACAAGCAGCTTTACCGGCTGATGGTCGCGCAGGATACGGGCGGCGCCATCAAGGGCAGCGTACGGGCCGATTTTTTCTGGGGCTTTGGCCCGGAGGCGGCGGACCAGGCGGGAAAGATGAGGCAGACCGGCAAGATGTGGGTGCTGATGCCTGCCGGTTATGTACCCCAGACTCCGGCTCCTCAGAAAGCATGTTGCTGAACAGTCAGACTCGCAGGATCATCCGCAATCGTTAAGCGGCCACCGGTTTCAACCCGGATTATCCGGATTCCAATCCGGTGGCGAATCGTGTAAATCACGCGGGCGGTGCGCCCATCATTTTTCGTCATGCATTCTTGCCGCTGCCCGGCTCGTCATTTCGGTGTTGCGGCTGCCGAGCTTAGTTTCTTTTCAATGGTGTCGGCAGGAACCATTCCCGGCACGACCGAACCATCGGCAAAGATCAGCGTCGGGGTGCCGTTTATGCCATTTTTTCGGCCTGCCTGAAGGAGGGTTTCGATTGGCGCCTCACAGTTTTTCCCGGCGGGTGCAATACCTCTGAGCATGAAGTCATCCCAGGCCTTGAGTCGGTCGGGCGCACACCATATTGCCGTGGCTGTCGGTATCGAACCATTGAGTACCGGGTAAAGCAGCGTGTAGATCGTTACATCATTGATATTTGCCAGTTCCTTTTCCAGGCGTTTGCAATAAGGACAATTCGGGTCGGAAAATACCACCAGCTTGCGCTTGCCGCTGCCCTTGACCGCCGTGATTGCCAACTCCAGTGGCAGAGACGCGGGACTTATCCGCCTTGCATCCTTGATCTGCTGCAGGCGTTCGCTGGTCAGGCTTTGCCGGGTTTGCGGGTCGACGACGTGTCCAAAAAAGAAATAAGTCCCTTTGTCATCCGTATAAAATAGCTCACTTCCCACCACGACTTCATAGAGTCCAAGATAGGGGGTCTTTTTCAGGCTTTCGATTTTCTCGCCGGGGAACGTTGCCTGGAGCGTTTTTTTCAGGGACGCCTCGTCAGCAAACGCAGCGCCAAAAACAAAGCACAATAATAGGGATGTAAAAACGAGTTTTGAACGCATGATCCTGGCTGCTCCGGATGAAGTAATCTTTCAGTGTGTCATTGTGTTGCGAAACCGGCTGTCCTAACCTAACGCGTGCCGCATCAGCCGGTCTTTCAGGAAGGGCAGACGATTAGTGATATCCAGTCCTACATTGCGCAAGCGAACGAGCGTCGGGTGGGTGTTGCTGAATAATTTTTGCAGACTGTCGGTGACCAGCTCCATAGCCAGGATATCTTCCTTGCGTGCCCGCTCATAACTGCGCAGTAACAGATAATCGCCGCAATCCGGTTGAAGTCCGCGTCCAAGAAGCGTCGCAGCCAGCTCTTGGGCATCGCGCAGCCCCAGGTTCATGCCTTGTCCGGCAAGAGGATGAATGCCGTGCGCGGCATCGCCGATAAGCGCCACATGCGGCTGCACCAGCTTTTTTACGTGCATGAAATTCAGCGGAAAAGCGGCGGGACGGGTGACGAGCTGCATTTCGCCCAAAGCGCGGCAGGAAGCCTCCGTGACCTGGCGGCACAACTCTGCTTCGGGTAAATCGAGCAACGCACGGGCCCGCTCTTCATTTGCCGACCATACCATGGATACCATGGTATCCGGCAATGGCAGCAGTGCCAGCACCCCATCCCGGCGGAACCACTGATGAGCGATATTGCGGTGGTGCCGCTCGGCCCTGAAATTGGCCACCACGCCTGTTTGCTGATAGGAGTGCCGCACAGCTTCGATTCCCGCATGCTCCCGCACCCAGGAATTCAAACCATCCGCTCCAACGATCAGCGCCGCCTGAAGTATGCGGCCATCATCCAGGTGCAGGCTGGCATGAGATTCGGTCCGTGTCATCGCGGCGCATCGCACGGGGCAGAATATTTTTACATGCTTTTTTTCGTGCTTGAGCGCATTCCAGACAGCGGTTTGAAGCTGGCGGTTTTCCACAATGAAAGCCAGTTCCGAGCACCCGATGTCGTAAGAGCTGAAATCAATGTGCGCGGCGCTGTCATCGCCAAACACAGCCATGTTATAGACCGGCGTAACCCGGTCCCGGTCGAGTGACTGCCATACGCCCAGGCTTTCAAGGAATTCGGCGCTGCCCGGGCTAATGGCATAAATTCTGCTGTCCCAGCTATCGTCCGATGGAAGCGGGACTGGCGGATGCGACTCCACCAATGCGATTTTGAGACCGGCATCTTTGAGGCCAAGCGCCAGGCTTGCCCCAACCAATCCTCCCCCGACAATAACGACATCGAATTTCATAAAGGCATTATCCTAAATCTGCCCTGTAGCGGACTCACTGTAAAGGTGAAGGTCTAAGTGTCGCAAAATGTTTTTGTGGGATCATAGCAATAAACCGAAAAGTGAGCGGTCAACTGCTGAATTTAGGATTATACAGGTACAGGCGCTTTTATCATCCTTCAGATCCTTCAGATGGAATCAGCGCTTTGCCATTTGAAATCAACGGGAGAAGCAAGGTAAAGTTATACTTGGCAAATTATGAAAAATGGCTAGAGTCAACTTTTTCTGCATGCAATATCAGGTACATATTTCGCGCAAGCCTTTGTTAATCTTGACAGTGTCCGCGCGCGGAGGCACAATTCGACCTCTTCCCGCACACACGTGGCGAATTAGCTCAGTGGTTAGAGCAGCGGAATCATAATCCGTTGGTCCCCAGTTCGAATCTGGGATTCGCTACCATCATTCAATGGATTAGCCTGAGAGCTGATTCTCTTTTATTTTTGAGGTTACGCTAGAGTCATCTCCCTTTGGGCATGGCTCGGCATGTGGTTACCTCATCCATATCCGCATCATAGCCCAAGCTTGCATTGTTAACGGTTGAGGACCGGCAATCCGAATGGGTTGCCGGTCTGGTCAGCCCGGTAGATCCACGCGCCAGCAGTCGCTAAAAGCTGTCAAATCTCCATCCATATTTTTATTTGTTTTCACCAAAGTGAGGTTTGATGTTTGTGGTAAAGCGCACAGAGAATACTATTGCAGGGTGAGATCATGAATTTGTTGCAATATGATGACATCGTTGTCGTCTAAATGTCTTTCTGTTCGTTAATGGTTTTATGGATCGAGGCAAGACGTCCGGTGGTTACCGATCTCTAATCATGATAAAGGGGTGATGCGAGCAAATGGTAAAAAAATCTAACTTAATAGATATGTTCGGGCTAAGTGGCCGGGCCTCACATGACGATCAACTGGATGCTCTGCTTTTTCGGCTCGAATCGGAAACGCCTACCCCTGAGGATGTAATAACTGTCGCATTTGAGCCAGACGGATTGCGAGGACATTGGGAAAGGCGGCCGAGGAGATCATTTCCTCTGGATGACCGCCTCGGGGACTTTATGCCTCATCGTGGGAAGCAGCACTAATCCTTTCGGGTGGTTGTGCGGTTGCGGTTATTTCACACAGATACCCGCGCAGTCCGCGCCACCTCTGGCTGGGTCGCAATTGTCTGACGGGTCGTCCACGCATTTCTTGCCCTCGGGACAAGGAAATCCGGCAATTCCACCGCACATCTGTTTAGGTTCCTTTTCGCCGTACGCAGAGCTTCCCTTGGGCGGATAATCGACACGTTTCCCGCCGCCGGGCTTGGTGGGTTCCCCAGCGCCAATCTTGACCGTCTCCCGAACCTGCCGTGGCTGAACCGTTTCAACATCCATCGAACTGACTTCTCCATCGGTGGGCCTGGCCGTATAAACGCCGACAACATCCAGCGGAACGGGGCTTTTTATCACTAAAAACCCTTCCAGAAATGCGAAGTCCACGCAAACGCCATCAATGGGGCAGAAGTAACCCGCAATATCAAAGCAACTTACTTCGACGGCTCCATCGGGCTGGAGAACAGCTTCCTTGAATGGTGTAACGCTGAATGGGCCCGGCTCGGAGCCGAACTGTGTTGCAAGTGCCACCTTGGCCGCAACAGTAATTTTCTTATCGGTGGGATTATGTATATTGATAATCGTCCGATACGTTCCGCGCGCCAGCGTGCCATCCTGGTGGGGTAGCAAGAGAGAACAGGCAACTTTTGCGGCATACTGATATTCCGTTTTGATTATCTTCGAATACTTCTCCGGCTCTGCCTGAGCTATCGGCACTACCTCGGCAAAGCCGAGCATTCCTGATAAACCCGTCACAGCGGCAAGAAGCCCCATCACGCGCAGTTGTTTCATGATTACTATCTCCCGTTGGTTTGAACATGATACAAATCAATTCGACGATATTTTTAATTAGCGTCATGAACAAAAATAATGTTTGTTAAAACAGAGCGTTCACGCTGAAGGACAGGAAACGGAAGAATTTATAAAACCCATTAATTTATTCATAGCAGCGATTTTTTTATAGTCAAATTTATTTGCAATATGCATTAATCATTCAACCAATCGAATGACCGGTTGCTTTGCCGCAAGAAATAAGTAACGGGCAGGCAAGTGAGAAGACAGCGAAATAAGCAGAGAAGCAATTAGAAGTACAGCGGGAGAAGGGGGAGAAAAAACGGGGAATTATGAATATTTGTTTCTATTCATGAGCGCAATGGCGGGAGCGGTGATTTGGCATTCCGGCAAGAAAAATGTTCTCTGACACTCAGGCCGAACGTTTCCCGCTGGAGCGATTGATCAGTCTTTCGAGGAGGGTGTCGCTCTGCTTTCTTACGGATTCAAGCATGGCATGCAGTTCCAGAAGATTCACGCCGACATAGCGTTTGCAGCGGGGGCAGGAAAGTTTTGGTTCATACTTGAGCCGCGAGATGGTTTCCTCGAATTTATTCGAACAGTGCGGGCACTTGATCGTGATCGTTTCCGGATCCAGATTGAGCTGCAAGGTCTCTCCTGTAACCAAAGCCGGGTTTTAAATTCTAGCAGCCTGCCGGACTGAAAGGAAATCGGCTGCAAAAGTGTCTGGCTGGTCCATATTTTGCCGCTTTTTTGACCAACAGAACGACTATTGGCCTGCAATATCGTCAAAATTTGTCACTTTTTTACCCAGCAGCCACTTTTTCACTTTAACCCAGATAATCCATTAGGCGGCTCTCGGAGCCTACGCGAGTGCTGGCGGTCAGTTTGCGGCCATTTTCGCCGCTTGCTCGGCGTCCATAGATCAAACTATGGACTTCTCCCAACCGGCAAAACTGTCTCGCAACCTGCCTCACCATCATCTCGCGTCCTAATGGATTATCTGGGTTTAATTCTCCAACTCCGACAGGCTGGCATATGGGCAATGCGCGACAGAGATTCGGGAGGGGCAATGGTAATCGGGATGGTGCGACAATTTGCCGCATTCCCGCTGATCAGGAAATGCATTAATCTCACGCTCCAGTTCAGCGGAGATTGTCATGCAGGATACATATATTAAAGCCATTTTCTACTCTTTTTTCCTTGTCTCCTACGCGCCGTTTGCCTCAATTGCCGGCGATCGGAATCATCCCGTAAAAGAATCCATAAAACCGGGATCACAGGCGCCAATCAAGTTGGCGCGCCATGACGAGCCGGAAGAGGAAACGAATTCGACAAGTTCGGAACTCAAAATGCCGGAAATAACGGTGGGGGGAAAAGTCACGCCGCTTGTCAATCAAACCGACAAGGAAAGGTACCGGTTGCCTCAGACAACCGAGAGCATTACCAAAGAAAAGATAGACAACACGATCAATCTGGCGAATCCCGAGGATGCGCTCAAAAACCTGCCATCCATCCAGGTGCGCAGTCGCTACATCGGTGATACCAACGCGCCGGTGGGCACGCGCACTTCAGGCACATCCGCCAGCGCCCGCAATCTGATTTATGCTGACGGTATCCTGCTGTCATCCTTGCTGGGCAACAATAACTCCAATACGGGCTCACCGCGCTGGAATACCGTATCGCCCGGCGAAATTGCACAGATCAACGTGCTGTACGGCCCCTTTTCGGCGGCCTATCCCGGCAATTCCATGGGGGGCGTGATCAACATCATTACACGCATGCCGGAGAAATTCGAAGCGGGCGTGGATGTCCAGTCTTCATGGCAAACTTTCAATCTCTACGGCACCAAGGACACCTACGAGAGCCAGAGATACATGGGCTACATTGGCCACCGATACAAGGATTTGTCTTTTCGTTTTGACTACAGCCATCTTGATGCCCATAGCCAGCCTATTACCTTTGCAACTATTTTGGACTCAGCGGGCATAATTCCTGGTAGTGGCGGGTCGGCAGGAAAAACGATCGTACCCGTCACGGGCGCTTTCGCCGGGGCAAATCCCACCAACGCTCCCAACCAGACAATCGGTGCGGGAAACATTAACCACACCGTTCAGGACAATTTCAAGTGGAAGCTGGCCTACGATATCACTTCGACGATAAGGCTCGCATATACTTTCGGCATGTGGCAAAACAGCGCCAGTGCCACGACCCAGAGTTACCTGAGGGATATCGCGGGTAATCCGGTGCAAAGCGGGTGGGTCAATATTGGCGGCAGGGCATACAATTTATCAGGCTTGAACAGTCCGACTTTTGCCGGAAGCCTGACCGATCAGACGACCTGGTCGCATGGCATGAATCTCAGGTCCAATACAGGCGGAACATTCGATTGGGAACTGGCGGGCAGTGTGGTCGATCTGGCCAGGGACACCGTTCGCGCGCCGACGGTAGACCCGACGTTGGCCGGAGCCGGCAACGCTCCAGGACGAATCACCAGTTTGGCCGGCTCTGGCTGGCATACCGTCGACGCCAAGGGCATCTGGCGGCCACGCATGGATCTGCTTGGATACCACGAGATCAGCTTCGGTTTTCACCACGATCTGTATACGCTCAAGAATCCGGTTTTCAACACCAATAACTGGCAGAACGGCAGTGGCCAAAGCATCTTTTCCAATTCGCTCGGCAAAACGCAGACCGAGGGTTACTGGGTACAGGATGCCTGGGATTTCCATGAAGACTGGAATTTCACGGTTGGTGGCCGCGTGGAACACTGGCAGGCTTATGACGGTGTGAATACGACGACCGTAGGTTCAGGACTCAAGACAGTCAATCAGGCTGATAAAAGTTCGACCAACTTTTCGCCGAAGGGAAAGCTGACCTGGACGCCAATGGAACGGGTCAGGATTGGCGCAGCCATTGGCCAATCCTACCGGTATGCGACAGCGGCGGAACTGTTTCAAACGACCACGGTGGGTACCGGCTCTACGGCAACGTCGGTTAACGGAAACCCAAATCTCAAACGGGAGGAAGCACTTTCTTCCGAGCTGTCCGGCGAATATTTTGCGGATAAGGGGAGATTGCGCCTGAGCTTTTTTCAGGAGCGGGTGAAAAATGCCATTTTTTCGCAGACGGGACTCATTACGAACCCATTAACCAATATTACCTCGCAAGCAACCTTTATTTCGAACGTCGGCGAGATCGATACGTATGGCATCGAATTTTCCGGCGAGAGAGCGGACGTCATCATAAAGGGTCTCGATATTACCGCCAACGCTACCTGGGCGGATTCCAGAATCGTCGACAATCGCGCCGCCGATGCGGCGGCGGCCGCGTTGGGCCCCACCGCGACCAACCCCAACGCCGCGGTTCCCTCGACCGGCAAGCGTCAACCCAGGGTTCCCGTATGGCGAGCCAACGCGGTGGTGACTTACCGGGCGAACGAGAAACTGACCACCTCAGCGACCGTTCGGTACAGCAGCGGTCAATTTGGGCAACTGAACAATACCGATACCAACGGATTTGCCTATACCGGGATCACCAGTTATGTCGTCGTCGACCTGGTGGCGAAGTATCAGCTAGCCAAGCAGGTGGCCCTGATCGGGGGGGTCAATAACGTGAACAACGAAAAGTACTGGATCTTTCATCCGTTCCCGCAACGGACGTATTTTGCGCAGATAAAGTTCAACTACAATTGAACTGGCAGCCTGTCGGACTTGAAGAATCGAAGCAAAAAAGCCGATTTCCTTTAAGCCCGACAGGCTGCTAGTGCGCGGAAGGCATGCTCCACAGAATCTCGTGAGTAGATGGTTGTGTTGTGGCGGAGTATGCCCGATATTCGAGCCGGGGCTTGCTGGTGCCGGGAGGGGGAATCGAACCCCCATGATCTCGCGATCGCGGGATTTTGAGTCCCGTGCGTCTACCAATTCCGCCATCCCGGCAAGTCGATTACCCATTTCGTTCAGCAGCGCGATTATTACCGAAAACATACGCCGGGGCAACCCGCGCAGAGCCAATGAGGCCACTCAGTGTCACAGGTGAAACTAAGCGGCAAGCTCGATCGCCCGGTCGATAACTATTACGACCACACGCTCGGCCCAGCGCACGCTGAAATCACGCTGGTAGAGTACGGCAGCTACGCATGCCCGTATTGCCGCGCTGCGAATGAAAGAATCGCCCAGGTTCGTGATCAGTTGGGCGATCGCCTTCGCTATGTCTTCCGGCACTACCCGCTGACTGGCAGCGATATTGCTCTCAGGGCTGCCGAGTTGGTGGAGCATGCAGAAGACGCCAAAAGCTTCTGGGACGCCCACATCGCGTTGATGACACGTTCGGAGACGTTGACGGAGGAAGATCTGGTTGCGGTTGCCCGCGATTTGGGAGTGCCCCTGCCAGATGCTGATAAAGCCAGGGAAGCGAACAAGCGTGCCGAAGCGCGTGTCCGGGCCGACATAAAGAGCGCCCAGGTCAGCCAGGCACTGGTCACGCCGACGTTCTTTATCAGTGGCCGCCGCTATGATGGTCCGTGGGATGAAAGCTCTTTTGCTGATGCGATGCTCGGTGCCCCGGGACACAGGTTGCGGGGCGTCGTGCTCGATTTTGCCGGCTGGGCGCCTTCGGCGGGCGTGCTGCTGTTGCTGGCGACGATCCTTGCTGTGGCGCTTACAAATTCCAGCCTTGGCGCCGGTTTCGCGGCACTATGGGAACAGTATCTAAGCGTTTCACTCGGAGACGCCGGGTTCAGGATGTCCTTGCTCCATTGGATCAATGACGGACTGCTTACGATCTTCTTTCTGGTCGTGGGGCTGGAAATCAAGCGCGAATTTACAGTCGGCCGCCTGGCCAGCGTACGATCGGGAGCCCTGCCGGTTGCCGCGGCCATCGGCGGGATGGCGGCGCCGGCGATCCTTTATCTGCTACTGGCTCCTGCGGGAGCCTGGTCGCATGGGTGGGGCGTTCCGATGGCCACCGACACGGCGTTCGCCGTGGCGCTGATCGTGATGATGGGGAACCGCGTGCCGGCCGAGCTGCGCGTCTTCCTGACGGCCGCGTCAATCGTGGACGACATCGGCGCGATCGTCGTCGTGGCGATCTTCTACTCCGGCACGATGAACTTTGGCTATCTCGCGGGCGCGGCGGCCACTGTTGCGGCGCTGGCCTTCCTCAACCGCTCACACATCTACGGCGTCACGCCCTATGTCCTGCTGGGCGTCCTGCTCTGGGCCTGCGTGCTCGCAAGCGGACTTCATGCCACTATAGCGGGCGTGATCCTGGCTGTGTTCATTCCGACGAGGCCGCCCCCGGATCTGACGGCGATGATGGCCCAGGCAGATGCGATCCTGACCACGGAGGCACGACGTAGCAGCGAGGTCTTGCGGCACGGCCCCTCTTTTCCGGCGATGCGAGCGCTCGATGCGATCCACGATCGCCTGGAATCGCCGGCCGATCGTCTGCTGCGGAACGCTGGAGACCGGTCGAGCTACGTTGTGCTGCCGCTCTTCGCCCTGGCCAATGCGGGAGTCGCGATCACGGTGGATGCGCTCACCGGCCACGAACCTCTCATGCTTGCGATTATCGCCGGATTGGTGATCGGCAAGCCGCTGGGCCTGGTGTCGGCATCGGCGATCGCAGTGTGGCTCGGAATCGCCGTCAAGCCTGATGAATATTCATGGCGGCAGTTAACCGGAGCGGGTGCATTGGCGGGCATCGGCTTCACCATGTCATTGTTCATTGCTAGCCAGGCATTTCCAGTCGATACCGATTTCTCTGCTGCGAAGATCGCTGTGTTCGCGGGCTCGATAGCGTCAGCGATCCTCGGTGTAGCCATCTTGTGGAACGCAGACTCGCACCGGAAGCGAAATGATGATTAGGATATATACTTTTATACATGGAGCCAGAGCCGCGCTGGACCAAGGCGAGGAAGTTGCTGGCGAGCTTGTCGTAACGGGTAAGCGGCCGGCGGAAACGGCGTCCATCTGCCGGTTCCAGACGCCGCTTTTCGCCATCGGACGAACCGATTGTAGCGTGGTCTCCGAATTATGGATGAGCTGGTGGTGGCTATGAAAGAAACCGATAGGCCAGTTTCCCGATGCAGCTATTCAATGCGAGGAGTGGAGCCATGAAAATAGGTATTGTAGGTGCCGGACAAATCGGAGGAACCCTGGCGCGGCGTCTGGTCGAGATCGGCCACAACGTGGCAATCTCAAACTCCAGGGGACCCGAAACTCTCGTTGCGCTGGCTGCAGAAACCGGCGCGACTCCCGTTTTTGCAAAAGATGCCCTCCGAGGGGCAGATCTTGCGATCCTGACTATCCCGTTAAAGAACGTGGCGAGCCTTCCTCGCGATTTGTTCCGAGAGGTGCCTGGCGAAGTGCCAGTGATCGATACCTGTAATTATTATCCCCGGGAGCGTGACGGGCTGATCCAATCCATAGAAGACGGAATGCAGGAAAGCCGTTGGGTTGAAGATCAGATCGGTCATTCTGTAATCAAGGTGTTTAATAATATATATGCCAGCCACATCAGGACGCTGGGTGTGGCTCATGGAATGCCCGCGCGGATAGCGTTGCCAGTTTCGGGGGATGAGGCTACGGCAAAGGCCATTGTGCTGAAACTCGTCGAGGATCTCGGATTCGACGCGATCGATGCTGGAGGCCTCGATGAATCATGGCGTCAGCAGCCGGGAACGCCAGTCTACGGCACAGACTTTGACTCAATCGGCGTACGCCAGGCATTGTCACGCGCGTCAAGGCAACGCAGCAATAGCTTCCGCGCAGCCGGTCCGGGCAGATTCGATCGCTGAACGTAGGCAGCTTCCTCACGGCATCTTCCGGCCGATTATGAGTTCGGCTCAGGCGAGGTCGCGGGCCTATTGCGAAAAGCCTTTGGAGCTGAGCGTGAGGGCTCGGCGGAGGTTTGGTGCGGATGGCCGGGGTCGAACCGGCACCCTGTCACCAGAACAGGATTTTGAATCCAGCGCGGCCGTCAAT
>JACXTT010012605.1_pt1 | contig 11214 bp, 13 predicted proteins | sample 9270951 | NCBI WGS metagenome assembly JACXTT01 (sample SAMN15532306, study PRJNA645909) | rock metagenome | isolation source: weathered quartz diorite | place: Puerto Rico | collected 2017-06-21 | reverse complement strand
ATTGCCGTTACGGCGCACGCTCTGGTGGCGGAGCAGGAGAGCATCCTGCAGGCGGGTTGCAGAGCGTGCCTCTCGAAACCCATCCATTTTCAAGGGCTTCGAGAACAGTTGAACCACTGTCTGCGAGATCGCACAGTATCTCGGCCGAATTCCTAGTTTTCCCACGGTGTCAGAGTCATGCTTGAGTCAGAGGTCGCACGAGGAAAGATAACGTGCCTGCAAAGGTTCTTGTCGTGGACGACGATCCTCTCACTTGCGAACTCATTCGGGAAATCCTGTGCTCGGCCGGGATGAAGGCGACCTCTCTGACGGACAGCGCCGAAGCTGCCTCGCGTCTGCAGACAGAGAAGTTTCACGCCATCTTTCTTGACGTACGCATGCCATCACCAGACGGGATCGAGCTCGCCCGGCAGATCCGTTCGTCCCGCACCAACGCCACCTCGGTGATCGTCATGATTACCGGTGAAGAAGACCGCACCGTCATGACGCGCGCATTCCAAGCCGGAGTTGAATTTTTCCTTTTCAAACCTATCGACCGCAGTAAGCTGTTGCCATTGATCAGAGCTACGGGTGGCTCGATAGAACGAGAGAGACGCCGCTTCATGCGCGTCGCGCTGCGTTGCAAAGTGTCGATCGATTCTCAGCAGACATCTCTCGATGGCACCACGGTGGATCTCAGCCTCGGTGGTATGTTGGTGAAGGCGGAAGGTACGTTTCGGCCAGGAACTCCCGTTACAGTCAATCTGCAAATTGAACCTGGCTTGGCAACCCTGCGTTCGGCGGCACGCGTAGTTCGCGTCGTTGAACGTGATTGCATGGGGATACAACTGGAAAACCTGGGGCCCGAGGAAAGTAACCGGCTACAGCAATTCCTCCTGCCCCTAATTCTTGCCGCCAATTGATCCGAGACATTCAGTCTCCACCATAGGAAACCTACATCACACTACGCCCTTGTCCTGGCAACTCGGTAAACGCGCATTGAGGAAAGCGGCAGGAACCGCCGCGATTGCTGAAATCACTGCATAATTGGATTACTGAATAACTGGCTCAAGTTCTTTGATTTGTTGTGCTTGAAGGGAGCCTGCACATGAGTCCGCTATGCTCTATGAAAGTCGAGAGGCACCCTGTTGCGCCGTGCCCGGCATGATTGGCATCCCGTTTTGCTCTGGTTTCCAACCAATCTCTGAACCCAAAGACACAAGACCAGGTGATGGCAAGAACGGGCAAACTGCAGATGCAAGAATTGGGTAGGAGCTTCGGCCTGCACATTCGCACTCGTATCTTCACTAAGGGATGCCCCTTTTCCGCGGACTACCTCCTGGAAAGTGCTGCCATTAACTCATCCCCTGTCAATGGTTTACCGGATCCTTTTTCCGACGCCCTCACCGGCCATAATTTTCATTCCGCAATTCTTGCTGCCTCCAATTTCTTTCGGATCGTGAATACCCGGGGTCTCCTCCGTCCCCGGTAGACTTCTCTGTGGTCACAATTACGAGCAGAAAGACTAGGCGCATATTTCTTACGCAACTAGATGGATAACATCTCCTTCACAAAGGCCTCACGGGGGGAACTATGGTGATGCGGAGCGGGCAGCGGTATCGCTGCCAGAACCGCGAGTGCGCGGCCGAGATCGAGGTTAAGAAGGATTCAATCGAGGGCCGTTTAAATCCTAGATGCTGCTGCGGCGCGGAGATGAAAAAACCTTATACGAAGCCCGCTCAAAGAACGCTAGACAGGGATCCGGCAGTAGCAGCCAATATTTGGTCAGCAGAGGATAGGCATTGAAATCTGCCCCAGCCAGTGTCCCCCAACCTTGGAACAACGCTATGTTGAATACTCCAGCTGTCACATCTTCCTTCTGACCTGTGCGGCCGACAGGAAAAGACCTGCAAGACTAACCGTGCAGCGATGCGTATTTTTCGCATTCGTTGCCGCTTGTCTTAGAGGAATCGTTCTCGGCTCGCTGGGTTAATGACATTTCAGTTTCAAAAACTTAAAGTTCTGAGATTCTTTCAGCCAGCGTCAACCCTGCCGAGTTTCAAGCCGCAGGAGAACCATGCCTTTCGCGAGCCTATACAGCAGGCAGGGAACCGTACTTCGCCTTTGCCGCCATTAGCAGCCACTCTTTCAGTACAATCAGAAATTCGTGAGGAACATCGTGGAATTTTACCCCCATGCCGAGGTTCGGGTGTGCGTACGCAATCGTCCCTGGAGCTTCGAAGAACTTCCCGTCCGAGTGTATCTTGACCACGACCTGCGAACCCTCGGGTGGAGGATTAACTATGTCGATGTAGCACCCGAACAGACTTAGGTCGCTCACTCGCCCAGAGATGGTCGTGCGCGACGATTGGTCGATGACTTCCGCTGCGGCAACGAACGGATACCTAGGAACACTGCGTCGTTCTTGTCCCACGGAACTCTCCTAGAAGTGGCTTACATAAATGTTAAAGGGAGCCATAGAACGGCAAACTTACAAGCAAACAAGACTGAGGCCACAGTGGCCAGAACAACACTGTATGTTTTGGGTGCAGGAATGCCCCAGCGGGAAACAGGACAAGGCCATCGCTGGCGTCGGCACGAGCATGGACGTTACGACCGGCAACGCTATCGCCGCCACGCGCCCCATTTTTCGCATGGCTTCCCGCCGCGACAGGCACCGACGCTGCTTGCTTAAGAAGGTTCCCTCGACCAAGAGACCTGCTGTTTCAAGCTTACTCAGCGCCATCCATAGGATCTCTTCATCGATTCTTGACGTCATTTTGTATTGCAACTCGCGGACCATTTCGGTGACTGTGGTTTCACCATCACATGCCATCCAGACTGCGGCGGCGGTCTGGTTCAAACAATGTGCCCGATGGGTTCTTGAATCGTAGACCAGCAATTCGTCGTAGAACTGCCGCGAGACCGCATCTACGCGTTTAGGTGTGATAGCACCCGAGTTATCCATGCACTCCCCCTCAAGTTGGCATCTCGAATCCGACATAGCTGAGGTAGCTGACATGCCTCAGCTGCATAAGATTGCCCGCACTACATCCTTCGCCTCACCTCTAACTCCGCTTAGAATTCGGGCTCTGCGGACCGCCCTTTCCAAAAAGGTTAATGTTCGTTCCGGCTGTTCGCGGGCAGACAACGAATTGGCCAGCAAACCAAGCGCCGCTTTTCCAGGTGAGATAGTCCTCGGATGCCAGCGTGCGGAGCCCTGGTAATGCGTGAACAGCAAGAGACCAACCGGCAGGGGCTTTACCCCGGTCTCGACGCCGAGTTCTTCCGCTGAGACCTTGGATTGCTCTTGCGTTGTCTCTTTTCGCATTGCAAGGCGTTTAGGAAAGGGCTCTACGTAACCGCGCCCATCAAACACCGCAAATTCATCTGAGTAGTATGTCGCCCCGTATCGGAGGAATTCTTTGACCAGCGTCGTCTTACCGCTGTAGCTACGGCCGGGCATGACTATCGCCCGTCCTCTCCATCCCACTACTCCCGCATGTACAAAAAATCTGCGGCGAGCGGATTGACCGACGAAGTTATTCAAGTCCGATTCGAACGCCTCAAACAATTGCTCCGCATCCCCTGTCCGGGCTAAGTTCTGCAGATCTCCGTACAATACGTGAAGACGCTGCACTCTGGGTCGTGCCCCTCCGCCCGCAAAGACAAAGGAATATAAACGATCAACCACTGGTGATTGCTGAGGTCGCCACCCCGGTGGAAGGTGAGCCTGAATCTGCAGGAGTAAATGCGGTGTGTTCACCCGCACACCTATTCGCACACCGAACGCCCTGAAGCAGAATCCAGCCGCCCCGACCAGGCGGTAGAGTTTGTCAATTCAAGTAGACTTCCACCTGATGGTCGGTAAATCTAAAGTTGGCATCGTTCTCCTATACTGCACACCTAGGCATTTCGTGATCCTTCGCAAAATAGGAATTCATGGAAGGCCAATTTAGAACAAAGGTGATGTTTTTCCCGAACCGCGCAAGACGCTGAAACTCAGCGACATTGTGAACTCTCAGCGTTGGTTGTCATCGGGCTGCTATTTAACACTTCTGCAGAGAAAAGGCGGATTTTCGCCATTCGAGCCCACTCGACGCCAGCACCAGTCTTTCGGCTCCACGAGCGTCATTTTGGCAGCGTCACCGCTCTCTTTCTTAGAATTTTCACCGTGCGAATCACCTCTCTGACTCGATTCAGAACCACAACAAAACGTCAGGGAGAAGGGTCTTTCGCCGCATTTTTGGGTCAGAGACAATGGTCAGCCAAGAAAGTTGGGATTTGGTCGGAATTCCGACCAACATCGTCTTGGACTCGCACCAGACACCTCTATCCTCATGGTCCGATACAGAACCGAGACGCGACGAGATTCGCCACAGTGCGCAGCGAACGCTTGAGCAAGCGATCAGGGGGCCCAATCATTGACATTTCATGGGAGCTTGAATCGCGAGAACATTCATGCAGCAAAGAGGACGAGGTGCATATAGGAATAGCACAAGCCCGTTCTCTTTGTGCTTGGTTCGAAATGGGTTTGGTGCGTATCTCAAAAGCGTCGATGGCCACGCGAATGCACGACGAGATTAGTACCGCGAAGTCGGCTAGCGGATAGGATTTCACGACAACCCCATTTACGAGGGCGGGTTCGGCTCCAGTCCTTTGCCGGGCGCTCCCCACCCATATAGTGAATTGAATAGAAAAGCGCTTCCCACTCTTAATGAAAAGTCATTCCGCTCGAAGCGCTCGAATCGGATCGGTTCGCGTTGCGCGCCAAGCAGGCAAGAAACACGCTGCAGTCGACGCAAGGGTCATCACCGCAAATGCCGCGGCGAAAGCCAGCGGGTCTCGCGGGCTTACCTGATACAGGAGGTTACCGAGCAGGCGCGTTAGAAGGAGTGCTAGGGCGATGCCGATAATTATGCCAGTCGTTGTCAGTAGCAAACCCCGTGACAGCACGAGACGCAGCACGTTCGATGGGCCGGCGCCAAGAGCCATACGCAGCCCCAACTCTCGGGTGCTCTGCGAGACGGTGCACGACATCACGCCATAAAGGCCGATGCTGGCAAGCAGCAGCGCCAAGCCTCCAAACAGGGCGACCAAAGTTACGGCCACGAGTTGATGGGACGTAGAGCGATTGACTTGTTCCTGCAGCGTAATCATTTCGTACAAAGCGAGGTTAGGATCGAGCGCGCGCACTTCTCGAATCAGAGCCGTTTCGACGGTTTGCAGAGGTTGCGTCGTACGAATGTGGATGTCCGGTTCTATAGCGGAATACTGGCGGAGCGGGACGTAGAAAAATGGCTCGGCGTTCTCGCCCAGGCTCGAATATTTGGAATCCGCGGCGACACCGACCACTTGCACCCATTTGCCTTTCACTTGCAAACGCCGGCCGATGGGATTCTGCCCGCGCCAATACCGCGCCACCATGGTTTGGTTTACGATGGCCACGCGCGGCGCGTTTTCGTCGTCGGCGCGAGTGAATTCGCGCCCGAAGATGAGAGGAATGCCCAAAGTGGCGAAGTAGTCGGAACTGACCTCGTTGTATTCAGCGCTGGGCTGTTCGTTCGGTTGTGGTTCGTAGCCGTCGACGGCAATCGGCGACGAAGAATACGAGTCATAGCTGAGCGGAACAACGCGGGCCCAAGCGGCCGCTTCAACACCGGGCAGCGCGCGGACACGCTGGATCAATTCATCCTGAAAAGTCTTGGCGCGTGGCGCGTCATAGCCGGCGGCGGTCAAAGGTATCCAGGTATCCAACACGCGCGTTGTGGAGAAGCCCGGACTGGTGGTTCGAATCTTGCGCAGGCTTTGCATCAGCAAAGTCGCGCCCACCAACAAGATGAAGCTCAGAGTGACTTGGAGGACCACGAGGCTCGAGCGGAACCATGCTCGGCGGCGGGCACCCATAACAGTGGATGCCTCGGTCTTGAGTGTCTCGGCGAGGGCAAGGTGGCGTGTCTGGAGCGCGGGGATCAACCCAACAGCAAGCGTAACAAGGAGGCAAATGGCCGCGCTCAGCCCAAGCACACGGCCGTCAATTTGTCCAGGCAGGTACATCACATCTCCCCCACCGACCTGGAGAAGCAGAACAAGTGCGTGACGGCACCAGTACGCCACTAGCATGCCGCCCGCAGCGCCGCACGCTGACAACAGCAAGCCTTCCGTAATGAGTTGCCTCAACAAGCGGCCGCGGCCGGCACCCATGGTCAGGCGAACCGTCATCTCGTGCCGGCGCGCGAATGACCGGACGAGAAGCAAGTTGCCGACGTTGGCGCAGACGATGAGCAGAACAAACATCGCGACAACAGCCATGATCTCGAGGGTCGGAAGCAGATGACCCGCGTGATTGAAAGGCGTTTGCCACAGCGGCCAGACCTTGATGCCGCGGCCGCGGTTGGTGGCCGGATATTCAGCTTCGAGCCGCGCGGCAATAGCGGAAATTTCTTGCTGAGCTTGATTGCGGGTCACTCCAGGCTTGAGCCGCACATACGCTTCCGCCCATCGCGCGCCCCGATCTTCCAGTTGGTAGCTGACGGCGTCGAAAACCTCCAGCATCGAGACAGGCACCCAAAACTCCATGGCCCGGCCGACGAAAGTCCCGTAGAACCCCTCGGGCGCAACCCCGATGATGGTGTGCACGACGTTATCGAAGCGCTGCGTCTTGCCAATGATTTCTGGATCGCCCTTATAGCGGGTCCGCCAAAGATGGTAGCTGATCACCACGACCGGATGCGCGTTGCGGCCGGTGTCCTCGCCTGGCTCAAAGCCGCGGCCCAGCATGGGATGAACTCCAATCGCGTCAAAATAGTTTGCGGAGACGAGACTTCCGGTCGTGACCTGGGCGCGCTCGCCAATGCTCAGAGTCGCGCCCGTGATTGAGCTGACAAAGAGCGTCTCACACAGGACGCAGCTTCTTTGCACGTCGAGGAGATCGGGCCACGACGTTTGGTCTCTCTCGCCACGCACCGTTCCGGCCAGTGCGACCAGGCGCTCCTGGTGAGAAACGAGCGGATAAGGCCGGAAAAGAATGCCTTCGACCCAACTGAACACGGCGGCGTTTGCCCCGATCCCGAGTGTGAGGCAGAGAATCGTAAGCAGCGAAAATCCCGGGCTGCGGCGCAGCATGCGCAGCCCCAAGCGCATGTCCCGCACGAAATTCTCGATGAGATTTATCTTGCGCGCCTCCCTGCATTCCTCTTTCACTTGCTCGACGCCTCCGAGCGACCGCAAAGCGGCATGACGAGCTTCTTGCGCGTCCATTCCCCCCGCTATGTATTCATCGATCTGATTTTGCACATGAAACTGCAGCTCCTCGCTGAGATCCAGCTCCGCTTTGTTCCTGCGAAAGAGCGAACGCAAGCGCAGCGGCAGTTTGTAACGCCAACGCATGGATTTGTTCCTTACGGTGTTTGAAGCACCAGATCAATCGCCAATGAGAGCCGCTTCCAATGCGCTTGCTCTTGGCTCAGGTATTTCACGCCGTCCGGAGTCAGCGAATAGAATTTGGCGCTGCGATTGTTTTCCGACTCTCCCCATTTGGCCTGAATCCACCCTTGTTGCTCGAGGCGATACAGAGCGGGATAAAGCGCGCCCTGATTGACCTGCAGCACTTCCTTGGACACCTGACGGATGCGTTGCGCTATCCCCCAGCCGTGCATGGGTTGCAGAGCAAGCGTCTTGAGGATCAGCAGGTCCAAGGTGCCTTGCACTAAGTCAGTCGGCTTGGCCATTGCGCTCTCCTGTCGATAAATGACAGGACCATAGCTTAGACTCCTGCCAATCAATTAGGGAAGCAAAAAATGGTTCGGAGTTTGACGCTAACCCGGGAGGACCAAGTTTCTCCGCACCTTGCTAGAACGAGACGGGAAATTTCGGGTTGACCCAAGAGGCTCGTTGAGCGTTGAAACGCTCTTAGTATCTACAAGTCTTAGGGTTGTATCGGAAGCGCGAAGGGCAATGCGCCTGCACGAGCACGGTGTGTTCGCGCGCTTTCGATACAACGACTTGAAGGAAGCCGCCCATGATCGGCGATATGAACGGTTGGTTTGGGCGGAATCGGGGTAACTCTTTCAAAATGGACGCGGAGGGCCGCCAAAAACGATTTGCTCATGTCCGATACTGCAGATGGAGGAGGCTAGTGGCACGTACAAAGAAAGCGGGAATCTTAATTCTTAGTTCTACCGTAGGCACGGCGATCGGTTATGGAATCTATTTGTTTGTAAGCTTAGGGTTGCTAGCACTTTATGGCGACGACGGACAGGGTGGGCACCCTACAAAATTCTTAGAGAATTCTTTGTTTTACGGAGTTTTTGGGATAACAACGCTAGTTGGTTTTGGATTGGGTTTATTCATAGTCAAGAAGTGGGAAAAATCAGCTTCATAAACCGTGCGAAATGCCCCGCAGAGGTTCACGCACGATCAGCGCATGTGAGCGAGAACGGCAACGTCGAACTTTGAATAGTACTTCTTCACGTCGTTAGCGCCGTACTTGGCGCGGAATTTCTCGACTATGGAGGACACCTGCGTGGCATCAGTGGAAAGAGCAATCTTGACTTCAGCCTCTCCGCCCCGCGCATCGATCCGAATCATCGGGTTGTGGAGCACGTTTTTGTACCATTGTGTATCCGACCCGTGCACCGGCAGGAGGTAAAGCTGGTCGTCCTCCAATACGAACCAAACCGGGATGGAGATGGTGCGTCCTGACTTTCTGCCTGTCACAGTGATGTTCATTTCGCGATATCGGGAAAGGCGGTCTTTTAGAGCATCGTTCCTCGTTGGCTTATTGCTCATGCAAATGTCCTTTATTTCCCGGCGCGGTATCGTTCGTCGCTGACCTGTTCCATCCAGTCGACAACCTTCCCTCCGGGCTTTTCCTAACTGGCGATGTGCGCCTTGGCCGTGGGCGAGAAATATCCGCTTTCCTTCATGTCCATCAGGAGCCCGGATTCCTTGGGGCTCCATCCCAATGCATCGCGGGTGAGAGCGCTGGAGGACGGATTGTCGAGGGCGACGAAGTGCGCCATCCAGTCGAAATGCGCGCCCGCTTCGTCTTCGCCGAGGCTGCGGACAGGGACGCCGAGCCCGGCGCCAATCGCCTCGGCGATCGCGCGCATGGTCACGCCCTCTTCGGCGACTCCGTGATACCGGGCTGCTGCGGAACGCTTCCCAAGCACGAGCTTGTAGAGATGAGCAGCATCGAGCCGGTGCACTGCGGGCCAGCGATTGAGTCCATCGCCTATATACGCCGAAACGCCCTTTTGACGCGCAATGCTGATGAGCGTCGGAACGAAGCCGTGATCGCTGGTGCCGTGGACGGATGGTGGAAGACGTACCACTGACACGCGCACGTCACGCGCCGCCACCGAAGCGGCTGCCTCTTCCGAAGCTACGCGGGGAATGGAGCTGGAAGCGGGCACATTTTCTTCGATGGCGAGGCGACCTGGCGGAAGGAGACCGGTCCCGGACGTGACGATCAAGGGGCGGTCAGAGCCAGCGAGCGCGGAGCCGATAGCCTCGATGGCGTGCCTATCCGTCTCACAGTTAGCCTTGAATTTCGAGAAGTCGTGGATAAAGGCGGTGTGAATCACGCCATCGGATGCGGCTGCTCCTCTGCGCAAGCTTTCCAGGTCTTCAAGATCGCCTCGATGCACCTGGGCACCAGCGGCGATAAGAGAATTGGCGGCCGAATCTGAGCGAGCAAACCCGAGCACCTGATGCCCCGCTGTGAGTAGTTCCCGCACGATTGCTGAGCCAATGAAGCCCGTTGCGCCCGTTAAAAAAACACGCATTTTATTCTCCTTGTGCGGCTCATAGATTCCCCTGACAGAGGGTTGCCAGCCAATTCTTTTGATTTCAATTTCTGAACTCTTCCACTTGAACTTGACCTTCTATTTTTATTTTCCAAAGCGCTTGAACCGATACGACAGTTCCGGGCCACCTCGTCAGCGGCCCACCATTTTTTGAAACTCTTCCGGGTACCGAGCACCTTGCAACGGGATCTTTGAGGCTGCGGTCTTCAGTTCGCGGAGATCGCCGGGCGAAAGTTCGACGTTAACGGCTGCGATGTTTTCTTCGAGCCGATGCAGCTTGGTCGTGCCCGGGATCGGCACAATCCACGGCTTCTGGGCTAACAGCCATGCAAGGGCGATTTGGGCCGGAGTCGCCTTTTTCTGTTGCGCGAATTTGCCAATCAGATCAACCAACGCCTGATTCGCTTTGCGATTCTCTGGCGTAAAGCGAGGGACGATGTTGCGGAAATCGGTCTTGTCGAACTTCGTATCTTCGCTGATCTTACCGGTGAGGAAGCCCTTCCCCAGCGGGCTAAATGGAACGAACCCGATCCCGAGTTGCTCGAGTGTCGGGATCACTTCCGCCTCGGGCTCTCTCCACCAAAGCGAATATTCGCTCTGGAGTGCGGCGACCGGCTGAACGCCGTGTGCGTGACGGATCGTCTGCACGCCTGCTTCAGAAAGGCCGAAGTGCTTCACTTTGCCTTGCTGGATGAGGTCTTTCACGGCTCCGGCGACATCTTCGATTGGGACGTTGGGATCGACACGGTGCTGATAGAACAGGTCGATGACATCGGTCTTGAGGCGCATGAGCGAGGCATCGGCGACGTCTTTGATGCGTTCTGGGCGACTGTCCAGGCCGGTCCAACGCGGTCCACCATTGGGGTCAGGCTTGAAACCGAACTTGGTGGCGATCACGACCTGGTCACGAAGCGGGGCCAGCGCTTCGCCGACGAGTTCCTCGTTGGCAAAAGGGCCGTAAACTTCGGCGGTGTCGAAGAACGTTACGCCACGTTCGACGGCCGACCGAATCAGAGAGATCATCTCCGTTTTATCCGCAGCCGGACCAAGACCGAAGCTCATTCCCATGCAGCCGAGGCCGATGGCCGATACTTCCAGATTGCTTTTTCCAAGTTTGCGTTTCTTCATTGCTTCTCCTTTTAAAAATGCTCTCCGGTTAAGATGCTGCGTTTGCACGCTGCTTCTCACGCCAGTGAGCGGGGGGAACTCCTTCCCACGTGCGGAAAGCGCGAACGAAGGAGTTCGCGTCCTCGTAACCGAGAAGGTAGGCAGCTTCATTCAATTCGAGGGCGGAGTTATTGAGATAGTGGCGAGCAAGCGGGTTACGAGCGGCTTCTAAAACGGCCCGGAAGCTGGACCCTTGCTCTTGCAAACGCCCGTGAAAGGTTGGGGAGCTGATTTGTAGCCCCTCGGCCATTTCCCCCCA
>JACXTT010012604.1_pt1 | contig 11214 bp, 9 predicted proteins | sample 9270951 | NCBI WGS metagenome assembly JACXTT01 (sample SAMN15532306, study PRJNA645909) | rock metagenome | isolation source: weathered quartz diorite | place: Puerto Rico | collected 2017-06-21 | reverse complement strand
GCAACTGCCAAGCTGCCGTTGGTGCTGGCGGAAGCTCTCGCGGGCAATCCGCTTTATGCGGTTACGAATCACCGCGCTTTTAGCCGCCTTGCTTGAGATGGCAAGGCCGAGCCGCGCATGGCCCTTATCGTTAGCGCGAGCCAGTATTGTCAACGTCCTGTCACCCGTGCGGCAGGGTTGTTGAAAGACGCGCCTGAATTCTATAGGTTTCAGCAGCCTGTATGCTTTGTGAAGCCCGAGCCCGCCGCTACGCAACGGGAAGGTTAGGCGCTCAGGCGTGCTCTGCCCTTCGCCCGGCGCGCCTTGATGACCAGTCGCCCGCCTCGGGTACTCATGCGGGCACGGAAGCCGTGGGTACGTTTGCATTTAATAACACTGGGTTGAAATGTTCTCTTCATATCATCGCTTCCTAGTCGGCTACGCCGTTACACCGATGGTTCTCTCAGTAAAGCCGCCTATCGTAAGATTTCTGGGTGTCTTTTGTCAAATCTGCTTAGAATCGCTCGCGTGTTCTCGCCCGGATAGGTGCTGTACACGGCCTTACACCGAAAGATTTTTTTAGACCACCAACTCTTGCGGCTATCCCTCCTTGCTATATAGAGGTCGAGCGTTCGCTGTTTTGTGTTACCCCCGCCCTACATAGGGGGTAGGGCAGAGTAGGGGTAGGTAATATAGGGTATTTACTCAGCCGTCACGCTTTGTGACTGCTGAGTAATATGGGTGGCTAACGGTGGCCGTTCAGGTATAGACTCTATCCTTAAGAATTTTCATTCAGTAGCGTCGGGGGCTTTCTGTGCAAGTCTGGAAAAGGTGTCTTGATCAATTAGAAAGCAAGCTGTCCGCCCAGCAGTTTAACACCTGGATACGCCCCCTCCACGTCATCGAGGACGATCAATCCCTGCGCCTGCTCGCGCCCAATCGTTTTGTCTTGGATTGGGTGAACGAACATTTCCTCAACACCATCACCGAGTTAATCACACGGGCTCAGACCGGCTCATCTCCACGTATTTCCCTGGAAATCGGCGGCCACAGCTCCGGTCCATCGGCCAAGCCCGGCGATGTGCCCGCTGGGCCGCGGCGCACCACGGACTCCGCCTACGGGAGCCGCTATACGCAGCTTAATCCCAATCTTATTTTTGAAAATTTCGTTGCCGGTAAATCCAACCAAATGGCGCGCGCGGCCTCTCTGCAGGTCTCCGAGAATATCGGCGGTGCCTACAACCCCCTGTTTATCTATGGTGGTGTCGGACTCGGCAAGACACACCTGCTGCATGCGGTCGGCAATGCGGTTCTGCTGCGGCAGCCTCATAAAAAAATCGCTTATCTGCACTCGGAGCGCTTCGTCGCGGATATGGTGACCGCGTTACAACATAACACTCTGGGCGAATTCAAGCGTTTTTACCGGGGCCTTGACGTGCTCCTAATAGACGACATTCAGTTCTTTGCTGGGAAGGAGCGTTCACAAGAAGAGTTTTTCCATACATTTAATACGCTGCTCGAAGGAAAACACCAAATCATCCTCACCTGTGACCGTTACCCAAAAGAGGTGCAGGGGCTGGAGGAGCGCCTGTCCTCGCGCATCGGCTGGGGTCTCACCGTCGTCATCGAGCCGCCTGAGCTCGAAACCCGCGTCGCCATCTTAATGAGTAAGGCAGAACTGATGCACATGGATTTACCCCAAGAGGTGTGTTTTTTTATCGCCAAGCGTTTCCGCTCCAATATCCGCGAGCTGGAGGGTGCGCTGCGCCGCGTCAATGCAAACGCCCTCTTCACGGGCAAGACAATTACCCTGGATTTCGCCAAGGAGGCTCTCAAGGACCTGCTGGCGTTACAAGACAGACAGGTAACCATAGAAAATATCCAAAAGACCGTCGCTGAATATTACAAGGTCCGCATGACCGACTTGCTGTCGCCGCGCAGGCCACGCAGCCTGGTTCGCCCTCGCCAGATTGCCATGGCACTAGCGAAAGAGCTTACTAACCATAGTCTGCCTGAGATTGGGGCAGCCTTTTCCGGACGTGACCACACCACGGTATTACATGCTTGTAAGAAAATTCATCAGTTAAAACAAAGCGATACCAGGCTTGTTGAGGACTATTCAATTTTGATAAGAACACTAACTACATAATGTGCACAGGCTGTGAATAACCTTATCAAGCTAATTTAGCAGTAAGATATCCACAGCTTTTACAGCTAGGCCACTGTCATTACCCCACAACCTTATATTCATATTAACTAACTGTTTTTTAATATCTTTTATTATTTATGTACTGAAACTTGGCTGCTAAATAATAACAAACAGGTTTAAATAAATATTTATAACTTACAGTTCAGGATCAATTATGAAGTACACAATCAAACGAGATGCCCTAATCAAACCACTTCAACAAGTTTGTAGCGTCATCGAACGCAGACAGACGTTGCCCATCCTCTCAAACTTATTGCTACGCGTTGGTGAACAGCAAAGCAATATGACGGGTACGGATTTAGAGCTTGAGGTCGTCTGTCCGTTAAATTTTGACGTTGTCGATGAGGCTGGAGAGGTAACATTACCGGCGCGTAAGTTTTTAGATATTTGCCGGGCATTGCCGGAACAGGCTGTGATAGAGCTTAGTCAGCAGAAAGGCAAAGAACAGGTAACCGTGAAGTCCGGTAAAAGCCGTTTTACCCTATCAGTGCTCCCGGTCAGCGGCTTTCCGAGTATGGAGACGATACAAAAAACACAAACCGTCACACTCCCGCAGTCGCAACTGAAAAATGCAATTAACAAGACTCAGTTTGCCATGGCACAACAAGATGTCCGCTATTATCTGAATGGTATGATGCTGGAACTGGGTGCGGACGAGATCACGCTGGTGGCAACAGATGGGCACCGGCTCGCGATGAGCACAATATCTGTAGAGATAAAGCCGTCAGCACCGAGGCAGGTAATTATCCCACGCAAGGGTGTAATAGAGATCGGGCGGGTGCTGAGCGAGACGGATGGTGATGTTGAGGTCAGGTTGGGAACCAACCACATTCAGTTTGATACAGGCGAAAGCCTAATTACCAGCAAGCTAATAGACGGGCGCTTCCCAGACTACAAGGCCGTTATGCCTAAGTGTGACAAAACACTAACGGCAGATACCGAGCAACTGAGACAGGCTCTGGTGCGCACCTCAGTGCTGGCAAACGAGAAGTACCGCAGCGTGCGGCTGCAGCTAAGTGAAGGCAATATGAAGCTGCACACCCACAACCCGGAGCAGGAGGAGGCCGAGGAAGAGATCGCTATCGAGTATGTTGGAAAAGACCTGGAGATCGGATTCAATGCAACATATCTCCTCGAAGCAATCACCGCTGCGGGAGGGGCAAAGGTACAGATAGAGGTATCAGACCCAAATAGCAGCTGTCTTATCCAGGGTGTGGGGAATGAAAACCATAAGTACGTAGTCATGCCGATGCGGCTATAGCCGTGGATGTTCCACGTGGAACCTATCGCAAGAAGCATTAGGGATAACATAGGCCACAATGCTATAATTGCCGCATGGAAAGCGACATGCAGCCGATTGAAAAACCCACCTACGACTCTACAAATATCAAGGTCTTAAAAGGGCTTGATGCCGTCCGTAAACGACCTGGGATGTATATCGGTGACACGGACGATGGCACCGGCCTCCACCACATGGTATTTGAGGTTGTGGATAATGCGGTGGATGAAGCCCTTGCTGGATACTGCACAGAGATAGACGTCACTCTCCACCCTAGTGAGAGCATTACAGTCCGTGATAACGGCCGCGGCATACCGGTGGATATCCACGCAGAAGAGGGGAGATCCGCCGCTGAGGTCATCATGACGGTACTCCATGCCGGCGGAAAATTTGATGATAACTCCTATAAAGTCTCCGGCGGCCTGCATGGTGTGGGCGTCTCTGTTGTTAATGCGCTATCGGAATATCTGCGTCTGACCATTAAGCGCGACGGTAAGCTGCACCAGCAGGAGTACCGGCATGGCGTAGCGGAAGCACCGCTTGCTGTGATAGGAGACACCATGGAGACCGGTACCGAGGTGTATTTCAAGCCGAGCGCGGAAACCTTCACAAACATTGAGTTTCATTACGATATCCTGGCTCAGCGGCTCCGTGAGCTTTCCTTCTTGAACCCTGGCGTGCACATCAATCTCATTGATGAACGCAGCGGCAAGACCGATCAGTTTGAATACCAGGGTGGTATCAGGGCCTTTGTTGAGCACCTCAACAGGAACAAAAACCCTATACATAACAATGTGATATACATAAATACCCAGAAAGACGGCATTACCGTGGAAGTTGCTATGCAGTGGAATGATTCTTATCAAGAAAACGTCTACTGCTTTACCAATAACATCCCGCAGAAGGATGGCGGCACCCATCTTGCCGGCCTGCGCGGGGCCATGACCCGTACCCTTAATCAGTACATAGAACACGAAGGCATTGCTAAAAAGGCAAAAATTAGCCCGATCGGCGATGATGCGCGTGAGGGGCTTACCGCGATTCTCTCGGTCAGGGTGCCTGACCCGAAGTTTTCTTCGCAGACCAAGGATAAGCTGGTTTCGTCGGAAGTAAAAACGATAGTCGAGGCGGTGGTTGCGGAGAAGCTACAGGAATTTTTGCTGGAAAATCCGCTGGAGGCCAAGGCGATTACCGCGAAGATCATTGAAGCGGCGCGCGCCCGTGAGGCGGCCCGCAAGGCCAGAGAACTCACCCGCCGCAAGGGGCCACTGGACCTCGCAGGTCTACCAGGCAAGCTCGCGGATTGCCAAGAAAAAGATCCCGCTCTGTCCGAACTGTTCTTGGTGGAGGGTGATTCCGCGGGTGGTTCAGCCAAACAGGGCCGCGACCGCAAGTATCAAGCCATTCTGCCGCTCAAAGGCAAAATATTGAATGTAGAAAAGGCGCGCTTCGACAAAATGCTTTCCTCTGACGAGATCGGCACCCTGATCACCGCACTCGGTTGCGGGATAGGACGCGAGGAATTCAACCCCGATAAGCTGCGTTATCATCGCATCATTATCATGACCGACGCCGATGTGGACGGCTCTCACATCCGCACCCTGCTGTTAACCTTCTTTTACCGCCAGATGCCCGAGCTTATCGAGCGAGGCCACATCTACATCGCTCAGCCCCCGCTGTACAAGGTCAAGAGGGGTAAGCAGGAGCGTTATATCAAGGACGATAACGAATTGAACGGCAACCTGCTGGAATCTGCCCTGGAACAAGCCAGCCTGTATGTGAGCAAGGACGGTATGGCGCTCAGCCGCGAGGGATTAAAAGATCTTGCGCAAGGCTATCTGGCCGTTATGGCGACCATCCGGCGACTCGCGCGGCGTTACGATCCCGCTGCGCTGGAAAAGATGATTTATCTTCCCGAACTGGATTCCGCGGCCTTGCACGATCGAGTCAAGACGCAGGCCTGGCTTACAGAGTTGGAAAGGCGCCTGAACGCGATGCGAGCTTTGGTGCGTTATCAGGCTGCCCTGGAACAGGATGAAGAGACCGGCGCGCAGCACGCACGCCTTAGCATCGCCAGTCATGGACTCAGCGTACAACAAACCCTGGGTGGAGATTTTTTCGCCTCGGGCGAGTACCGCAGCATGGTGGACCTCGGCCAGCAGCTCGAGGGTTTATTGGGCGAGGGGGCTTATGTCCAGCGGGGCGAACGCAGCCAAGAGGTCTATAGTTTCAAACAGGCGCTGGAATGGCTGATGGACGAGGCCAAGCGCGGACTACATATCCAGCGCTACAAGGGTTTGGGTGAAATGAACCCGGCGCAACTATGGGAAACCACCCTGAATTCCGAAACCCGCCGCTTGCTGCGCGTACGGGTAGAAGATGCCATCGCTACCGACGAGATCTTCACTACCCTGATGGGCGATCAAGTGGAACCGCGCCGCGAGTTTATCGAAAAGAATGCGCTTTCCGTCGCCCACCTGGATGTCTGAAGGTGTCGTCTGAGCCGTTGCAGAGGCCGAGATGCTTTGGGTTAAGGCCTTCCACATTGTCTTTATGGTGAGCTGGTTCGCCGGCCTGTTTTACCTTCCCCGTTTGTTTGTCTACCACGCCCTATGTGACGATGCGCCCGGCCTAGCGCGTTTTGTGGTCATGGAGCGCAAGTTGTTCTGGTTTATCACCCCGTGGGCGGTGCTGACCGTTTTTTTCGGACTGTGGCTGCTATGGGATTATGCGTGGACGGCCTACTCGCGCTCGATTTGGCTATACGCCAAGCTACTCTTGGTCGCTGTGCTGATCGCCTATCACATATATTGCGGCAAGCTCATGCTGGACTTGAGGCAGGGCCGTAACAAACGCAGTCATGTCTTCTATCGTTGGGTTAATGAATTCCCCGTCATCCTGCTGTTCGCCATAGTAATCCTGGCGGTCGTTAAACCCTTCTAGTCCTTCTGGCCGACATCTAAGGCCGGCCAATCCATATTTTATAAATGATAATTGTTTTCATTTGTATTTATGATTATCATACTCACTACCGAAACATCGCAAAATGCACGGTAGCGGAGATGACAAGAAAAATAGGGTGTTTGATTTTGGCGGGGATGCTTGTTTGTGTGCAAGCGGTTGCTGACGCGCCGCTCGGTAATTTATTCGGCGCCAACAGCGATCTTGATGTGGTGTACAAAGGCGACATCATGGCCAGCCTATCCGGCGGCCTGCGCCGCGGCGCGACCTATCTCGATAGCCTGGATATAAAGCTGACGCTGGACGCACAGCAATTGTTCGGCTGGACAGGGACTACGATTTTTCTACACGGTTTGAGCAACCATGGCGGCCGGCCCAATGCGCATTACGCACGCAGCGCCCAAGGGATAGACAATATCGAGGTGACCGCAAACACCGCAAAGCTTTATCAGGCCTGGATACAAAGGGCTTTGTGGAATGACAGAGTGTCGGTCTTGACAGGACTTTACGATCTAAACTCGGAATTTTATATCACCGACACCTCAACGCTGTTTTTGCATCCGGCGCCCGGCATAGGCTCGGAGTTCGCGCAAAGTGGCGTTAACGGCCCGTCGGTATTTCCAAACACCTCCGTGGCGTTTCGAGTTAGGGCGCAGCCCAGCCCCGATTACTATATTCAGGCGGCAATATTGGACGGTGTGCCGGGCGATCCAAACAATCCCAAGGGCACCCATATCCAATTTAACAAGGGCGACGGAGCCTTGCTGATTGCCGAGGCAGCCTATCTGCGCGGATACCAGGGCCAGGCCATGTTATCCGACAGAGATCGCGACAATAAAATGCACGAGCCTTTCGGGAAATACGCAATGGGTGTCTGGCATTACACCGCGAAGTTTGATGACCTGATTGAAACCGACAGCGAGGGGAAATCCGCGAGACGGGGAAACAACAGCGGCCTGTATTTCATAGCCGAACAAAGCGTCTATCAAGAGCCGGGGGATTCCAGCCAGGGAGTCAACGCGTTTGTACGCTACGGGATTGCCAACAGTGACATCAACCGCTTTGTCCACTATTTGAATGTGGGTGCAGTGTATACCGGGATTATTCCGGGACGTAACCACGACCAGCTTGGTATTTCATTCGGTTCGGCACACAACGGTGCGAAATACCGACGCGCTCGGCTAAGTGAAGGCGTCGTGAGCGACCATGATGAAATAGGGCTGGAGATCACCTACCGCGCAGCGGTCTTCAGCTGGCTCGCAGTGCAGCCGACTATTCAGTATATCGTTAATCCCAATACTGACCCGCAACTTGGTGATGCCGTCATGCTGGGTGTGCGCTTTGAGGCGAGCCTGGATGAGTGAGTAAGCCCCGCTACAGCAGCGGGATTACTCATAAGTCTAGGGGACAGGGCGGGGTAGGTAAAACAGGGTATTTACTCAGGAGTCACATCATTAGCGACGTAGGCTTAGTTTGTGACTTCTGAGTAAAGCTGACGATTCTCTTACGGGGCGCTCGCACCCTTTTTTAGGGAATCTCTGAATAAATCAGAGCTTCCTTAGAGAGAAATAGCTTCTAAACGTAAGGAGATAAATATGAAACACATGACAGGCGGAATTTTGTTATGTGCGGCGCTAATAGGCGCTGCAGCGGCGTATGCAGAGGAAGAAGGTCCAACAATGAGCTATGCCGCCAAAAATCCGGACGAGCAGATGGTCGAATCGGTCAGCGCGCAACTCGAGTGGGCGCGCGGAGAGTTAGACGAGCATGTCGGGGAAGGATTGTTTAAGAAACACCCCGCCGATCGGCAGTTGCTGGAGGGCATGCTGGCGCTTGCCAAGGAATTGCAGGGCAAGGCCTCCGCGGCGCAGCAGGCGGGCGATGCCGTCAAGGCCAGGGTGCATTATCACGCCGCCGAAGCCGTTGCGAATTATGCTGCGCGCATGCCGCACATGCTGGAGCATCGCGCTAAATAGGCAGAATGGATTGGGTCTTACTTTATCACGATAAACAGTGCAGCCTCGCCGCGCCTGACGTTGAGCAGCAGCGAGCCTTTACTCTTCTCGACCGCATCGGCAAGCTCCTGTGAGTTGCGCACAGGGAGGCGATTCACTGCGATGACGATATCGCCGGGTCGAAGGCCTGCGTCAGCCGCGCGGCTGCCCGGCTGAACTTCGACTACCGGGATGCCCTTTCCGAACAGATCGGAACGCTCATCCACCGCCCCGAACAACACACCCGCGAGGCGCGGGTCCTCGGGAGTATTGTCGCCTTGTGCGGCCGGGGCTTCGACAATATCCACGGCCACGGTTTGAGTATGCCCATCGCGCAGGATATCGAGCTTGACCAGCTTGCCGACCCGGAGCAGGCCGATGGTGTTGCGGAACGTGCCGGCATCGCGTACCGTTTGCCCATTAACGGCGGTGACGATGTCGCCGGGCTTAAGACCGGCTTGCGCGGCGGGCGAGCCGGGCGTGACCTGGGCAATAACGGCGCCCGGCTGGCTCTTGTCGGTCAAGGGCAGACCGAAGGCCTGCGCCAGCTCCGGCGTGAGGTCTTGGACCTGTAGCCCCAAGCGGCCGCGGCGCACCTTACCGGATTCGACCAGTTGCGTCATGATGTCGCTGGCCATGTTGATGGGGATGGCGAATCCGATGCCGACATTGCCGCCGCCGGGCGCGAGGATCGCGGTGTTGACGCCAATCAATTCACCGCGCAGATTCACCAGTGCCCCGCCGGAATTGCCGGGGTTAATGGAGGCGTCGGTCTGGATGAAGTCTTCGTAGCCCTCGATGCCTAAACCGGTGCGGCCGAGCGCGCTGATAATTCCCGAGGTGACCGTTTGCCCCAGACCGAAGGGGTTGCCGATAGCGACTGCGAAGTCACCGACCTGCAGGCGTGCCGAGTCGCCGAGCGGCAGTGCGCTAAGATCTTTGGCTGGAATCTGGATGACGGCTACATCCGTCTCCGGGTCGGTGCCGATCAATTTGGCCTTGAGGCTGCGCCCATCGCGCAGGGTGACGGTAATCTCGTCGGCGTTGGCAATCACGTGATTATTGGTCAGCACATAGCCGCGCTGTGCATCCACGACCACTCCCGAGCCGAGACTTTGCGTGGGACGTTCGCGCGGCATGTTCGGAATGTCGAAGAAGCGGCGGAAGAAAGGGTCATTCAGCAGAGGATTGTCCTGGACGCGCATGCGGCCGCGTGTCGAGATGTTGACCACCGCGGGGGTGACCTTTTGCAACATAGGTGCAAGCGTGGGGAGAGGCTGCCCTTGACCATCCGCGGCGGGCAGCGCCGAGTGCGACAGCGGGCTTATCGTCAGCAGCAGCGCGACGATTAATATCGAATAGATACGTTTCATGATCAAACTGGGCTCCTTGTGGCGGAGAATCCGATAGGCAAGACGTGTAGGGCGGACGTAATATTTTCAACCGGAAACAGTGCGGGTGTGACTAAGCTGATGAATTCTGGGAACTATGATTTCAAACGGATGAAAAAGTTCGATGTCGTCAACCAGCACATGGGTTGCTTGGCTTGTTTGTTTTCATCCGGAGCCGTTAAACTGGTGGCGCATGACTCTCTAAATAACCTCAACAAAGGAGTTTGGATCATGAATATATGCACACCATTAAACCAATACGGCCCCCTGGCGGGGCGCCTCTTTCTCGCGCTCATCTTCATTGTTTCCGGCTACGGCAAAATCACCGGCTGGGACGGAACGCTTGGCTTCATGGCCAGTAAAGGCATCCCGCTGACCAGTTTTTTGCTGGCCTTGACGATAATCATCGAGCTGGGCGGCGGGTTGCTGATAGCCTTGGGTTTGTATGCGCGCTGGGCGGCGCTGGCGGTATTTCTGTTTATAATTCCCGCGACCCTGGTGTTTCATCCCTTTTGGAGCGATCCCAGCCAGATGATTAATTTTATGAAAAATCTCGCCATCATGGGCGGAATGCTCTACATCATGAACTTCGGCAGCGGACCCTATAGTATCAAGCAGGAAAAGTGCCCGTAGGAAAAGTGTTAGATACGCGGCTTCGCGCAACCATTGAACGCATGGACGCGTTCAACCGTGCAGACCCCAACCACGAAATCGTCGCGGGCAAGGAATACCCTAAAGAACTGCTCTACGCCGAGCGCATGACCGTGTGGCTGGCGCGACTCGCGCCTGATGCGTCCGAGGCGCTGCAGCTCGCAGCTCGCAGCCAGCATATCGGGCGTTGGACGATTCCGCGCGGCAATTATCCGATGGACCGGCGTGGTTATCACCAATGGCGCACCGCACTCGCCCGCTTCCACGCCCAAACCACACGCGAGATCATGCAGGACACAGGCTACGACGAGACGACCATCGCCCGTGTTGAAAGCCTACTGAAAAAGACCAACCTCAAAAATGATCCCGAGGCGCAACGGCTGGAAGACACCGCCTGCCTCGTCTTTCTCGAACATTATTTTTCCACCTTCGCGCAAAAACACGACGAAAAAAAGCTCATCGAGATTCTGCAAAAAACCTGGAGAAAAATGTCCGCGCAAGCGCATAAGATGGCACTTACCTTGACGTTTGCGGAGGCCGACCGGGCATTGATCGAAAGGGCGCTGTCAGCTGTTTGAACCAACGAAGGAACCATGGGCTCTCCGGCATCCTGGGCAGCGATACGGAACTCAACGTGATCGCTTAGGCCGCAAAGAATCAACGCCTGATAGGCCGCTGTGTCTGACGGCGTTAACTCGCGAATTATCATGATTACTGTTAAGCAGTTACAGTGATTTGATTGACGCATAA
>JACXTT010012603.1_pt1 | contig 11215 bp, 9 predicted proteins | sample 9270951 | NCBI WGS metagenome assembly JACXTT01 (sample SAMN15532306, study PRJNA645909) | rock metagenome | isolation source: weathered quartz diorite | place: Puerto Rico | collected 2017-06-21 | reverse complement strand
CTCCACCGCGACGACTGCCGCCGGCGCGAGCAACTCGGTCGCGTCGAAGCTCGTGCTCGGTGCCTCGCCGGAGTGCCCGCAGCGCGACTACTGCCTGATCGGGCTGCAGAACAAGTACGGCCTGCACTTCAAGCAATTCAAGCCGCTCGACGTCAATGGCCCGCTCACCGTCGCGGCGTTGAAGAGCGGCTCGATCCAGGTCGGGTTGCTGTTCACGACCAACGGGCAGATCGCCGCGAACGGCTGGGTGCTGCTCCAGGACGACAAGGTCCTGCAGCCGGCCGACAACGTCACCCCCGTGCTCAACAACAAGGTCACCGACGCCTACGGCTCGCAGCTGACTTCGCTGGTCAACGCCGTGTCGTCGAAGCTGACGACCGAGGGTCTGACCGAGATGAACAAGCAGACCGACGTCGACAAGAAGGACCCCGACGACGTCGCGAAGCAGTGGCTCGACGACAACGGGTTCAAGGTCGTCGCTCGTGCCAAGAAGAGCGGCCCGACGATCGTCGTCGGATCCGCGAACTTCACGGAAGACGTGACGCTCGCGAACATCTACGCCGACTGGCTCGACCGCAACGGCTATCCGGTCAGCAAGAAGCTCAGCATCGGCGCCCGCGAGGTCTACTTCCCGGCGTTGAAGCGCGGTGAGGTCGACTTCATCCCCGACTACGCCGGCTCGTTGCTGACGTACATCGACCCGAAGAAGCCGGCGACGACCGACCCGGCCACCAACGCGCGCGCCCTGCAGCAAGCGCTGACGCCGCTGAAGCTCACTCCGTTGAACTACTCGAAGGCGCAGGACATCAACGGCTTCGTGGTGACCAAGGACACGGCCGACAAGTACGGCCTCGTCAAGATCTCGGATCTGGCGAAGCCGGCGTCGTAGACCGACGGAGATGGAGCTGCGCACCGCCACGAGCGCCGACGCCGCGGCGGTCGCAGACCTGCACGCCGACAGCTGGCGCCGTCACTACCGGGGTGCCTACGACGACGACTATCTCGACGGCGACGTGTTCACCGAGCGTCGAGCGGTGTGGTCGGAACGGCTCGCGCGCATCGATCCGGACGCGGCATGCACGATCCTCGCGGTGGACGGCGACGCGCTGCTCGGGTTCTCGCACGTGATCTTCGACGACGATCCGACCTGGGGCGCGTTGGTCGACAACCTGCACGTCACGTTCTCGTACAAGCGGGGCGGCATCGGGACGCAACTCATGGTGGCGTCGGCCCGCGCCGTGCTCGACCGTCCGCAGCCGACCGGCATGTATCTGTGGGCGCTGGAGATGAACACCCCGGGCCGCGCGTTCTACCGAGCGATCGGCGGTGAGGAGGCGGGCCAGGAATTGAGCGAGCTCGAGGGCGGCGGCGCCGCAGTCGCCGTGCGCTACTGGTGGCGGGAGCCCGCGGCGCTGGTCAGTCGGGGAGCTGCTCGACGGGCGTGAGTCGCATCTCCTGCGCGACCGACGCGATGACGTTTCCAGCGAGGTCGCGCATGACGCCGCGCAGCAGCCCGCGCCCGCCCGCGTTCACGAGCGAGTGCACGTCGTAGTAGAGCCACTCGTCGGCCCGGGCCGGCCGGTGGAACCAGGCGGCGTGATCGACGCTCACCATGCCCCGCGTGTCGCCGTCGAGTTCCAACGGCCGGCCTCCGATGCCGGTCCAGTCGGTGGCGAAGCCGAGCAGCGCCGCGTGCAGGTGCTCGTCGTCCGGCAGCGCCGCGGGGATCTTGAACCACATCCGGTGCGTCGACTCGCGGGTGCCGTCCGCGCGCGGTTCGGTCGGCCCGACGAACCCCGCGATCCAGGGGCCGGGACCGGGTTCGGGCTCGAGCGTGTCGGGCCGCGGGGTACCCGGTGCACCCGGCAGGTCGTAGACGTACACGTCGACGTCGACATCACCCGTGAACGAGCACGTGAGGTCGAGCACCGGTTTGTCGAACTGCTGGGCTTCGATGCGACGCGTCGTGAACGTTCGGCCCTCGCGGAGCGTCTGGACGCGGTAGGAGACGGGTCCGGCGGAGGTGACCGGCCGGAGGAAGTACGCGTGCAGCGAGTGCAGTCGACGGCCGTCGGGCGCGTCACGCGTTGCGGCGATGACGGCCTGCGCGATCACGAAGCCACCGAACAGGTACTCGCCGAACCATTCCGGGGCGTCGCCGACCCACGCGCCTTCGCCAACGGGACGAACGGTGAGGAACGCGATCGTGTCTGCGAGCGCGGCGTCGAGGTCCCATTCCGCTGCGTCCTCGGCCATGTTGCGAGAGCCTACGGAGGCCGGAAGTACGGTGCGATCGTGTTTTCGAGCTCGGTGATCGACACCTGGGGCTCGACCGCCGGCGAGCGCGCCGAGTCGTATCCCTGCGACGAGTTGATCGCCGGTCCGCGCCGTGAGCTCTTCCGGGCCGTCGCCGTCAACGCGTCCGCCGACGTCGTGTTCCGCTGGGTGTGCCAATTGCGCGCCGCCCCGTACAGCTTCGACCTGCTCGACAACCGCGGACGGCGCAGCCCGCGCACGCTCACGCCGGGTCTCGACGAGCTCGCGGCGGGTCAGCGCGTGATGACGATCTTCCGGCTCGTGTCGTTCGAGCCCGGGCGCTCGATCACCGTCGACGCGAACACGACGCTGTTCGGGTACGTCGCGGTGACCTACCGCGTCGTGCCGGCCGGCGCCGACGCGAGCCGGCTCGTGGCGAAGCTGGCGGTCGCGCCTCGGCGCGGCTGTCTCGCGTGGGCGATGGGTCGGATCCTGCCCGCCGGCGACCTCGTGATGATGCGCAAGCAGCTGCTCACGCTGAAGCGGCTGGCTGAGCGCGCAGCGCGCTGACGAGCAGGGGCAGCGCATCGCGCCAGTCGGCCACGATGCCGATGTCGGCCGCCTGGAAGATCGGCGCGTCGGGATCGTTGTTGATCGCCAGCACGGTGCCGGCCGCGCGCAGGCCGACGATGTGGTTGAACTTGCCGCTGGCGCCGATGCTCACGTAGAGGCGCGGCGCAATCGAGCGCCCCGTGATGCCGACCTGGCGGGCGCGCGGCAGCCAACCTTCGTCGGTGACCTTGCGCGTCGCGCCCAGCTCAGCGCCGAGCAGGGTGCGCAACGGCTCGAGCGCGTCGTACTCGTCGGGCGGAACGCCCTTGCCGACGCCGGTAACCGCAGTGGTGTGGGCGAGCGGGTCGAGGTCGTCGTCGGGGGTGCGGGCCAGCACACGAACGCGGCCCCGGCTCGGCATCTCGACGTCGGCGACCGGCGGAGCGAGGTCGAGTGCGCGCGGGTCGGGCGCCGTGAGCATGCCGGGCCGGACCGTTGCCATCTGGACCGGCGACGACGCCTCGATCGCGGCGACGAGCTGGCCGCCGAACGCCGGCTTCCACGCGATGAGCCGATCCACCGCCACTTCGAGATCGACGGCGTCGCCGGTGAGGCCCGCACCGATGCGCGCGGCAACGCGCGAGGCGACCTCCCGGCCCCATGCCGTCGATCCGGTGATGATCGCCCACGGTTCTACGTCGACCGCCCACGTGGTCACGGCCGCGGCGACGTCCTCTTCGACGTTCTCGCCGCGCAGGTGTCGCACCTCGTCGGCGCCCCACGCGCCGAGCTGCTTCGCGTCGGGCGCGTCGACCGTGATCGCGACGGTGGACCCGTCGATCTCCGACGCGAGGCGCGCGGCGACGCCCAGCAGCTCGCGTGTCATGTGCGCGCGGTCGGGTTCGACGATCACGGCCACGGGCGATCCCGGTCCGACGCCGCGCCGGATGAAGCCGGCATCGACCGCGCGCTCGGCGTTGCCACCGTGCAGCGCGTTTCGCTCGAGGAGGAGCTGCACGGCGTCGCGCACCTGCGCTGCGACCGGCGCGTCGGCGCGCACGTGCCGCGCGCGGGTGACCTCCATCACCTTCACGGTCCCGACCGATGTCGGCGACGCGTCGGCGCCCCATGGCCCCGGCCCGAGATCGGCGGCCGCGACGCGGCGGATGCGCTCGGCGGGCACCGCCGCCCGGCCGGGCGGATCGACCTTGGTGGGCTCGCAGAGTCGTTCCGCGCACGAAAGCAGCGTGGGGAGCTCCACCTCGGCCTGGAGCCAGCCGTCGTCGTGCTCGCAGCGGGCATCGACGCGGCGCCCCTCGATCGCGAGATACCGCACCCCCGTGAGGAACGGCAGGTCGAGCAGCTCCGCCAGCTCCGGGCCGACCTGGCCGGTATCCGCGTCGACCGAATTGCGCCCGGTGAGCACGAGGTCGAACGGCCCTTCGCGCCCCAGCGCGGCGGCCAGCGCCCGGGCGGTCGCGAGGGTGTCGGAGCCGGCGAACGCGCGGTCGGTCACGTGCACCCCGTCGATGTCGACGTCGCGGTCGAGACCCCACGCAATCGCCTCGCGCAGCGTGTCGTCGGCCGCGGGCGGTCCGAGCGTGAACACCGTCACACGCGAGCCGGCGCGCTCGCCCGCGAGCTCCACCGCCTTGCTCACCGCGCGGCGGCAGTATGGGTTCATCTCGGGCTCGATGCCGTCGCGGCGCAGCCGTCCGTCGGGTCCGAGCTCCATCTCCTCGAACTTCGGAATCTGCTTCACCAACACCGCGATGCGCACAGAAGCTCCTCGGAGAAACCTGACTAACGTGTCAGGTTATGACACGTGAAGCGGTGATCGTCGACTGCGCGCGCAGCGCTTTCGGCAAGCGGAAGGGCGCGCTCGCGGGTTGGCACCCGACCGATCTGCTCGGCTTGGTGCTGCGCACGATGATCGAACGCAACGACCTCGATCCGCTGCTCGTCGACGACGTCGTCGGCGGCTGCGTCACGCAGGCGGGCGAGCAGGGCTGCAACGTCACGCGCAACGCGTGGGTCGCCGCCGGTCTGCCGTGGAGCGTGCCGGCCACGAGCGTCGACCGTCAGTGCGGCTCGTCGCAGCAGGCCGCGCACTTCGTCGCGCAGGGCGTGATCGCCGGGGCGTACGACATCGGCATCGCGTGCGGCGTCGAGTCGATGACGCGAGCGCCGATGTCGTCGAACGCGCGGGGCGGCACCGGGCCGTTCAGCCCCGACTTCCTGGCCAACACCAACAACACGCTCGGCATACAGTTCTGGGTCGCGCAGGTGCTCGCCGACAAGTGGGGCATTACCCGCGAGGAGATGGACGAGTTCGCGCTGCAGTCGCACGAGCGCGCCGCGGCGAGCACCGACAACGGCTTCTTTCCGGGCGAGATCGTGCCGGTGCCGATCAAGGACGAGGACGGGAAGCTCAGCGGCGAGACGCTCGCCGCCGACGAAGGCATCCGGCGGGGCGGCACGCTCGAGAAGCTCGCGTCGCTCCCGCCCGCGTGGGTCTCCGACGACCAGCCCGCCCCCGACATCACGGCCGGCAATGCGTCACAGATGACCGACGGCGCGTCGGCGATGCTGATCGCGGAGCGTTCGGTCGCCGAACGGCTCGGTCTGCCGATCCGGGCGCGCTTCGCGCACTTCGCGGTCGCCGCCGAAGACCCGGTGCTCGTGCTGTCCGCGCCGGTGCCCGTCACCTACAAGCTCATGGAGCGCTCGGGCATGAAGCCGACCGACTGGGACGCGGTGGAGTGCAACGAGGCGTTCGCGTCGATCGCGCTCATGTGGCAGAAGGAGTTCGACTACCCGATGGACCGCTTCAACCCGCGGGGCGGCGCGATCGCGGTCGGCCATCCGTTGGGTGCGTCGGGTGTCGCGTTGATGACCCGCCTGCTCCGCCACCTCGAGGCGACCGGCGGCCGCTACGGCTTCCAGACCATGTGCGAGGGCGGCGGCCAGGCCAACGCAACCGTCATCGAACGCCTCGCCTGACCCCCTTCCCTGCGAACTTGCGTCCGAAAAGCCCACGATGTGGGCCTCAGGGGCGCAAGTTCGGAGCACGGAGCGCGGCGAGGGCGGCGAGCTGCTCGAGGTAGTGCGCCCGGGAGTGGTGGACGAACCGCACGTTGAGGGCGGTCGCGCCGATTTCGCTGAAGCGCTGGGCCTGCTCCCGCACGCGGTCGGGCTCGCTCTGCGGGTCGAGCGGGTGCTCGTTCTGGAGCACGACCTCGAGCGGCTCCGTCCGGGCCGCCCACGCCTCTGTGTCGCGGGCGCGGGCGAGCATCTCGCTCAGCTCGGCCGTGCGCAGGCCGAACGGCGCCCACCCGTCACCGAGCTCGACCGCGCGCCGCAGCGAGCGCGCGGTGCGTCCGCCCACCCACATCGGAACGTGGGCCTGCCGGGCGGGCGGGTCGACGACGAAGCCGTCGAACGAGAAGTAGTCGCCGCGGTAGGAGGGCGTGCCCTGCGACAGCGCGGCGCGCAACGCACGCATGGCGTCGTCGGCGCGGTCGCCCCGGTCGTCGAACGGTGCGCCCAGCAGCTCGAATTCCTCGCGCAACGAGCCGACACCGACGCCGAGGATCACCCGTCCGTCGCTGATCTGGTCGAGCGTGCCGTATCGCTTCGCGATCGCGAGCGGATGGTGGTACCCGAGCACGAGCACGTGGGCCGCGAAGCGGATCGACGAAGTGCGAGCGCTCAACGCGCCGAACGTCGCGAGCGGGTCCCAGTAGCGCGCGCCCCGCGTCGCCGCGACGGCGACGGGTATCGCGACGTGCTCGGAGCACGTGCAGTGGTGGTAGCCGAGCCGCTCGGCTTCCCGCACCACGGCGACCACGTCGGCGAAGGTCCCCGTCTCCTCCCAGGCCGCGTGCGCGCGGGGGAGGAGCGTCAGCACCGGTGTGACGATGCCCAACTTCACGGGGCTAGCCGCGGGTCACACCTCAGGGTGATCAGTCGGTCGGCGCGAGCATGCGCTCGACCGCGGTGACCAGCGCCGGGACATGGCCGGGGGCCTCGTCGAGGCGACCGCTTTCCACCAGGTGGAGCATCGACTCCAGCAACAGGCCGAACACGCCCACCGCGACCGCGGAGGCCTGCGGCGCCGCGGCGGCGTCGGGGTCGTACTCGGCCCAGATGTCGCGCACCTGCGTCGCCACCTGGCAGCGCACACGCGCGCGCAGGTCGTTGACCTCGGGAGACGTTCCAATACCTTCGAGTAACAAGATGCGCGCGGCCGCCGGATCGGACACGAGGTAGTCGACGAACGCGGTGACGCCGATCTCGATCGGACGGCCGTCGACGCCGCCCGCGCGCAGCCCGGTGCGAACCGAGTCGAGGAGTCCGCGCAGCGCGGCCTGCAGCGCGGCGTACATCGCGGCCTCGCGGTTCTCGAAGAACGCGTAGAACGCGGTACGACTCGTATGCGCGCTCCGCACGATGTCTTCCACCGACGTGCGGTGATACCCGCGTGCCGCGAACTCGTTGATCGCGGCGCGCACGAGGCGCTCGCGCTGATCGGCGCGCCGTTCTTCGGCCGAGAGTCCGCGGTATCGGCGCCCCGTGACCGAGATGGTGGCAGTCGGCATTCGCTGGACACTAGCGGGCTTGCTCCCGCGCGTCTTGTGCCGCAAATCATGCCCGCTGACCTGGACTGACTACGTTTCCCGTGTGCACGACACCCCGGGTTCGGGCGCCGACAAGCAGTGCTCGCTCGCTGACGCCGTCGCCCGTCACGTCCGGGCCGGCGACGTGTTGCACCCGGTCGTCGGGCACACGCGGTGGTCGGCCGCGACGCGCGAGGTGGTGCGGCAGTGGTGGGGACGCGACCCGCAGTTCACGCTCGTGATGCTGTCGCTGTCGAGTCTCGGCGCGCTGTTCTTCCGCGGCAAGCTCGTGCGCAAGGTCGTCACCGGTTACTCCGGCGACACGTTTCCGAACTTCACGCCCAACCCCGTGTTCGCGGGTGCGTACGAGCGGGGCGAGGTCGAAGTCGAGCACTGGTCGTTCCTCGCGTTCGCGCAGCGGTTGGAAGCGGGCGCGCGCGGGCTGCCCGCGATCGTCACGCGCTCGATCGCGGGCTCGTCGATGGAGGCGAACGACGAGTACGCGCGCGTATCGTCGCCGTTCGGCGAGGTCGGGCTCCTTTCGCCGTTGCGCCCCGACGTGGCGATCGTCCACGCTCCGCTTGCCGACCGGGCGGGCAACGTCGCGTTGCAGCCCCCGCTGCTCGAAGGCGTGTGGGGCGCGCTCGGCGCCCGGCGCGGCGCGATCGTCACGGTAGAGCGCGTGGTCGACGACATCCGGCCCTGGTCGCACCTGGTCCGGATCCCGTCCCACCGGGTGCTCGCGGTCGTGGAATGCCCGCTGGGAGCGCATCCGGGCGGGTGCTACACCGGTGCGCTGCCGGTCGACGGCTACGGCGAGGACTACAAGTTCTGGGTCGACGCCCGGGCCGCGACGCGCAGCGACGATTATGACGCGTGGATCCGCCGATGGGTGCTCGACGTCGCGACACAGGAGCAGTGGGTCGCGCAGCTGGGTGACGTCCGCGTGCGTGCACTGCGCGCCAAAGCCGCGCCGGAGTCGTGGCGCGACGACGAAGCGACGTACCAACCCGACCTCGACGCGCCGCCGAACGCGTGGGAGCACGCTGCGGTGTGGGGTGCGCGATACCTCGCGGAACGGGTGCTCGCGACCGACGCCGACGCGGTGCTCGCCGGCGCCGGTGTCGCGAACTTATCGGCCTGGCTCGGTGTGCAACTCGCGCGCGAACGCGGTGCGCATGTTCAGCTCACCGCGGAGATCGGTCTGTGGGGTTACGAGGCGACGCCGGCCGACCCGTTCGTGCTGAACCATCGCAACTTCCCGACTGCGACCATGCTGAACGACGCGAACACCGTCCTGGGCGCGCTGGTCGGTGGCGCGGGAACCACCTCCATCGGTTGCCTCGGCGGCGCGCAGGTCGACCGCTTCGGGAACGTCAACTCGACGCGCATCGAGCCGCGCCCGTTCCTCGTCGGTTCCGGCGGTGGCAACGACGTCGCGAGCACGGCGACCGAGAACGTCGTCGTCGCGACGCTGACGCCCGAGCGAACCCCCGCGGACTGTTCCTACGTAACGTCGCCGGGTCGCGCGGTGCGCGCGCTCGTGAGCGACCTCGGGGTGCTCGAGAAGCTCGGCGACCTCGCGTCGTCTGAGCTCGTGCTCACTGCGGTGCCCCCCGGACCCGCGTCGGTGGCGGATCGCGTCGCCGCGGCGCGGGCGGCGTGCGGATGGGAGCTCCGGACCGCGTCCGATGTAAGCGAATTGAAAGCGCCGACCGCGGGCGAGGTCGAGACCTTGCGGCGATGGGATCCGCGCGGCTGGTTCCTCCGCGGGTAGTCAGATGTTGCCGAGACTCGCCGCGGGTGCGTGCGGGTGCAGCTTGATGCACGCCGCCTTCCCGGCCGCGCTCACGGGCGACGCCGCGATGACCGGCGTCGGGTTCGAGACCTTCGAGAAGTCGAACATGCCGAGCATCGGATCGGCGAGCCGGTCGCGCCGGGTCAGTGCCGGCAGGCCGAAGCGTTGCTCGATGAAGCGCAGGATCGACGTGTGGTCGTAGGTCGTGTGTGAGACGTAGTGCCGGCGCGCGTACGGCGAGATCACGATCGCCGGTACGCGGATGCCGTACCGGTTGAATCCACCCGGCGCGTCGCCCGCGACACGCATCGGCGGGATCTTGTCCGGTGCGGGCGCGGCCGGCGGACGCATGTGGTCGTAGTAGCCGCCGTGCTCGTCGTAGGTGAGGAACATCGCCGACGACGACCAGTTCGGGCTGGCGACGAGCGCCTTGATGATGTCGTGCGTGAACTTCTGACCGACCTGCACGTTGGCCGGCGGGTGCTCGTCGCTCTCGTGGTTGACGTCGCCGAGGGGATCGGACTCGACGAATGCGACCTGGGGCAGCGTTCCGGCCGCGGCGTCCTTGTAGTACTGCTTGATCGTCGTGACGTGGCTCATGTGCTTCTGCACGTACCGGAAGAGCAGCTCGACCTGGGCCGACGCGAGGTAGATCTTCCAGCTGACGCGCGGCTTGGCCTGGTCGAGCAGCTGGAACACGGTCTTCTGCGTGAAGCCGCCGGCCGGCGGATAGTCGTTGCGGATGTGGCCGAACGACGTGCCGGTGAGGAGATAGAAGCGGTTCGGGAACGTCTGCGTGGGCACGGACGCGAAGTAGTGGTCGGCGATCGCGAACTGGTTCGCGAGCTTGTAATAGAACGACAGCGTCGACTTGTCGAAGTAGCCCATCGCGCGGCGGCCCTGCGGGTCGGCGGGGTCGGTGTTGGCCTTGGTGAAGCCGTCCATCCTCCCGTTGTCCCATTCCTCGTGGGTACCGGTCCACGAGTGATTGAGGTCCGCGACGGTGCACACGTGCGTCGTGCGGAACGGGTGGATCTGCTGCCCCGGGTGCGCCGGGTCGGGGTTGCCGGTGCCGGGCTCGGCGGCCGAGTCGGGCTGGCCCTGCTGGTACAGGTGCCCGTAGTACGAGTCGTAGGAGCGGTTCTCCTGCATCAGCACGACGACGTGCTTGATCTTCGTGACGCCGGGCAGGGCCGCCGGGGTCGCGTGCGGCGACGGCGTCGCGCGAGGCGACCGGTCCTCGGCCTGGGCGCTGGTGCTGCACGCGGCGAGTGCCGCGAGCGCGACGACGAGCACGGGCTTGCGAATCCTGGACCACCGGTTCACGGCGACCTCCCCCTCGGAGGGGCGCGACCGTACGCGCCGGACGGGACCGCCGTCTACGCCGGGCCCCCGGGATCGAACCGGCGTCAGGAAATCGTTTGTTTCGACGCCTCAGCGACGCCGGTTCGGAGCCTGCGACCGGTCAGGCGGTCGCGGCCAGGGCCGCGTCGAACGCGGCGAGCGCCCGATCGAGCTCGTCATCGCTCACGACCAGTGGCGGCATGAACCGGATGACGTTGCCTTCCGCGCCGCACGACATCAGCACCACGCGGTGCTCCTCGAGACAGTGCCGCATGACGGCGGCCGCGCGCGCCGCGTCGGCCGTACCGTCGGGGCGGGCGAGCTCGGCCGCGACCATCAACCCGAGCGCGCGCACGTCGCCGACACCGATGTGCGCGGACTGCAGCGCGCGCAAGCCGTCGGCGAGCCGCTTCCCGCGCGCGCCCGACCGGATGACGAGCTGCTCGTCGAGGATCACGTCGATCGTCGCGAGCGCGGCCGCGCAGCCGATCGGGTTGCCGCCGTAGGTTCCGCCGTGGGCCCCGCGCGGCCACGTCGCCATGAGGGCCGGCCCCGCACCGATTGCCGCGAACGGGAACCCCGACCCGGTGCCCTTCCCCAGCCCCATGGTTGCGGGCACCCGGCCCGCGTTTTCGAACGGTGAACA
>JACXTT010012602.1_pt1 | contig 11215 bp, 9 predicted proteins | sample 9270951 | NCBI WGS metagenome assembly JACXTT01 (sample SAMN15532306, study PRJNA645909) | rock metagenome | isolation source: weathered quartz diorite | place: Puerto Rico | collected 2017-06-21 | reverse complement strand
CCGCCTTACGAAGACTACTCCACGCCCAACTTGTCCGTTGCACTCTGCAACGTGTCCTCGCTTACCAGCAACCTGCGGCCGCCCGCCATCATGTCTTCGATTTCGTCGAACGCCTGAAATAGCCGCATCTTAACCGCGCCGTATTGTTCGGCGTCGTTCAGTGCGCGTCCATGGTATTCGGCCCATCTACGCAGCGCTTCATCTGGCAGGAAGACACTGACCGCGAAAGTGGTCTTACGATCCGAGGTGACATCGAATACGTATTCGCTGGAGGGTGCCTCCGGAGCACCGGCGAGTGCGGCACGTTTGCCCACAAAGTAATACTGGTAGACGTAACCTTGACCGCCGGCATACGTCTTCATGCGACGAAGAGTCATGGAATTGGATCGTTGGCGATTGGTTGTTGGTCCCGCCCTACGATTCTTGCAATATCTTGGCTAACCACTTAAGACCTACCGACGGTTTACCGGCCGCTATTTCCGGGCGAGACGACTCGCCCATACTCACTGGCGCGCGCCAGCCGGTCAAACAGGCGGTACGCCGCAGCCGAAATCTTGCTGATGGCGTCTTCTCCCTCGCGCTCGCGCCGCAAATAGGTGGTCATGACGCAGATCACGTAGGGGTGGCCTTCGACGAATACCACGCCTGAGTCGTTACGAACGCCCTCGAGTTCTCCCGGCTTGTTGGCGATTTTCAGGCCCTCGGGCAAATCCCGCGGAATAAAACTCCCCTTGTGGGTGCTGAGCATTTTGAAGAAATCGGCGGTCAGTTCCGGGTTGAGAACCTTACCGCGATATAGATTTTCGAGCAGCGTCATCATCTCGGTGGGTGTAGATATATTCTCTCTGCCCTCGCCCGCGGCTCTGAGATCCATCATCTTCCGCCGCAGACGGGTGTGCGGCAGGCCAAGTGAATCCATCAGGGCATTCACGTTATCCATCCCCACCCGGTCGATCAGAACGTTGGTCGCGCTGTTGTCGCTGACCGCGACCATCATGGTAGCCAGATCGCGCAAGGTAATTCGGGTAACGCCGGGCGTCAGTCCCCCCATGATGTCGCTGTCGGCCACCAGATCGCTGGCCTGCACGGTGTACAGGTCGGTGAACTTTACCTTGCCGGCCTGCGCTTGACGGTACAATTCCGCCAGCACCCCAATCTTGATGGAACTGGCCTGGGGAAAAACTTCGCCGGCGTGCAATTGCAACTTTCGGCCGCTATCGAGGTCAAGGATGGCCACACCCAGCACGCCATCGAGGTCGCGATCCACGTCACTGATCGTGGACTCCAGCTTTTGCCAGAGCACTTCCTGCTTGGCCAGAGCCGTGTTTGAGACCGTCTGGGCCCAGGCCGCGGCTAGCAGTAGGAACACGCCAATCGCGCCAATCGTGGAGCGCATCACCGGACGAAGCAAAGAGTCAATCCTCCGCAAGCGGGGTCATTATAGCGACTGCGCGTGGCCGAGGCCCCAAGTCTGAGATTTCCCGATCCCCGCGGTCTCTAACCCTCGATCTTCGTCTCCCGCAACCGCTTGACCGCGGTTTCCGAGGTTACCGGAGAGTAGTACACCTCTTTGAAGGTATACGACCTGGCCTTTCCCGCAATCACCGGGAGGATTTCAATGTGCCAGTGATAATCATCGTCGATGGTCTTCCAATAATCCAGACTTTCCGAACGATGCTGCGTGTTCGGCGCGGTGTGGAGCACCAGATGAAATTCGGCGGTCACAGTTCGAATCCTTTGCAGGGTGCGGCGCAGAAGGTTGCCGAGGTCGCGAGCACTGCCCGGCCGGGAAAGACTGAAGCGCTCGAAGGCGGATTCGTGGGTACGGGGGAGGATCCAGGTTTCGTAGGGCACGCGGGGGGCGTAGGGACCGAGCGCCACAAAATCACCGCGCCCTTCAAGCACGCGCAGGTTCTGCTGCAGTTCCTGGGAAACAATATCGCAAAAGACGCAGCGTTCCTTGGTTTTGAAGTAGTCGCGGCCGGCACGCAACTCGTACAGCACGCGTCTTGGCACGAACGTGGTCGCTGCAAGTTGGGATGTGGGATGGGCGAATTCCTGGCCAGCATTGGCTCCGTGGTTCTTAAAGATGCTGATGTATTTGAAGCGCGCATCGCGCTTCAGATCCTGGATGCGCTGCGCGGCCAACAGCAGAAACTGCTCGACCTCGGCGTCACCGGCAGTCCACAGCTGGCGGTCGTGGCCCAGGTTCTCGACCAGAACCTCGTGGGCGCCGACCGAAGCCATACGGTCGTAGATGCCGTCGCCGCGGCGCGCTGGTTCGCCTTCGATGCGATACAACGGAGTAGGGTGAACTACGGCACGCGCCGACCAGCGGCCGCCGTCCAAGCCAGGCATACTCGAAATCGATTGTACGGGGGCGGGCGAGTCCGGGCAAAATCGGCAGACAGATTCAGCTCGCGGGACGCTCTCCGGCACGTCGTCTCCGGTGATCACCCAGGAACGCGTAATGGGATCCTTGCGCAACTCCATCGTCTAAGGAAAACATTGACGCGACGGGCCGTCAACTGTGATCTTCCCCGCCGGAAGCCAGTTCTTGGTTTGTTATAATCCGCCCACGAACCCACCCCTAATGAGCGAGCCGTCCACTCCGTTGATGCGGCAGTATGCTGCCATCAAGAAAGAGCATCCCAGCGCCCTGCTGTTCTTTCGCCTGGGGGATTTCTACGAATTATTCTTCGACGACGCCGTCCTGGCAGCCCGCGAGCTGCAAATTACACTCACCTCCCGCAACAAAGAGAAGGGCGTGGCCATACCGATGTGCGGCGTCCCCCATCACGCGGCCGAGGGTTACATTTCCAAATTGATCCGCAACGGATTCAAAGTCGCAATCTGCGAGCAGGTGGAGGATCCACGCATCGCGAAGAAGCTGGTGCGGCGGGAAGTCACGCGGGTGGTCACGCCGGGCACGGCGGCGGATTCGTCGTTGAGCTCGGAGGAAAACAATTTTCTGGCGGCCGTCGCGCGCATTGGCGACCGAGCGGGCTTCGCCGCTCTCGACCTTTCCACCGGCGAATTTCGCGCCACCGAGTTCCTGGGAGAGGACGCAGCAAAAAAGATACAGGAGGAAATCCAGCAACTGCGCCCCAGAGAGGTGCTGTACGGCTCGCAAGCACCGCTATTTGATGCATTGGGCATCGCGCGTGCGCCCTCGCCTGCGCGGCTTTCGACAGCAACCGGGTATGCGGAAACCCCGCTGGACGACTGGATTTTTGCTCCTGAGCATGCCATCCCGCTGGTGGAAAATCACTTCGGCGTGTTGTCACTGGAAGGCTTCGGCCTGTCCGGCAAGCCGGCCGCGGCTTCGGCCGCAGGCGCCATTCTCTATTACGTACGCTCCACGCAGCGGGGTACGTTGAGCCACGTGGATCGCATCGGCTTTTACGAACGCCAGACCTGTCTGGTGCTCGACGCGGTTACCGTGCGCAACCTGGAGTTGATCGAGCCTCTTTTTGCCGGGGCCGATGCGGGGGTTACGCTGTTCCGGTCGATCGACGCGACGGTCACTCCCATGGGCAAACGGTTGTTGCGGTCGTGGTTGCTCCGTCCGTCGATTGAAATGACGGAGATCGGCTCCCGCCTTGATGCGGTCGAGTCCCAGGTGAAAGAAACGATCGGGCGCGAAGAACTGCGCCGCTCGCTCTACGGGATTCTGGATTTGGAAAGGCTGCTGAGCCGAGTGACTCTCGAAACTGCCAATCCTCGTGATGTCCTAGCGTTGGCGGCTTCTCTCGGCCGGTTGCCGGCGGTGCGATCGGCGATGGTTCGATTCCCCGTCGATCGGTTACGGACCCTGCATTCTTCGGTCGACGAACTCGGCGATTTGCGCCAGCGCATCGAGACCACCATCGTCCCTGAGCCTCCGATTTCACTGAGCGACGGTGGCGTAATTCAAAGCGGCGTCGATCACGAACTGGACCAGTTGCGCGACCTGAGCCGCAACAGCAAGCAATTCTTGGCCGAGATCGAGCAGCGGGAGAGACTGCGCACCGGCATTGCGTCGTTGAAGGTCAAGTTCAACTCCATTTTCGGATATTACCTCGAAGTGTCGAAGGCCAACCTGCACCTTGTTCCGGCTGACTATGAACGCAAGCAAACCCTGGTCAATGCCGAGCGCTTTACGACGCCCGAGTTGAAGGAATACGAGTCTAAGATTCTCGATGCTCAGGAAAAGATCGTCGAGATCGAACGCAGGATGTTCGGCGAATTGCGCTCGGCAATTGCCGGTGAAGCCCGGCGTGTCCGACAAACCGGGCTGGCGCTGGCGGAAATCGATGTGCTGGCTTCGCTGGCACAGATTGCTGCTTTACGAGACTACTGCCGTCCACGGTTTGACAATTCTAGCGACGTCGAAATCGTTGCCGCCCGCCACCCCGTGATCGAACAGCTCGAACTGGGCAGCGGCGAGCGCTTCGTTCCCAACGATCTCTATTTGAATTCAACAACGCACACCATCCTGGTACTGACCGGCCCTAACATGGGCGGAAAGTCCACCTACCTGCGACAGGCCGCTCTGATCACGATTCTGGCCCAGATGGGCTCGTTTGTCCCAGCGCGCTCAGCCCGGTTGGGACTGGTAGACCGTGTATTCACCCGCATCGGAGCCAGCGATAATCTGGCCCGCGGACGATCCACCTTCATGATTGAGATGACGGAGACGGCCGCCATCCTCAACACCGCGACCGCACGCTCGCTCATTCTGCTAGATGAGGTGGGCCGAGGCACGGCTACCTATGACGGACTGGCCATTGCCTGGGCAGCGGTCGAGTACATCCATGCCCGGACGCGCGCGAAAACCCTGTTTGCCACTCACTATTTCGAGTTAACCGAACTAGCCGAGCAGCTTTCCGGCGTGCAGAACTACCACGTGGCGGTGAAGGAGACTGGCGGAGGCATAGTCTTTCTGCGCAAGGTCGAACCAGGTGCAGCCGACCGCAGCTACGGAATCGAAGTGGCTAAACTGGCGGGACTTCCGACCGAGGTCATCGTGCGTGCCCGCGAGGTGCTAGCCGAACACGAGAACACCGAGCGCCGGGTGACCGGGCATCTTTCGCCGGGGGCTAGTCCTCCGCCCGCGCAACTGACCATTTTCACCCCCATATCGCAACCCGTACTGGAACGTTTGCGAGAAGTGGATCTCAATCACCTGACGCCGATCGAGGCGTTGAATTTGCTGGCGGAACTGAAGAAGCAGATCGATTGATGCCGGACCCTAGCATGCGCAAAGCGTCAATACGCAAGAGAACCGATTCCTCGATTCGAGCCAGCGTGGGCCAGCTTCTGATCATCGGCTTTGATGGCATCGCGATGTCGGAGGGACTGGCATCCCTGCTCACCCGTCTCCAGCCGGCTGGCGTGATTCTATTCGCCCGCAACATCAACGGCGGAGAGCAGACTGCCCAACTTCTCAAAGACTGTCAGACCTGTGTTTCGACCTCTCTGTTCACTTGCGTGGACATGGAAGGCGGTCGGGTCGACCGATTTCGCAACCTAACCGGGTCATCGCCTTCCGCGGCGGATGTTTTTGCAACTGGCTCAAGCAAGCTATTCCGCAAACACGGCAGAGTCATTGGCGAATCCTGCCGGGCATTGGGTTTCAATACCGACTTTGCGCCGGTCGTGGATCTGGCTCTCGAGGCTTCGAAAACGGTGATGAGCTCGCGCGCAGTCTCGGCTGATCCGAAACAAACCGTGATCTATGCTCGCGCGTTTCTCGCGGGACTGCGCTCCGCCGGGATCGTTGGTTCAGCCAAGCACTTTCCTGGCCTTGGAGAAGCGAATCTCGACACGCACCATGAACTTCCCTCGGTAGGCAAGCCGTGGAAGCAACTATGGGAAGCTGACCTATACCCCTACCGAATCATGCGGCGCGAGTTGCCCATGATTCTGGTCGGCCACGCCAACTATCCGGCGGTTACGCATGACCACAGCCCAGCCTCGCTTTCCCGGAAATGGATTACGGACGTTCTGCGCAAAAAGATCGGATACCGTGGATTGATTGCTTCGGACGATCTGGAAATGGGCGGGGTTCTCAAAGCGGCGCCGATTGAGCAGGCAGCGGTTGAACACATACGCGCCGGCGGCGATCTGTGCCTGATCTGCCATATCGAGGAATACGTCATGCGCTCTTACGAGGAACTTATCGAGACGGCGGAGCGCGAACCCAGGTTCGCGCGACGCGTGAGGGAATCAGCAGAGCGTGTGTTAGCTTTCAAGAAAAGGTCGCCCGCTTTGAAGCGCCTCGCCTCAGTGCCCAACCCAGCCAAACTGGCAAGGTTGTCCCGGCAACTTTGGGAATTCGGCGAAGAAGTCCGTCTTGCCGCTCTGAAACAAAAGAACTCATGATGGGGAACCCATGATCGTCGCAGGCGTCATGAGCGGGACCTCCGCCGACGGCATCAACGTAGCTCTGGTAAGGGTTGCGGCGAGGTCGAAGATTCGCTCGCGCGCGGCTCGCTTCCCCAACTTGTCTTTCACCTTCCTGGCCGAGGCGGAATATCCTTATCCCCGGCAGGTCCGCCGCGCAGTGCTCGACGCGATGAACGCCGCGCAAATCAGCGTGCCTCAGCTGGCCAGACTCAACTTCCTTCTGGCGGAGCTCTATGCCGATGCGGTGCTTTCGACCCAGCGCAGCATCGGGGAGCGAGTGGAGCTCATCGGCTGCCACGGTCAGACCCTCTACCACCAGGGCAGCCCAGCGGTATTTCTGGGACGCAAGCTTTCCGTGACCTGGCAAACCGGCGAAGGCGCGGTGATCGCCGCCCGCGTAGGCGTACCCGTGGTATCCGATTTTCGCCCCGCGGACATGGCCGCTGGAGGCAAGGGTGCCCCCCTGGTTCCGTTCCTCGACTACCTGCTGTACCGCAGCCCACACTTGGGGCGCGTCGTGCAAAATATCGGCGGCATCGCCAACCTGACGGCGATTCCCGCCGGAGCGGCGGCTGACGAAGTGGCGGCTTTCGATACCGGACCGGGAAACATGGTGATCGACGCGGTGACAGACCACCTTTTCGCCAAGCCGTATGACCGCGACGGTCGAATCGCCGCTTCCGGCGTGGTACTGGAGCATGTGGTCTCCGACGCTTTGCGCGCGCCATTCTTCCGGCACAAACCGCCGAAGACCGCGGGGCGCGAGGAATTTGGCCGTGAGTTTGCGCAGGGATTCATGAAAAACTGCGGCCGGGCCCCGAAGCAAGACATTGTCGCCACAGCAACGGCGCTGACCGCGCGCTCGATTGCGGACGCATTGCGTCGTTTTGTGATCCGGGTGGACGGGGACTTCGCCGAGTTCGTCGTCTCTGGCGGCGGTGCCAACAATCCGACTCTGCTGGCCATGCTCGCAAATGAACTTCGCCCGCTAGACATGAAAATTCGCGCTTCGGATGAATTTGGCCTGCCTTCCAAAGCCAAAGAGGCGGCGGCCTTCGCTCTGATGGCATTTGAAACGTGGAACCGCAGAGCGTCGAATATACCCTCCGCAACCGGGGCCAAGCGGCCGGCGATTTTGGGAAAGATTTCATATGCGTGAGGCGCGGCGATGGGACAATGGCGGTTTTTTTCACCGGCCTTGGCCCGGGATGAGCCAACCTTTGCAGGCAGTGAAGATCCTTCCGAGGTTAGCCTTCCTCGTCTGTCTGGTGTTGACTATTTCCTGCGCCGGCAAGCCCGATCCGCACACGTTGGTAATGATCATCGAGAGCAGCCCTACGAATCTGGATCCCCGAGTCGGCCTGGATGCGCCATCGGAACGCATCGACGATTTGATCTTCGACGACCTGCTTACCCGCGACGCGCACTTGAATGTGGCGCCGGGCCTGGCTGAGCGCTGGGAGATTCCCGACCCGCGGATTTACATTTTTCACTTGCACCCCGGAGTGAAGTTCCACGATGGACGCCCGTTGACTGCTCGCGATGTGAAGTGGACGTTCGATTCTTTGTTGCAAGGCAAGATTCGCAGTACCAAGTCGGCGGTCTACCGTTTCGTGGACCACATTGATGCCACCGATGACTACACTGTCGTCTTCCACTTGAAGGAAGCCTTCGCGACGCTACTGTGGAATCTGTCGGATGGCGCGATCGGCATTGTGCCCTATGGCAGTGGCGACGAGATGAGTCGCCATCCCATCGGATCGGGGCCATTCCGCTTCGTCAGCGCCGAGCAAGACAAGGAAATTGTCATTGCGCGCAATGATGACTACTGGGGCGTGAAGGCCCGCCTTCCCCGGGTACGTTTCATTGTCGTGCCCGACACGACCACGCGGGCGCTCGAATTGCGCAAGGGCAGCGCTGACCTAGCGATCAATGCCCTCACCTCCGACATGGTGTTGACCCTGGAGAGCGATCCGAACCTAGCGGTCATGCACGCCCCAGGAACGATTCTGGCCTACATGGCTTTTAATCTGCGCGATCCCATCTTGAAAGATGCCAGGGTGCGACAGGCACTGGCTTACGCCATTGACCGGCGCCCGATGCTCGAATATCTGCAGCGTGGCTTTGCCCGGCCCGCCAACAGCGTGCTTCCCCCCGAAAGCTGGGCCTACAACGGCGACGTGCCCGCGTATCATCACGATCCGGAACGGGCCAGGCAATTACTGGAGCAGGCCGGGTATCCATCGATAAACGGCGTTCGCTTTCACCTCACGATGAAATCGTCGACCGAAGAGAGCACGCGGCTGATGGCGGCCGTGTTGCAGCAACAGTTGCGCAAAGTGGAAATCGCACTCGACATCCGTACTTTTGAATTCGCGACCTTTTTTTCCGACGTCACTCATGGACTGTTTCAACTCTATTCCTTGCGCTGGATCGGAGGGAATGAAGATCCGGACATCTTCGAATACGTTTTCCACTCCGCCAAGTTCCCTCCCAACGGCGCCAATCGAGGCTACTTCTCTGATCCACGCCTGGATGCCCTTGTTGATCAGGCCCGCCACGAACTCGACCAGAACGTACGCAAGCAGATTTACGCCGAAGTCCAGCGGACTCTGGCCGACCAGTTGCCTTACATCAATTTGTGGTATTTCGACAATGTATTGATCCATTCGAAGAGAGTGCGAAGCCTGAGTCTGAATCCCTCCGGGAACTACGATTTTCTGAAGACCGCGGAACTGGAATAGGCGGTTGTCACTGATCATTGGCCCGCAATCGGCCAGATTATCAACGCCGCAAACTCTGGGCGTCTTTGGCCAACGACCAAGGATGTTTTTCTCCGTGGTACCATCGAAACCACCTCCAATCATCATGCGAATTCTTTTTATTGGCGACATTTTCGGACGGCCGGGGCGAAACATCGTCAAGGATCGCCTTCCCGGTCTGGTGAAAGATCGGGCTATCGATCTGGTGATTGCCAACGGGGAAAACTCCGCCGCAGGCTTTGGTATCACCGGAGCGCTGGCGGAGGACCTGTTCGAGATGGGCATCGATGTCATCACCACCGGCAACCATATCTGGGACAAACGTGAAATTATCGATTATTTCCAGATGGCGGATGGAAACCAGCACAGCATGGCGCGACGGCTGTTAAGACCCGCCAACTACGCACCCGACCTGCCTGGTTGGGGGGTTTTCGAAGGCCGGAAAGACAACATTCCGTATGCCGTGATCAACCTGCAAGGCCGCGTGTTTATGGCCGCCAACGATGATCCCTTCCGCGTCGCCGACAAGTTGCTAAAGGAGATCAAGGCAAAGGTCATTTTTGTCGACATGCACGCCGAAGCGACATCGGAAAAACTCTCCCTCGCCTGGTATCTGGACGGCCGGGTTACGACGGTGGTGGGCACACACACTCACATTCCCACGGCCGATGAGCGAGTCTTGCCGGGCGGGACCGCCTACATTACCGACGTCGGTATGACCGGCCCATATGACAGCGTAATTGGGGTGCAGAAAGAACTGATCATCGCCCGATTCCTGAACAACATGCCAGCTCGCTTCGAGGCTGCCACGGGCGATGTGCGTCTCTGCGCGGTAGTGGTGGATGCGGATGAGGCGACGGGATGCGCAAGGATGATCGAAAGAGTAATGTTGCGCTGATTTCTTTGTTCGGTTGCAGCCTCAGGATTTCAGAACCTTCTCCAGCTCTCTCCGGTTGCGCGTTGGAAGGTAGCGAAGCCCGGCCCGAGCCAACGCCAGGTACACATCTTTTGCTCCCGGAATTTTTCTCAGCTCCTTCACGTGCTTGTGGACGACCCGGGAATCACCGCGCACGATTGGCCCGCTGAAAGCCGCCGCCGGACCCAGTTTCGCGTAGTTGGCCAACGTTTGACGTAAGATCGGAAGCATCTTCTTGCGGGCATTCGCAGGCGAAAGGCCCGTGGCCTGCGCGACTCGCTCGCCGGTGACCAGAAGGGCAATCAGCAACGGAGAGGTGAACCCTCCCCAGGCGTGATAGACGGACTTTCTGCTTTTGGAAATCGGGAACGCCTGGGCACCCAGGTCGCAGACGATCTTGCGCGCCGTGCGCGTTGCGTGCGTATCTCCCTCTAGGGCAAACGGAATTCCGTTCAGAGAAGGGACCGCAGAATGGACAAAGGTCATCAGCGGGTGTACCGATGCTACGGCGGCTCCGCGCCGTCGCAGGACCTGCAGTTCGTCGCTGGCCAGGGCTCCGCTGGAATGGAAAGCGATTTTACCTTTCCAGTCCGTCTGGGACGCGAGTTGACGTGCCGCCCTTGCAATCTCGCGGTCGGGCACACAGAACCACACCAAATCGGCGTCCAGGCGCGGGTTGACCATGGGTGCAGAGGCATGCACTTTCCGCGCCAGTGCGCGCGCTTTGCGGCGGGAGGCAAGCGAGTTTCTTGAGACAACCTCGCTGATTCGATATCCCGCCCTCCTGAGGTCTTGCGCTAAGGCTGCGCCCAACCTCCCGGGCCCAATAATCGCCACGCGGGGCTTGAATGCCATGGTCGCAGCATAACAGGGCATTTCGAGAGACGGCAAAGCACAGACACGCGGAGAGAACCTTCGGCAAAAACCTGCTTTATAGTGTCTTTATGCCCAAGAAAATATCCAAGAGACGTTCGAAAACGAACCACCGCAGTAAGGGTCGTGTGCTCTCGTCCCGAGTGGCCTATCGTGGACCTGCGTTCACCGTTACCGCGGATCAGGTGCTTGAACCCAGTGGAGTGCGCGCCCGCCGAGACATTGTGCATCACTCCGGATCGGTGGTAATCCTGGCCATCGAGGAGAGTGGCTC
>JACXTT010012601.1_pt1 | contig 11216 bp, 9 predicted proteins | sample 9270951 | NCBI WGS metagenome assembly JACXTT01 (sample SAMN15532306, study PRJNA645909) | rock metagenome | isolation source: weathered quartz diorite | place: Puerto Rico | collected 2017-06-21 | reverse complement strand
CAACGTCTTCTTGAATTGTGTGCCAGAGGTCGAGGTTGCGTGTAGTCTCGGGAGCTTAGCCGTGCTTTGGCGATGGAAATGGAGTCTTGAAGCCCCGCCAAGCAGGAATCACTGGCCGCGCCCGCGATTGTGGGCCTCCGAAGTTGGCCATCTGCTCGATGCGCCACTCGAAGCGATATCCGTGGCGCCGAAGAATATTGAGAAACTTCTCGAAAATAGGTTTGCCGCGGCTGGCTAACCCCGGCACGTTTTCCATCATGACTGCCTGAGGATGGATTCTCTTGAGAATGTCGGCCATGACGAGCAGGAGTTCGTCACGGGGATCCTCGCGTCTCCATTTCGCGGTCAGCGAGCAGAAGCCTTGACATGGCGCGCATCCAGCCAACAAGGCGATCTCCTTCGTTCCAGCAGCCTCCAGCACTTCATTTGCCGTGACGTCTCTCAGGTCCTTCTCTATCAGTGACGTGCGACGGTTGTTCCATCTGTACGTGCGACTCGATAGTGGATCGATTTCAACCGCAGCGGCGACGTGAAATCCAGCGTCCCGCAGGCCCTTCGTGAGACCGCCGCATCCAGCGAACAAATCGATGGCGACGGGTTTCATCCGCGTTTCGGGTTCCTGTGGCGCGTCCGCTTACTCGCTCCACGCCGTCGCCGAGCAGCGTGCGATCCTGCCGCTTTCCTCACCGAGTGTGTCGCCTTCTTCGATCGCGCCTTCCGGGCCGCGCGCGAGTACTCCGGCGCGACCTTTTGGAGCCGTCGCTCGATCTGACCGTAGACGCTGCGCGCTTGCTGCAGCAGGTCGCGATAGGTCAGCACAGTGATCCCTGATCCGATCAGTCGTTCCTCCTTGCGATGCAGGGTCGCGTCGGGATTCCGTTTCCCAACGATGAGTCGGCCGGTGACCAGACGGGGCCCCTCTGTGCCGCCGGGTATCTGCCACTGTGTACGCGCCCAATCGACGTACTTTTCGATCTGTTCAAGATCCTCGCGCGCAAGTGTTTTCTCCGGCCTCTTCAGTTCGACGATGCTGAGTTCGCCGCCGAGCTTCACGCCGAGAATGTCCAGACGGCGCTGCTCGGCCGGCTTTCCCTTCTCCGGAAACTGCTTCCGGAGCAGATCGGTGTACGTGGTTTGGCCTTCCGCCTCGCTCCACGCCGCATCAATCAGCCAAGTGTTCTCTTCGAACAAAGGCTGCATCTGCTGCACTTCCAAAGCGCCCTTATCGATAAAGTGAGCGAGCTTCTCCATGGCTTCGAGGTGGCCGTCGGCCATGCGCAGTCGCTCGCGGGCCTCGACAACCCGCCACTCCTGAAACAGTTTCAGGAGAACCTCGACATTGGCGCCTGATTCTTCGATGTCATCGACCAACTCCTGAAACGCGGCGAACTCGACGTTCGTCTTGATGATCTCAAGCAGCGGTTCGGCGGATTCGGGCTCGATCGCGTCGTCAGTCACGATCACTTTGATCAGACGCATTGCGACCTTCTGCTCGCGAGCGCTGCGCGTCTTCAGCCACTTGTCGAAATCGGCGATCTTGAGGACCTTCGACTGCTTCTCCTCTTGCCGCTGCGTGACCCAGCGCCCAAGTACGTCGACCAGCGCGGCCTCTCCCCATTTCGCGAGAGCTTGGCCGGCGTCCGATTCCCAGTTGACCGTGTTGCGGGCGGTCGCGATGTTGTCTTCTTCCGCGTCGAGGAATTCCGCGTGAACCTCGCCGACGACGTACGCGCGCGCGAACTGCGCGTGCGTCGTCTTCAAGCCAAACATGGTGTCGAGTTCGACGGCCTTCTGGCGCGCGTAGATGTCGACGCCTCGTTCGACCTGTGATGATCGCTCGAGCAAGCCAATCCACCCCGTCACCCGCCAATCGCGAGCCGCGTCGACGATGCCACTGCCTTGCAAGTCCTCGACGGCCCAAGCAACCTTGCAGTCGCCGCGTTGACGCCCTTCCTGCGCCGTCATCGCCCCGCCATTAATCCGAACGACGAAACCGGAGCCTATGAATCTAAATCGGCGCGCAAGCTCCCTTCGGATCCAACTCGATTGGATCTGAGCGGTCCGGTGCATGCCGCGGATCCTCACTTCGGTCCCGTTCCCGTCCGTGGTCGGCCCCGAGCGCTTGGCGACAACCGTCGGTCGATACGGCGTCCCCCGCGGCCACGTCTTCATCTCGGCGTACACGAAGCGAAGGCAAATGGCGTGTCGATCACGGACGGTCCGCAGTTCGATCTCGTTCGCGACGCCGAAGGCGGCGAGCTTTCCGAGACCCTTTCGTCCGGTCAGGCGCCGACCACCAGGGGATGTATCCTTGTTTTCTTCCTCGCGGCGGTTGCGGCCGATCTGCAGGTAATGGCGCTGCAACGCGTCTGCGTCCATGCCCAGGCCGTGGTCGATGAGCACGACCTCAGCAGAGGGCGTTATGGCGACAGTTGGAATGACGATGTCTACATCGGGCGAATCCGCGTCCCATGCGTTCGACACCAACTCGCCGATCACAGGCGGAAGAGACGAGTACAACCGCAAACCGAGGTGCTCGATCGTCTGCGGCTGAAACTCCATCGTGAACGCCGGCAGGGTCATCTGCGTCTTGACGGAATCCTTGGCCGGCGTCTTGATTGAGGGCATTATGCGTTAGTGGTCAATTCGCTCAGGATCGACAGCGCTGCGGACCTGCACTCGACTGCTCAGACGAACGGATGACCTTCCGTTTATCGTACGGATGATTCGAGATCTGTCAATCCTGTACTTTGGAACTGTCAGTTTCCGAAAGCGTCGCGTTACACCTCTTTGAGCCGTCCCGACGCGTACTTGTGCAGCAGGCTCGAGATCAGCGTCTGATAAGGCAAACCCTCGGCGAGCGCTCGCTTCTGGATCGCCTCCAGGTCCTTGCTCGAGAGGCGAATGTTCAGCCGGCGGTCCTTGCGGAATGTGGCCTTCGCGTAGCGAGTGTATCGCGTTCGTTGGCGCTTGCCACCGCCCGCAGACTTCGATTCACCGCGCTCGACCGACTCGAGCAACGCCTTTTCATCTGCATCAAGCTTCATCGTCGGACTCCTCATCGAGGTAACTGCTTCGTGGCCTTCCGACTTGGGATGATCGTCTTCAGGAAGACCGCGTGCTCGTCCTCGACGAACGGCACCAGGTACACGTACTCGTCGCATTCAACGACGAAGATGCGCCGGTCTGCGTAACGCTGCGGGTTCGGGTGCTCCAGAATGTCGAGCAGGTCCCCACGTTCGATGTGGAAGACGATGTCCTCGAACCCGATGCCGCGGCGCGCCTTGAACTTCGCGTTCTTAGCATCGTCCCTGGCGAAGTACTTCACCCATATCAGAGTAGCAGGATGTGTGCCCATGAGGCACACATTGGCATCGGCAAAACTGTGCCCAAGAATGTGCCCAGACCGGGGTCCGATCCCCGTACATCGGCACCCAACGCGAACCAGGTTTGTACGCAAAAACAGGCCAGAAATCGTCGACTTCAGGCCTGTACTCGGTGTCCTGGTGGGTTTAGCAAACCATCGCCTTCAGCCACTCGGCCACCTCACCGCGGCTGGTTTTCCTAAGTATACCAGCGTGCAGGTTACGCGACTCCCGATCTCGCTTTGATTGTCCCTCAAATTGTCCCTGCCAGCGGTCGGATTCACCGCGTCGACAACGCTCGGCTGCACGTGTTCGTGCCTCCTTGGAAGGTAGCGGTTCTTTTGCAAACGAGCCCTTCTCCGAACTACCTGAATTGTTGAAGGTTGCGCGGCTGCGTCAGCGTCCACTTCTGAGGAGGCCCGCACTCGCAAGCCGATCAAATGCTGCTCGGTGTGTCTCGGCGCAGCGATCCGCGTGCACCGGTTCTTTGAACCGGCGGATTCGCTGGGGCGTCCTCCGGCTGAATGTCATAGCAATCCCCCAGCGGTGGTTGCGCTCGCTCAACTCTACAAGAGATGGCAAGATCCTGCGTGGCACTGTGGCGCCGCGCCCTTCACTCGAGTCAGCCATCGGAGACGCGACCGATTCATCCGCATAAATTCAGCGCAGCTGCCGCTGTTATCACCTTGTGAAGTCAATCGGTGCTACCGCGACGAGTCTGTCCTCGGTCCCGCGAGATGCTTGCCGAAGAATGACTCCAGCTTGCCCCACGGGATCACGTCCATGCGGTCGTACAGATCGACATGATTGGCGCCCGGGACGATCATGAGTTCCTTGGGCTCCGCCGCGGCGGCGTAGGCGGTTTCGCTGAAGTACCGCGAGTGGGCCTTTTCACCATGGATCAACAGGACCGGGCGCGGCGAAATCTCCTTGATGTAGGTCAGGAGCGGCATGTTCATGAACGACAAGGGAGTCGTGACCGTCCACGACGCGTTCGAGTTGACCGCTCTGGGGTGGAATCCGCGCCGTGTCTTGTAGTAGGCGGCGTAATCCACCAGGAATTGCGCTTCACCGCCCTTCAGCTCATTGGAGACGGGGCAATACGCCGGTGTTCCCTTTTCCGCATCCTCCCAACGCTGCCGGCTCAGTTGTTCCAGCGTTTGTGTGCGTTGTTCGAGGGTCACGCTGTCGTTGTAGCCCTTCGACATCACGCGCGACATGTCGTACATGGTGCTCGCCACGACGGCCTTGACGCGCTTGTCCACGGCGACGGCATTCAATGCCATGCCGCCCCAGCCGCAAATACCGATGATTCCGATCCGTTCGCGGTCGACGGAAGCGTGAAGGCCGAGATAATCAACAGCGGCGCTGAAATCCTCGGTGTTGACATCAGGGGAGCCGACATTGCGTGGCGCACCGCCGCTTTCGCCGGTATAGGACGGATCAAAAGCCAGCGTGAGGAAGCCGCGCTCCGCCATGGTTTGCGCGTACAGACCCGACGACTGTTCCTTCACCGCGCCAAATGGACCGCCGACGGCTAGCGCCGCCAACCGCCCACGAGCGCGGTCCTTTGGAAGATACAGGTCGCCCGCCAGGGTGATGCCATAGCGGTTCTTAAACGTAACCTTCTGATGATCGACCTTCTCGCTCCTGGCGAAGACCTTGTCCCATTGCTCTGACATGCCCTGACCCTCTGCGATGGAAATATCGAAAAATGACGCCGCACCGAGCGCGGCGACGCCAGCGCCCGTGATCTTCAGCAGGTCACGACGGCCGAGGCCCGGACCGGCTGTCTGTTCTACCGTATTCACCGACATGTCGTGCTTTCTCATTTCCTGTTTCCTTTCTTTGGCCAGAGATATTGGTGACCCAAGGTCAGGCCGTCTGGCCGCCATCGACGACGACGTTGGCTCCAGTCGTGAAGGCCGCGAGGTCCGAGCAGAGCCACACGACCGCGCCTGCAATCTCCTCGGGACGTCCAGCGCGCCTGACTGGCTCCTGGGCGATCGCACCCTGTCGGCCTTCTTCTGTTCCGCCTGTAAAACGGTCCATCATCGGCGTCGCGATCATGCCGGGAGACACCACATTCACGCGGACGCCCTGAGCCGCATAGTCGAGCGCCGCCGCCTTGCTCAGACCGACTACTCCGAACTTCGCGGCGCAGTACGCGGCCTGTCCGCGGAAGCCCTTCACGCCGGCGCCGGAGGACGTGTTCACGATGGAGCCTCCGCCCTGCTTCAGCATGTGTGGGATCTGATGCTTCATGCATAAGAACACGCCGTTCAGGTTGATCGAGATGATTCGATCCCATTCCTGGGGCGACACATCGGCTATCGCCGAGGGTGGTTGCTCGACGCCGGCATTGTTGAATGCGAAGTCGAGCCGACCGAACGCGTCAACAGTCTTGGCAATGGCTGCCTTGACGTCGCTCTCCTCTGAGACATCGCAACGAATGGCGACTGCACTCCCACCGGCCTCTTCGATCAAGCGGACCGTTTCCTGGATGCTCGTCTCCGAGCGCCCGACTGCGGCAACACTCGCGCCCTCTCGGGCGAACGCGATCGCGCTGGCGCGGCCTATACCCGTGCCGGCGCCCGTCACAAACGCGACTTTTCCGGTGTGCTCCTTGCTCGCTGCCATGACCCTTCCCCTTCTCCTCGTTGCTGCGATCGAACTTGAAGACGTCTGATGCCGCAGCGCATGTTGACCCCGCGCCATCGTGCGAGCGCGAACTCGCTTGTAGCGCTGTACTCAGACTAGGTGTTGTCGACAGGCTTGAGTAGACGCGGAATCGTGGAAGGGTCCTTGACTGAGAACACACAATCGATCCGCCTCGTCCACGGAATGTCGTGCTCCCGCGACTGTTCAGGCAGCTTGGCCAGTGATGAGCCCGGCTTCTGACACTCTTCACTGACACCTCCGGCCCGACAGGGGGCTGACCTGGGCGCAGACCGGCCTCACGCATGGGGTCGAGCCACAGAGGAGTCGGCCAACGCGGATCGGTAGGCTCGACGTTTGCGTCGGCAGCTCGACGACGCTGCTTCGTCGCACCTGGTAGAACCTAGAGGGAAGCCTGATTGAAGTTGCCGGCCGGCTTCGGATGAAACGTCATTGGCCCGCGCTCACAGCAGTAGAGCTCGGATGCGTACTCGTCGCAGAGGGCGCGTCCTCGACGCGGTACCGTAACGACACGATCCCTCCACGGAGCGTTTCAATGTCGACATGACGAAGCGATCGTCCGGCCGCAGGCTGGTCCTCAGCGCTAGTGCCGACGTAGTTGCGCGCCGTCGATCCCGGCCGCCGGCAGAGTCCAACGACCAGCATCTTGTCGGCCATCGATCGACATCATCATGTGGCAGATGATTCGCGGACGAACTGTTGTGGTTTCCACAATCCTGCTCACGTTCCGACGTTCATTCTAATGCGCGCTTCGAGCTATGCGCGGTCATCTACGGCCGCAGCAGCGCTTTGATAGCGCGCCGCTCGTCCATCGCCCGATAGCCATCCGCAACCTTGTCGAGAGGCAGCGTCAGATCGAAGACCTTGCCGGGATCGATGACGCCCCTGAGAACGAGATCAATGAGGTGTGGCAGGTATCGGCGCACTGGCGCCGGCCCTCCGTGCAGCCGGACGTGCGAGTAGAACAGCTTCTCACCATCCAAGCCGAACGCATGTGGCACTCCCACAAAGCCAACGGCGCCACCTGGACGCGTGGCCTGAATCGCTTGAAGCATCGATTCCTCCGTTCCGACGCACTCCAGGACCGAGTCCGCGCCGACGCCTCGTGTGAGCTCCTTAATCTGCGCGACGCCATCGTCGCCTCGCTCAGTGACGATGTCGGTCGCACCGAACTCTCGAGCGAGATTCTGTCTCGTCGAGTGCCGGCTCATCGCGATGATTCGTTCGGCTCCCATCTGCTTCGCGGATAGGACACCCAACAGACCCACGGCGCCGTCACCGACTACCGCGACGGTCGCGCCAGGTTTGACGTTGGCCGCGTCAGCGGCGAACCAACCTGTCCCCAGAACATCAGATGCAGTCAACAGGCTGGCGATCAAGTGATCGGGAGGCGTATCGACGGTCGCGACAAGAGTGCCGTCGGCGAGTGGCACGCGGAACAACGGCGCCTGGGCACCTGATAAGAATTCCCTGTGCACGCAGGATGACTGATAGCCGTACTGGCAATGCACGCATGTATTGTCCGAGGCTGCGAAGGAACCGACCACGAACTGGCCTCGCTTGATGGCCGTGACCTCTCGGCCAACCTCCTCGACGATGCCGCAGTACTCGTGGCCCATCGGCGTTGGTTGGGTCAGCTTCTGCACACCACGATACGGCCAGAGATCCGAGCCACACACGCACGCGGCCACGATTCTGATGATGGCGTCTGTCGGCTCGAGAATGACGGGGTCAGGGCGTTCCTCGACGCGTACGTCGCAAGGGCCATACAGAATTGTGGCTCGCATTTGCTTCTCCCCTTACACCGTGAAATCGACGGCCGACGATCCGCAGGTCATGACACTCGCGCTACGCTGGGGCAGGGACTCTGCTACCTGAGCGGAGGTTTCGCGGCTTGCCTTGAACGCCAGGAGGGCCGCCGCGCACAGAAGGACGGCGCTTGCCGCGAAAGTGCTTTGGTAACCGCGCATGTCGAACAGGAGACCGCCGAGGGACGCACCCAACGTAATGGCAAGCTGGATCATGGCGACCATCAGACCGCCACCAGCTTCGGCGTCGTCAGGCAGTGTCCGCGTCAGCCACGTGCCCCAGCCCACCGGCGCGGGCGTTGCGATGAGCCCCCAGGCCGCGAGCAATGCGGCGGTGCCCCACGCGTTGCTGCCGAAACCGATCAACGCCACGGCGAATGCAGCCATTCCGAGAGGAATGATGACCAGCACGCGGGAGAGTCCCGTGGTCAGCAGCGATCCGATGAGCGACGTCCCGATCAGACCGGCAACGCCGATCGCTAACAGGATCAAGGACAACGCTGACACGTCGACCTTCGTTACTGTCTCGAGAAATGGTCGCAAGTACGTGAACAACGCGAACTGCCCCATAAAGAGCAAAAGGATTGCCGCCATTCCGTAGGCGACTCGACGGCGGGCGAGGAGCGTGAAGACATTCATCGAAGCGGACGGTCGATTGGACCGCATCGAAGGGATCGTCGTGAACTGCCAAGCCAACGCCAGCGCCGCCATCGGAACGACACAGAAAAAGGCTCCGCGCCAGCCAATGACACTTCCCACGAAGCTGCCCAGGGGTGCCGCAATCGTAGCGGCTAGTGCGTTGCCACCATTGAGGAGGGCGAGTGCGTGTGGCACGCGATCTTCTGGAACGAGTCGCATGACCGTTGCCGTGGACATCGCCCAGAAACCGCCGATGGCGATACCGAGCAGCCCCCGGCCCAGCATCAGAACCACATAGCCGGGGGCCGCTGCGACCAGCGTCCCGGACACGATCATCAGGGCGGTTAACGACAGCAACACCGCGCGCCGGTCGAGACGAGCCGTTGCCCCTGACACGAAGAGGCTCGTCAAGACAGCAAAGATCCCCGAGATCGAGATGGCTTGGCCGGCTTGGCCCTCCGTCATCCCAAGGTCGGACGCGATAGGCGTCAACAAGCTGACAGGCATGAACTCGGAGGCGATCAGGACCATGACGCAGAGCGCCATGGGCAGCACCGCTCCCATCCCAGTTGCTCGGGCACTGACTACTTCCGTCGGGAATGGCTGCTGCGCGACTGCGTTCGAGGGCACCATTCTTGTCTCGACGTGTGAATAATTGCTCTCGTTGAACTCCACCATGATTTCCTCTGGGAATGAGCGTACGCTGGCTCGATTGCACGGTGTAGTCTGAGAAATCTGCAAAGGCTGTTGACACACAGTCAACATTAAGTAAGTGCTCTGACTGTACAATCCGATGGAGCTATTGACAGAGATTTCACAATCATGCGCGCTGAATTGAGCGTTCTCTCGGCGTTCTTGACGGTAGCGGAAGAGCGCAGCTTCACACGAGCCGCCAAACTATTGAACATCTCGACGTCTGGCTTGAGCCATGCGATCCGGCGACTCGAGGAGCAGATCGGCGTGCGACTGCTAATCCGTACAACGCGCAGCGTGGCACCAACCGATGCCGGCGAGCAGCTCCTCGCGCATCTGCGGCCGGCGCTCGCCGATATTCGCGGCACGCTTACGACGTTGTCGGGGTTGCAGACGAAGCCAGTCGGCCGTGTGCGGCTGTTGTGTCCCCGACTCGCCGCCAAGTCGGTCGTAGCCCCTAAGCTCGGGCGGTTCGTGCGCGACTATCCGGACGTTGTGCTCGAGGTCACGACTGATGACAGCCGCATGGATCCGGTCGCGGCGGGATTCGACGCGGCCATCCATTTTGGCGAGTACATCGCTCAGGACATGGTGGCCGTCCGCGTCTCGCCGGACATCCGGCATGCGATCGTCGGCGCCCCCTCGTACTTCACATCACACGCGACGCCGACCGTACCGCGAGAACTCCTCAATCATCGATGCATCAACTTCCGCCATCGCGGAGAGAGCCTCTACAAATGGGAACTCGACAGAAATCAGGAGTCTGTTGCTATAGCGGTCAACGGGTCGCTTATTCTTGACGATGAAGATTTAGTCCTGCAGGCAGCCATCGACGGCGCCGGCCTAGCAATTGTGGCTGAAGACCGAGCCTCGCCTCACCTCGAAGGGGGAAACCTTACGCGGGTCATGGAGGACTGGACTCCGCCGTTCCCGGGGTTCTTCCTGTACTACCCTCATCGGAAGCAGCAGCCAGCGGCGCTGGTGGCCGTGATCGAGACGTTCCGATTGTCAAGTTGACGATCGCGCAAGAGAGGCAACGGCCACAGTCAAGGCACAATTGCCATCACCATGTGAGAAGCCTATTAGCCAACTGTTCCGTTCTCGACTTCGATGCGTCAAGACGCTGAAGTGAATCGACGCTTCTGGATGCCGAGCTGCTTGATCTTCGACTCGAGCGTGGAGGCGGGAATGCCGAGAACCGCTGCCGCGCCGCGGGGCCCAGCAACCCTTCCCCGACTCTTGATCAGGGCCGCCTCGATCATCTCCTTCTCCTGATCTTGTAGCGTATCTGGAAGAGGAGTCCTGCCGTCAGGACGACTCGGCGCGCTGTTTGGCATCCAGGATTCGTCAATCGAAAATGTGTCTCCGCCGCAAAGAATCACCGCGCGCTCGACAATATTCTGCAACTCGCGAATGTTGCCCGGCCACGGATATCGCTCGGACAGCTCTAACGTGCGCCTGTCGATCTGTCGAATGCGCTTGCCCGTCTTCTCCGCGAATCGTTTGACGAAATACTCGACGAGGATCGGGATGTCCTCTCGCCGTTTGCGCAGCGGCGGCAGCTCAATCGGAAACACGTTCAACCGATAGAAGAGATCAGATCGAAACGTGCCCGCGGCGATTGCCGCTGAGAGATCACGATTTGTCGCCGCAATCACGCGCACGTCGACGGGAATCGCACGACTTCCTCCGACTCGTTCGACCTGCCGCTCCTGCAGCACGCGCAGCAACGCGATTTGCGTATCTGTCGGGATCTCGCCGATCTCGTCGAGAAAGATCGTGCCCAAATGCGCCAGCTCGAACCGTCCACGCCGCTGCTGCACCGCGCCGGTGAAGGCGCCCTTCTCGTGGCCGAATAGTTCGGACGCAATCAGCGACGGCGGAGTCGCGGCACAGTTCAGGCTGATGAAGGCCCGCTCCGCCCGGCGCGAGTGCTTGTGGATCGCTCGAGCGATGAGCTCCTTGCCGGTCCCCGTCTCGCCGGATATGAGGACTGTCGAATCTGTGGGCGCGACTTTCGATACATGGGACA
>JACXTT010012600.1_pt1 | contig 11216 bp, 9 predicted proteins | sample 9270951 | NCBI WGS metagenome assembly JACXTT01 (sample SAMN15532306, study PRJNA645909) | rock metagenome | isolation source: weathered quartz diorite | place: Puerto Rico | collected 2017-06-21 | reverse complement strand
AGGGCGCGGCCGCGGCGGGCAGGCTCATCCTCCTCACGATCCCGAAGGCCGCCGCGGTGTGTGCCCACCCGGCAGGATCGGACGCCGGCTGACGTAGCGTCCACAGCCCACGATGCCCGGCTATGTAGCCCGCCGGCTCCTGGCCACGGTCCCGGTGATGGCCGTGGTGGCCGTGTTCGTATTCCTGCTCCTCCGGCTCACCGCCGGCGACCCCGCCGCCATCATCGCCGGTGAGATGGCCACCACCCAGCAGGTCGCCGAAGTCCGCTCCAAGCTCGGGCTCGACCGGCCGGTGGCCCAGCAGTTCGCGATCTGGCTGAGCCGTATCGTCGCCGGGGATTTCGGCGAGTCGTTCTTCTTTCGCAAAGCGGTGCGGGAGTTGATCCTGGACCGGCTCGAGCCCACGCTGGCGCTGACGATCGGTACGATGGTGCTCGCGGTCGCGTTCGCGATCCCTCTTGGACTGGCGGCGGCGCGCCACCGGGGCACGTGGGTGGATCGGGGGGTGATGGGCCTGTCCACCCTTGGTTTCTCCGTGCCCGTCTTCGTGATCGGTTACGCGCTCGTCTACGTCTTCGCCATCCAGTTGGGATGGCTTCCCGTCCAAGGGTACCAGCGGCTGGGCCAAGGCGTTGGCGGCTTCATCGAGCGGTTGATCCTGCCGAGCTTCACGCTCTCCGTGCTCTACATGGCGCTCATCGCGCGCATCACACGCGCCAGCGTGCTCGAGGTCCTCAACGCCGACTACGTCCGCACGGCCAGGGCCAAGGGGCTGAGCGACCCCTGGGTGATGCTCCGGCATGTGCTGCGCAACGCCGCTGTCCCGATCGTGACGGTGATCGGCCTCGGCATCGCCTTTCTGATCGGCGGCGTCGTGGTGACCGAGTCGGTCTTCAGCATTCCGGGGCTCGGACGTTTGACGGTGGACGCGGTGCTGGCGCGCGACTACCCTACGGTGCAGGCCGTGGTCTTGCTGTTCTCGGCCGTGTACGTGCTGATCAACCTGCTCGTGGACCTGACGTACGTCTTCCTTGATCCCAGGATCCGTTTTTGAAGACCATCACGAGCGCCGCGGCCGCCCAGGCCCTCCGTGCTCCCACCTCGGTTCGGACGGGGGCGGTCCGGATCGGGCAGCACCGGAGCGTTCTGATCGGTGCGGCGGTGCTCATCGTGATCGGGGCGATCGGTCTGCTGGCGCCGCTCTTGGGCACGATCGACCCGACCCAGATCGATCCCCCGTATCGAAACCAGCGGCCGGGGTTCGAGCGGATGATTCGAAACGCGAGCGGCATCGAGACCCGGTTCACGCACCGGATGGGCACCGACAGTCTCGGCCGCGACGTCTACAGCCGGGTCCTGTTCGGCACGCGGGTCTCGTTGGTCATCGGTCTCTCGGTGGCGCTGATCAGCGTGACGGGAGGGCTGATCTTCGGGACGCTGGCAGGCTACATCCGCTGGTTGGACGGCCCGCTCATGCGGATCATGGACGGGCTCATGGCCGTGCCGCCCATCCTCCTCGCGATCGCCCTCGTCTCGCTGGCGTCCGCGGGGTTGCGCACCGTGATCGTCGCGATCGTGATCCCCGAGGTCCCGCGCGCGGCTCGGCTCGTGCGATCCGTCGTGCTGTCGATCAGGGAAGAGATGTACGTGGAAGCGGCGGTGGCACTCGGCGCGCGGCTCCCGTCGCTCCTCCTACGCCACGTGCTGCCCAACACCGTCGGGCCGCTGATCGTGCAGGCCACGTACGTCTGCGCCTCCGCGATCCTCGTGGAAGCGATCCTGAGCTTTCTCGGCATCGGCATCCCGACATCTATCCCGACCTGGGGCAACATCATGGCGGAGGGGCGGACCCTGTTCCGGCTCTTCCCGCACAACATCCTCTTCCCCGGCTTGTTCCTCACGGTGACGGTGCTCGCGGTGAACATGCTGGGCGACGGCCTGCGCGACGCGCTGGACCCATATACGAGACGGCGCCCGTGAAGCCGCGGACTGAGCCATCTGCGCCGCCGGGGTCCCTGCTCCGGTTGGAAGGGGTCAGCAAAGAATTTCAGTCTCGGGGGGCCCGCGTGCTCGCGCTCGATTCTGTCTCGCTCGCCATCGAGCGGGGGGAGTTTGTCACGGTCGTCGGCCCCTCCGGATGCGGGAAATCGACGTTGTTGAACTTAGTGGTCGGGCTCATCGTCCCCAACGCCGGCCGCATTCTGTTCCGCGGCCGGCCCGCAACCGGGATCAACCCGGAGATCGGGTACGTCACGCAGAAAGATAACCTGCTCCCCTGGCGCACTCTCGCGGCGAACGTGGAAGTCGCCCTCGAGATCCGGGGGGTGGAGACGAAAGAACGGCGACGGCGGGCGGCGGCGCTGATTCACCAAGTGGGCCTGGGCGGATTCGAGGACCACTATCCCCATGAGCTATCCGGCGGGATGCGGCAGCGGGCCAACATCATCCGCACCTTGATCTACGAGCCGCAGTTGATCCTGATGGACGAGCCGTTCGGCCCCCTGGATGCCCAGACGCGGGTCATCTTGCAGGATCAGCTTCTCCGCCTGTGGACGGCCGCCAAGAAGACGATCGTTTTCATTACCCACGATCTGGTCGAAGCGATCGCGCTCGCGGACCGGGTCGTCGTGATGACCTCGCGTCCAGGCAGAGTGAAGTGCGTCACCAAGATTCCGATCCCACGTCCTCGGGATGTGTATCAGATTCACGAGAGCTCCGGGTTCCGCGCGACCCATGAAACGTTGTGGAACGAGCTGAGGCCGGAAGTCAATCTGACCGAGGAGTGGAAGGGAGGGAGTTCTCCGTGAGGCGATGCGTTGTCGCTGCGCTCGTGATCGCTGTGTGTGTGGTGACCGTCTGGCCGGCCGCGCCAGCGTTTCCCCAAGGGCTCCGGAAGATCAAGCTCACCATGCCGGTCGTGGCCCTGTCCATGACGCCCGTTTACCTGGCAAAGGCCAACGGGTATTTCGCCGAGGAAGGATTCGATGTGGAGATGATCACCACGAACGGCGCCGGCCCCGACATCAAGGCCCTCATCGCCGGCGAGGTCGATTTCTCGTTCACGCCGGGCGATAACGTCATGCTCGCATACCAGGAAGGCAAGCGGGTGATCATGGTCATGACGGGGTTTCGCCGGCTCCTGATCAACTGGGCGATGCATCGGGACGTCGCGCGCGCCAAGGGCATCACTGAGACGACTCCGCTCGCCGACAAGTTCAAGGCGCTGAAGGGCCTCACCGTCGGGGTGACCCAGGCCGGGGCGTTGACCGCCCACTTGGCCACGTTCGTGATCCGCAGGGCCGGCTACGAGCCGCAGCGAGACGTCAACGTGATCTCGATCGGAGCCGGGCCGACGTGGCTGGCCGCTTTGGAGAACCGCAAGGTGGATGTCGCCCTGACGGCGACCCCCGTCCCCGAAACCGCGATCGATCGCGGCTTCGCTATCATGTTCCTCAACAACGCCAGGGGCGAAGACCCGTCCGTTCCCGAGTTCCTGATGGAGTGCCTGATCACGCGTCCAGACGTGATCGAAAAGACCCCCGACCTGGTACGCCGGATGGCGCGGGCGCTCCTCAGGGCCAACGTGTGGGCGCTTCGCAGCACTCCCGAACAGGTCGCCGAGGCGTTGAGGACCTTCGTCGGCCAGACCCCGCCGGCCGTATTGCTTGCCGGAGTCAAAACCACGCTGCCGGCTCTGAGCCGGGACGGCCGGACCACGGAGCGGAGCATGCAAGTCACGCAGGACGTCTTGGAGCAGGCCGGCATCTTGAAGAAGCGCGCGCCCTACGCGGAAGTCGCGAACAACAACTTCTTGCGATGACCCCGCGCGGCTGCCTCCTCGGCTACCGGATGCTCTTCGGCCTCGTGCTCCTCGCGGCGTGGGAACTCGCCTCCGGGAGGGTCATCGATCCGTTCTGGGTCTCGAGCCCGTCCAGGGTTCTTGCCTTTTTGTGGGGCACGGTCCGGGACGGCTCAATCTTCGGGCACCTCGGGGTGACGCTCTATGAGACCGTGACCGGGTTCGTTATCGGAGCGGTCGCGGGGATCGCCACCGGGTTCCTCCTGGCGGGGAGGCAGACCCTCGCGCAGGTGCTGGACCCGTACATCGTAGCGTTCAACGGGATCCCCCGGATCGCGCTTGCCCCGCTGTTCATCATCTGGTTCGGGATCGGACCGAACTCGAAGGTCGTGCTCGTGGTGATCGTCGTGTTCTTTCTGACATTCTTCAACACCTACTCCGGGGTCAAGGGCGTCGATGTCGAACTCAAAAATATCCTGCGCGTCATGGGCGCGACCGAGCGGCAGATCCTCCTCAAGGTCACGATGCCCGCCACCGTGCCCTGGATCACCACCGGCCTCAAGCTGAGCGTCCCGTACGCGCTTGTCGGCGCGATCGTCGGGGAGTTCATCGCGGCCAGCAGAGGCCTCGGATATCTGATCAACTATCAAACGTCGCTATTTTCCACGACGGGCGCCCTGAGCGGCATTCTGGTCGTCGCCGCCATCGTCGTGCTGTCGAGCGAGGCCATCAACTGGCTCGAGGCCTATCTGCTACGCTGGCGTCCCAAAGAAGAGGCGAGGACGGGGAGGGACGTGTACTAAGGCCGAGGATTGGGGGTGACCCCGCCGGCCGGCGCCGCGTCGCTGGGTGCTCGAGACGGGCGAAGCGCCTCGGTCGTGGCCGGGCACGTGATCAAGCCGATGCCCCATCCAATGGTGGGCAACAAATCAGCTAGTAGAATCGCGAAACCGTTCCTGCCAGGGTCGCGCGCGAGGATGCCCACAACGAAGAGACAGACGAGCCCGCTGCTCACACTCGCGGCCGGTCGGGGGTTGCGGCCGCGACTGGCCGCAACCCCTCCAACCGCAAATGCTATCCATTGAAGGCCAATCGAAGCCAGATGACTCAGGCCGGGGGCGCCCAAACTCCAAATGAGGAAGCCAGCGGCGGCTGCAATCAGCACAAGGCGGCCTGGTCCCCCCGCCCGTCCCTGCTTGGCAACACCGCATGCTGGCCAAACGGGGTGCGGGACCTCCTTGATCCACGCCGCCGGACGCTGAGGTAGCGCTGCCACCACGTCTCGGGAACCCGATAAACGAAGACCAGCTATCCCCTGTCGATCCAGCGCGGCCGAACGACCTCTTCATCCGTTCGACTGGAGGATTGAGTCGACAATCTCCCAAAACACCGCTACCGACGTGGGCGTCCGACCGGGCCTAGGCATTCTGGAAAAGTTGCGTGAGGCGACCCTGGCACGGAGCGGGATTGGCGGCGCTATTATCCGTGTGAGCACGCAAGAGGCGGTCGTCGCTCTGACGTTCGACGACGGCCCGCATCCCGAAGCGACGCCGCGGTTGCTCGAGATCCTAGCCAAGCATCATGCGCGCGCCACGTTCTTCATGGTCGGCGAGACCGCGGAGAAGCACCAGAGGCTCGTTCGGCAAGTGGCTGAGCAAGGGCATGCCATCGGGAACCATTCCTGGGACCATCCGTCGTTTCCGCTGGTGTCCGGGCGGGTGCGACGACAACAAATCCGCGCCTGCGAGCGCGTTCTCGCCCCCTATGGGCTCCGCCTGTTCCGCCCGCCGTATGGCCACCAGAACCTGGCATCCTGGCTGGATGCACGTAGGCTCGGTTACGACGTGGTCACATGGAGCGTGGTCGCCGACGACTGGCGTTACCGAGACGCGATCTCGATGACAAACCAGTTGGTGCCGTCCTTGCATCCGGGATGCGTGGTGATGTTTCACGATGGACTCTTCGACGCTTCCGACCCGCGGTGCTTCGATCGGGGGCCGATGCTGGAGGCTGTGGCAAAGCTTCTGGATCTTCTCCTCGACCGATTTCACTTTGTCACGATCCCGGAACTCCTCCGGCAGGGGAGGGCCGAGCGACATCCCTGGTTTCGTCGCCCGGACTCGACGTTGCTCAATGGTCTCAACCGCGCGCTCGGCGACGCACGACGGTACGCTTCGGATGGGAGGTCGCGCCGCGACGCAACGCCCGGAGGGCTGCAGGGGCCCTCGTCAGGTTGACCGCGGTCATTCTCTCACACGCGGTGCGCGCGATTGCGGAGGGTCCAGGTTCGCCGTGACCCACCGGAAGAAGACATCACCCTCAGTCCCTCGCTCGGTCAGACGTCGCCACACGCCATCTGCGCGAGCGTCATTTCGGGTCTCCTCACCGTTGGCGCATCGATAAAGATCCGGTGCCACAGTTCAAAACCGGTGAGCGTCATCAAGCAGCCGGCGTGGTCTCTGTTGCCGGCGCGATGCTCCCGGATCCGCCGTTCGATCTCATGCGCGTCGAAAAATTCTCGCACGCGAGCCTGCGGGGCAAGAAGAATCGCTTCAATGACCTGGCCGAGGTCCTCGCGCAACCACTTCGCCGTCGGGGTGGCCATCCATGTTTTCTCGCGGCCGATGATCTCCTCCGGAAGGATCGTCTGTTTGCGCATGACCTCCTTGAAGAAATGTTTGAGCTCCACTCGACCGGCGGCGTCGAGCGCCATCTTGGCTTCTGGCGCCACCGAGTCGACAATCGCGCCCACGCGTGCGTCGAGAAAGGGCATCCTGGGCCAAATCGAGTGAGCCTCCACCATCACTTTCCCGAGTTCGCGGAGCACGACCTGTTCTCCGAACATGGCCTCGTCAAGGACGATATGGTCGTTCAGCGGGTGGCCCGTGCGCATGACCAAGCGGGTGAGCTTGCGGATCACCGTCCGCTCCGATTCTGGCGCCGATGGCAAAAACCGACGCACGTCCGCGACGGGCAACAGGCGTCGCGCCTCGAGGAAGCGGCGCTCCGCGACGGCGCGGGACAAGCGCGGGCGCCACAAGCGCCTTTGTACCGGCGCGCAGCCCCAGACCAGATCGTTGCCGTAGCCGCCGACGAGGGCGTCGACTTCGAGAGCGGCGTGCCGGCAGAGCCAGTACGTGGGGTAGAAGCTGTGGCCCGGCGACTCGTAGTGCCAGAGCATCTCCGGGAAAATATCGAGGCACCTCGCGTCGAGGTGGTCAAATGACGTGTGGTCGGTGGCGAAGAGGTCGGCGACACGTTGGGAACCGGCACGGTCGTTCGTCGCGGGGTCCCCGATGTGGATCGAAAACGTCCTAATCCGGCCCGCGCCCGCCCGCCGCATCAGGCTCACCAGCGCAGCGGAGTCGACGCCACCGCTCAACATCACGGCCGGGGCCGGCGTCTTGTCCAGGGTCCGCCTGATGGCGTGATCGAGAGCCTCGAGGTACCGTCCCTCTGTCTCTTCGTGGGAGATCCTCCGCGGCACGCGGAAATTTCTGCGCCAGTAGCCGCCGGTGGTGACCTGCTTGCCCTGACACTCGACGTAGGAACCCGCGGTGAGCACTTTGACGTAGCGCAGCAGGGTGTCCGGGGCGATCGGGTGCCCGACCACGAACAGCTCGGGAAGAACGCTGGAATCGACAGCACGCTCGACGTCGGGGTGCGCAACGATCGCCTTCACCGCGGATCCGAACGCGAACCGATTCGCGTCACGATAATAGTAAATGGACTTGATGCCGCCTATCTTGTCGTTGATTAAGGTCAGCCGTTGCGCGGCGACATTCCAGATGGCAATGCTGAAAAGCCCGTCGAGCTCCCGTCCGCAGCACGCCCCGGTCTGCTGGTAGAGGTGGAGCACGATCTCCGCATCAAGTCTCGAGACGAGCCGCCGGCCCCGGCTCTCCAGATCACGAAGCAGCTCCTTTCGATTGTCGATCTCGCCGGTCATTGCTACCCAGATCGAGGCGTCCGGGCTCTCGACAATCGACGGCGCTTGAGCGGCGGGATCGATGATCTTGCGGCTCATCCCAAGCGCGAAGTTCCTGTCGGTGCGCAGGTCTGCGCCCTGCGCCTCGATGACCGACGCAACGCGCGCCAGTTCCAGCTTTTCGGCGCTGCGCCGCCGGTCGAGGTGAAGCCAACCCCAGAGCGCGTCCACCGCCGTACCCGTCAGGGCCGCGACGCCGAGTGGCGCCTGCGATGACGCTGCCGGCGCCGCCGCTCAGGGTTGCGCTGGTGGGGGTGGCACATATTCACGGCCCCGCGGCAGTGTCTCTAGGCGCAGTCCTTGCTCGTCCGTCAAGTAATCGTAGCCCATGGCTTGCCAACGGCGATCCGGATCGAGCTGCTCATAGCGAGCGCGCCGGATGCGTCGATCATGGTCGTGGATCATGCGCAGGTGGTAAATGATGAGGTCAGCCTCGGGGAACCTCCCTCCGTGCATGCCGTTCAGCGGCGCCCACTGCGAATGGAGCAGACGGTCGTCGAAAACATGGTCGCGCCTCGCCTTGAAGAATCGAGCCATGCGTTTCTGGCCCCAGACCCCGTCCACGCGGTAAGTGTCCCACCGGCCCCACATTTCCCGGAGCACGATCTGGTAGGCGCCGTACCCACGACGCTCCGCCCGCCGGATTTCGCGCTCTGCCCGCCGGCGAAAATCGCATTCCAGGCGCTCATCCGCGTCAACCACGATCCGCCAGTCTGGGTTGTGCCGCCAGGCGCTTCGGGTGCTCAACCGATCGTTGGCTGGTTCATCCCACTGCTGCTGCTCGTTCGGGGTCACGCGCACCAACTCGAGCACGTTCGCCTGCCTCGCCACGAATTCCCCGGAGCCGTCGGTTGAACGGTCGTCCAGGGCGACGATGCCGTCGACGTGTTGGGAGACGTTCGCGAAATAGCCGGGCAGGTAGCGCATCTCGTTGTGGAACGCCAGGAGGCCCAAGATGCGTGGGGACGGAGCAGGCCGGCGCCAGAAGAACCAGGACCGCCGCTGCGGCGGCCGCGCGCTCACGCCACCCACATCTCCGCCACGAGCCTGCTCCGGCCAACTACTTGAGTTTGATGCCCGGAGAAAGGAGCGCGCCCAACACGTAGGCCGCGACCGCGGGCGCGACCAGCAGGCAGGCTCCGATGAGCCGGGTCTGGTACCGCGGATCGACCCCATGCCAGACGTAGCGGACGTCGCGGGGAAGGTGACGGAGCGTGGATCGCGCGATCTGCCTGGCCTGAGGCGATCCCACGATTTCGAACTTGGCCTTCGACATCCGTTTGCCACGCCGGAATTGGTCGAGAACCAGCGCCGGCAGCCCGGTGGGATGACGGTGGGCGGTCCTGACGGCCGGCGCCCAAGTGATCGGGACAACCGCGTTGAAGCGGTCGTTGAACTCCTCGTCTTCGCCCGTGCGCAACTCCTCCCGGAACAGCCCGAAGCGCTCGAAGAGTCCGCGGGCGTACGACACCCCGAAGAGCATCCGGTCACTCTGCGGAACGCTCGGCGCGGGGACGCGCCTCGAGTACGTGAGCATATACGATGCCCATGCACAGCAGCTGTATGGGTACGCATTTGTGATCGCGCTGGCGACGGCGAGCGCGCCGTTTCGATGTTCGCGGAGACGTCCGGAGATCCATCCCGGTTCCGCGATGCAATCGGCCGCAAGGAACGCGATGAACGGGGCGGACGTCGTGGCGACTCCAAGGTTGCGCACGGCGCCGGGGTTCAGCCGCTCGTGCCGGGCCGTCACGTCGATGGAGATCCCCGCCCTCCGTAGCGTCGCGCCGGGATCGCCCCCGCCCGAGTTGACGACCACGATTTCTGCCGGCGTGTCTTGGGCGAGAAGCGACCGCACCGCGGGGACAAGCCCGGGTTCGTTGCCCACGCTCAGAACCACACACGCCAGTTCATGTTCCATTGCCGGCTTCACCCGGATCGTTTGTCGGTGCGCAATTCGTGGGGATTCTTGGGCCTCCTTCCCTCAGATGAGGGGCCGCGGTCATTCAAATGGGGGATGCCAGCTAGAATCCGTACGCTTGCGCACCCTCCAGGGTGAGCGATATGATGGCTGATGAACTCCCAAAGAGGCGCTCACATCGAACTGCTTACTGATGCCATCAACGACGGAAGACGACGCGACAGCTCACACGGAGAGACGATGACCTCACGCGTCAGTGTGATCATTCCAACACGCAACCGCGCAGGACTCCTCGCAGATGCGTTGGACTCGGTGTTTGCGCAGAAAGGCGTTGGCACGGAGTTTGAGATGGACGTCGTCGTCGTGGACGACGCTTCTACCGATACCACCGCCGAGGTGGTCGCGCGTTATTCGCCCGCCCGGCACATTCGCCTTTCGAGGAGGCAGGGCGCCGGCCACGCGAGGAATGTGGGGATCGAGGAGACCACCGGGACGTTCGTCGCCTTCCTTGATGATGACGATTTGTGGCTGCCGGACAAACTCTCGCGACAAGTGGCGGCGTTGAGGGCGGTTCCGGAATCGGGGGTGGCCTACAGTCAGCTCTTCATCGGTGCTCGAGGAGGGTATATTTTCCCGGAGCGCCACGCACCCTCTGGGGCGCTATTCCATCACCTGCTGCTGGTGAACTTGTGTCTCATGCCGGCGGTTCTGGTGCGCCGGGAGGCCCTCACCAGAGTTGGTGGCTTCGGCAATGACCTCCTCGAAGACTATGAGATGTGGCTCCGCTTGGCCAGCCAGGTCCCGTTTCTCTTTGTCCCCGGCATCGTGGCTGTCTATCGGCTTTCGACCGAGGGGACCTACCAAACCGCGGTGCGGAACGGAGAACACGGGGCGGCGCTTCGGCGCATCGTCTGGAACGCGCTCGATACGCTCCCGCCCACGGAGACGTCCGAACGGATCAAACGCGAGGCGCGCGCCAACGTGGAGCTGAGGATCGCCGTCCCCCTCAACGCGCTTCACTTGACGACGCGGGCCTGGCAACATCTGCGCACCGGCCTGGAGATCGACCCCGGGATCATGCTCAATCCGGGCAACCGCGCGTCGATCGCGGGCATTGTGGGCCACTATGCGGCGACGTTCCCGACGCCCGTCGCAGCCGCCAATCGTCTGTGGGGAGAACTCCTGAGCGGTCTCGGCGGGCGCGCGACCGGGAAGCGTGCTGAACTCAAGCGGCTGCTCGCCGACGTGTACTGGGAGGTGGCCACCGCGCAGCGCAGGGGGATTGGCTGTCGGGCGAGCGTGGTCGGGGCGGCATGCGCCGTTGCCCGGTCGATCGCTGTGTACCCGCTGGATCTTCGTAAATGGTGGGCGCTGGCTCGGTTGATGGGCCGGCCGTTTCAATGGTCGATGCCCGGACGGTCGCAGGGGGTGGAGAACACCATCGGCCGTACCGGGTTTACGCCTCGTTACACCACTGGTGAATCGTCAACGCAAGCACCTTCGTCGCG
>JACXTT010012599.1_pt1 | contig 11217 bp, 10 predicted proteins | sample 9270951 | NCBI WGS metagenome assembly JACXTT01 (sample SAMN15532306, study PRJNA645909) | rock metagenome | isolation source: weathered quartz diorite | place: Puerto Rico | collected 2017-06-21 | reverse complement strand
AACGAACTGGCCCGCCGCGTGCGCCAGCAGCTCGCCACCCAGCTGGCGCCGCTGCTGCCCGACGCCGCCAGCCTGCTGGAAGGCACGGGCGAGTTCGTCATCGCCGAGAAGCTGGCGACGTACCGCTGCAGCCCGGGCCTGGCGCGCCCGGCCAACGACATGGGCGTGGCCGGCCTCGCACTCGCCGGCGACTACACGGCCGGGCCATACCCCGCCACCATCGAGGCCGCGGTGCGCAGCGGCTCGGATGCCGCCGCGGTGCTGCTGCGCCAGGCGGTGCCGGCGGGCCGCTAGGCCGGCGCCAGCGCCATCGGCTCGTGCCCGCCTTCACCTGCGAAAGCGGGCACGAACAAAAAAGCGCACACAATCCGCACAGTTCCAGACCAACGGGCCGGATGCCCGTTGCCATCCTTGCGATTCATGCCATGACCCAACCTTCCTCGTCCCTCGGACAGTCGATCCTCGACCATGCCGACGCCCTCGCCCGTTTTTCCGACATGGAAGACGGCCTGACGTGCGCCTACCTCACGCCCGCGCACCGCGACGCGCAGGCGCAGTTCGCGCAATGGATGCAGGCCGCGGGCATGCAAGTGCGCACCGACGCCATCGGCAACGTCATCGGCCGCTATGCCGCCGATCCCGCCGTGGCGGACCCGCGCGTGCTGATGACGGGCTCGCACTTCGACACCGTGCGCAACGGCGGCCGCTACGACGGCCGGCTCGGCATCCTGCTGCCGATCGCCGTGGCGGGCGCCCTGCGCGACGCGGGCATCCGCTTGCCCTACCACTTCGACGTGGTTGCCTTCGCGGAGGAAGAAGGTCTGCGCTTCAAGACCAGTTTTCTTGCCAGCAGCGTGCTGGCGGGCCGCTTCGACCCGGTACTGCTCGATCGGGAAGACGCCGAGGGCATCTCGCTGCGCGCCGCGCTGGCCGCGTCCGGGCTGCCGGGCGGCGGCGACGTCCAGGCGCTGCGCGCCGCGGCGGTCGATCCCGCCACGCTGCTGGGCTTTGTCGAGGTACATATCGAACAGGGGCCGGTGCTGCTGCATCACGACCTCCCGCTTGGCATCGTCACGCAGATTGCCGGCAGCAGCCGCTTCCAGGTACGCGTGGAGGGCCAGGCCAGCCACGCCGGCACCACGCCGATGGGCATGCGCCGCGACGCGGCGGCCGGAGCGGCCGAAATGATCCTGCTGGTGGAGGCCCGCTGCGCCAGTGCGCCCACGCTGGTCGGCACGGTCGGCCAGTTGCAGGTGCCCAATGGCTCCAGCAATGTCATTCCGGCGGCGTGCACGTTCTCGATGGATATCCGCGCCGGCGAGGATGCGATCCGCGAGGCCGCGATCGCCGACATCCTGGCGGGCATCCAGGCCATCGCGGCCCGGCGCGGGCTGGTCGCGCAGGCCGAGCGCGTGCCGCCGGTCAACAACGCGCCATGCGCGCGCTGGCTGATGGATCAGTTCGGCGCGGTATTGAAGAAGCGGGGGCTTGAGGCGTTTGAGTTGCCGTCGGGCGCGGGCCACGACGCCATGATGATGCAGCGGATCACCGATGTGGCGATGTTGTTTGTGCGCTGCGGCAACGGTGGCATCAGCCACAACCCGCTGGAGACCATCACGGCAGAGGACGCCCAGCAGGCGGCGGAGGTATTCGTCGATTTCCTGCGGCACTTCCGGCCGCGCGGCAGTTGAATCAGCCGCCCGAGTACATCTCGCGGCTGAGGTCCTGGAGATTCTGGCGCAGCTTGCGGCGCTCGTCCGGCGACAGCTTCGGGTTGCCGTTGCCGCTGCCGCGGCCCTGGCGCTCGGCCCGCTCGGCCATGTCGCGCTCGGCGCGGTGCTTGTCCGCCCGCGCGCGTGCCTCCTGCTGGTCGTGGCGCTCATGCGCGGCCTGCGCCGAGGCATCGCTCGCACGCCCGGCGGGCCGGTCCTGGCGATGCAGCAGGTTGGCCATCCCGGCGGACTGCCCATGCGCCAAGCCCGCGAAAGTGGCGGCCAGGCACAGGGCCAACGCCGTGCCGACGAGCGTCTTCCGCACGCCAGCGGCGTGACGCGAAGGCTGCTCATGCCGGTTGCGGTTCACTTTCATTGATAATGGCGGTCGTGGCTTTGGAATTCGGCGGCCGATGGGCCGTCCGGAAGCCGAAAACCGAGGCCGGTTCCCGTGGTCTGCAGGAAGAGTGTGCGGAGTGTAAATGCACAGTTAGTGCATGCCGCCATACCACGGGGTAAAGTATGTAACGTTTTGTTAAGCCATTTTGTGCGAAAGCGATAATCGCTAAGATACCGCCATGGAAAATACCAGCCACAAGATTCTCGTCGTCGATGACGATCCGCGTCTGCGCGATCTGCTGCGCCGCTACCTGGGCGAGCAGGGCTTTACCGTGCTGGTGGCGGAAAACGCCACCGCGATGAACAAGCTCTGGCTGCGCGAGCGTTTCGACCTGCTGGTCCTGGACCTGATGATGCCCGGCGAAGACGGCCTGTCCATCTGCCGCCGGCTGCGCGGCGCCAACGACCAGACGCCGATCATCATGCTGACCGCCAAGGGCGAGGACGTGGACCGCATCGTCGGCCTGGAAATGGGCGCCGACGACTACCTGCCCAAGCCGTTCAACCCGCGTGAGCTGATCGCCCGCATCCACGCCGTGCTGCGCCGCAAGGGTCCGGCGGAAGTCCCGGGCGCGCCGTCAGAAACACCCGAGACCTTCGCCTTCGGCGATTTCGTGCTGAACCTGGCCACGCGCACGCTGACCAAGAACGACGAGGAAATCACGCTGACCACCGGCGAGTTTTCGGTGCTCAAGGTATTCGCCCGCCACCCGCGCCAGCCGCTGTCGCGCGAAAAGCTGATGGAAATGGCGCGCGGGCGCGAGTACGAGGTGTTCGATCGCAGCCTGGATGTCCAGATCTCTCGCCTGCGCAAGCTGATCGAGCCGGATCCGGGCAATCCGCGCTTCATCCAGACCGTCTGGGGCCTGGGCTACGTCTTCATCCCGGATGGCGTGAAGTAACCCATCGCGGCCGCTGTTCATATCGTGGCGACCGTAATCGGCCGTACCGCTACGCGGTTCTTTGGGTCGCTGTTCTGGCGGACCTTCATGCTGATCGCCCTGCTGCTGGCGATCTCGCTCGGTATCTGGTTCCAGAGTTACCGGCTCTTCGAGCGGGCGCCGCGCGCCCAGCAGATCGCCATGCAGGTCGTCAGCGTGGTCAAGCTCACCCGCGCGGCCCTGCTCTACTCGGACCCCGCGCGGCGCCGCTTCCTCCTGCTCGACCTCGTGCAGAACGAGGGCATCAAGGTGTACCCGCGCGAGAAGGACGACGACTTCGCCGCGCCGACGGCCAATCCGTTCCTGACGCCGCTCGTGCAGCAGGAAATCCGCGAGCGCCTGGGCGACGACACCGTCATCGCCACCACCGTCAACGACATTCCCGGCGTCTGGGTCAGCTTCGAGATCGAGGGCGACGACTACTGGGTCGCCATCAGCCCCGAGCGTTTCGAGCGCGTGCCCGGCGTGCAATGGCTGTGGTGGAGCATTGCCGCGCTGCTGCTGTCGATCATCGGCGCGGCGTTCATCACGGCGCGCGTCAACTATCCGCTCAAGCGGCTCGCCAACGCCGCGCGCGCGATCGGCGCCGGCGGCGATCCGCCGGCGCTGCCCGAGCACGGCGCGAGCGAAGTGGCGCTCGCCAACCACAGCTTCAACCAGATGGTGCGCGACCTGCGCCAGCTGGACGACGATCGCGTCGTGATGCTGGCCGGCATCTCGCACGACCTGCGCACGCCGCTCACGCGGCTGCGGCTGGAGACCGAAATGTCCCCGGTCGACACCACCACGCGCGAGGCCATGATCACCGACATCGAGCAGATGGACGCGATCATCGGCCAGTTCCTGAACTACGCGCGCCCGGCGCAGGAGACCGTGGAACCAGTGGACCTGTCGGCGCTGGTCCACGATGCCGTCGGCGTCTATGCCGCGCACGACGACGTGCGCGTCCACGTGCGCGCCACCGGCCCGGTGATGGCCATGGCCAACCGCATGGAAATCCAGCGCATCCTGGACAACCTGGTGGAAAACGCCCGCCGCTATGCCAAGGACGAGCAGAACGGCATGGCCGTGGTGGAGATCAGCACGCGGCTGGAGGACAAGGAGGCCGTGCTGACCGTGGCCGACCACGGCGGCGGCGTGCCCGAGGCGCAACTGTCGTTGCTGACGCGGCCGTTCTACCGGCTCGACGCCGCGCGCAGCGAGGCCAAGGGCGCGGGGCTGGGCATGTCGATCGTCAACCGCATCCTGCAGCGCAACGGCGGCCGGCTGGTGCTGACCAACCGGGCGGCGCCAGCCACCGGCCTCGTCGTCAGCGCATTCTTCAAGCGGGCCTGAGCGCCCTGCCACCTCCTCCAGGCGGCTCGCCATCCGCATTGACAGGTTTTCGACAGCCACTGATAGGCAACTGAAAGGCCTTTGACAGCGGTTTGACAGCGCCACGGCGCACACTGGCGGCCATCAGCCGATGATGCGGTTCGCATCCTCCAGCCGTGGCGCCCGTCTCCTGCCGTTCCGCGCCCGCGTGGCGCATCGCCTGGCTGAATCCGATCGAAAAATCATGCCGCCGGACCCCACCGGCAGCGTCAGCGAGACAGCCATGTCAGATAACGCCAAGTCCTCCGCGCCGCAGCACGGATTCCGCACCGTGTTCCGCGTCGTCAGCGGCAATTTCCTGGAAATGTACGATTTCATGGTCTACGGCTTTTACGCCGCGGCCATCGCCAAGACGTTCTTTCCGAGCGGCGACGAGTTCGCCTCGCTGATGCTGTCGCTGGCGACCTTCGGCGCCGGCTTCCTGATGCGCCCGCTCGGCGCGATCGTACTGGGCGCCTACATTGACCACCACGGCCGCCGCAAGGGCCTGATCGTGACGCTCGCGCTGATGGCGGCGGGCACGCTGCTGATTGCCTGCGTGCCTGGCTACGCCTCCATCGGCGTGGCCGCGCCGCTGCTGGTGCTGGCGGGCCGCCTGCTGCAGGGCTTCTCGGCGGGCGTGGAACTGGGCGGCGTCTCGGTGTATCTCTCCGAGATCGCCAAGCCGGGACAGCGCGGCTTCTACGTGAGCTGGCAGTCGGCCAGCCAGCAGGTCGCGGTGATCTTCGCCGGCCTGCTCGGCGTGATCCTGCATGCCACGCTCGCGCCCGCGCAGATGGACGAGTGGGGCTGGCGCGTGCCGTTCCTGATCGGCTGCCTGATCGTGCCGTTCCTGTTCCTGATCCGCCGCTCGCTGGAGGAAACCGAGGCGTTCCAGGCCCGCAAGCACCGCCCCACGCCGCGCGAAATCTACCGCTCGATGCTGGAGAACTGGCGCATCATCATCGCCGGCTGCATGATGGTCGTGATGACCACCGTGTCGTTCTACATGATCACCGCGTACACGCCCACGTTCGGCAAGACGGTGCTCAAGCTCGGCGACGTCGACAACCTGATCGTGACGATGTGCGTCGGCCTGTCCAATTTCATCTGGCTGCCGGTGATGGGCGCGCTGTCGGACCGCATCGGCCGCAAGCCGCTGCTGGTGGTGTTCACCGCGCTGACGCTGCTGACCGCCTACCCCGCGCTGTCGTGGCTGGTGGCCGAGCCGTCGTTCTCGCGCCTCTTGATGGTGGAGTTGTGGCTGTCGTTCCTGTATGGCAGCTATAACGGCGCGATGGTCGTCACGCTGGCCGAGGTGATGCCGCCCGCCGTGCGCACCACCGGCTTCTCGCTGGCCTACAGCCTGGCAACGGCGCTGTTCGGCGGCTTCACGCCGGCGATCGCGACCTTCCTGATCCACGAGACCGGCAACAAGGCCGCGCCGGGCCTGTGGCTGATGTTCGCCGCGCTGTGCGGCCTGGTCGCCACGCTCGTCATCTTCCGCGCGCGCCGCCAGCCAAGTGCGCTGCAGGCCGCCGCCTGAGCGCTCCCCCACGCTCTCCTGCGCCCCTGTCACGCGTGCGCCACGGCACGCGTGGCATACTGCGGGTCCGGCAGGCTCGCCCCTTGCGGCGAATGCCGGACCCGTCGGTGCCTCCAACGTTTCCCCTATCGGGCTCTTTGAGAATATCAATTGGCCCGGCATCGGCGGATGCCGCATAATCCGCATCCATTGCACCACGCCCGCCCCGCGCATGCCTCCCAAGGCGCGCGGTCCGGGTCGCGGTGCCAGCCTGTCTCTCTTCAACCGCATTAGGAGAAGTCCATGAAGACCGTTGGTGACAAGATCGAAGCCTTCCACGTCGTTGGCGTCAAGCCTGGTTTCAACAACCACGAAGAAAACGGCCAGTCGGCGTTTGAAGACATCACCGAGAAGTCGTTCGAAGGCAAGTGGAAGATCATCTACTTCTACCCGAAGGACTTCACGTTCGTGTGCCCGACCGAAATCGTGGCCTTCGCCAAGCTGAACGGCGACTTCGCCGATCGCGACGCCATCGTGCTGGGCGGCTCGACCGACAACGAATTCGTCAAGCTGGCGTGGCGCCGTGAGCACAAGGACCTGAACAAGCTGAACCAGTGGCAGTTCGCCGACGTGACCGGCTCGCTGATCGACCAACTGGGCGTGCGCGACCACGCCGCCGGTGTTGCCCTGCGCGCCACCTTCATCGTCGATCCGGACAACACGATCCAGCACGTGTCGGTCAACAACCTGAACGTCGGCCGCAATCCGGAAGAAGTCCTGCGTATCCTGGACGGCCTGCAAACGGACGAGCTGTGCCCGTGCAACCGTGCCGTTGGTGGCGCCACGCTGTAATTGCCTTACGTCGCCAGCCGCTGGCGACGCCAGACGAAGGGCTTCGCGCCCTTCGCCACGAAACCCGCTTTATGCGGGTTTTTTGAGCCCGGACCGATAGGAGATTTAAATGGAATTCCTCAGTACGATCAAAAATCTGATTCCCGACTACGCCAAGGACATCCGCCTGAACGTCGATGGCACCATCGCGCGTTCGTCGCTGGAAGGTAACGACGCGATCGGCGTGGCGCTGGCGGCGGCTTTCGCGGCCAGGAGCCGCGTGCTCGTGGATACCATCCGCAACGCCGGCGTGCTGTCGCCCGAGGAAACCAACGCCGTGCTGACGGCCGCCGCGCTGATGGGCATGAACAACGTCTGGTACCCGTACGTGGAAATGGCCGACGATCCCGATCTGGCCAGCCAGCCGGCCGGACTGCGCATGAATGCCTACGCGACCCACGGCGGCGTGGACAAGCGCCGTTTCGAGATGTACGCGCTGGCCGCGTCGATCGTCGGCAAGTGCCACTTCTGCGTGAAGTCGCACTATCAGTTGCTGAAGACCGAGCAGGGCATGACCGCGCAACAACTGCGTGACGTCGGCCGCATCGCCGCAGTCATCGCGGCAGCCGCCAACGTGATCGCCGCGGAATAAGCGCCGCCACGGACCTGTCACAATGGCCGGCAGTTGCCCCAAAAAGGCGCTGCCGGCCATTTTGTGGCATGCCACCCGGCGCACCGTTCCGCGTCACGCATTTGTGCACGGGAGGGCCTACAATCCAGGCAGGATCCGTCAAACGTCATCGCCATGAGCACCCTGCCTTCGCACACCTCCCCCCGCTTCCACTACCGGCTCGCGGCCGCCTACGACTGGGGCGACATCGCCCAGGTCACGCAACAGGCCTATGCGCAGTACGAACTGGAGATCATGGAAGACTGCCGCGCGTCGTTCCAGCGCGGCATGCAAGCGGTGCTGGCCGCCTCTGACCACCCCAGCATGGAGTGGTGGGTGACGGAAACCGAGCATGGCATCAGCGGCGCCGTGTTGTTCTGCCACCCCGGGGCCACGCTGCCCGCACTCGACGGCAGCACCATCACGCTGACACAGCCCGAGGCACGGCTCTTGTCGGTCAGCCCGCAGGCGCGCGGGCTGGGCCTGGGCCATACGCTGATGCAGATCTGCATCCAGCGCGCCCGCGATATCGGCTCCCCCACGCTGCTGGTGCGCACGATGCCCGAAATGGCATCGGCCAACCGGCTCTGCCAGCAGATGGGCTTCGTCAAGCGCACCGAGGCCGGCGCGCGTTCAGGCGCGATGGCGCGGCTGATCGACTACTCCTACGCCATCACGCCGGATACCACTACCGAGCCGGTGCCCGCCAAGGCCTGACGGCCACCTGCAAGCCGAAATGCCGGCGCGCTCAGTCCTGCGCGCCGTGCGCGCCCGTGCGCCAGATCAGCACGGCCGCCTGCGCCACGATGCCTTCCTGACGCCCTTCAAAGCCCAGCTTCTCGTTGGTCTTGGCCTTGACGTTGCAGCGCGCCGCCGGTACGCCGAGGTCTTCTGCCAAGTTGGCGACCATGCCGGGAATGTGCGGCGCCAGCTTCGGCGCCTGCGCGATCACCGACGCATCGACATTGCCGATCTCGTAGCCCGACTCGCGCACGCGCCGTGCGGCCTCGCGCAGCAGCACGCGGCTGTCGGCGCCGGCAAAGGTGGGATCGGTATCGGGGAAATGCCTGCCGATGTCGCCAAGCCCCGCCGCGCCGAACAGCGCATCGGTCACCGCGTGCAGCAACGCGTCGGCGTCCGAGTGACCGAGCAGGCCGCGGTCATGCGGAATGTCCACGCCGCCCAGGATCAGCTTGCGGCCGGGGACGAGCGCATGGACGTCGTAGCCCTGGCCCACGCGAATATCGAAAGGCATCATGTTCAGGACGCTCCTTGTGCGGATTGAGAGTTCGTGCCGAGTAACACCTCGGCCAAGGCAAAGTCTTCCGGATAGGTGACCTTGAAATTGCGCAGCGAGCCGTTGACCAGCCGCGGATGCAGGCCCAGACGCTCGATCGCGCTGGCCTCGTCGGTGACCACGGCGCCCGCCGCCAGCGCATCCTGCAGCGCCTGTCGCAGCACGCCGATGCGGAACATCTGCGGCGTCTGCGCCTGCCACAGCCCCTCGCGCGGCACCGTGCCGCCGATGCGCGTGGTGGCGTCGGCACGCTTGAGCGTATCGGGCACCGGCACAGCGAGAATGCCGCCGATGGCCGCGTCCGGATCGCCGTCGCCGTCGCTCTCCACCGCGCGCACGAGCGCGTGGATCATCGCCGGCGTGAGGCCAGGCCGCGCGGCATCGTGAACCAGCACCCAGTCGGTATCGGCCGCGCCCAGTTGCGCCAGGTGATGCAGGCCGGCCAGCACCGAGGCATGGCGCGTGTCGCCGCCCACGAAGGCGGTATCGAAGCGCAGGCCCGCGAAGGCGGCGGCGCCAAAGCGCGACTCCAGCGGCATGTCGTCGGGCGCCAGCACCAGCGCCGTCGCGCTGATGGCCTCGCAGGCGGAAAACGCCGCGAGCGCATACCAGATCATCGGCCGCCCGGCCACGGTCTGGTATTGCTTGGGAACGCTGCCGCCGGCGCGGCTGCCGGTACCGGCACAGGGGATCAGGGCGAAGCGGCGATCGGACACGGATTCTGGAACGTGGAGGACAGGGGATGGCCGGCAAGCCGGCCGCTGCGCATTCTATAATACGGCCCTTGCCCGCCGCCACGGTTCCGAGCCGCCGGATGCCGGGCCCATAACACCCCCCGCCCGCGCTGCCGGCGGGGCGTTGTCGTTGTCGCTCTCGTTTTGGACTGCCCAGCCGCCAATGCCTGACACCCAAGCCTCCCTTCCCCTCGCCCGCCTGCCGCTGGTCAAGCCCGGCCTGCGCCATGCCGTCGCCGGCCTCGCCGGCTCGGCCGACGCGCTGGCGCTGGCCGCCTATGCACGCGAGCATCGCGCCGACGTGCCGATGCTGGCCGTGGTCTGCGCCAACGCCGTGGACGCCCAGCGGCTGGCCGAGGAAATCCCCTGGTTCGCGCCCGAGCTGCGCGTGCGGCTGCTGCCCGACTGGGAAACGCTGCCGTATGACAGCTTCTCGCCGCACCAGGACCTGGTGTCGGAGAGGCTCGCCACCCTGCATGACATCCAGGGCGGCCAGTGCGACGTGATGCTGGTGCCGGCCACGACCACGCTCTACCGCCTGGCGCCGCCGTCGTTCCTGGCCGCCTACACGTTCTTCTTCAAGCAGGGCGAGCGGCTGGACGAGGCCGCGCTCAAGGCCCAGTTCACGCTGGCCGGCTACGAGCATGTCAGCGCCGTGATGCGGCCCGGCGAATACAGCGTGCGCGGCGGGCTGATCGATCTTTATCCGATGGGTTCTGCACTGCCGTACCGCATCGACCTCTTCGGCGACGAGATCGAGACCATCCGCGCGTTCGACCCCGACTCGCAGCGCAGCCTCTACCCGGTCAAGGAAGTGCGCCTGCTGCCCGGCCGCGAGTTTCCGCTCGACGAGACCGCGCGCACCGCGTTCCGCGGCCGCTGGCGCGAGCGGTTCGAGGGCGACCCGACCAAGTCGCCGATCTACAAGGACATCGGCAACGGCGTGCCGTCGGCCGGCATCGAGTATTACCTGCCGCTGTTCTTCGAGGAAAGCGCGACGCTGTTCGACTACCTGCCGGCCGGCACGCAGCTCGCCTTCGCCGGCGCCGTGGACGACGCCATCCGGCGCTTCTGGGCCGACACCACGCAGCGCTACACCTTCATGCGCCACGACCGCGAGCGCCCGCTGCTGCCGCCGGCGGACCTGTTCCTGTCCGAGGAGCAGTTCTTCGTCGGCGCCAAGCCGCTCGCGCGGCTGGTGCTGGAAAGCCCCGCCGGGGCCGGCAACGGCGCGCCGTTCTCTGCCGCACTGCCCGACGTCTCCGTCAACCGCCGCGCCGAGGACCCGCTCGTCAACCTCGAAGCCCTGCTGCTGAACAAGGCCACCCGCGTGCTGATGTGCGCGGATTCCGCCGGCCGCCGCGAGACGCTGCTGCAGCTTTTTGCCGAAAGCGGCCTGCGCCCGCTGCCCGTGGACAACTTCGCCGCGTTCCTCGCCGGCGACTCGCATTTCTCGATCGTGGTGGCGCCGCTGCAAAGCGGCTTCGCGCTGCCGCAGGCGCAACTGGCATTCGTCACCGAGGCCGAACTGTATGCCGGCACTGCGCGCCGCGCCGGCCGCCGCAAGCAGGAGCAGGCCAGCTCCGTTGACGCGATGGTGCGCGACCTGGCCGAGCTGAAGATCGGCGATCCGGTCGTGCACAGCGAGCACGGCATCGGCCGCTACCAGGGCCTGGTCACGCTGGACATGGGCCAGGGCGACGAGGAATTCCTGCACCTGGACTACGACAAGGGCAGCAAGCTGTACGTGCCGGT
>JACXTT010012598.1_pt1 | contig 11218 bp, 12 predicted proteins | sample 9270951 | NCBI WGS metagenome assembly JACXTT01 (sample SAMN15532306, study PRJNA645909) | rock metagenome | isolation source: weathered quartz diorite | place: Puerto Rico | collected 2017-06-21 | reverse complement strand
CTTGCTGGGAATCGGCGCGCACCAGGTAATACTGCACGGGCGTCGGCGCATCGAGCAGTTTGCCCAGTTTCAGCTGCTCGCGTACCAGCGCAGCGGGCGGCGTTTGCAGGGAGCGGATATCGTCGTTCACCGTGAGCTTCGCCCAGCCGGCAACGGCGAAAATCGACAACGAGACTGCGAAGACCAGCGATGCCGGGCGCGCCGACCAGCGCGGCCAGCGTTTCAACAAGCCGCTGTAGCCGCGCGCCAGGGCGCCGCCACGCAGGGCGCCGCCCTTGACCAAAGAGGGAAACCAGCACACCACCGTCAGCCAGGCGAACACCAGGCCGGTGGCGGAAAACACCGCCATGTGGCGCAGGCCCGGGAACGGCGTCAGGGCCAGCCCCATGTAGCCGATCACCGCCGCCAGCAGGGTCAAACCCAGCGCCGGCAGCAGGCGCCGCAACAGCGGGCGCGAAGCCAGCGCTGGATCAGCCGCCAGACGCTGGCACAAATAATAGACGCCGTAATCCTGCGCCACGCCGATCAGGCTGGCGCCGAACACCAAGGTCAACAAATGAATACCGCCGAACAGCAGCCAGCAAACGGACAAGGCGCCCAGCAGGCCGACGCCGATCGACAGCAAGATCAAGGCGACCGGCAGCGCCGAGCGGAAGGTCAGCCAGGTCAGCAACACGATGCCGATCAGGGAGCCCAGGCCGATGGTCGACATTTCGTGTTCCGCCTGCTGGCCGGCGGCGGCGGCGTGCAGCACCACGCCCGCATTGAGCACTTCCACAGATGGAGATGCGGCCAGCGCAGCGGCCCTGGCCAGCTCGAACAGGGGAAGCAGCTGCGCCTGCGCCGTGCGTGAAAATGCCGGCTGGTGCAAGCGCAGCGAAAGCAGCACGTACTGGCGGCCCTCGCCGGCGACGAACAGGCGATTGTCGCGCGGGCGCACCGGCGTCTCGCCCGCACGCTCCTGCACCCAGCCGGAGAACAGGCCGAAGAGATCGTCGCGCACGGCGCCCAGCTTGGGGCCGGAAAAGGCGCCGTACAAACGAGACAGGGCGGCATCGCGCCATTCCTGCGGCGGCGCAGCCGCCAGCTGGCGCTCCTGCGCGGAAGTCAGCAAGGTCATTGCATGCCGCTGGAACGGCGCCAGCCAGTCGGCCTGGCTGGCGTCGTCGGTTTTGTCCTGTTCCAGCAGGTCGCCGTGCGAGCTAAGCACGGCGGCGTAGGCATCGGCGGCCCGCACCGCGTCCGTCCACTCGGGCGCGCCCACCAGCACCACCACGCGCTGCTGGGCGGCGTCGACCATGTGGGTGAACGAGGCGGCCAGCACCGGGTCGCGCTGCTGCACCGGCAAGAGCGCCAGGATGTCGGTGTCGGGCGTGATTTTCTGGCCCAGCCACAGCCAGGCATTGTGCCCGGCCAGCAGGCACACCACCAGGCCCCACAGCGCGACGAGATACTTCGGCTTCAAAACAGCGCCGCCTCTTCCGCCGTAACGGCGCCCGCGCCGGTTTTGATGTCCGAGAACACGATCTCGGTGCGGTCGCCGCCCGCTTCGTCGATGACGATATTGCGCACGTAGGCACCGCCATCGAGCGCGATCGCCCCGATCGCCTTGGCCAGCGCCGGCGAGCGCGCTTTCAAGGCCACCTTCCAGCTGCTGGCGTCCGCGCTGCCGTCGACTTCGAACAGGGTCTCCAGCTGGCCCAGGTCTCCCGCCAGCAGGGAAAACAGCACGCTGTTGATCATGCGCACGGTCGGCTCCTGCTGGGCGTCCAGCCGCATCGCCACCCGCTCGCCCTGGAAATGGACGATTTCGTCACGTGTCAGGCGCAGGGTGTTCGGAAACGGTTTCAGGGTGCGCCACAAGACGCCCTTGCCGGCCACCACGCAGAAGCGGCCGCTCGAGGTCAGCGGCTTTTTCATGCCGGCCAGGTGTTTATTTTGATCGAAGCGGCCGCACAGCTGCTCCGGCTTTGCCAGCATGGCCTGGATACGGGAAATGGGCGCGGCGGCATTGGCGGCCGCGCACAGCAAGGCCATAAGGAGAACAGTCGTCAAACGTTTCATGGCGCGTCGATTCCGAGTTGGCGAAACAGGATGGGGGGAGAAACAAAGCACATCTCGCCGCTGGCGATATCGACCGCAACCTGGGTGGTGCTGGCGCGGGTCAGGCGCTTGCCGGTGGCGGCGTCGCTGATCAGGTAATCGATGCGCAGGCGGCTTTCCCACTCGACGATCTCGGCACGCAGCGTCAATTTCTGGCCGAACGTGGCGGCAGCCACGTAGCGCAGCTGCATGTCGATCACCGGCCAGGCATAGCCGGATGCCTTCATCTGCGGGTAGTTGTAGCCGATCGAATCGAGCAGCGCACAGCGCGCCACTTCCAGGTACTTGACGTAATTGCCGTGCCAGACGATCAGCATGGGGTCGAGATCGAAGAACTGCACCTGCATCTCCACCTCGGCCGACCAGCGGCTGGGTGCTTTCGCTTTACGCATACAGGCTCCAGGCCTGGTCGCGGATGCGCTCGATCAGCAGCCTGAGTTCGGGATCGAGGCGGCGGTCTTCCCGCACGGGGTCGATGTCCGTTTCGAGCGCCGCCATCATGGCTTGCAGTGCGGCCGGCGCCTCGGCGCCATTGACCCGGCAGCGCAGCCACACGCCCTGGCGCACGGCGATCAGCAGCGCTGCCACCACCTGTTCGGTCAACTCCAGCACGCGCAGGCAATCGCGCGCGGCGATGGTGCCCATGCTGACCTTGTCCTGGTTGTGGCACTCGGTCGAGCGCGAGAACACCGAAGCGGGCATGGTCAGTTTCAATGCTTCCGCCGTCCACGCCGACACGCTGATCTGCAGCGCTTTCAGGCCGTGGTTGATGGCGGCGCGTGGCCCCTCCATGCCGGACAGGTTGGCCGGCAGGCCGCTGTTGTAGCGGCTGTCGACCAGCAGCGCCATCTGGCGGTCCAGCAGGTCGGCCAGATTGGCCACCGTGTTCTTCATGCTGTCCATGGCGAAAGCGATGTGGCCGCCGTAGAAATGCCCCCCATGCAGCACCCGTTCATTCTCGGCGTCGATGATGGGATTGTCGTTGGCGCTGTTGAGTTCATTCTCGATCGCGCTTCGGAAGAACGGCAAGGCATCGGCCAGCACGCCGATCACGTGCGGGGCACAACGGATCGAGTAGCGGTCCTGCAGGCGCTTGCCATTTCGCTCCGCCTCTCCAGCCGCCAGGTCGGCGCGCAGCCAGCCGGCCACGCCCTGCATGCCGGCGTGCGGCTTGACGGAAAACAGGGTCTCGTCGAAATGGTGGGCATTGCCGTCCAGTGCGAACGAGGCCATCGCCGTGATGCGCGTCGTCAGCTTGACGAGGTAGGCGGCGCGCTCCCAGGCCAGGCAGGCCAGCGCCGTCATCACCGCCGTACCGTTCATGATGGCCAGCCCCTCTTTCGGGCGCAGGCGCAGCGGCGCGATGCCAGCATCGCGCAGCGCCTCGGCGGCCGGGACCTGCACGCCGTCGCGCCACACTTCGCGTTCGCCGCACAGCGCCGCCGCCAGGTAGGACAGCGGCGTCAAGTCGCCGCTGGCGCCGACCGAGCCTTCACTGGGGATCACCGGCAGCAGCCCGGCGTCCAGCAAGCGGGCGATCTGCTCCAGCAGGCCGACGCTGACGCCCGAATAGCCTTTGCTGAGCGAAGCCAGGCGGGCCGCCAGCACGGCGCGGGTCTGCGCCGGATCGAGGTAGGCACCCAGGCCGCAGCCGTGGTAGGTGTACAGATGGTGCGGCAGTTCGGCCACCAGCTCCGGCGGCACGGTGACGGTGCAGGAGTCGCCGTAGCCGGTGGTGACGCCGTAGATCACGCCGTCTTCGCGCAGAAGGCGGTCGAGGAAGTCGGCGCCGCGCGCGATCGCCGCGCGGAAGGCGGGGTCGGTCGACAAGGCGACAGTGGCGCGGCCGCGCGCGATGTCGGCGATGTCCTCGATGGTGAGGCGTTCGCGGTCGAACAGCACGGTGCGTGCCTGCTTTAAATCATTGAGCTGCATCTGCATCATCCTGCCAAAAATCGTAAAAGTTGAACCATTCGAGGGGCGAGCGCACGCAATGGTGCTGCAGACGGGCCGCGAAGCGCTCTGCAAGCTCGTCCAGCACGGCGGCCCGCTCCTTGCGCGGCAGACGCACCTTCTGCTCGATCAGCTCGAAATGCAGGCCGTGTCCCTGCCCCTGGCGCCGCGCGAACAGCGAATAAAGGGGGCAATCGAGCACGCTGGCCATCACGTAGGGGCCGATGGGAAAGGCGGCGCGGCGGCCGAGAAAATCGGCGTGGGCGAGACGCGGCGCCACGCCGTCCACCGCCACCGGCACGCGGTCGCCGGCGATGACGATAAATTCGCCGCGCGCCACCCGCTCCGCCAGCAAAATTGCGGTGACGGCGCTGATTTCCGTCACCTGCAGCAGATTCAAGCCGCTACGTGGATCGAGCTTCGCCAGCATGGCATTAAAAGCGCGCGCATGGCGGGTGTGCACCAGAACGGTCAGGCGCAGATCCGGCACCTGCTGCGCCATCACCCGGCACAGATCCAGGTTACCCAGGTGCGAGCACACCAGCAAGGCGCCGCGCCGCTGCGCGATCATCTCCAGCAGGGGCTGGGCGCCGTGCAACTGGACTGTCGAGGTGTCGAACAAGCCGCCCCACAGCAGCATCTTGTCGAGGATGGTTTCGGCGAACGAGGCGAAGTGGCGCAGCACACCGAACAAGCCGGTACCGACCTTGGCGTAGGCGCCGACCCGCTGCAAATACGCCTGCGACGCGCGCCGCGCCGCCGGCCTGGCCGCCACGTACCACAGCAGCACCGGGTACAGCACCACGCGAAACGGCCAGCGGCCGAACACGCGGCAGACCCAGAATAGAAAGCGCATGCCGCCGACGAAGCTCGCTTCGTTGATCGAGGCCCAGTGGCCGTTTGCCGTCATCGCCCTCTCCTTGCGCGCAGCAGCAGAGAAGGAATGCGAGGCAGCATGCCGAAGAACAGGGCCACGTGCATGCGGGTGATCAACACGTTGTCGGTCCAGGCCTTGAAGTGGGACACGCCGTCGGCCGGGTAGCCGACCCGGGTCGGCAGGTTGATCACCTCGACGCCGTCCCAGTACAGGCGCACCAGGATCTCGGTATCGAAGTTCATGCGCCGTCCCAGCTTGCGGCGCGCGGCCAGCGCCAGCACGGGCGCCACCGGATAGACGCGGAAGCCGCACATGGAATCGCGGATCGCCAGCGACAGGGTATTGATCCACACCCATACGTGGGTCAGGTAGCGCGCATACAGCCGCAAGGCCGGCACGGAGTCGTCGAACACGGGACAGCCGGCGATGATGGCGTCCGGATGGGCGCGCGCCGCGTCGAGAAAGCGCGCGATATCGGCGGTGCAGTGCTGGCCGTCCGCATCGACCTGCAGCAGATGGGTGAACCCTTCGCGCGCGGCGCGCTTGAAACCCGTCATGACGGCGGCGCCCTTGCCCTGGTTGTGCGCATGCCTCTCCAGCATCACGCCGGACGACTGCGCCAGGCGATCGAGCTCCGCGGCGCAAGCCGGTCCGCTGCCGTCGTCGACCAGGATGCACGGCAGCCCATGCTCCCCCACGGCCGCCAGCACCGCGCCGATGGCGTGCTCGTGGTCGTACACGGGAATCATGATGCAGGGCTTATGCATATCAGTCGGCCCGGGCGAAGCGCAGCAGGGAGTGGCAGTAGCCGATGCCGTCGCGCGCGCTGACCAGCGTGAGGCCGGCCGCTTCGGCCAGGCGCACATAGTCGAAGCTTTGGTAGACCTTGCTGTTGCCGCTGGCGACAGCGGTAAAGTATGGCGAGGTGTTGATCAGGCAGTAGGCGGCGATGTCGTAGCGCTGGCGGTCCCAGAAGGTGTCGAGGATCAGCACCTGGCCGCGCGGCCCCAGCGCCGCCGCCGCGCGCTTTAAAATGGTGGCGATCGCCGGCTCGGAAAAACAGCTGAGAAATTGGCTCATCCAGATCAGGTCCATGTCGCCGGGCAGTTCCGCCTCGGGATCGAGCAGATCGGTCGGGTGCAAGGTGGCGCGCTGGCGCAGGCCGGCATCGGCCAGGGCCTGGTCGGCCTCCGCCAGCTGGCCCGGCAAATCGACCAGGTGCAGGGCCACCGCCGGATTGGCGCCAAGCGCGGCCAGGCTGAATTTGCCCGTGTTGGCGCCGATGTCCATGATCCGGCGCGGCACGGTGGCGAAAACATCGGGCAGAATCGATGGGAAGGAGGTGTCGGAATAATAGTGGTCGAAGGCCAGCCAGCTCGAACGGGCCGGTTCCGGCAGGGTCGCCAGGCCTTCGTAGATGGTCGGCCAGCCGCCGAACACTTTGAGTCCCAGCGGCCGTTCGGCATCCAGCGACGCTTCCAGTTCGAACAGGGCCTGGTAGCAGACGTCGTGATTGAAATCGATGTTGATCTGGGTGATGCTGTCGGTGAGGACGCAGTAACCGGCCTTGTCGAGCAGGTAGCGGTCATCGACCATGTGCACCACGCCGGCCGACAGGCAGCTCTCCAGCACCACCTTCAAGGCGTACGGCGTCCAGCGCCCGCTGGCGGCCATCTGCTCCACCGTCAGGCCGTCGTCGCCCACATCGGCGATCGCCTGCAGCATGCCGCGCTTCCAGGCGTAACGCACGCACTGGAACACCACCGGGCCGAAGGCGATTTTTTGCGCTTCGAAGCGGGCCTCGAAGGCGCTGCCTTTGATCGGCGAGAATTGTTTGGTCAGCATACGTCCTTGAGATGGGAGACAACAGGGGCAAACAGGATGCGGCCGCTGGCGTGGGGGCCGGCGTCGGACACATAGCGGAACTGCAGATGATGTTTGACGGCGTCCCAGGCCAGCTCCAGCCGCACCGGGCGGCCCGGGCGTATCATCTGCTGGAATTTCAAGGTCTGCATGCCGGCGAATTCGCCGGCGATGGCGAAGTGGCCGCGGCCGTACAACAGCGCCCAGTCGACCTGCACCACGCCGGGCAGCACCGGCGCCACATCGAAATGGCCGTCGAAATACAACAGCTCGGGCGGCACGGTCAGCTCCAGCATCACCCTGTCGGCCGACTGTTCCAGCAGCCTTGTTTGCGGCAGGCGGGGACGCTCGATCAATGCCAACAACGCCGCCTGGCTGATCTTGCCCTGGGCGTTGACGGGCAGGCTGTCCAGGTAGCGCCAGCGGCGCGGCAGCACCACCGCTTCGGCGGTTGGCGCCAGCACGGCGCGCAGGCGTTTATTCATGGCCGCCTTGCCCTCGCCCTCGAGCAGCGCACGCCCTGCTTCGCTGAGGACGACAAAGGCCGCCAGCGTCTCGCGCGCGCCGGCATCCGCGCCAGCCGGGCAGACGGCCACGCGCGCCTCGGCCACCAGCTTCGACGCCGCCAGCGCCGCCTCCAGCGCTTCGAGCGAAACACGCTTCTGTTCGATCTTGACGATGCGGTCGGCGCGCCCGCGCAGCACGAAGCGGTCCCGCCCCACATCCTCGGCCAGGTCGGCCATCTGCAGCCACGACCCGGGCGCCGCGAACGGCGAGTTCACCTCGAGCAGCCCGTCGACCAGGCGCCACTGCACGCGCGGCAGGGGCGACCATGCCGCCGTGTCGTCGGTGCGCTGGCGCCAGGCGATGCCGCCGGTTTCCGAACTGCCGTACACTTCCAGTGGCGACTGTCCCAGCAGCGAATGCGCGTGTTGCGCCGCCTCCGCGCTCAGCTCGCCGCCGGACGAAAACACGGCTTTCAATTGTGCCGCCGCAGCAGCCCAATCCAGATGCCCGGGCAAGCGCTTGAGATGGGCGGGGCTGGCCACCAGCAGGCAGGGCCTGCGCGCCAATAGCGCCGCCAGGGTCTCCGGATGATCGACCGCGTGCGCATGGATGGCGCGCCCCGCCGCCAGCGGCCACAGGACGCGGAACAGCAGGCCGTAGATATGCTGGTGCGAGACCGTCGCCAGCACCTCGGCGCCGGCGACACGCGCGCCGAACTGCTGTTCCAGCGCCGCCAATTCGTCCGTCAATTGCGCCAGCCGCTTGGGGATGGCTTTCGGCGCACCGGTGCTGCCCGAGGTGTGGATCACCAGCGCCGCAAAATCGGCCGCCGGGGCGCGCCATGGCTGCGTGCAATCGTCATCGACCCGCGGCGACCGTGGCGTCATCGCCGACGGATAAACCCCGAAAAAGGCGTCGACCGATTGCGCCAGCACGGCGCAAGTGGCCGGCAAAGTATCGGCTGCCAGCCACACGGTTTTACCGGCGAACCATGCGCCCAGCAGGGCGGCGGCGAATTCCAGGCTGTCGTGGTGGAACAGGGCGACGTTTGCGACGTCGGTGCGGCGCGCCAGCGCGGTCCAGGCGCGGATGCGCACCGTCAGATCGGCGTGGGACACCGGCGCGTCCAGCCGCCAGCCGGCGACGTCGCCCGGCGCCCGCGCCGCCAGCCTGGCAAACAAATCAGGCATGCTGACGCCTTTTGAAACGCAGGCGCAGCAGGTACTCGGCGCCGAACAGCATGCCCATCGCCAGGTAGGACAGCACCCCCGTGTACAGCGACCAGGCAGCCTCGCTGGCATACAGCGCCAGCCAGCCGGCGATGGCGCCGTTCACCGCGAAGAAGGCGCACCATGCCTGGGTGACGTGGCGGGTGTAGATCACGGCCGCCGGCGGCAAGTCGCCCTCGCGCAGGCGCGCCAGCCTTTCCACCATCGAGCGTGGCTGGGTCAGGCTCCAGCCGAACGCCGCCAGCAGGCTGGCGTTGACCAGCACCGGATACAGTTTAAGAGGCAGCACGGCGTTCGACAGCATGGCGCAGGCAGCCAGCAGCAAGGCGCCGGCCGCCGACCAGCGCGCCACCCCGCTCAGCTTGAGCGCGGGCAGGCGCGTGGCCGCCGTCAGCAACAGCAAACCGGCCAGCCAGCGCGGTTCGACGACGCCGTGGCCGAACCAGATGACGAGGGGATAAAGCAGCGTCAGAACAGCCGTTAATACCGTCAACAACACCGCCTTATGCCGCCTGTTGTTCGCTCAAGCCGTCCAGCGCCGCCACCACGTCGCCGATGGTGCGGATGGTTTTGAACACCTCGGGCTGCAGGCGCTTGCCGGTCATCTGCTTGAGTTTGACGGCCAGGTCGACGGCGTCGATGCTGTCGATATCGAGGTCGGCGTACAGATTCGATGCCGGCGTCAGGCTGGCCCGGTCCAGTTCGAACATCTCGGCAAGCAGGTCGGCGACCCACACGAACAATTCGTCCTTGCCCATATCACTGATCACTACCATGGCCTGCTCCTTACTTCTTGCGTTGGGTGTCGATTAACTCGGCCAGCGCTTTCACCGAGGCGAAATGGCGCCGGGTTTCCTGCGATTCGGCCGACAGGGTGATGCCATAGCGTTTTTGCAGGGCCACGCCGATCTCCAGCGCGTCGATCGAATCGAGTCCCAGGCCCTCGACGAACAACGGCGCCTCGGCGTCGATGTCGTCCGCGGTGACGTCTTCCAGCTGCAAGACGTCGATGATCATTTCCTTCACTTCCAGTTCAAGCATGTCGGCGGCCTTCTTCCATAAAATAGGTTTGCAGATGTTCGGTGAGACGGCGCGCCGCCAGGATGTCGCTGACGCCGCCGCCGGTAAATGGCGAAATGCCGATATCGTCCATCACCTCGATGCGAAAGCGCGCCTGGCGCGGCGGCACTTGCCACCATTTTTCGCCTTTGCCGAGGGTAGGCGGCTGGCAGCTGATGACGACCGGCGTGACGGCGTGGCCGGCCCGCACGGCGATGTTGGCCGCGCCCCGTTTCAGTTCGATGGCGCCGCAGGGCGGCGTGCGTGTCCCTTCCGGGAACACGATCAGGTTGCCGCCGGCGCGCAGGGAGGCGATGCACGCCTCGATCAGCCGCGGGCCCTCGTCGTTGTTGATGTAGCCGGCGGCGCGCACCGGGCCGTAAGTGGCGGGGTTGTTCCACAGGTCCGCCTTGACGATGCAGCCGGCGTTGCGCACGAAGGCGATCAGGAAGACGGTGTCGATCAGGGTCGGGTGATTGGCCAGGATCAGCAGGCCGCCGCGGTCGAGTTTATCGAGGCCCACCACTTCGTAGCGCAGCACGCCCAGGCCGCGCATGATGCCGACGAAGCCGCGCATGGCGAGGCGGATCGCGCTGCGCGCCGCCCGCGTGCGCGCCGGCCCCGTGGTCAGCAGCGAAATCAGCGGAAACACCAGCACCCGCAGCAGCACGCCGCCGATGCCGAACAGGGCGAAACTCAGGCCGGTGGCGGCCACGCGCCAGCAGCGCCAGGCCTGCTCAAACATCGCGGCTCCAGGTCCAGCGGCGGCCTTCGGCATGACGCCGCATGGACGCTGCGCCGCTCAACTGAAAGCGCAAGGCGGCCAGGCCGCCCGGCAGCGCATCGTGTTCGGCCAGTTCCTCGCGCTGCCAGGACAGCCGCAATGCATCGTCACGTGCAGGCACCATCGCCCAGGCGAAGGCGAACGGCTGCTCCCGGCAATCTTCGAAATGGCGCAGCATAGCGGGCAGCGGCGCGTCGTACGCCACCAGCAGCACCATCGGCTCGCCGTCGGCCAGCAAACCGCAGGCTTCGATCACGCCCTGCTCGACGGTGGCGGCGCCGCCGGCCAGCGCGCCGTGGCTGGCCCGCTCCGCGCGGGCGATCGACAACAGGCCGGCGCTGGCATTGTGCACCGACAGGCCGAAACCGGTCGGCGACACGCCCTCCCCCTGCACCAGCGCCGAGATCAGTTCGACCGCGCGCGCGACTTCGCCATGGCGCGAGCAGAACACGGTGGGTATGCCGCTGCGCTCGCCCAGGCAATCGTAGGCCGCCTGCAGCGCCATTTTGCCGAGCGTGCCGGCGCGCCGGCGCAGCATGGCCGGCATCGCGGCCACCGGCGCGTCCGCACCGCCCTCGATGGTCCAAGGCGCATCGGCCCACGCCGCCCAGTCGGCGGGTGCGGCGATGCCGGGAGCCCAGGCAGCCTGTCCGGCAAGAGAGAACACAACACTATTGGACCGCATAACTGTATCGATTGCTCTCGGAGGTAAAACGCCAGGCTTATGAACGACAAACTATCGGCCACATGGGGTCGACAGACCGTCGATTATAGACTCGCGGCAATCATCGCGGTACTGACAATGTTGTTCTAATGAGAATTTCTGTAGAATTTGCAACACAG
>JACXTT010012597.1_pt1 | contig 11218 bp, 10 predicted proteins | sample 9270951 | NCBI WGS metagenome assembly JACXTT01 (sample SAMN15532306, study PRJNA645909) | rock metagenome | isolation source: weathered quartz diorite | place: Puerto Rico | collected 2017-06-21 | reverse complement strand
TCTGATTCCGCTATCCTTCCTACATGCTGCTCGCGGCGGTGGTCGATACCTCGCTCCGCGTAGCCGAAACTACCAAACGCCTGGAAAAGATCGACCTTCTCGCCCGGCTCCTGAAGCAACTCAATCTCGAGGAAATTAAGATCGTCGTTGCCTTTTTGAGTGGGCGAACGCGCCAGGGCCGGATTGGCATCGGATATGGCGCGGTGCGCGATGTCAAGGGTTTGCCGGCGGCTGAGCCAGGTCTTGAAGTGGGCGAAGTGGACCGTATCTTCGACACCATCGCGGCCACACAGGGCAGCGGATCGCAGCGGCAAAGATTCGAACTCCTGAGCGCGATGTTCACGCGCGCAACGGGGCCCGAACAGCAGTTTCTGATCGGGCTGTTGATGGGCGAGCTTCGGCAAGGCGCGCTCGAGGGCATCATGGTCGATGCGGTTGCCAAAGCGTCGGGCATTCCAGCCGACCGCGTACGCCGTGCGGTCATGATGGCGGGCGACCTTGCCGTGGTTGCTCGATCGGCGATCGAAGCGGGCGAAGCCGGTCTCCACCAGTACGATGTTCAGCTCTTTCGCCCGATCCAGCCGATGCTCGCGCAAACTGCGGAAGATGTGACGGGCGCTCTGGGCGATCTCGGAGAAGCGGCGCTCGAATTCAAAATGGACGGCGCACGTGTGCAGGTGCACAAGTCCGGCGATCAAGTGATGGTGTACTCACGTGCTTTGAACGACGTGACCGCGGCCGTGCCGGAAGTGGTGGAAGCGGTTCGTGCATTGCCGGCCAAGGACCTGATTCTGGACGGCGAGGTCCTGAGCCTGCTGCCGGACGGGCGGCCCCAGCCGTTCCAAATCACGATGCGCCGGTTCGGCCGCAAGCTGGATGTCGAGCGCTTGCGGGCGGAGCTGCCGATGACGCCGTTCTGGTTCGATCTGTTGTACCTGAACGGCGGCTCACAGCTCGACGAGACACAAGCGCGACGTTTCACTACGCTGGCGGAACTCGCGCCGTCGGCATTAATCCCGCACTTGATTGCATCCGATCCGAATAAGGGCGAGGAATTTTTCGAGCAAGCCATCGGCCGGGGCCACGAAGGAATCATGGCGAAGGCCATCAATGCGCCTTACGCCGCGGGAGCGCGCGGTCAAAGCTGGCTGAAGATCAAACGGCCTCGAACCCTGGATCTGGTGATCCTCGCGGCCGAATGGGGACACGGGCGCAGGCAAGGCTGGCTCAGCAATCTGCACCTGGGCGCTCGCGACACCCGCAAGGGCGGCTTCGCGATGCTCGGCAAAACCTTCAAAGGACTTACCGACGAAATGCTGGCGTGGCAGACGCAGGAGCTACTAAAGCACGAGATCGCGCGTGACAACTACACGGTGCACGTGGAGCCTAAACTGGTCGTTGAGATCGCGTTCAACGAGATTCAGGTAAGCCCCCGATACGTCAGCGGTCTGGCGCTGCGTTTTGCGCGCGTGAAACGCTATCGGCCGGATAAAACGGCAGCGGAAGCAGATACATTTGAGACGGTTCAGAAGCTGGCCGGCATGACCACTTGATTGGCGAGCAGTCAATACGCCAACCTGAAGTGGAATGCCTGAAGCGAAGCCCGTCGCGCTCACGATCGCGGGGTCGGACCCCAGCGGCGGCGCGGGAATCCAGGCCGATCTCAAAACATTTCATCAGTTCGGCGTTTATGGCGAGGCGGTGATCACTCTGATCACCGTGCAGAATACAGCCGGGGTTGAGCGAGTGGAGTGCCTGGCAGCGGACCTGGTGGCTCAGCAAATCCGTGCAGTGACCGGCGACATCCCGCCCCAAGCCGCGAAAACAGGCGCGCTGGGGAATTGGGAAATCATCGAAGTGGTGGCGGCCGCGGCAGCGTCGTTCAGGTTTCCCCTCGTTGTGGATCCGGTGATCTTGAGCAAGCATCGGGCGGCGCTGCTCGCAGCCGAGGGGATCGAGGCACTGAAGAAGCTGCTGTTTCCACGAGCGTTCCTTCTCACACCGAATCTGGACGAAGCAGCCATGCTGACGCGCACCGAAGTGCATGATGTCCGGAGCATGGAACGAGCGGCGGAGAAGCTGGCGGAGATGGGTCCGAAGGCAGTGCTGATCAAGGGAGGGCACCTGGAAGGCGATGCGGTCGACATTCTTTTTCATGAGGGCACTTTTGAGGAATTCGTAGCGCCGCGCATCGAGACGCGTCACACCCACGGAACGGGTTGTACCTATGCGGCGGCGATCACGGCTCAGCTGGCGGCAGGCGACGATCTGCGGACGGCGATCGGCAAGGGGAAGCGGTACGTGAGTGAGGCGATTCGAACTGCTCCGGGGCTGGGCGCAGGATCGGGTCCTGTAAATCACCACACGCCCGTTAGGTGAAGGTTATTTTTCCTCAGGCGCGGATGGCGGGCCTGAGGGGGCAACGGGCTTGCTTTCGTCTTGCTTGGGCGGATCGGGCAGGATGAATGAGGTTTCCCCGGGGCGCAGGAGCTTCAATTTCTTGCGGATCTCCAGCTCCTGCTCGGAGGGACTACTCTGAAGCTTCTTGATTCGCTCGCGGCGATAGTCATTCTCACGTTGCAGCGCGGCGTTGTCCTCTTCGAGCCTGCGGATTTCGCGCCACTTTTCCATGAGCGCGGGAATGCCCTGCGGCCCGCGCAATGACATGTAGCCATACACGCCGGCCAGCACGACCACGATCGCCAGAGCGACGCGGCGGATGAGATGATGCAATTGCAACGTTATGAGTCCTTACATTCGTTTATAATCCTGTTTTGCCAAAAGATCCAGTGGAAGATCGAAAAAAAATGAGATGACCGACAAAATTGTTGTTTTGTGCACCTGCGGTTCCGCGAAAGATGCCGCGAAGATCGCCCGTGCCCTGGTGGAGAAGAAACTGGCCGCGTGCGTGAACGTGATGGCTGACATTCGCAGTGTTTACCGCTGGAAGGGCGCCATCGAAGAAGAGCAGGAATCGCTCATGGTGATCAAGTCGAGCCGCGGCTTGTTCAACGAACTGCGGGCGGAAATCGAGAAACTGCATTCCTACGATGTCCCGGAAGTGATTGCGGTGCCGATTGTGGACGGCTCGGAAGGATACCTGCAATGGTTGGATCGGGAGCTGGCAGCAAGACTGGAACCGTAGCCGAGAGGCCGACGCATGCCCGCTACGGCGTGATCTTTTTCGCGGTCACGTTGGCGGTGTTGTCCTATATCGATCGCGTCTGCATTTCGCAGGCGGCGCCGGATATAGTGCGCGATCTGCGGTTCTCCGATGTCGACATGGGCAAGATCTTCGGTGCGTTCGGCTTGGCGTACGCGCTTTTCGAAATACCGACGGGCTGGCTCGGCGATTGGATGGGCCCGCGCAAGGTGCTGGTCCGGATCGTGCTGTGGTGGTCGGCCTTCACGGCCTTGACTGGAGCGGTGCGCAGCTTCACGACCATGTGGATCACGCGCTTCCTGTTTGGCGCGGGCGAAGCGGGCTGCTTCCCGAACTTAACCAAGGCGTTCTCCAACTGGCTTCCTCCCGTCGAACACGCCAGAGCACAAGGAATCATGTGGACCTTTGCGCGCTGGGGCGGATCGTTTACGCCGCTGCTGGTAGTTTGGGTGCTGCGATATGTGAGCTGGCGCTACGCCTTCGCGCTGTTCGCAGGGCTGGGCGTGGTGTGGGCCATGTTTTTTTACGCCTGGTATCGAGACAATCCACGCGATCACAAGCAGGTGAATGCGGCGGAACTGGCGCTGCTCGAAGGCGCGCATCCGGTCGCGGCTGGCCACGGAAACGTTCCTTGGGTGAAGATCTTTACTTCGCGTGCGGTTTGGCTGCTGTGGCTGCAATACTTCTGCCTGAGCTTCCCGTGGTATTTCTACGTCACGTGGCTGCCGACGTATTTGCAGCAGCACTGGAAGCTGTCAGCCGTGGAAGCAGCGCGATTGGCAGTTTTTCCGCTGCTGTTCGGCGGGGTGGGATCACTGCTGTGCGGCTCGATTTCGACGCGATTGGGCAGGCGGATCGGGTTGACGCGCAGCCGGCGTTTGTTGGCGACCTGTGGATTCTTAGGCGCCGGCGGATTCCTGGCGATCGCAGTTCAGTTTCACGATCCCATGTGGGTGATGCTGGCGATGGGATGCGCTGGTTTCTGCAACGACATGGTGATGCCACCCGCCTGGGCTGCCTGCATGGACATCGGCGGCAAGTACGCGGGCACAGTTTCCGGGTCCATGAACATGATGGGGAATCTGGCGGCCTACGTGTCGCCGGTGGCCGGTGGTTACATTCTGGCGGCGACAGGCCGAAATTGGGATGTTTTTCTCTACCTGATGGCGGCAGTGTACGTGCTGGGCGCAGTGTTCTGGCCGTTCATCGATCCGGAAACGCCGATTGAGTAGCTGGTTAGTTGGAAGCTGGCTTCTGTTCGGCGGCTGGGCGTCGCTGTGGACGAAAGCTCTTCGGTCCGATCGTAACCCTGACCTTCAAGTCTGGTAACGCGGGACGTTCGAACACGAGTTGGTAATCGCCCAGGAATCCCGGGCCCGGCTGCCAGTAGAAAACGCCGCCCTTCAGGCGCGATCCGATCGGCAATGGCCGCTCTTCGCTGTTCTCCTCAAGGCGCCCTCTGCTGGCACCAAGATCGAGTTCGATTCGCTCGAGTTCTTCGATCTTCACGTTGAACACGCCTCCATCCGGATGGAGGGATTCTGTTTCGGTATGCAGACCTCTGCGGAGTTTAGGCTGGCCGGACTTTACCAACACAGCCTCTTCCGGCGCTGTCACACTGCCGATATTGATCACGTTGAAGAACCGGCTGCCCACGCCATCGCCGCGGCCTTTGTTGTCGTAGACCAGCCAGCCGATGGTGTGCACTCCATTCGTTAGCGTCGTTGTGTCGATATAGAAGAACCCGACTGCGCCGCTGCTATTTGCCAAGCCTGGAAACGAAGTCGCGATGTCGGAGCGATAGTTGTTGTAACTCGGATGGCCTAACGGCACTCCATCCACGGTGACGGTCATGGTGGATCCATCGATCGGGATGACGTAAGGGTTCTGTGTCAGTGACCATCCAAAGTTTACATATGCGTTGCCCGAAATGGTCGCGCCCTGGGATGGAGTGTCGATGGAACCGAAGGGCCGTGAGGCATGGGCATTATCGACAACGATCGTCTTGGTTCCCAGATCCAGTGTCATGCCGGCCTTGTTATGAGCGAGGGCGTGTAGCTTGTAAGTCCCGTTTCCTGGCCCTCCAACGCCTCCGTTGTTGTTGGGCAGGAAGTTCGTCAGCATCAGATAGCCCCAGCCAGCCCGGTAATCGAACGGCGTCGCCGGAAATTTGGGAGGAATGTCCGGGCGGGCACCCTGGACGAACGTCGTATCGCCGATGTAAACGAGTTTGTCCGCCGGTTCAGCGCCGACGGGCTCACGCCAGATATCGACCTTTGTGACTTCGACGTTGTCCAGCGCCCAGCCGGTGACTGGAATCGCGCCGGCCACACCGGTGGTATTGTCGACAGGCGTATCGAAGCTTCCAAACGGCGGACTACTCGTGACGCTGAAGATGCGGACCGGGATCGCTACACCAGACGATATTGACGGAGCACTGATCGTCACGACTCCACTAGGACCGGAAGACACAGAGACTTGAAGCACCACGTTGCCGGTTCCCGAGGCTGGCGTCACTTTAATGTTCGGTTGGTCGGAAGATGCGGTCCAGGCGGGCTGAGCGGGTCCGCTAAATGTGACGATAATCGGCTGCGGACCAGTAACAGTCAATCCGCTCAATCCGAAATTGAGTTCAACGGGCTGCACCGTCATGGTCGTCGCTCCGATCGGTTGGGTGACCGTGATTGTTTGTATCGCAAAGTGCGATATTAGGCCCACGAAGCTGATCGTTCCGACCCTCGGCTTGAGGCCCTTGTTCGGCGTAGCGGAGAGCCCGACCACTTGGAATTCCGACTGCACGCCGGATACGCTCAACGTCAGCCAATCGACGTTGCTGGTAGCAGTCCAGGTGCAGCCTGGCCCGGTATTAACAGTAAACACTCCTCCGTCGGCGAAGAGGGTCACGATTGGATCCACAGTGTACCTGCAGTTATCTGCCTGCTTAAGGCTCAATCTCTGGCCGGCTACACTGACTGCCGCGGACCGTGCGGCGCCAGGATTTTCCGTCATGCTGTATGTGAACATCCCATTCGCGTAGCCGGACGTCGTCCCGTTGAAGGTCACCCACGAATCCGCTTTCGCACTGTACCAGTAGCATCCTCCCGGAGTGTTGACGGATATTGTGCCGCCCGTGTCATCCGGCTGCACCAGGGCGGTTGAGAACGTACAGGTGGTCGGATCGGTGATCTTTGTTATGAACGTCGCCCCCGTCGGTACGATCGCTGCTTGCAACGTTCCGGCGGTCAATGGAAAATCCGGCGACGCTGTTGGGCCTGTGAAGTACGCGTTGCCTGACTGATCTATTGCGAGGGCCCTTACGTCTTCGCCGGCACTACCACCCAGGTAACTTGAATAGACGGCGTGCGAGCCTGTCTGGTCAAGCTTGGCGACGTAGGCGGTTGTCGATGCAGCGCCCAGGTACTTTGTCGGGTTGATCGATTGAATGGCGTTGAAGAACGGAAAATCTACCGAAGCCGTGGAGCCCCCAATGAACGCATTTCCATTACTGTCTAAGGCAATCGCTGCGCCTCTATCATCACCGGCGCCGCCAATGTAGGTTGAATAGAGAGTAGTGGTCCCATCGGCGCTCAATTTCACGGCGAACGCATCCGACAGGCCACCTCCGTATGTCCTCTGGAAAGCACCCGTTGTCGTAGGAAAATCTGTTGACGATGTTATGCCGGTTAAGTAGACATTCCCCGAGGCATCGACTGCGATGCTGTTCGCAATATCATTGCGGGAACCCCCGATGAGTTTGGAATAGAGCAGGCTGGTTCCTGAGGCATTGAGCTTCGCTACAAAAATATCGTTTGACAAAACAAAATTGGTTATACCAGCGCCAGCCAAATAAGCATTGCCAGCCGTGTCGAGCGCAATGCAACACACCGACGTACGAAAGTTTCCAAAGCTTGTTGAATACACCAGACCGGAGCCGTCCGGCTTGAACTTTGTAACGAAAGCGGGGTTATTAATGCCTATTCCGACGGCACCGGGCGTCGTCGGGAAATTAGTCGATTGAGAAAAGCCAACAACATATGCCGAGCCAGTGGAGTCAACAGCCACGCCGGACGCCTGATCATTGGCGTTGCCCCCAAGATACGTCGAGTAGGCAATTTTACCTGTCGGATCAAGCTTGGTAGAAATGCATCCTGGGCGAAAAGTCCGGGGCTGGCGGGATTACCGAAGGTCGTTTGAAATGCACCCGGCGTGGTCGGAAACGAAGTTGAACTGGTACTGCCGGTTATATAGATATTGCCAGATGCATCCAGCACCATCGCGGACGCGCTAGCACTTGCTGAACTACTGTTAGCCGGGCCGAAGGTGGTGCTGTACAACACTGTGCTTAACATCGCATTAAGCTTGTTTACGGTGATTGTGCCCAAAGGAGTCACCACCGGTGCGCCACCGACGATCAATACGTTGCCTGCGGAATCGAGAGCTATCGAAGTTGCTCCGGAGCTTAAGGTCGCCGATAGACTGATCACAGGGTCGATGATCAGAAGTTTGCTGCGGTCGTAATCGGACACGCGGATGCCAACGCTGTGGGAACCGGACAACACGAACTGCGAGTCAATTCGCACTCTTTCGCCGTGCATCTCTTGGTACACGAATGGCTTCTCTTGGCGTAGCACGCCCGAGTGCGTGTGCAGAAGAAGATTTCCATCGCCATCTACGGCAATTCCCGACGTTCCCTCTATCTCAAACTGGATTCGTCCGCTATCGGCGCCGGGTGATATAACGAAATCGTATTCCACACCATTCGGATGGCCATGGAATACCAGATCGATACCCGGATATATTTGGCCGTATCGAACGGAAGCAAAGTGGGGGATATCTGAATGCCATTTTGACGGGTCTGGTCCAAGGAAATAATTGCTCACACCACCAGTCGGTTGCTCTCCTTGGATGACCCGGGGTTTCTTAACGCCGGCCAGCCGCAGCGTAACGGGCGCGTCTTCCAGAGACTTCAATACAATTTCTCGATCCGCTAGAAGTATCGCGTAGTCGGCATGCTGCGCAAGAAATCGTACAGCCTTGGGCGCCTGACCGTGATTGGGCTCAAAGAATAGAGGTAAAGCATGCGTGTGGGCACTAATTACACAAGCGAGTACCAAGGGCAAACGTATTGCCACGAATCGAAAAAATTTCCAGTAAACTCCTCCGAGTCGACAAGAAACCGACACGTTTCATAGGATAATTAATTTGATCTGATTTTTCAATAGAGAGAAATGCCAGTACTATGCGCCGGCTCTCGGAAGCTGGAGCAGGTACTTGCAGATCGCGTCCAGATCCGCGGGGCTGAACTTGTAGGCCGGCATGATGGTGCCGGGCGTGGTGCCCTCGGGATCGGCGAAATGTTTTTCGAGCCAGGCGCGATCGCGCCGCAAGCCGACACCGTCGAGCCCAGGACCAAGTTTTTGGCCGACGCCATTGATCTGATGACACGCGTTACATTTGTTCGATTCGTAGACCATCGCGCCCTGGACTACAAAATCCGGCGCAGCCATGAGCGCCTGTTCGTTCTGTGATGTCAACTTCAATACGAAAGCGGATAGGGCATTCAGCGCGTCATCCTTCAACTCAACTGGAGGCATCGAACTGCCGGGAACCACCTGGGCCGGGTTCTTAAAATGCGGAATCAACCACGTGGCATTGCGGTGTTCGGCCGGCATTTGCGTGAGGTCGGGACCGATACCTTGCTTGCCGGTCCCCGGATGACAAGCCACGCAGTTCTCTTTGCGGAAGTGGCCGAGACCCGCTAATTCTGTCGGCGACAGCTTCTGCCAGGCTTGGACGCCGCCTGTGCTTTCGGTGGTCACGGCGGCTTCGTTCTCTTCGGGATTCGGGGGCGTCGAACGAATGGCGGCCGTGGTAAGCCCGGTCCACGCGAGTGCGGCCAGGAACGCGACTGAGAATGCGAACGTGCGCTTTCCGAGGCGAACAACCGGGCCGCGATCAATGAAGGGAACCAGGAACAGAACCAGGACCGCAATGCCTGGGAGAACGACCGCGCCGATGACTTCGAGCGGACCTTTGAAAAATTTCAGCGTCTGGAATAGGAACAAGAAATACCATTCCGGCCGCGGAATGTAAGCCGTATCCGTAGGATCGGCCAGCCTGCCGAGAGGAACTTCGGCAACGACGGCCAACGTGAACAGAATAATGAACGCCAACGCAACGCCGACTGTGTCCTTGAAGACTTGTTCGGGAAAGAACTTGCGGCGCGGAGCCGTATCACCGACTGCGGGCGCTACGCCGTGCTTGCGCACCAAGTAAATGTGAATGCCGATCAGGATCATCACCAATGGCGGCAGAAGAATAGTGTGCAACGCATAGAAGCGTGAAAACGTGACGACGCTGACCCCGGATTCACTACCGAGCAACCGCGTCATGTAAGGCCCGAGCACGGGCGCCATCCCGGTGATCTGAGTGGTGACGACGGTTCCCCAGTAAGCGCGATTATCCCAAGGCAGCAGGTAGCCGGTTAATCCGAAGACCAGTACGATCAGCAGCAGGACAACACCTACCATCCAGGTTGCTTCGCGCGGCTTTTTGTACGCGCCGTAGATGAAAACCTGGGTCATGTGCAGGACGACGATAATCAGCATCATGCTGGCGCCCCAATGGTGCAGGCCGCGAATCAGTTTGCCGCCGGTCAGGGCGGTCATGATGTACTTCACGCTGTTGTAGGAGTCGCCGGGAGTGGGCGCGTAGTTGAACGCCAGCAATCCGCCGGTGAAAACCTGGATCACGAAGAAGAATACGGCGGCGCTGCCAATGATCTGATGCCAGCCGCTCGAGGCCGGAATGTCCTCGTAGAGAAAATTCTTGATGGCCGTTTCGAGGCCGGTGCGATGTTCTACCCAATCGATGATCTTACGCATGAGGCTCCGGCGGTCCGATCTCCAACTTGCTTCCCTGCACTTTGACCATATAGCGATCGAGGGGGCGCGGCGCAGGACCGGCCAGTACCTTGCCGTCGATGGAAAACGCGGAAGTATGGCAGGGACAGACAAACGTATGCGACGGGTCGTCCCAGTGATACGCGCAGCCGAGGTGAGTGCAGTTAGGCGTGAAGGCGGTCACTTGGCCGTTCTTCTCTTTGACCACCCACGCAGTCGCCTTTTCGCTAATCACCTTCCAGCCGTCGACACGATTGCGCTGGAACGAGATTTCCGTGGGCGTGCCCACGGGTAAAGAATTGAGATCGGCCGTCTCCACCCACTCGGCTTCCTTTTTCGCCTTGGGCGGGAAGAGCAGGTAGATCGCGGCCGGAACGGCTAAGGCAGCGCCGATCAAGCTCATTGCGCCGTGAATGAACCACAAGTATACGTTGCGGCGCGTGGGCGGCAACTCGACAGCCGGCTGGTGCGAATGATGTTCGTCCATTTTTCAGTTCCCCACTGTATCCTGAGTGCACTCTCCGGTCAAGGGCCAAGGAGCGAAGAGACAATAATTTTAAGCGAATTTTACCGTGTGCTGTTCTGTTGTTGACGCAGCCCCGGCGACAGAAAAGCGTGGATGGCCCTACAGCGCCCCCTCGCCCCGGTCGTCATTCCGAATGCGTATCGCCTCCGCCACGTCATAGACGAAGACTTTACCATCGCCGATCTTGCCAGTGCGCGCGCTCGCGACCAGGGTCCGGATCACTTCGTCGGCGCGGGCATCCGGCACCACCATCTCCACCTTGACCTTGGGCAACAGATCGACCTGGTATTCCATGCCGCGATAAATCTCTTTGTGCCCCTTCTGGCGACCGTGACCCCGGACTTCCGAGATAGTCATGCCGTCGATGCCGATCGCCTTGAGCGCCTCTTTGACGTCTTCTAACTTGTGCGGCTGAATAATCGCTTCTATCTTTTTCATTTCTGACGCGCGCCCCTCAGGCTACGATTCGAGATTATATCCCTCTTCGCCGTGCATGCTGACGTCGAGACCCTCGAGCTCTTCTTCGGACGAGACACGGACGCCAAGAATCACATCACAAATTTTGAGAATGATCAGGGTTCCTACGATGGCCAACGTCCAGGAGATGGCCAAGCCGATGATCTGGTT
>JACXTT010012596.1_pt1 | contig 11218 bp, 7 predicted proteins | sample 9270951 | NCBI WGS metagenome assembly JACXTT01 (sample SAMN15532306, study PRJNA645909) | rock metagenome | isolation source: weathered quartz diorite | place: Puerto Rico | collected 2017-06-21 | reverse complement strand
GCCGTCCAGTCGTTAGAAACAAACAACCTCATCGTGCCGCTGGTTGGTGATTTCGCAGGGGATAAAACAATCGGACGTATCGGGCGATACATCAAAGACCACGGAGCTGTTGCAAATATCTTCTATGTATCCAACGTGGAGCGGTATCTATTCGAGCAGGGCGCCCACGGCAAGCAGTTTTACGCTAATGTTCAAGGGCTTCCATTGGACGCTTCGAGCATCTTCATCCGATCCGTAACCGTCGATATCAGCCAACGCCTGGGAATTCCGATACGCGACAATGCGGCAAACTGGCGATCGTTTCTTGTGCCTATACGCGATTGCCTGAACGCTATCGCCTCCGGCCGAATTCAAACCTACCGGGATCTGTTTGTCGTGCGTTGAAGTCTTGAACTCCCCTCCTAACTTAGTGGCCTAATTCAGCGTCTTAATCCGGCGTTCGAAGTCTTGACGAGGGATCAAGTCAATGACTTGGATGCGGTCGGGCAGTAATCGGAACAGCAAACGAAAGTCGATGCCGATTCGCTGGCGGACGACATTCGGGCGGCTCTTGAGGCGCCTGGCGCCGCTGAAAGCCGCAGAGTCGCCGCCGGCCAGCCGTCCCAGCATCACCATCGCGGCACGGGCCACGTGGTGTGGAAAGTCGTTCAGGCGTTCGTGGAAATCCCGCGGGAACTCGATCAGGCGCACCGGATGATTTCCCTCGTCCTCCTGCGACAACAACAGCTCGTCCTCATGATCGGGTTCCGCGTCACCATCCTGCTGGCCGACGGCGAGCTGCGCTCGTCGATGCAGGGCCTCAACATCCTTTTGCGTTTCTTCCAGTCTCCGCTGCAAAGCATTCCGCTCCTCGTTCCTTTCCTTGATGCTCGCCTCGAGAAACTTTAGTTTTTGGCGCAGCTCCCGCACGCTCTCTTCGTTTTCCGTAGCGCCGGGAACCGGTGCAGCAGAACTTGCCGGCGACGGCCGTTCGCGGCGCGCGAGCTCTTTTTGAATCTGATCCAGCGACTCCCTGAGCTCCCGAACCTCGCGGCGCTTGGCTTCGAATTTTTCTTCCGTCTCGCGCAATGCGCGGTCTGCATCCTCGCCGGCTTTGATGAGATTGGCCTCGATGAGTTTATGAACGGCATCTTCCTCGGGAAGCTTCAGCCGCTGGCGGATGATGCGCATCTGGTCGTAGCCCACCTCGGCTTTTCTCGGATCGGAGAAAGGCAGAACGCCTCGATAGAGCAGAATTCCCAGAGCGCTGAATTTTGAAAATGCGACGGAGTAGGCCAGATCGCTCAATTCGTCGACGGCGTCCGTCTTCAGCAGATTCCGCGCGGTTTCTTCGATCAGAAGAACAGCTTTTGCGGGATCGTCCTGGAGAAGCAGTAATCGTTGGCTCAATCGGAGTTGGTCTTCCTTAAAACCACTACCCTCGCGGAGCTTCATCAGCCGGTCACCAATATCCTTACGGCCGGCTCGCGTCGCATTCCACATGACCCAATGCCATACACCCCGCACGGCGTCGGCGTAACCGAGCTTTCCGAGGAAGGCCCCGTCCTTGTCGACACTGTAAAACGCAAGCACGACGAAATAGTCGGCGAGCAAAGGCCGGGGAACTTCACGCGGGTCCATGCGCGCCAACGTCATCGGAGCCATTTTGTTCAATCTCTCCAGAGTCAACTGGCGCGCGGGGTTTTCATTCATTTCCTCCAGCGTGTGTCCGGTTACGCCGGAAGAATTCTGCAGGCGATCGCGGTCTTTCTCGTAACAGCAGTTTTTGTATTTTTTCCCACTGCCGCAATGACAAGGGTCGTTGCGGCCGAGCCGCGGAACTGAACGCCGAATCGTCGGGATCGGATCCAGCGGGTATTGCGGGTCCACGGGGACCATATCGAGGACCGGAGGGAGAGATCCAGGCCCATTGTCGGCGGCAGGACGTAGCCGTTCGTTCACCATCTTGTCCCAAGCCTGCTCCGATATTTCCGGATGGTGCTGCTTCAGAAGACGCAGCAACGTTTCATCGTTCGCGCGCAGCGCGATGCTGAGCAGGTAGGCCTCGACCTCCTTCACACCTTGAACCCGACGAGCCAAACTGCGCGCCATCGGAAGCAAGTCGTAGGGATAAACACCGCCGCGGTGCCGATCGCACCAGGACGCCACAGTCAGGAGGGCTGCTGCCTCGGTTTCGTGATACATGGCCGTGTTTTTCAGGCCTTCGAGAAGGTATTCGGCAATGTCGCCTTGCATCCGAAGCGCGATGGGAGGCAGATAGGTGGGAGCTACGACGAGTTTCGTCCCGCCGGCTAAATGGTGCGCATGTACCGGCCGGTCGCGGCTCAATGCCGCGTATACCAGCAGCATGAAAACTACGGCATCATGGTTGTGGATGGCTTCCGCGATCCAGCTGTCGAGTTCAGCATCGTCTTCGGGAAGCATCTCTGCCACGCGCTGAACCGATGCGCGGCACCATGGCGCCTGACCGATAAATTGCCGTAGTTCCGGCGTCATAAGCTGTAGGTGCGGTCTATGACCGCGCGTATTCTATCGATTGTCGAACAAACCGCGCGGTCATTTATTAAGGCTGCGCGCTTCGCGCTTGCGCTACGCGTATTAAGGCTGCGCGCTTCGCTTGATGTTTCGCGCTGACGCGCTCACGCTTCGCGCGCGCTTGCGCTACGCGGACCGCGCCTACAGCTGGAGTTAGTTCGAGCGCAGCGTGAGCTTTTGGACTCTCCAGTTGCCGATTTCCCCGACATAGAGATCATTCTCGGTACGGCAGTCAATTTCATTGACCGCTCCGAACTCTTTCAGCTGCTTGCCGGCTTTGCCAAACTTGCCGAGAACTTTCCCGTTTAGATCCGTTTTGTAAATCTCGCCGTTGGAATCGAAATCTTCCACCGGATTCGAATTCGAGATGTAGAGGACCTGACGCGACCCAGGCGTGATGCAGATCGCTCCCGGTGCGCCGACATTCTTGAACTCGGATTTGAACGTTCCGTCGCGATCGAAGATCTGGACTCGTTTGTTGCCGGCGTCTGCGACATAGACATTGCCTTGCGCGTCCACGGCGATTCCGCGGACCGTATTAAACTGGCCCGGCTCGGTTCCCCGCGAACCCCAGGACTTGACGAACTTCCCATTCTTGTCGAACTTCGCCACCCGCGCGTTACCGTATCCATCGGCTACATAAATGTTGCCGGCGGAATCCCACGCCACGTCGGTGGGCCGTTGAAAGACATCGCTCTGAGCGCCCGCGCCCGGCGGTCCGCCACGCCCGCGTTGTCCTCCGCCGGCTTCGGCGTTACCGCCTCCTCCGCGCTGTCCGGTCGGAACGTTTTCAGCTTCGGCCTTGCGTCCCAACAGCATTCGAACTTGTCCGGACGGATCGAACTCCATCACCATGCTGGACATCTGATCGACCACCCACACGTTGTCTTGTGGATCGATTCGCACCTGCTGGGCGACCAGAAATCCATACACCCCCTGACCGATCTCGCGAACGAACTTCCCGCTCTTGTCGAACTGGAAGAGGCGCGAACCACCATGCGCAAACGGGCGTGCCGTTCCAATCGTGATCGTCGGATGGCCTGTCCGCGTATAGACATACACATCGCCTTTGGAATTGGTGGCTACCCCGGCGACTTCGCCGAAATTGAGGTTCGCGGGAAGTTTCAAAGGCTCGACGGCCGAATCGAATGTGATCTCGGGCACCTGGGCGGCGAGCGGGATAGCGGTCAGGACGGCCGTGGTTAGAAGCAGAAGTCGTAAAGAGCTTCTCATCGGAGCCTCCTATTTCAGGGACGAGGTCTTCGTCGTCGGTTGGTTTTTCAACATAAGCTTTTGCACTCGCCACGATTCGATTTCGGCAACAATGATCTCATTGGGATTTCGGCAGTCCATCATGTGAACGACCTGGAAGCCGCCGAACTGTTTGCTCGCGTGGCCGAATTTGCCGATGATCGTCCCATCCAATTCCATTTTGTAGATCTCGCCGGTGATGTCCCACGAACCGGGAGGGTTGCCGTTCGGATTCGAATTCGAGGTGAACAGGTATTGGTGTGGACCCGGCGAAACGCATACCGTCCACGAAACGCCGATGTTCTCGTAGCTGGTCTTGTAATTCAGATCGTTGTCGTAGACTTCCATTCGATTATTGGTACGATCGGCCACATACACATTTCCTTTGGCATCCACGGCTATGCCATGCGGCAAATTGAATTGGCCGTGTTGTGATCCGGGCTTCTCACTGCCGGCCTGCTTCAGAAATCGGCCGTTCTTGTCATATTTCACCACGCGGTGGTTGACGTAGCCGTCCGACACGAAGATGTTTCCTTGTGGATCCCATGCCACGTCGGTCGGGCGGCCGAGCGTGTACTTCTCGGCCGGTGGCGTCGGGCCCCCTGGCGGGAACTGTGTCGCTCCGAGGACAGCGTCCGGCCTATGGCCGATCACCATGGCGATGTGGCCCGCAGGGTTGAATTTGATGACCATGTTGGTCCCTTCATCAACAACCCAGATGTTGTCCTGAGGATCGACTCGTACGGAGTGAGCGAATTCAAACCCATAGGTTCCTTCGCCGATTTCCCGGACGAACGCGCCGTTCTGATCGAACTCGAACAGGCGTGTGTTGGAGCTGCGTGTATAGACGAACACATGTCCCTTGGAGTTGGTGGCCACCCCAATGGCTTCGCCCATATACAGCCCCGGCGGCATCTTGAGGAAATTGGGCACCGAGTCGTAAGGGATTTCGGGGACGTTTTGTGCTTTCGCCTTGACCTGCCCGAAGGCGGAGCCGGCGAACAGAACGATGGCAAAACAACACGTCAGATATCGCTTCATTGGAGCCTCCAAAGAACTTTGGTTAAGAGCGTCAATTTGGCTGGAGTCTACAGCAAGATTGTGTTCCGTTCAATGTGCGGCCAGGTTACTTTCCACACATTTGAAAAATCGATCGATCACCATGCGCGCCGCGCCACCGATCATACGCTGCCCAACGCTTGCGATCGGGCCGCCGGCGCTGACATCTCCCAAGTAGCGCAGTAGGGTTCCGGCATCATCCGGAGCGAGTTGCACGGTTCCTTCTCCTTTGACAAATCCAGGCGCGCCGCTGCCGTCCACGGACATTTGGTATTCGGAAGTGGGTTGGAGACTGTGCAGGCGGATGGATCCCTTGAAGACTCCGCTGATCGCGCCCACACCGAAGCGGAGCTCCATTTCATAGGTGTCTGGGGCGGTTTGGACCAATTTTTCGCAGCCGGGGAGGCACGAGGTGATGCGATTCGCGTCGGTGAGGAAGGCCCACACGGCGAGGGGAGCGATGGAAGGAAAGGAGAATTGGCCGTCGATCTTCATGTGGAAACTCCCTCTCCCTCTGGGAAAGGGCAGGGTGAGGGTCTCAAGATTTGAAGGGGCCTGTGACCCTCACCCGGCGCGCCTTTGGCGCGCCGCCCTCTCCCAGTGGGAGAGGGTCTACCCCGCCCGCTCCAGCGCCGCTTCCAACGCTCGCCGCGCATACACCCGCGCCAGATCGAGCCGGTACTCCGCCGAAGCATGGATATCCTCGAGCGCAATCACACCATCGCTCGCCCTTTCGCATGCTTTCTTCAGCACATCCGCCGACGGCTTTTTCCCCTTCAACTCGGCTTCCGTCTTCACCGCACGAAACGCATGGTTGCCGACGCCGGTGATTCCAACCGCGACGTTCGACAATGCTCCCGATCCGTCCAGCTCGACAACCGCCGCCGCGCCGCAGATTGCAAATCCGGACGCTCTCTGCGCCATTTTGAGATAAGCGCTGCTGCCTTTGCCGGCCGGCACGGGAATCTGGATCTCTCGCACGATCTCGTTTGGAACCAGCGCCGTGGTGAGCATATCGACAAAGAACTGCGACGCGGGCATCTGCCGGTCGCCCTTAGGCCCAAACGTGACGATCGTGGCGTCGAAAGCAAGAATGCCGGCGGGATAGTCCGCAGCCGGGTCCGCATGCGCGATGCTGCCGCCGATCGTTCCTTTGTTCCGGACTTGGATGTCACCGATCAATCCGGCGGCATCGGATAAGGCCGGCAGTTTGCGGCGAATCAGATCGGACGATTCCACCATCACATGCGTGGTCAGCGCCCCGATGCGGATGTTTCCGCTGTCTTCTTTGATGTACGACAATTCGGGAATTTTTCCGATATCGATCAGGAACTCCGGCGTTGCGAGCCGGAGCTTCATCATGGGGATCAAGCTGTGCCCGCCGGCGAGAATCTTTGCCCGGCTTCCGTGTTTCTGGAGAAGGTTCAGGGCTTCACCCAACGACGTGGGAACCACATACTCAAAGGTTTGCGGGATCATGATGCTTTTCTCCCTTTCAAAATTTTCCAGATCTTTTCGGAACGCAGCGGCATATCGATGTGCGTGATCCCAAGAGGCGACAACGCATCGACAACCGCATTCACGACGGCCGGCGTCGATCCAATCGTGCCTGCTTCGCCGACGCCCTTTACGCCTAGAGGGTTCACTGGGGAAGGAGTGACGGTGCGGTCGAGCTCAAACTCCGGGAAGTCGTGCGCCCGAGGAACCGCGTAATCCATTAACGAGCCGGTCAGAAGTTGTCCGTTCTCGTCATAGACCACCTCTTCGTGGAGCGCCTGAGCGATACCTTGAACGAGACCGCCGTGGACCTGGCCTTCCACCAGCAATGGATTGATGACGTTTCCGCAATCATCCACCGCGACGTACTTCGCGAGTTTAGGTTCACCTGTTTCTTCGTCGATCTCCACAACGCAAATGTGTGTGCCGAATGGGAATGTAAAGTTTGACGGTTCGAAGAATCGCGTGACATCAAGCCCCGGTTCCATGCCCGGCGGAAGTTTCACCGCGTTGTAGGCTGTCGTTACGATATCCGTGAATTTGATGGATCTACCCGAATCGCCCTTAACCACGAGTTTGCCGATCCCGAATTCGATCTTATCCGGAGTCGACTCGAGCAAGTGGGCGGCGATCTTTTTCATCTTCTCTTTGAGGTCCTGTGCGGCCAGATAGATGGCCGTGCCGCCAACCGCCGTGCCGCGGCTTCCGAACGTGCCGATTCCGGCGGCAACACGGGCGGTATCGCCGTGGAGGGTCACCACGTCGTCGGGTTCTATGCCGAACTCATCGGCGACGATCTGGGCGAATGAGGTCTCCTGTCCCTGACCGTGAGGAGACGCCCCGGTCAGCACCGTGACCTTGCCCGTGCGCTCGATGCGAACGGTGCCGGACTCCCAGCCGCCTCCAGGTAGTGCCGAAGATGGACCCATCGCGCAAATCTCGACATAGGACGAAAGCCCGATGCCCATGTATTTGCCTTGCTTTCGAAGATCGGCTTGCTTTTTGCGCAGGCCTTTGTAATCGGCTTTCTCCAGCGCTTTATTGAGAGCGCCCTCGTAGTTCGCGCTGTCATAGACAACGCCACCAGATGTTTGAAATGGAAATTCCTTCGGCTGCGGGAAGTTCTTTCTTCGAATCTCCGCAGGATCGATGTCGAGCTTCCGGGCAGCGACATCCATGATCCGTTCGATCATATAGGTGGCTTCCGGCCGTCCGGCGCCGCGGTATGCGTCTGTCGCCATCTTGTTGGTCAGGACACCAACCTGGTCGAATTTCAGTGCCGGAATCTTGTAGCAGCCGGGCGCAAGCAATCCTGTGAGCGTTGGAATCATTGGCGTGAAAAGCGAGTAAAACGCGCCGAGATCTGCAATGGCTTTGACCTTCATGCCGAGGATCGTTCCGTCTTTCTTCAATGCGAGCTCGACGTCGTCGATCTGATCGCGGCCGTGGATGGTGGCTGCGAGATTTTCCCGGCGGCTCTCGATCCATTTCACCGGCCGTCCGGTCTTTTTCGCGAGATAGCCTGCGAGACCGTCTTCAGCGTACAAATCAATTTTGGAACCGAAGCCTCCGCCGACTTCCGGCGCAATCACGCGGGCCCGGTTTTCCGGAACCCGCAGCAGATTTGCAAGGAGCGTTCTCAGGCCGTGAGGCTGCTGGGTGGAGTTCCAGACCACAAGCTCGTTGTCGGGCATTTGGAACGTTTCAACCACGCCACGCGGCTCCATTGCGACGGGCGCCAACCTTTGATTGATGAAGCGCTCTTTGACGATCACATCTGCCTTCTTGAACGCTTCTTCCGTATTTCCGCTTTCGAAACCGAAGTTGTAGGCAATGTTGTCGGAGAACTCGTCGTACAGCCGTGGACTCTTAGGATCCATGGCTTTTTCGGGATTGACTACCACCGGCAACGGCTCGTAATCGATCTCAATCAGATCGGCAGCATCGCGCGCGATGTATTTGTTTTCGGCAACCACGACGGCAATCGGTTCACCTACAAAGCGGACCTTGCCCACCGCTAACAGTTGCCTCTGCGCATTCTTCATATTTGGGAGAGATGCGGCGCACGGTATGGGCCCGCAGTGGGCTGCCACTTCTTCTCCCGTGACAACAGCGACCACACCCGGAAGCTTCTGGGCTTTTGAAGTATCGATGTGCTTTATTCTCGAGTGCGCATGAATGCTGCGCGCAACGGCCATATGTAGCATGCCCGGCAGAACCACGTCGTCAACATAGGTCGATGTGCCGGACACGAGGCGCGGATCTTCTTTCCGCTTCATCGGCTGACCGACATAACGTTGAGTCATACTAGTCTCCTGCCGCCACTTTGGGCGAACGTTTCAGTTTGCGGGATGCGGATTGAACCGCCTTCACAATGTTTTGATATCCGGTGCAACGGCATAAATTGCCGCCGAGAGCCTCTCGAATTTCCTGCTCGCTGGGTGAGGCATTTCTCGAGAGAAGCTGGTGCGAGCACATGATCATTCCGGGAGTGCAGTACCCGCATTGGAGTCCGTGCTCTTCCCAGAAACCTTCCTGAAGCGGATGGAGCTGGCCATCTTTGGCCATGCCTTCGATCGTTACAAGGTCCGCGCCATCGGCCTGGACCGCGAACATCGTGCAGGATTTCACGGCCAGGCCGTTGGCCAGAACGGTGCAGGCCCCGCAGATGCTCGTTTCACAACCGATATGCGTGCCGGTCAAGCCGGCGACATCGCGGATGAAATGGGTGAGGAGCAGGCGCGGCTCGACGTCTTGTGCATAGAGCTTGCCGTTGATTCTAATTTTTACGTGCATACGAGATTCTCCTTATGTGTATGCAATTCGGAGGAACGGAGCCGTATTGTATGCTAGGTTGTCCTGGATTCACACTCCCCTCCTCAGCTGAGGAGGGGAGTTTGGTGTTTCGATGCGTTTAGAGCGGCTGTTCACACATTATGTGATACGAGTCCTGCGAGTGGTGCTTCCACTCGTGGTCCTTGTACTCATTGCCGTTCCGGCGTGGAATTATCTTGTTCGACGCGCACAGAAGTCGGAATCCGTGCGCGGCGGACCGCAGCTTCCTCGGAACGTTTCCGTTCACACCGAAGGCTTTACATTTTCCCGCACCGCCGGCGGAAGGACCTTATTTACCGTACACGCAAAATCGAACTTGGGATTCAAAGACAATAAAGGCGTTCTTGAAGAAGTCGACGTCACCATCTATCCGACAACCGGCGATGGACCGCCAAAGACGATCCGCGGCAAACGATGCACCTACGACCAGGCAACGAACGATTTTCAGTTCGATGGAGACGTCATCGTGCAATTGGACGACAACACGGTCGTTCACACGGAACAACTTATTTACACGCATCACGATGCGACCGTTACTTCTCCAGGTCCGGCGACTGTCGAACAAGTTGGCAGCGTCGGTCGGGGTGACCATGTCGAATACGGCCTCGAGTCCGGTCTCTTGAAGCTGTCGGGTAACGTCAAACTTCAGACTGCCGAACATGCCGAACTTCAAACCGATGCAGCGCTATTTCAGCAGAAAGAAAATTGGACGACCATGAGCGGCGGAGTTTTCATCAAGTCCGCGGGCGGCTGGATACGTGGTTCAGAAGGCCGGGCCGACCTGCTGCCCGGCACTTATAAACCCAAGACGATTGCTATTCAGGGCAATGTGACGGCCGAATCTCAGTCTCAATCATCGGACGCGGTTTTTAAGGTCGCCGCGGGTTGGCTCGAAGCGGCAATCGCGCCAAACGGAAATGCGGAGAGTATCAAGACGCGAAGCGATGTCACTGTGGAGAAGATCGCAGGCCAAAGCCGGCAACGTCTTACCGGCGCTGAAATCGACGCAAAACTGAACGAATTGGGCCGAGTCGAAATGATCGAAGCACGGACGAATGCTCGCATGACTTTCGGCGCCGATCAGACGCTCGAATCCAATGAGATCCGCAGCGATGCTGCCGGGTCCGTTCAAACCTTCGAAGCTTCCACGTTGAGAGTGGGCGATTCGACGATTCAAGGGCGCGAGTTCAGCATTCAAAACACGGAAGATATCGTGACGTTCGGCACACCCAGGCGGGCCGATCTTAAATCCGGCGATCGCCTGAGTTCGGCCGATCACACAATGGCGCGGTTCGACGGGCGCACCAATATGCTTCTGGAGTTGGTCCAAACGGGCAACTTTCAGTTTCGCGACCCGCAATATCAGGGACACGCCGCGTCGGCGCGGTTTGAAGATGGTGGAAAGATAGTCACATTGGAAGGTTCTCCCGTTGTTACAGATTCAGAAAAGCGGTTGGAAGCTGCGCAAATCCGCCTGAACCAGAACGACAACTCGTTTTCCGCAAACAAGAACGTCAACATCGTTACGAAAAGCGCCGACCAGCAAGTCCTGGTGAAAGCCGCGAAAGGCGAAGGGCACTCCAATTCGATGGCGTTTAACGGAAATGTTCAGTTGTGGCGCGGAGACGTGTACATCAAAGCAAACACGCTGGAATCGTCCGGAGCGGATAAGCAAAGCATGCGAGTGCATGCCGAAGGCGCCGTGCAGTCCATTCTTCAGGCCGTTCGCGCAACTTCTCAAAAGCTGGATTATGACGAGACGGCCGGCACAGCCCATTATCAGGGGAACGTGCGAGCGCAAAAACAGGATATGATCCTGGAAGCGCCGGACGTGGTTGTAAATTTTCGCGATCAAAATCTCACCGATGTTACGGCGGCTGGTGGGGTCAAAGCCACAAGAGCGGATCAGCGCGGGACGGGCGAGCGGGCCGTCTACGACGCGGCTACCGATTCCATCACGCTGACCGGTAAGAACGCTCAGGTGCGGGACCGGGAACACGGCCTGATTCAAGGTGCCCGTCTCGTCATGAAGAAAAATGGC